>Ga0307479_10002216_pt1 | contig 17638 bp, 14 predicted proteins | sample atmos_gasesECM4C_FD_203743 | JGI IMG/M metagenome (GOLD analysis project Ga0307479, IMG submission 203743) | Hardwood forest soil microbial communities from Morgan-Monroe State Forest, Indiana, United States - atmos_gasesECM4C_515 | ecosystem: Environmental > Terrestrial > Soil > Temperate... | reverse complement strand
ATCAATGAGTACCAAACCCTAAGCAACCATCCGCCGAGAGATGCCCATATTACGAGTTGATAGATATTCTGAAGGCTCCGTGGCGCTCCTAGGATACTCCAGCCTCCTATCCAGAAGTTGTGCGAGACCCACCAGCCGCTAAGTTGGTTTGACCAGGGAAGGCTCGCGGCGGCTGCCAGATACTCCCTCATAGTTCGACCGGCACGATGGTTCAGGATGACTTCCCCAGCCGGTAGAGGCACACCGTATGTCTTCAAGTTCGAGCGAACGTATTGAAACAAGCCAAGCCCGTCGCACCCATCGTGCAGAAACATCCTGAGAGACGCTTGGACCATGTGTATCGCCGTCCGCTTACCCAGGCGCAATAGGCAGAAAACGGCAGCAGCGCGACGTTGGTCGCTTTGCACAAAACTGCGAGCCCTGTGAGCACGCCCAGCAAGCAAGAAGTAACTAGATAATTGAGCCCTGTCCGAATTGCTTGCGGGGAAGACCACATCCATGTGCCGAGCCGAAGTACGATTGCTGCACCGAGTATCGCCAGGGCGTCATTCGCCACGCGCACGCTCGTCAGCAGCAACATCGGATTGACCGCCAGTGACACTAATACTGGCACCTGTACCCACATCGCCGGGCACATGTTCGTACTACGCCAGCGAAAAGCACCGTTGCTGCGACTAGAAAGGCCAGATTAACGAGTCGCAGCACGCTTATGGTAGGCAAGAGCCGCTTTGGTCCCCCGACTTTCGCATAAATCGGCCTGACCAGCCGGTAGTAGAAGGAAGGGTGCTGGGCTTCGTATATCATCACTTTTGGGTCCTGGACCACTACGCCAGTGTGGCCACCCTGCCTCCAATAATCGGTGTAGGTGATTATCTGGCCTTTTTGCAACTGGGCCGCCGCGAAAATGCTTTGCGGCCATTTTGCCAACTCTGTCCACAACTGTGGCGTAATGTAATCCTGGCCCCAAACTGGCGGGCGACCGTATTCTTGCAGATGCTCGATATACGCAACGTGCTGATACTCATCCCATCCCTCGAGCGGCGGCAGAATGCACATTAAGGCCACCCCCCTCCCAAACACCATCATTCCTACCAGAAAAATAAAACGTTTGGGGTGCCTGAGGGGGTTGAGCTCTTCTAAAATCGAGAACTGAATATGCGTCCTGCTTTGATCCATTTCCAAAACTATGTGTGCCCAGGGCATTGTATCGTGTCTTCTGTTTCTCAACTCCCGAAAAGACGTGCCAGCTCAACCCGTCGATGCAACACCCGTCCAATCAGTTGATCGGACAATACTTCACCCCGGAGCGAAGATCTGTCTGGCTATATTCAATCAGACCTACACAGAGTAGTATTTTTTTGAATCAACCCTCGCGACCAACTCTCGCCCTGAGAACTCCTGCAAGTAGACGGGTCGAGCAAAGTGTTGCGCTGACCCATTGAGACCGCCCCGTTTCTCAGGCACTGGGTACATCCGGGCATTCTGTGTACGCTTCTAATCACATCAGTTAGCCGAAAGCAGTACGTCATAATTAACGTCCTGGTGCTCGTTTTAAGCCCAATCCTTGAGCGGATGGTAGCGACGGTCGGAGCCAGGGGGAGATGGCCGAGCAAGATAGTCTAGATTGGCAGTGTTTGGCCCGATTGAATGCGCGGTGGCTGGAATCTATATCTGATGCGCCGATCCTCCCAAGGCCTGCACCACTGAGACAGAAGACCGAAAACAGGATTCCGCAACTTCCGCAGAATTCCTTGCACTACCAGTGAACGCGCAGTAGGCTCTTGCCAACACTTTAGTCTTGCGGCCCATCCTATACCGACCCAAGGAGTCTGCGGGGATCCATGAAGGACCGGTTTCCCGGGTATCTATTTGCTTCCGTTCTCATCTCCCGGATTGTAGTGACAGGTCCCGCGTATTTTGCCGATGGCCCCGCCCACTTACGCGCCATCGAGTCGGGGCACTACGTTATTCAATTTCCCGGATACTGGCTCTTTAATCGGCTCGGTGGGTTTTTTCCGGACCCCGAAATTGGGATTGCCACGATGAACTGGCTGTTCTCGGCATTGGGCGCCGTGATTTTCTACGAAGCCAGTCGCAAGTTGACAACGGAATGGGTGGCGCGAGCAGCCGCTATCGCCTATGTGACAGTTTTCTTCGCGTGGTTCTCTGGCGCGATCCATAGCACGTACGCCTCTCAGCTTTTCTTCCCGATTCTGTCCATCTATTGCATCTTGAGACTCTGGGAATCGCACGCTGCTTTTTGGGGGTTGTCCTCGGCCATTGCCTTTATTTTGGCGGCGGGCCTGCGTCCGTCTGACGGAGCTTTTCTTGCGCCCGCCTTTATTTACGGAATTGTTAGGGCACAAGAAAAGGCAGGGCGCCGATTTGCCTATCTGGCAATTGCGTTCGTCGGCTGTCTGAGCTGGCTGATTCCGGAGGAGGCCGCACTCAAGGGATCGATTGGCGCCATTGGTGCGGGCTTTCGGACACAACTGAACACCGTTGCGGTTGACACTGGTCTATTGGGTGGGGCAGGAACGGTAAAGGCCTTCTCCGATTTCCTCCGCTATGCGCTTCCGCTAACTTTAGGGCTGTCGCCTGTATTCCCTTTGACAATCAAGGGGAAGCCAAACGACCTAAGGAAGCTTCTATGGGTTTGGATATTGCCTGGGTCGCTGTTTTTCGTACTGATCTACATCGCCGATCCACCTTACCTGGATTTCATGCTTCCAGCGTTTTTGCTACTTGCGGTGGTGGGTGGCACTACCGAAAAGCGCAAGATTCAGTCCTTCATCCTCTGCTCCACTGTAAACGTAGCCTTCTTCCTGTTCTGGAGACCGATCAGACCGAGCACGCCGAGTTTGCGCCTCGTCTCCTATGTAGTGGACGCGGACTTAGGCCGGTGCACGTTATACTCAATCAAGCACCATCGTTATCCCCTAAGACTCCGTGATCTGGTCAGAGAAGTAATGCCATGATTTCGCTGGCCAAGTCCCGTATATAACGTCGTCGGCAATGTCAAGGCCTTTTCATGCAGCTCCACCTACACCTCTAGCGGGTTGCGAGTCCGGAGCGGGGTCAAGGGCGCCCCGCGAAGCGGGGCGTTACTCGAAGACTCTGGACGCTGCGGAGGAGTCGATCAGGGCATTGAGGTCGTCTACTCACGTTCATTGCCTGGATGACGATGGCCATTTTTTACAATGAGCTCGGAAAAAAGAGCCTCGTATTTTTGCGTCGTCTCTTCCCATCCGAATACTCTGGCGGCCCGCTCTTGCGCTTTGCGGCCCAATTCTTTACAAAGATTCGCGTCGGCCAAGAGCCGCGAGACTCCTGCGGCGAGGTCCGCACCATGGGCGCGGAAAGGCATTCCGCCGTCGCCCGCGGTTTCGCGGTTTTCCGGCGTATCGAGGTATAGGACCGGCTTCTGCGCGGCCATGGCTTCGATCAGCGCGGGATGGACACCTCCGACTTCGCAGGCGAAGACATACAGGCCGGCGTCGCGCAACAGCTGCCAATATCCGCTGCCGTAGACCGGACCGAGGAAGATCACGCGGCGATCGGCAAGAGATTTCAGGCGCTCGACGTAGGGTGCGTCATATGCATTGCCGCCTACGATCACCAACGGCCAATCGGTCTGCACGTGTCGATACGCCTCTAGCAAAAGCTCGGGGTTGTTTTCGGGTTCCAGGCGGCTGACGTAGAGGATGAACCGCTTCGCCACCAAATCGAAGGGCCTGGTAGCGAGCATGCTTGCGGCGCCGTTTGCAGGAACTTCCGCGCCATAGGCGATGAATGTCGAACGCCTTCGATAATGGCCCCAGTAGTATTCCTCCATAATGCGGGAGTCGGTAACGACGCGCGTGGGAGTGAACGCCGAGAAGAGCTCACATAGATAAAGAGAAGAACGGCCGATCAGGTTCCACTTTTTGCGTTTGCGATCGAGGCCATCGACGTTCAGAGCGGTGGGCTTTCCGACGAGGCGAGGAATCCAGGCAATCGGACCATTGGCAACGTTGCAAATGAAAACGACGTCGGCTGCCGTGAAGCAGACATGAATCAGCGAGAGGAGCGTGTGGAAGGCGGTATCGAAATGCTTACTCGAAATGGTGGGTAGAATGACGCGACGAACACGGGGAGCGACGACGTCATCCGGCGTAGTAAACGGCCGGCGGCAGTACACGGTGACTTCGTGGCCGCGCGCGGCCAGGCGTGCCGAAAGCTGTTCGGCGAGCGTTTCAAAACCGCCGTAACGCGCGGGAATGCCACGTGTCCCGACAATGGCAATCTTCATTTAGACTCGCAAAACACAAATGCCGCAAAGCCTGACCTGCGAACCCGCAGCTAAGCCCAAGCGGCTTTGCTACTATAGACGATCAAAATACGACGATATGCAATCAATAGTAATCCAAAGACTCTTGCCCCGTTTGGTAAACCGAAGCTTGTCAGGCAAGGACAATTGACGCAGCTACTCCCCGACACACCAAGCTCTTCTGAAGCTAGAAAGCTCCGGTTGCTGATTGTTTCGCCTGAGTTTCCTTGGCCGCCATCAAGCGGAGGACGGTTGCGGACCGTATCGCTCCTTCGTTGTCTTCGCACGCGATTTCGGGTTCATTGTGTAACGTTCGCAGAGCAGCAGCCGCGGCAAGAAGATCAAACGAACCTCCGTTCGTATGTGGCTGAACTGACGATTTTGCCGTTGCAAATTCACCATCGGGCTCCGCTGCACCGGTATATACGAAATATAAGGAGGGCATTACGATTTGTGCCGCCACTGGTGGACCGCTTTGCCGAGCCCCAGCACATTCAGACAATGATTGAGCTGCTAGGAAAGGCGGAGTTGGTTTGGCTAGAACATCTTTGGCTGGCACCTTATGCGGAGTTCTGCCCCGCCGCAACAAAGATCTTGGATGTTCACAACGTGGAATCTACTTTTTATCGACAGATGAGAAAGACTTCCCGATGGCCGCTCGACCGTCTGGGATACTATATTTTCGAGCGAGCTGCCCAAAAAATTGAGCAGCGCTTTCTGCCTTATTTCGACCGTGTCCTTGCGGTATCGGAAGAAGACCGCCGGGTGCTTTCGCAATATTGTCCTGCAGAAAAGATTCGAGTGATACCAAATGCCGTCGAGCTGAATTCACTTCCGGCAAGCACAAAAAGCGAGGCGCACTCGCTGTATTTTGCGGGACGTCTTGACTACCCCCCGAATCGGGATGCAATTCTCTGGTTTTATCGCGAAGTCTGGCCGCTCGTTCGGAGCCGCATTCCGGATCTGCATTGTTATGTTGTGGGAGGCGGACGCGAAGGCGTGGCAAGTCAGTTAGGAGACAACCATTTTCAGCTTCTGGGCGAAGTGGAGAAGACGGAGACCTATCTTCGGCCGAGCGCGATGGCCATCGTTCCAGTGCGTACCGGAGGGGGGACGCGTTTCAAGATTCTGGAGGCATGGGCTGCCGGGAAAGCAGTGATCTCCACGACAAAAGGCGCCGAGGGACTCGCAGCACGACATGGCGAAAACATCTGGCTGGCGGACACCGCGTCCGGCTTCGCGGAGGGAATCCTTCGTCTGCTTTCCGACGGGGCTCTGCGCTCGCGCCTTGGTGAAAGAGGGTGGAAAACCGTCGAGGAATGTTATTCGCTCGAACGCTTGCAGGAAAGTTTGACGGCGGCGCTCCCGGATCATATTGTTTTGCGTCGCAAAGCTAGGGAAGCAGAGCCCGGATGCGTATAGCTATCGATACGCACGCCATCGGAAGCACCCTCACCGGTAATGAACGCTACATCGAGAACCTCGCGGAGCAATTACTCGCCCTAGATAGGGAGAACGAATATCTTTTCTTCTTCAGTCACGAGGAGGCGAGACGAAGGTGGGAAGGCCGCGCGCGCAACCTAACTACTTTTAAGGTGGCTGAGAGCTCTCTCGTGCGCCTTGGAATCGATTTTCCTAGGCTGTTGCGGCGGCTCCGCCCGGACCTTTTCCACTACCAATACACTGGGCCGCTTTTCCAGCTCGTCCCGGAGATTGTCACGATCCACGATGTTTCCTTTGAGCGGCATCCGGAATTTTTTGCTGCTGCCGAAGCGTTTCGGCTTCGGGTCACAGTACGTCGCGCGGTAAAGACGGCGCGAAAGATCCTTACTGTATCCGAATTCTCCAAACGCGAGATCGTGAGTTTATTGGGAGTACCTGAGCAGAAAGTTGAAGTTATCTACAATGGCGTTGGCCCGGAGTTCGGACGCGCGCGCGACAACTGCGACACTGACGCTCGCTTAGCTCGGTATTCGATCCAGAAGCCGTATCTATTGGCCGTCGGCAACATCTCACGTCGAAAGAATCAGCTGATGATGATGCGGGCTTTTGCTCTTTGGGCGAAGCTCAATCCCCATACAGAACACCGGTTGGTCATAGCCGGCAAGCGTCACGGACCTGCTCCAGATGTCTCCGCCGAGGCCGCGCAGTTGGGTCTGGACGAACGTCGGTTAATGGTCTTGGGATATATTCCGGAGCAGGATCTTCCGCACCTGTACGCGGGGGCTGATCTGTTCCTCAATACGTCCCTTTATGAGGGGTTCGGACTGCCTCTCATTGAGGCTATGAGCTGCGGCATTCCGGTGATTGCCAGCGATGCAAGCTGTTTTCCTGAGATCGCGGGTGACGCCGCGCTTCTGGTGGATCCTCTGAACCCTCAAGAGATCGCAGGGTCGATCGAGGATCTTATCGGAAACAAAGCTCTTCGGGACGATCTCATTGGCCGCGGCGTACGCCGGGCTGAAGCCTTTCGGTGGGACAAGGCAGCTCATCAAACGCTAAAAGTGTATGATGAGGTGGTGCAGGAATGAGGAGGTTAATGGCCCTTCTTTTCGTTATTTGTCTTGGTAATCTCGCTCTCTCTTCTCTGTAGGTTTATTTAGTTCGACACTATTGTATGGCTTATGGTCTCGTTGGCAATGACTTCCTCGGCGACCTCGCCGCATGCGCCCAAAGTCTTCACCTTTCAGGCTCGTTGTCTCCCCGCGTACTCCGTGCCATTGTTCGACACTTATCCGATGTTGAGGTGCAGCACTCCGTCGAGACCGGGTCGGGCGCCAGCACGCTATTGTTCTCGCATCTGAGCCGAGACCACACAGTTTTCGCGGTGGATGGCGGCAGCGGCAGCATCACCAACATCAAAACTTCGGCTCTCCTCGATCCATCAACAACGCAGTTCGTCGAAGGCCCCACACAGATCACGCTGCCTGCTTACCGCTTTTGCCACCGACTTCAAGTTGCCCTTTTGGATGGACCCCACGCTTTCCCCTTTCCGGCCCTTGAGTATTACTACATCTACCCACATCTAGATACAGGAGCCCTTCTGATTCTCGATGACATCCACATTCGAAGCGTTCATGATTTCTTCCGCTTTCTCAGCGCGGATGAAATGTTCCAATTGGTCGCTGTCGTCGAGCGAACGGCTTTTTTCCGCCGCACCGCTTCGGCGCCGTTCGACTCCTTCGGCGATGGCTGGCCGCTTCAAGGCTATAATAAGCACTTACTCATGCGCTTTGTTTGGTGGGAGAGGACTAAGATCGCGGTGCCTCCCAAAATCAGGCGGTCACTCAAGGGCATGTGGAGGAGAATACACAACTCCCATTCGTAACCAAGGACCTCGCAGGAATGGCGCTACAATCTCTGCGATCGTGCTCCGCCAGAAGGGGGTCGGCGCGCGCGCAAAGAACTTGTACAAGGAGAGAATCTCTTTTGCCCGAACGAGGAAGGAAGCCGCACGAGACGCTCGAGCCAATTGAGCAGGCTAGGCGAGTCGCGAGCGCAGGTTCTGTTTCGCGTGAAGGCGGTGCTGAGCCGAGTCTTCCCAATGATCTCGCCGCGAAGGATCAACTGATTCGCCAGCAGGCGCAAGAATTGGCTCGACTCCGGCAAGAACTTGAGCAGTTCCAGCGTAAAGCTGCGGAAGCTTCTCACACAATAGAGGTCCTTGAGCGCGAAAATCGAGAAATCCTTTCCGTGCTCGAAAGCATATACAGCTCTGTGGCCTGGAAATTCGTAAAGCGCTACCGCAGGCTCAAAAACAGACTGATTCCTCTAGGAACCTTTTGGCGCCGGTCTTATGATCGGTGGCTGTGCCGACTCAAGGGGTCACCTTCGGGCTCGCCCTTCCGATTGAGCCCACAGCCGAGCAAGAAAGGCCAGGAAGGCCTCGCTCCGGAGCCTGTGGACTCCACTATTCACCAAAGCGGCGCCTGGCCTAACCAAACAGCCCATTCGGCTTCAGCAAGTAATGGCCGCATCGAACCTTTGCCGGAGAAAGGACTTCTTCCACTGTGCTCCATTGTTATTCCTGTATTCAACCGCGCCCAGTTTACGAACGTATGTTTGCTCGCAGTTGAGAAATCCATTCCTGCTGATCCACTTCCCTATGAAGTCATCGTCGTGGACAACGGCTCGACCGACGAGACACCTCACATTCTAAACTCCTGGTCAGCCGCTCGCGGGAATGCACGAGTCATCTCGATGGGTCAGAACTTTGGCTTCGCCCGCGCTTGCAATGCAGGAGCTCGGCTGGCACGCGGCAAATACGTTGTCCTACTCAATAACGATACACTGCCGACGCCGGGATGGCTCCAGCACATGGTGCGGCTGGCCGAGGGTGGGACACAAATTGGGATTGTAGGCAGCAAGCTGCTCTTCCCTAATGGTCGCATCCAGCACATCGGAGTGGCCTTTGACGAGAACAAGAACCCCAGGCACATTTATCGAGGGTTTTCGGCAGATATTCCTCCGGCCAGGCTCACTCGCGAATACCAGGCTGTCACTGGTGCCTGCCTGCTCATACCGAGGGACCTCTATTGGTCGGTGGGTGGGATGGACGAAAGTTATGAAAATTCCTTTGAAGAGACCGACCTTTGCCTGAAGCTTCGAGCCCGAGGTTATCGTGTGTTGGTCTGCGCAGATTCGCTTGTCTACCACTTCGAGAGCATAAGCGAAGGACGGTGCGCCCATGATTTTCGGAATACTGCGCTTTTCAAGGCCCGTTGGGAGAACAGTATTGAGTGCGACGTGAGCCGCTGGTACACGTTGGATAAACTCCAAGATGAACTAAGCGAGTTCGAGACGAATGAGTCGCATGACCCGAGACAGGAAGATTGGTTGAAGGAGCTGTGGAATCAGGTATACACAGACGCGTTTCCGAATGGGTAGTGACGTAAGTTTCGCGTTTGTGTATAGAACTGTGAATTGACACTCGAAGGACCACCCGATAAGGTCGGTAATCAATGTGGCAGCTGATTCGAGAGATCCAGAAGAATAGAGAGCTGATCTGGGCGCTCGCACTTAAAGAGCTACAAGTTCGGTACAAACGCTCTGCGCTCGGTTTCCTATGGGCGCTACTCAACCCTTTACTGATGATGATCATTTTGACCATGGTGTTTTCCACGGTGATGCGCGTCCCGGTACACGATTATCCGATTTTCCTGATCAGCACTCTGCTGCCATGGACGTTCTTTTCTCAATCCCTGGCTTATTCCGTGGAGTCAATCGTAAGCAATGGCGATCTTCTGAAGAAAGTGTACGTTGCCAAATCCGTTTTCCCATTAGCCGCGATTGTTTCGAACCTGATCAATTTTCTTCTATCAATGATCCCATTGATTTTGCTCCTGGTTGTCTTCAGGTTCCCTTTCTATTGGACGTGGCTTTATCTCCTGATACCGTTTGTCAGCCTGGTCTTGTTTACTTTGGGGTGTGGTTTTTTCTTCGCGATGGTCAACGTTTTCTTCCGGGATATGGCCCATATCCTCCAAATTCTTCTACAGGCGTGGTTCTATTTTTGTCCGATCATCTACTCGCTGGATTTCGTTCCCGCACGTTATCGCCCCCTGTTCCGCCTGAACCCGTTGGCCTATCCGCTAAATGGGTTTCGCTTGGCTATCTATTACGGCCAACTCCCGTCTTGGCAATCGATGGGCATGTCCTTAGCGTGCGGCGTCGGTGCACTGCTTCTCGGATATAAGCTCTTCCAGCGTTCGCAAGACACGTTGGTCTTTTATGTCTAACTTTGACGCAGTCGAAAGTATTGAGCGCATCTGCTTTCAAGGCGTCGTGCAACGTTTCCGCCTGATTCAGGAGCGTCCCGACACCTTGCGCGAAGCATTTGCGCATCTTTTCCGTAAGCAGGTCAGCTACCACGATTTTGAAGCTCTGAAGGGGATTTCGTTCGTAATCCGAGAAGGCGAAACAGTTGCTATCATCGGTCGCAACGGATCGGGGAAAAGTACCATTCTTAAAATTATTGCAGGGGTTTATCGTCCGACTACAGGGGTAGTCAAGGTTTCGGGTAAAGTAGCAGCGCTTATCGAGCTTGGAGCAGGGTTTCACCCCGATTTGACGGGTCGCGAAAACATCGTTCTGAACGGCTTATTGCTTGGTCTAACGAAAGAGGATATCCGATCGCGCGAACAGCAGATTCTGGATTTTGCCGAACTGGGCGAGTTTATCGACTCGCCCGTAAAGCAATATTCGAGCGGGATGTTCGCCCGCTTGGGCTTTGCCATAGCTACGGAGGTCGACCCAGACGTCTTGTTAATCGACGAAATATTAGCTGTAGGCGATGCCGCTTTCCAGGAAAAGTGTTTGGCAAAGATCGATGACTTCCGGAACATGGGAAAGACTATTGTTTTTGTTTCGCACGCGCCCGATTCGGTTCGCAGACTCTGCAATCGAGCGCTCTTTATTCATGACGGCACGCTGTACGCGGACGGAAGGACCGATGACGTTTTGGCGAACTACGAAAGCATTCTTCGACAAACAGTCAGTGCATGAACACGACGAGGTTATGATTCGGCTAGTTCTGCGTCACTTATAGGATGGGAGGAGGTCGCGGCATGCTTTTAGGGAACGCTGCCCGCGTCTTGCATTGATTTTCGTCGTTCCTCTCCCTCGAGACTCTTAACCGTTCGTCTCTCGAAATTTATCTGATCAGAACAGTTTAGAACTTGGCAACAGGCAGGTGGACGCGTTATATAACACTTGGAGCTAATCCCGCCCGACCGTCCCTTCGGGTCTCTGTACTAGTGAGCAGGGAAGGGCTACTTAGAAGGTCATTCCATCACATGGGCAGCGAATGTGAGCTCCAGACACCGCCGAGCTCTAATTTTGCAAAGGAATGTTTATGTTCCGAAAAGTCAATCTAGCCCGAGGAGAAGATCAAATGCTCTTTGAGAACCCGTAATCCTTCCTGTCATTCCATTCTGAAGAGCTGACAGGAATTTCGAATTTTAGGGGAGGAGATTGCGGGAATGCCTGTTTCATTGGTTACGGGTGGGGCCGGTTTCATGGGGTCATACGTCGCTGAATGCCTTCTACGAATGGGTCACCAAGTTGTAGTGTTGGATGACTTGAGCGGAGGATTCGTCGAAAATGTCCCGCAAGGCGCGTTGTTTGTTGAGGGTTCGATCTTGGATCACTCCTTGATTGACCAGCTCTTTGCGCAAAATTCGTTCGACTATGTCTATCACTTAGCTGCGTATGCGGCTGAAGGATTGAGCCACTTCATAAAACGTTTCAATTACCACAACAATCTCATCGGCTCGGTCAGTCTGATCAATGCGTCAGTCAACCACGGCATCAAGTGCTTTGTTTTTACTTCCTCGATCGCGGTTTACGGCGCTGGGCAAACTCCCATGACCGAAGAGATGACGCCGATCCCGGAGGACTCCTACGGCATCGCGAAACTCGCTGTTGAGCAGGAACTCCGAGTCAGTCATGAAATGTTCGGGCTCGAGTACGTTATTTTCCGCCCGCACAACGTGTATGGTGAAAGGCAGAACATCGGCGACCGCTATCGAAACGTTGTTGGTATTTTCATGAATCAACTCCTCAGGGGCGAGCCGATGACAGTCTTCGGCGACGGCGCCCAAGAACGAGCCTTCACTCACATCAATGATGTAGCCCCTATCATCGCGTCGTCTGTTGACATCCCCGCAGCGCGAAATGAAGTTTTCAATGTCGGAGCGGATGTGCCTTACAGCGTCAATGAGCTTGCACGAATCGTAGCCAAATCCATGGGCGCGGAGTGCAAAATTAAGCATCTCGACGCGCGCAACGAGGTAAAGATCGCATTTTCCGAACATTCTAAGGCCGAGCGGATTTTTGGCGAACGGCGGAAAACTAGCCTCGAGGACGGCGTCAGAGCAATGGCCGCGTGGGTCAAGCAACACGGAGCACGCGAGAGCAGTGTCTTCGAAAATATCGAGGTTGCCAAAAATATGCCGCAGTCCTGGGCCAGCGTAATGCACGCGCCTGCGTTTACGAGCCCACAAGGTCAATCCGTTGAGACACAGTTACGGACCTATGGCCTGAATGAGGAAGTGTCTGATGTGCGTGCGAACCTTGAACAGAGCCGAAATCAGGTAAAACTGCTGGAAGAACAGGTCCGGCAGCTTAATTTTCTGTGGAGCAGGGCGACGCGTTGGAAAAGGTCGCTTGTACTTCTGACTTTGGCCCCTCTGGATTGGGCTGTTGGTTGCATGGTTCTCGCGAGTGAGGTGGCAGGTCGACTTCTCCGCACCGTGGGCCGGCGCAAGGCGCCTCTGATGGCACCGGCGGATACAAGTCGCTGTAGCATCATCGTCCTAAGTTGGGAGGGGAAAGACCTGTTGGCGCAGTCGCTGCCGCCCTTGCTGAAAGCCGTGCGGTTCCACGGCGGTAACCATGAAGTTATCGTTCTGGATAACGGCAGCACGGACGGAACCAGCGAGTATGTGGCGAATCATTTTCCGGAAGTGCGCGTGGTCCGCAGTGAGCGGAATCTCTTCTTTAGCGGCGGCAACAACCTCGGTGTCCAGGCGGCAAAAAATGACATCGTCATTCTGCTCAACAACGACATGTTCGTGCACGAAGACTTTTTGGGCCCGCTCCTCCGGGGTTTTCGAGACCCTGACGTGTTCGCCGTGGCCAGTCAGGTCTTCCTGGCCGATCCCAATCAGCGCCGCGAGGAAACGGGCAAGACTCGTGCGACTTTCAATGGTTGCGATTTGGACTGGGCGCACGACGCAATCCTTCCCAGCGACGAGGAACGTAAATATGTCCCCGTTTTTTGGGGACATGGCGGAGCGGTGGCTTTGGACCAGCAGAAGTTCTTTTGGCTGGGTGGCTTGGATAACTTGTTCGCTCCCCTGTATGTGGAGGATGCTGACGTCTCTTACCGCGCGTGGAAAGTAGGCTGGCGATGTTTGTTGGCGGTAGAGAGTCACGTGGTTCACAAGCACCGGGGAACGCTCGCGCCACGCGTCGGTTCGCGATTTGTTAGCCAGATTGTTCGCCGAAACACGAGTTTGTTCATCTGGAAGAATTTTGAAAACCTGCGCACTCTTGCGACGCACTTTCTACGCTCGCCGCTTAGGCGAATGCAGCGTGCGGGTGTCCCTGGAGTGGGGATAAGGCTAGAAGCAAATGCTTTTCTGGGAGCAGTAGAGCGCTTGCCAGCGGCTCTGAAAGGCAAGCTGAGCCTGGCGCGGTCAGTCGTCCGCAGCGATGAAGAAATTCTCCAACTCACCAGCGCACCTCCGGCGGAAGCCATCCGCGAGAGCGATGTGGATTTCGAGCGCGGTGATTATGCCGAGCAGTTAGGCGAAGGCTGGTACCCTCGCGAACGGGCCAACGGTAAGGGGTTTCGTTGGATGTCTAAGAAGGCGACGGTCTTTTTGCGCGCAACGGCGGCGCCGGCCGAACTCTGCGTCGGCGGTTACGTCTCTGGTCCGCGGCGATCTGTCGGTTCCTCTGTAGTTATGACCGTGAACTGTCAGGGAAGACAAAAACGCTTCAGGCTGCGAGAAGGAACCTTTGAAAAACGGTGGACGGTGACAGACCTGGCGCCTGGCCTCCCCGTTGCCGTTCAACTGGCAATAAGACCCGTTCTCATAACTCCTTTGGACCGCAGAACATTGGGCATTATTGTCCACCGCATCGCACTATCTGAAGGCACCTTGGCTTCTGCCGACGGCCGGCGCCAGGAACCCCTTCCGCCGGTTGCGGTCCGTAGTCCGCTGCCGCCTGGGGTTACGCGGCAACGGCGTGTACTGATCGTTTGCCCATACGTTCCCTGTCTGGGCATACATGGCGGCGGCAATGTGATGTTCCATCTTATCCGCATGCTGTCAAAGCGTCACCAAGTTACCGTGTTGGCCTTCTACGACAGAGATGAAGAGCGTGATGAAATTCCACGGTTAGCGCCTTTCTGCGAGCAACTGGAAGTGATCTATCGCGGCCAGAGCTTTGAGACGTCCGACATGCTTGGGTTGATGCCACCGGAAATCGTGAATGAGTTTTATCACCATCGTATGTGGATCCTTGTAGAAAAATACCTAACGACACAAAAGTTTGACCTCATTCAGTGCGAGTACTTGCAGACAGCGCACTTTGCCGGAGTGGTGCCAGAGATTCCGGCGGTGTTGACCAACCATGAGCTCCTTTCGCTGGCCTATAGAAACCGTTATCGAAGTTTATCCTGGACGTCGCGCCAGAAGATCAAAGCACTGGTGTCGTGGATGCGGATGTTGAACTATGAGGAGAAGCTACTGCGGCGATTCTCCAGAGTTGTTGTCTTTACCCGAGCCGAGCGGGAATTTATCGCGCGTTACATGCCGCAGGCACGAGTTTATGACCATCCTCTGGGAGTGGACTACGATTTCTTCTGTCCAGGAGCCGACCTCCCGGACAAGGATTCTCTGGTCTTCGTGGGCAATTTCCGGCATCGTCCAAACGTGAGTGGTGTCCTGTGGCTCCTCGAGCAAGTGTGGCCGAGGATCCGCACTCGCAATCCGGAAGCCCGACTTCGTATCGTTGGGGCAAGTCCGACGCCAGCTATACTTGCGATGGATGGGCGAGAGGGTGTCGCCGTTACGGGCTTAGTTGAGGACGTTCGCCCCTACTTGCACCGTGCTGCCGTATTCGTCGCTCCTATTCTGGAGGGAGGGGGCCTTCGCACCAAAGTCCTGGAAGCCTGGGCTATGGAAAGACCTGTTGTGGGTACGCGTCTCGCATTCGAGGGATTGAGTACAACCGGCGGCTCGGTTTGCTTAGTGGCTGACGATCCGGAAACCTTCGCAACGCGCACTTGTGAGCTATTGCAAAATGAAGATCTAGCTCGAAACATCGGAAAGCAAGCACGGCAATTGGTTCTGTCCCGTTTTTCCTGGGACGCCTTCGGTGAGCTATACGACAGGATCTACCAGGAGGTTCTGGAGGCGAAAGACCAATCGCGGGTTCCTGCCCGATCGACGGCTATGGAAATGGAAAGACCGTAAACGAGCGAAGGAGTAAGGAGAAAGCCGTTGCGCGGCTTATTGAGTCTCTTGACAAGGGAATCTGATGTGAAGCGTTACCGCACTGGTATATTCTTGGTGAGCGCCGAACCAGACGTAATTGCGAAAGTTCTTCCGGCATTGCAGGAGCACTTCCCACAAGTTTCATTCACCTGCCTTGTATCCCGAGCCTACGTTGAGTTGTTCTCCTGGTTGGGGGAGGTTTTCGGGAAAGAAGAGGTTGTGTGGATCGAACAGGTCAAAGCGAACCCTGTTCGTTGGCTAGCGGCTTTAAGAAAGCGAGAGTTTGATGTTTGCGTCGTGCTCTGGTCGGGCCGTCCAACTTTTCGCATGAGCAAGGTGGCCGCATTCTATGTAAAAGTCCGCCGGATCATTGTTTACGACGAAAACGGAGATTCAGTTGTCCTCGATAGGTCAAACTGGAAGTATGTGCTTGCCCGCGCCAGTGCTCGCCTGCGGAAGTGGCGCCCTGCGAACGTTCTTTTTCCTCTGGGATTTATCTACCTGGTCGGCCGCACCTTTTCTTTGAGTGCTCGCGCCAGCGTAAGGACATCCGAGAGTGTCGACGTTGCTCCACGCTCCGATGCCCTCTTCGATAGTTCTTACGCCGCCAGGATAGAAAAGGAAAAGAGTATTTATACCGCTCTTCATCAAGAATCTAATGAAGATTTAACGGAACGGATTAACAGCGCGCTTTCCTACGTACTTGACAAAGTACAAGAGAAAGTCCGCAAGCAGACCGGCTCGAACGTCTGGGATTTCGTTGTTAAGAGCGTAAATGAGCGGCCTGGGTGCAACATATTGAGTCTGGGAAGCGGCCCATGTGGAACGGAAATCAACCTCGCCCAGCGCTTTACGGTCGATTATATTCTCGATTGCCTCGACATCAATCCTCACCTTCTCGCGAAAGGCGAAGAGAGAAGCAGGCAGTTCGGCCTCAAGTTTCGTTTCTCAGCGCAAGACATTAACTCTATCGCGTTACCCCCACGAAGCTACGACATCGTATTTGCGCACGCGGCCCTTCACCATTTCCTTGCGTTAGAGCATATCTTTTCCCAGGTGCGAAATGCGCTTAAACCTGGCGGCCTCTTTATTGCTTATGAGGTGATTCCCCGGAACGGGATGCTAATGTGGCCTGAGACGAACGAAGTAGTTCAAAGGTTATGGCGGCTACTGCCCGATCGTTTGAAGTATGACCACTCCAGCGGGACGCCGTTCTACACTCCGATACATCCGAATCGGAACGTCGGTTTGGAGAGTTTCGAGTGCATCCGCTCAGAAGAGATTTATCCTCTGCTCAAGAAGATGTTCCGTACCCAGATCGAAGTGCCGGTTTTGGCTTTCACTCGCCGATTTGTAGACACAGAGTTTGGCCCGAACTATGATCTCAGCCGGCAGGAGGATCGCGCCCTCATTGACCTGATTTTCGAACTGGATGAGCAGTATCTTAATTCCGGCAAGCTGAAGCCAGTCACTATATTTATGGTTATGGACTCGGGGTATTAAGATGTAACCGGCAACGACGAAGACAGCGACCATCAAGCGGCAGCACAGCCAAAGGGCAATGCGTAAAGACCTCAAGCAAGTCATCTCCAGTGGGCATTTTTTCAGACAATTCTCCTTACAGATGGGCTTGCTCTTCTGTTGCCTGGCATTTGCCTTGCTGTTTTTTTACAAGGTTACTTACACGCGTGAGGCTACCTTCCTCGCTTGGCCGGATAACTCAATACAATCTTATGCGTGGCTGGCAAAGGTGGGTGCCGCCTGGCGGAACTTCGAACTCCCTTTGTGGGACTTCACCATTAATAGCGGAACATCTTTCGTGGGGGAACTACAGACCGCACCATTCTATCCTCCGAACATAATTTTTTCTTGGCTGACACACCCGGCTAATCAGTATGCGACAGATATTTACATCGTCCTGCATTACGGCCTGGCTAGCTTCTTGATGCTGGTCTTTCTTCGGATGAACAAATTGAGCCTGCCGGCGTCAATAGCCGGAGCAATCATTTATGAGTTCGTCGGAACAATTGCGCAAAAGGCCCCTGGACAGGCGAACATCTTCATGGGCATGGCTTATTTGCCAATTATTCTGGGATTTTTTCAGCAAGGATTGAATTCAGAAAAGAGCATTTTGGCAAATCACTGGCTGTACCTGAGTGGCATGGCTCTTGGATGCTCACTCCTCGCAGGTCACTTGCAACCCTATGTGCATTCCGTGGTGGCGCTCTCTTTCCTGATGATCTTTATGTGCTATAGGACGCACGGCCGCTCGTGGCGTTCGGCATGCACGAAGCTCGCCTTCGTTGGTGTAGTCTCGGTG
>Ga0307479_10002215_pt1 | contig 17643 bp, 18 predicted proteins | sample atmos_gasesECM4C_FD_203743 | JGI IMG/M metagenome (GOLD analysis project Ga0307479, IMG submission 203743) | Hardwood forest soil microbial communities from Morgan-Monroe State Forest, Indiana, United States - atmos_gasesECM4C_515 | ecosystem: Environmental > Terrestrial > Soil > Temperate... | reverse complement strand
CTCACCTCGAGGGATGTGCCACCTCGTCGGCACCGGCCGAGCTGGAGGCCCTGGCCTATGACCCTCAGACCTCAGGCGGGTTGCTGGCGTCGGTCTCGCCGGAGGACGCGCCGCGCCTGGCCGAGCGTGGCTTCGCCACCATCGGGACGGTGATCTCGGGGCCGCCACATGTCACCCTGGAGCGGTGACCACGGCTCGCCGATCAGCCGACGCGCCGCGGCGGCCGGGCCGTCCTCGCAGCGACCAGTCCCGCCGCGCCATCCTGGCGGCCACGCTCGAACTGCTGGCCAGCCACGGTTTCACGGGCCTGACCATGTCGGGCGTGGCCTCTCGGGCCGGTGCGTCCACGGCCACCGTTTATCGATGGTGGCGATCGAAGATCGACCTCGTCGTGGATGCGGTGACCTCCATCGGGGCCGATCAGCCGGTGCCGGACACCGGCTCGCTCCGCGGCGACTGCAGGGAGTTCGCGCTCCGAATCATCGACGTGCTGACGGGGACCTCGACCGGCCCGGTCGTGGTCGGACTGGTCGGAGACGCCAACCGCCACCCTGAGCTCGCCCAGGCACTGCGGGAGCACGTGCTGGCCGAGCGGTTGCCCGGCGATGTCGCCATGCTCCAGCGAGCCGTTGCCCGCGGTGAGATGGATCCTGCCGTGGACCCCGAGTTGGCCCTCGAGCTCCTCGTCGGGCCCATCTACACCAGGCTCCTCGTCACCGGCAGGGAGATATCCCCTGATCTGGCCGACCAGCTGGCGGACCTGGTGGTTCATGCGGTCGCGCCCCGGCGATGACCCGACCTCGGTCGTGACCCGGTAGCGTGCCCGGCGTGGCCAGAGCGGCGCCCAGAGCCAGGCCGGTCCGCATCTCCAAGGCCATCGCGCCCACGCTCCGGCTCGAGCGGGAGCTCTGGGGTGCCGGGCACGAAGTGGTGGTGGGCATGGACGAGGTGGGGCGGGGCGCCTGGGCCGGTCCCCTGATGGTGGGCGCCGCCGTGCTTCCCCGGGATCGGCGCGTCTACCGGGTCCGCGATTCCAAGCTGCTGACCGAGACCGAGCGCGAGCGCCTCTTCGACCGTCTGGCGGCCTGGTGCGTGGCCTGGGCCGTGGGGGCGGCCAGCCAGGTGGAGTGTGACACCCTCGGGATGGCCGACGCCCAACGGCTGGCCGCCCAGCGAGCTCTCCAGGGGCTCGGCCTGACGCCCGATCAGGTGCTGCTGGACGGGAAGTGGGATTTCGTCGGCATGGGCTGCACCCAACGGATCGTCAAGGGCGATGCCACCTGCCTCTCGATCTCCACCGCGTCGGTGCTGGCGAAAGTCACGCGGGATCGCATCATGCGGGCCGAGGCCCCACACTTTCCGCCCTACGACTTCGACTCCAACAAGGGCTATCCGTGCCCCCGGCACAAGATGGCCCTGCAGGCCTTCGGCCCTTCGTCCATCCACCGCCGCACCTGGGTCTTCATGGATCACCTGCCCTGGAGCATGCGGGTCCACCGCCCGGGCCAGCCCACGTTGTTCGACCTGGACGGCGGCGACCTCGAGGACAACCTCGGCGACGCGGCGGGCGCGGAGCAGCCGGGACGAGGCGGCTGAGCCTCAGGTCCGGGACTCCACCGGTGGTTCCTTGGGCAGGCCCAGGACCCGTTCCCCGATGATGTTCTTCATGACCTCGTCGGTCCCACCCGCCACGCGAACACCGGGAACGCCGAGCACCAGCTCGGACCAGGCATAGGTCCCCCATTCGCCGCTGTCGGCCGCGAGCTTGGGTCCGAGGGCCGCGCCGAGGAGGTCGCTGATCCGCTGGAGATTGTTGGTCAGCGAGAGCTTGGCGATCGACATCTCCGGACCGGGCAGCTGGCCCGCCTTGATCTTCTCCATGGCGCGCAGGTTGGTGTACTTCGCCACCTGCTGGTGGATGTAGATCTCGGCCAGCTTCTGGCGGAGCAGGGGGTCGGCGTTCGTGCCGAAGTGCTGCAACATCTCCGCGAAGCGGCTGGTGCTCGTGGTCCCCACGCCCGCCCCTCCGCCTCCGATGGCCGCCCGCTCGTTCATGAGCGTGGTCAGGGCGACGGTCCATCCCTGGTTGACGTCGCCCAGACGGTGGTCGTCAGCCACCCGCACGTCGGTGAAGAACACCTCGTTGAACGAGGCGCCGCCGGTCATCTGCCGCAATGGCCGCACCTCGACGCCCGGCGCGTGCATGTCGACCACGAAGCCCGTCAGGCCCTTGTGCTTGGGCGCGTCGGGATCGGTCCGGCAGATGATCTCGCCGATGTCGCTGTACTGAGCACCCGAGGTCCAGACCTTCTGGCCGGTGATGAGCCATTCGTCGCCGTCCCTCATGGCCCGCGTCTGCAGGCTGGCCAGGTCCGATCCCGCGGCCGGCTCACTGAACAGCTGGCAGGCGACGAGGTCGCCACGGTAGAGCGCCCGCAGGTACAGGTCCTTCACCTTGTCAGTGGCGTGGGCCAGGATCGTGGGAGCGACCATGCCCAGTCCGATCCCGAACGGCGCCTGGGACGGCGCGTCGAACTGCGCGCTCAGGGCCTGCCAGATCCGCTCGTACGGCGGCGGCAGCTCCCGCCCGCCATAGTGGCTCGGTCCCGTGATCCAGCCGAACCCGGCATCGAAGAACTTCTGTCGCCACGCCCGGGCCGCGTCCAGGTCCTTGCGCTCCTCCTCGGCCGTCTTCTCGCTCAGCAAGCCGACCTTGTCGGATCCCTCGCCCCAGCCCTTCTTCTCTTCGACCCGCAACGTGGCGTTGGCGTTGAGGAAATCCAGCGCTTCCTCGCCGAACGCCTCCTCGCTGATCATCTCGGCCATGGGTCCCCCTGTGTCTCGGAGCGGCTGCGGGCGTTCCGTCAGGTTAGGGGACGCCCTCGCGGCGCAGCCAGAACGCAGCCAGACACCCAGCCGGATACGCAGCCACAGGCCCGGTCAGATAGGCAGCCAGGTCCGGAGCCGTCCCAGTGAGGCCAGGGGGCCGGGCCGGCGGGCAATTCCGGGGGAGACAGCCGCTCTTGTCGCGGGACCTCGGGTACCTTCGAAGCCATGACACGTGGCGAGTCGCTGATCATCCGGGCCTTTGCGGTCTGGACGGTGTACGTGTGGGGCACTCGCATGTGGAACATCTGGCGGGACCACGCCCCCAACCACGGCACCGGCTTCAAGTTGGTCCACACCGTGCTCGCCGTGATCTCGGTCGCACTGGCCGCGGCCGCGTGGACCGTCGTGACGCGCGTCCAGCAGCGGCGGGCGCCCGTGGCTTCGAGCTCATGACGGGGCTCAGCTGACCGTGACTGCCGGCGCCACGGCGGCCGCCGCGGATGCCGCGGCCGGAGCCACCTCGGGCCCCGGAGCCACCTCGGGGCCCAGCGGCCCGGTCCGCCAGGGTTGGATCCGGCGAATGCTGCCGTTCTTGCGGCCTCACCGCCGCAACGTCGCGCTCGCCTTCGGCGCCGCCCTCGCCGGCAGCGCCATCACCGCCGCCACCCCGGTCGTCGAGCGCCAGATCGTCGACAACTCGATCCTGGCGCACCGGTCATCCATCGCCCCATGGCTGATCGTGCTCCTGGTGTTCGGGGCCGCGAGCTTCGGCGCGGCCTACGTCCGCCGCTTCGTGGGCGGCAGGGTGAGCCTCGACGTGCAGTACGACATCCGCAACACGATCTACCGTCAGCTGCAGCGGCTCGATTTCGCCCGCCACGACGAGATGCGAACCGGGCAGCTGGTCTCGAGGGCCAGCTCCGACGTAGGCCTCCTTCAGGGCCTCCTGGCCTTCCTCCCGATCATGAGCGGCAACGTGTTGCTCGTGGCCGCCTCCCTCGGGGTCATGTTGTGGCTCTCGCCGATGCTGACGGTCGTCAGCCTGGTGGCCGTACCCCTGCTGTTCGCCACCGCCTTGCAGCTGAGGGGCAAGGTCTTCCCGGCCACCTGGGACGCGCAGCAGAAGACGGCTGAGGTGGCCGGGGCGGTGGACGAGGCCGTGACCGGAGTCCGGGTCGTGAAGGGCTTCGGCCAGGAGGAGCACGAGCTGAACCGACTGGTCGGCCGGGCCGGCGAGCTGTACGCCTCGCGCCTTCGGGCCGTTCGGCTCATGGCCCGCTACCAGCCGACGCTCCAGGCCGTTCCGGTGTTGGGCCAGGTTGCCATCCTGCTCTTCGGCGGCTGGCTGGCCCTGCACCACCGGATCACGGTCGGGACGTTCCTGGCCTTCTCCACCTATCTCCTGCAGCTGGTTTCTCCCGCTCGGATGCTGGCCGGCCTGCTGGCGGTGGGCCAGCAGGCCCGGGCGGGCGCCGAGCGCATCCTGGATCTGCTCGATTCGGTGCCCGTCATCACCGAGGCCACCGGCGCCGTGCCGCTGCCGGCCACCAGCGGCGCGGTCGAGTTCGACCAGGTGACCTTCGGGTACCTGCGGTCCGAACCCGTGTTGCACGGCTTCGACCTGCAGATCGCGGCGGGCGAGACCGTCGCCCTGGTCGGGACGTCCGGCTCCGGCAAATCGACGGTGGCCCTGCTGCTCCCGCGCTTCTACGACGTACAGGACGGCGCCATCCGAATCGACGGCATCGACCTTCGAGACGTGACCCTGGACTCGCTGCGACGCCAGATCGGCGTGGTCTTCGAGGAAAGCTTCCTGTTCTCCGACACCGTTCGGGCCAACATCGCCTACGGGCGCCCGGACGCGGGCGACGCCGAGGTCGAGGCGGCGGCCAGAGCGGCCGAAGCCCATACGTTCATCTCGGCCCTGCCCGACGGCTACGCCACCGTGGTGGGCGAGCGCGGCCTGACCCTGTCGGGCGGCCAGCGCCAGCGCATCGCCCTGGCCAGGGCTCTGCTGTCGGACCCCCGGATCCTGATCCTCGACGATGCGACATCCTCGGTGGACTCCAGGGTCGAGGAGGAGATCCACGCCACCCTGCGCCGGGTGATGCGCGACCGCACCACGCTGCTGGTGGCCCACCGCCGCTCGACCCTTCGGCTGGCCGACCGGATCGCGGTCGTCGACCGCGGCGCGGTCGTGGACAGCGGTACCCACGAGGAGCTGGTCGCCCGCAGCCCGTTGTACCGGCGGTTGGTGTCGGGTCCGGGCCAAGATGCCGAAGGCCAGGACTCGGACGGCGAGGACCCCCAGACTGCTGACGCAGGGCCCGACGCGCAGGGCGTGACCGCGTCGGCCTGGACACCGGCCCCCGACGGTGGCGACGGAGCCGGCTCGACGCCGGCCCTCGCGCCGGGGGGCGGCGTCGGCGCCGGTGGGATGGGTGGCGGCATGGGCGGTGGCATGGGGGCCGGAGCCGGCGGCTGGCTGGGCAGCCTCCCGCCGAGCCCGTCGTTGCTCGCGGCGGTGGCGGCGCTCGGACCGGCCACGGACCGGCCGGCGGTCGAGGTGGCATCGGAGTCCCGCCACGATCCTGCCTTCTCCCTGCGGCGCTTCATCCGCCCCTACCGGCGCCCGCTGGTCGCGGGGCTGGTGCTGGTCGTCATCGACGCGCTGGCCTCGCTGGCCGGGCCGGCCCTGATCCGTCAGGGCATCGATCACGGCATCGTGCGGGGATCGCAGGCCGCGCTGTGGGTCGCCGGGGCCGCGTTCTTCGCCATCACCGCCGCCGACTGGGTCGACTCGGTGGCCCAGGTCCTGGTCACCGGCAAGACCGCGGAGCGCCTCCTGTTCGCCTTGCGGGTCCGGATCTTCGCTCAGCTACAGCGCCTGTCGATCGACTACTACGACCGTGAGATGGCGGGCCGGATCATGACCCGCATGACGACCGACGTCGAGGCCCTGTCCAATCTCCTGCAGACCGGTCTCATCAACGCGGTGGTCAATCTGTTCACCTTCGCGGGAGTGGCGCTGGTCCTGACGGCCATGAGCTGGAGGCTGGCGGCCACCACGCTCCTGGTGGTGGTTCCGCTGGTGTGGGCCACGCTGATCTTCCGGCGGCGATCGGCCCACGCCTACAACCTGGCCCGGGACCGTATCGCCGTGGTCAACGCCAATTTCCAGGAAAGCCTCTCCGGCGTCCGCGAGTCCCAGGCCTTCGTCCAGGAGGAGCGCAACGAGGAGGAGTTCCGCCAGCTCTCCGGCTCGTATCTCGACGCCCGGTTGTCGGCCCAGCGCCTGGTGTCGCTGTACTTCCCGTTCGTGGCCTTCCTGTCGGACGTGGCCGCGGCCCTGGTGCTCGGCGTGGGCAGCCATCTCATCCACGCCGGATCGCTGACGGCGGGCGAGCTGATCGCCTTCCTGCTGTACCTCGATCTGCTGTTCTCGCCCATCCAGCAGCTGTCGCAGGTGTTCGACTCCTACCAGCAGGCCCGTGCCTCGATGATCAAGATCAACGAGCTGATGGCCGTCGAGACGCTGACGCCGCCGCCGGACGAGGCGGTACCGGTGGGCCGCCTGTCCGGGGCCGTCGAGTTCGATCACGTCCGGTTCCGCTATCCCGGCGTGCCCGGGGCGGCCGAGGCCCTGCGGAGCGTCTCGTTCTCGATCCAGCCGGGCGAGACGGTGGCGCTGGTCGGCGAGACCGGCGCGGGCAAGTCGACGGTGGTCAAGCTGGTGGCTCGTTTCTACGATCCGACGGAGGGCCGGGTCCTGGTCGACGGCGTCGACCTCCGCTCTCTCGATCTGGGCGACTATCGCCGGCAGCTGGGCTACGTGCCCCAGGAGGCGTTTCTCTTCTCGGGCACGGTCCGCGACAACATCGCCTACGGGCGCCCGGAGGCGTCGAAGGCCGAGGTCGAGGCCGCGGCCAGGGCGGTCGGCGCCCATGATTTCATCGCCGGCCTCCCGGGCGGGTATCTCCACGTCGTGACCGAGCGGGGCCGTTCGCTGTCGGCCGGTCAGCGCCAGCTCATCGCCCTGGCCCGGGCCCGGCTCGTGGATCCCGCCATCTTGCTGCTCGACGAGGCCACCTCGAACCTGGACCTGGGCACCGAGGCCCGGGTGGCGCGGGCCATGGGGATGGTGGCGCGCGGCCGCACGACGGTCCTGATCGCCCACCGCCTCCAGACCGCGGCCCGGGCCGACCGCATCCTGGTCCTGGATCAGGGCCAGGTGGTGGAACAGGGGACCCACGGCCAGCTCCTGGAGGTCGGGGGCTTCTACGCCGCCATGTGGGCGGCCTTCGACGAGGACCGCGGCGTGGCCGCCGCCGGATGAGTCGGATCCCGGCCCGCCGTTGATGGGACGCGGCCGGGATGAGGCGCGGCCGGGATGAGCTCGGCTCCGAGCGCGCCGCGGCGCTGGTTCTTCGACGCCTGGTCCAGGTTCTATGACCTGGGACCGGTGCAGCGGGCCATCTACCGGCCGGTGCACCAGGGCGTGCTCGACGTCCTCGTGTCGCGGTCTCCGCCTTCGGTCCTCGACGTGGGCTGCGGTACCGGCATCCTCACCACCCGCCTCCGGACGGCCCTACCGAACTCGTCGGTCTACGGCTGCGACTTCTCCCTGGGGATGCTCCAGCAGGCGTCGGCCCGTGGCCGCGCCGCGGGCGGGCCCGAATGGATCCAGGGCGATGCCACCCGGCTCCCGGTGCGGACCGGCTCGGTTGGGGCGGTGGTGTCGACCGAGGCGTTCCACTGGTTTCCCGAACCCGGCGCCGCGCTGTCGGAGTTCCGGCGGGTGCTGATTCCGGGCGGGGCGCTCGTGCTCGGTCTGGTGAACCTGCGGACCCGCGCCGCCGGCCGGCTGTTCGACGCCGGGTTCCGGGCCGCGGGGCAGCCGGCACACTGGCCGACCCGTCAGGAGCTGGAGGCCCGCCTCGACCGCGCCGGCTTCTCGATCACCGAGCAGCGTCGAGTCTGGCGGCCGTCGGGCCTGATGCTGCCCGCGGTCATCACCGTCGCGAGGGCGCGGTAGGCGACGATAGGCTCGGGCTCCATGCTCGAAACCGGCAGCGCTGCCCCCGACTTCACCCTTCCGGACCAGGTCGGCAACCCGGTCGCGCTCGCCGACCTTCGTGGCTCCTGGGTGGTGCTGTGGTGGTACCCCAAGGCGGCCACGCCCGGCTGAACGCTGGAAGGCCAGGGGTTCCGTGATCGAGCCCCCGAGTTCGCCGAAGCCGGCGCCCAGATCCTAGGCATCTCGTTCGACAGGCCCGAGGAGAACTTGGCCTTCGCCGAGGCCCAGGCTTTCCCGTACCGGCTGCTCTCCGACGTGGACCACGCCGTGGGCCGGGCCTACGGGGCCGAGCGAGGCCCGGACGAGAAGGGGGCGGGATTCGCCAAACGGCTGACCTTCCTCATCGATCCGTCCGGCGACGTCCGCAAGGTCTACGAGGTCACCGACTACTCGGGCCACCCCGCTGAGGTGCTGGCCGACATCCGCCAGCTCGCCTCGGCCTGACCAACGGCCCAGCAACGGCCCGAGCGACCGCCTCACCAAGGCGTGAGCCGCGCCCCGAGCGCCGGCGTGAGCAGCGGCCTCAGCCGGCGTGCACGTCGACCGGCTGGCCGGCCGCGATGGTGCCGCCTCGCACCACGCGCGCCAGCACCCCGAGGTTGGTGCCGTGCGCCGCGTTCAGGTGCCTGAGCACGTCGAGCTGGCGCTCGATGCCGCCCGGCTGGACCCGCGTCGTCATCACGCAGCGCGAGCAGGGCCGGCGCACCTCGAGCTCCACCTCGCCCACGCTGAGACGCCGGCCGAGCCATCCCTGCTCGATGCACTCCTCGCCAGCGGTCTCGATCAGGACGTTGGGCCGGAAACGGGCCACCGCCCACTGGAGGTCGGGGCGCTCGGCCGCCATGGCCCGCAGGCTGGCCGTGGTGAGCAGATGCACGGGCGAGGAGTCGGCGAATGATCCCCGGGGCCCCTGCCATTCGACCGGCTCGGAGTCGTCGTCCTCGAAATCGGCCGGCATCTGGTAGGTGCCCCGGCCTTCCGGCCTGGCCTCGATCAGGTGAACGGGCCGGCCCAGCCAGGCGCTGAGCGCGGCGTCCACACTCGGCCCGGTGCCCATGGCCGTCTCGCCGGTGGGAAGGCGGATGGTCAGCTCGACCCCGGCCAGCAAGGCCCTGGCCTGCAGCAGCCGCCCCTCCTTCTTGGCCGAGACGATGGTGCCCGAGCCGGCGTCGAGAACCCCGAACTGACGGTCGCCGGCGAAGCCCCGCTCGGAGACCTGGACCGAGTCCCGGCTCTCGCCCTGCATCGACTTGACGGGATAGCGCCACAGCCCGGCGACCTTCATGATCCGACAGTAGGGGCCAGGGTCACGTCGAGGGCGAGGGTCAGGCAGCGGCAGCCCCCGCCGGCCTTCAGGAACTCGTCCACCGGGCACACCGTGACGTCCAGACCCCAGGCCTCGAGCTGGCGCCCCACCCGGGGCGGACAGACCGGCATGATCACCGTGGTGCCCACGACCACCGAGTTGGCGCAGAAGCTCAGGGCCTCGTCGTCCTCGAGCACCAGGGGCTCGGGCACCAGCGCCTCCATGACGCGGCAGCCGTAGCCGTCCCAGCCCAGGGGCGCCACGATGGCCCGCCGCTCATCCAGCGGGCAGAAGGTGAGATCGAAGTGGTACAGGCGCTCGTCGACCAGCTCGATCGATCGGACCGCCGCTCCGGTGAGCCGCGACAGGTAGGCGTGGGCGGTGGCGTCCGACCGGAACCGGTAGGCCGAGATCAACACGTCCCCGAACGGGAGGGCGTCGCCCGCCCCTTCGTGGCACACGCCGACGGGCAGCTCGTCGATGCCGAACCCGTGGCTCCGGAACCAGGCGATGTCGAGCGCCGTCTCTCCCTGGCGCTCGGGATGGCGGAAGCGGGCCGGCACGAACTGATCGCCGTTGACGATGCCGGCGTTGGCGGTGAAGACGAGATCGGGCCAGCCCTCGGCCGGGGCCATGGCCTCGACCGTGGCGCCCGCCTCATCCAGCGTGGCCATGAGCGCCTCCCATTGCCGGAGGGCCCGATCCCGATCGGCTTTGACCTCGCGGTGCATCCACGGGTTGATCTCGTAGACCACGTCGAAGTAGGTGGGCGGGCAGGTCAGGTAGCGACGGCCCCACGCCAGCCCGGTCATCCGACCAGATGATCCACGAGGCCCGAGAGGAACAGCCCGACGTCGGTCACCACGCCGAGCGCCTGATGGCTGCCACGGTCGGCGAGCTTGGTGACGACCGCCTGGTTGATGTCGACACAGAAGGTCTCGACCCAGGCGGGCAGCAGGTTGCCGGTGGCGATGGCGTGGAGGGTGGAGGCCAGCATGAGGGCCACCCCGACCCCGGGCAGCAGGTAGCGCATGGCGTCGGCCGCCTCGACCACGTCGCGGTACACGTCGGGGAGCGGCCCGTCGTCGCGGACCGAGCCTCCCAGCACGAAGGACACGCCCCGCTTGACGCACTCGAACATGACGCCACCGTCGATGTAGCCGGCATCGACCGCGGCCGCGATCGATCCGTAGCGGCGGATCTCGTTGATGACCCGCAGGTGGTTGGCGTGGCCGCCCTCGGCGGGGGAGCCCTCGGTGATGGACACGCCCAGCGAGGTCCCCATCACGTTGGATTCGAGGTCGTGGGCCGCGAACCCGTTGCCGGCGAAGAGCAGGTCGATCCAGCCGTTACGGACGAGGTCGGCCAGGTGCGGTCCAGCTCCGGTGTGGATGACCGCCGGCCCGCAGACCGCCAGGATCTTGTGGCCGGAGGCCTTGGCCGTGCGGATCCGGTCGGCCACCGCGGCGACCAGCAGGCCTTTGGGTTTCTCGGAGGAGACCTCCGAAGCCATGAACTCGAAGGGGTTGTGGCCCCGGGGCCGGGACGGCGCCGCCACCCGGATCCCCTCCGTGCCGACGACGACGCGGTCACCGATTCGCACCCGGTGCATGGGGAGGGCCCGGAGCCGTCCGTCCTCGCGCAGGACCAGGGCGCAGTCCATCTCCGGGAACTCGACCTCGACCCACCGCCCGCCGATGCGCACGGAGGTGGGCAGGTTGGTGCTGGAGTAGAAGCCGGCCGGCAGGACCCCGTCCCGGTCGCAGGCGGCCAGCTCGGCGTCGCTGCGGACCATCCGGTTGGCCCCGTGGATCTGCAGCTCGTCCAGCAGCGACGCCAGCGCGTCGGCGTCCGCGGCCGTCACCTCGATGCGGGCCCGGCTGGCGTCGACGTTGGTCTTGCCGATCTCCACGTCGAGCAGGCGGTAGTCGGCGCCCGAGGACAGGATGACGTCGAGGACCTTGGGCAGGATCAACGAATCGATGATGTGACCTTCCACCTCGACGATTTCGCTCGCCTCTGGCATGGAGGCTCAGGTTATCCAGCGGGTATCGTGACGCCTCGCCATGGGCCAGCCCATCACCGTCACGGAGATCCCGACCGCCCGGGACGGCTTTGTCCGCTTCGAGCTGAACCGGTCGCTGACCGGCATGGCCCACGAGCACTACCTGGCGGGAGGGGAGATCCCCGGCCACCGGCCGCCCGACGAGGTGGCGCGGCGGCTGCTGGCCCACGAGAGCGTGGCTGCGGTGCACATCTACAGCAACGAGGTCACCGTCGAGCTGAAGGCGTGGGGGAGCACCGAAGGCCTCCGGGAGGCTCTCGAATCGCTGTTCATCCACTACACCGAGGGCGTCACGCCGTCCATCCCCTGACCACGGCCGCCAAAAGGAATAGTTTGCATAGCTAACGAGTTTGCTAAACTGTGAGCACGATGCAGGTGGCCAAGGAGACGCTGGCGGAGCTGCCGGCCCAGCTCAGGTTGGGCATCATGCGCCTGGCCCGCCGGCTGCGCCAGGAGACCCCCGGGCGGATCACGCCCTCGATGCAGTCGGCCCTCGCGGTACTCGACCGCCACGGACCGCTGACGCTGGGGGAGCTGGCCGCCCTGGAGCGGGTGGCGCCCCCCTCGATGACGCGCATCGCCGCCCGGCTGGAGGAGGCGGGCCTGGTGGTGCGCACGGTCGATGCCGTAGATCGACGGGTGGCCCGGATGGCCGTCTCGGCCGAAGGGGTGACGCTGCTCAAGGAGGTCCGGGGCGCGCGCGACGCCTATCTGGCCAAGCGCCTGCGGTCCTTCACCCCCGAGGAGCGTGCCGTCCTGGCCCAGGCCCTGCCGCTGATCGAGCGCCTCACCGGTGATGTGCCGTGACGCGGGTCAAGCTCTTCGCGGCCGGCACGTTCCGGTCGATGCGGGTCCGCAACTACCGGCTGTACTTCTTCGGGCAGCTGGGCTCCAACGTGGGGACCTGGATGCAGAACATCGCCCTGATCTGGCTGGTCTACAACGACCTGACGCACAGTGCCACCGCGGTCGGCTTCATCACCGCGGCCCAGTTCCTGCCGATGCTGCTCTTCGCCAGCTGGGGCGGGGTGATCGCCGATCGCTTCGACAAACGGCGCACCCTGATCGGCACCCAGGCCGGGATGGCCCTGGCGGCCGGCGCTCTGGCCGCCCTCACCCTGGGCGGAGTCGCCCGGATGTGGATGATCTACTCCCTCACCCTCCTGTCGGGGCTGGCCAACGCCGTCGACAACCCGACCCGGCAGGCCTTCGTCAGCGAGATGGTGGGCGCCGAGGACCTTCCCAACGCCGTCTCCCTGAACAGCGCCATGTTCAATTCGGCCCGGATCCTCGGCCCCGCCATCGGCGGTGTGCTCATCAAGCTGGCCGGAGCCGGCACCTGCTTCGCGGTCAACGCGGTGTCGTTCGCCGCGGTCATCGTCAGCCTCGTGCTGATGCGACCCGACGAGCTGTGGCTCTCCAAGCCGGTGGCCCGGGCCCGGGGCCAGATCCGCGAAGGCCTGCGCTACGTCTGGTCCACACCGGTCATCCGCAGCACCATGCTGATGATCGCGGTGGTGGGCACCCTCGGCTTCAACTTCTCGGTGGTCCTCCCGGTCCTGGCCAAGCGCACCTTCCAGGGCGACGCCACCACCTTCAGCCTGCTGGTCTCGCTGATGGGCCTGGGTGCGCTGGTGGGCGCGCTGGCCAGCGCCTCGCGGGCCCGTCCCACCCCGGCGCTGCTGGTCGGCAGCTGCCTGGCCTTCGGGGTGGCCGCCACCATCTGCGCCGTGGCGCCGAGCCTGGCGCTCGAGTACCCGGTCCTCGTGCTGGTCGGGGCGTCGAGCATCCTGTTCATCGCCGCGGCCAACTCCACGTTGCAGCTGGCCTCGACGGCGGCGATGCGAGGCCGGGTCATGGCGGTCTACGCCATCCTGTTCCTCGGCAGCACCCCGATCGGTGGGCCCATCGTGGGCTGGATCAGCCAGCACCTCGGTCCTCGCTACGGGCTGGGCGTGGGGAGCGTGGCCACCCTGTTGACCGGGATGGCGGCGGGAGCGGTCCTGCTGCGGCGGGGCAACGAACTGCGCCGGGCCGGCTCGCTGGCCGTGGCGGGTGAGGCCACCGCCGACGCCGCGGCCGCCTAGGCCGGCCATTTTCCTATCGAACAGACGTTCGATACACTCGGGTCGTGAGCCTGCCCCTGGAGGATCTCGCCGGCCGGGCCCGGCCCGTCACGCTGGCCGGCAGGAGGATGTTGCCGGTGCCCGAGCCGCTGGCCGAGCTCTTCCCTGGTGGGGGGATGCGCCGTGGGTCGATGGTCACGGTGGACTCGATCAGCGGGACGACGTCGCTGGCCCTGGCGCTGGTCGCGGCCGCGTCCCAGGCCGGGTCGTGGGCGGCTGCCGTTGGATCGTGGAGCGCCGAGCTGGGCCTGGTGGCGGCCGCCGAGCTGGGAGTGTGTCTCGAACGCTTCACGCTCGTTCCCGATGCCGGTTCGCATTGGCCGGCGGTGATGGCCACGCTCCTCGATGCCGTCGACGTGGTCCTGATCGGCGGGACGGCGCCGGTGCGGGCGGTGGACGCCCGCCGGTTGGCGGCCCGGGCCCGCGAGCGCGGCACGGTGCTGATCGTGCTCGGCTCGTGCTGGCCCGAGCGCACCGACATGCGGCTGACCGTGACCGCGGCGCGGTGGCGAGGCGTGGGTCAGGGATGCGGTCACCTTCAGGCCCGGCAGGTGGAGGTGGTGGCGACCGGCCGCGGGGCCGCGTCGCGCCGGCGCGCCACTCGTCTGTGGTTGCCGGGCGAGCACGGCCGGGTCGAGGCGGTCGAAGCCGTTGGTGGGGAGCCCGGTGACGTCGTCCCGGCGGACCCGGCGACCTCAGCGGATCCCGCGACCATTCTGGCCGGGTAGGGACGGATGGCAGGCCGGACGCTGGTGGTGTGGTGCCCCGACTGGGCCGTCACCGCGGCGGGATTTCCTGCGTCGGAGCCGGTCGCGGTGTTCCACGCCAACCGGGTGGTGACCTGTTCGGAGGCCGCCCGGGCTCAGGGGGTGCGATCGGGCCAGCGCCGGCGCGAGGCCCAGGGCCGTTGCCCGGAGCTCACCGTGGTCGCACAGGATCCGGGCCGCGACGCCCGTGCCTTCGAACCGGTGGTCGCGGCGGCGGAGACCTTCACCCCATGGGCGGAGGTGATCCGGCCGGGGGTGGTGGCGTTCGCAACCCGGGGGCCGGCCCGTTATTTCGGCGGCGACGAGGCACTGGCCACCCAGGTGATCGCCACGGTCGACAGGGCGTTCGCGGCCGGATGCCGGGCCGGGGTGGCCGAGGGCCGGTTCGCGGCCGAGCTGGCCGCCCGGGCGACCGGTGCCACGGCGAGGACGAGAGTGGTCCCGGCGGGGGAGGGTGCGGCCTTCCTGGCGCCTTTCCCTGTCCAAACGCTCGATCAGCCCGAACTCGTGGACCTGTTGATCCGGCTGGGCATTCGCACCCTGGGCGGCCTCGCCGCGCTTCCGGCGGACGCGGTGCTGGCCCGTTTCGGGACACCCGGCGCCCTGGCCCACCGGCGGGCGCGCGGTCTCGACGAACGCCCGCTCCTGGCCCGGACGCCGCCTCCCGAGCTCGCGGTCACCGCCGAGCTCGACCCACCGGTCGAGCAGGTGGAGACGGCGGCCTTCACGGCCAAGTCGCTGGCCGACGAGCTGCACCGACGTCTGAGCGGGCTCGGGCTGGCCTGCACCCGTCTCGGCATCGAGGCCGAGACCGAGCACGGCGAACATCTGGTCCGCCTCTGGCGCCACGACGGAGCGCTGACCGCGGCTGCCATTGCCGACCGGGTCCGCTGGCAGCTGGAGGGATGGTGGAGCACGGGCGCGCCCACCGCGGGCCTGACCCTGCTGCGCCTGGTGCCCGATGAAGTCAAACCGGATCAGGGCAGCCAGCTGGGCCTGTGGGGAGGCTCCGCGGCCGCGGACGAGCGAGCCGCCCGGGCCATGGCCCGGATCCAGGGGCTCCTGGGCCCGGCCGCGGTCGCCACCGGCGTGGTGGGTGGCGGTCGCGACCCCGCCGGTCAGGCCCGCCTGGTGCCCTGGGGGGATCCGCGCCAGCCCGCCCTGCCGGATGGCGCCCGAGCCGGCTCCCCGCCCTCACTTCCAATGCGCCGGACCGCAGGACCGGCAGCCGGCGAAGCCCCTCCCTGGCCGGGTCGGACGCCTCCGCCGTCGCCCGCGGTCGTGCACCGCGGCCCGGCCGAGGTGGTCGACCGGTTCGGTCAACCGGTGACGGTGACCGCACGCGGTGAGCTCAGCGCCCCCCCGGCCTGGGTGAACACCGCCGGCTCTCCGGTCGAGGTGGTGGCCTGGACCGGCCCCTGGCCACTCGAAGAGCGGTGGTGGGACCCGGCCGGCCGGCGCCGCCGCGCCCGGTTCCAGGTGTGCCTGGCTGACGGCAGGGCGCAGATGCTGGCCCTGGAGTCCCGGCGATGGTGGGTCGAGGCGACCTACGACTGAGCTCTGGGTCCGGACCCTCGAGGCGCGGTCAATCCTCGACCCGGGGAACGGTCCGGACGCTCCCCCGGCCGTTGTTGTCGGGCCCTCCGGGCTTGCGCCGGACGCGGATGTGGCCCTGCGTCGACTTCTCTGCCTCCTCGGGGGTCAGGGCGGGGGCGGGTCGCCGCGCCTTGGGCGCGACCTCGACCACCCCGTCGTCGACCAGCGACTTGAGCAGCTTGCACACCTGGTAGCTGCTCATGTCCAGGGCGTGGGCCAGCCCGTGCACGCTGCGCCGCCCGTCAATGGCGGTCACCAGGCGCCAGCGGTTGCGATCGAGGGTGACCTGGGTCGCCCCCAGCTCGGTGACCACGCGGGGCTGGACCTCGAGGGACGGGATCACCGCTTCGATCTCCCGCCATTCCTGCAGCCGGCGCCTGGTCCGGTTGAGCACGGCGTCCACCTTCACGCTACGACCGCGCGGCCAGGGCCCGGACCAACGGTGATCGAACTCGAACGTGGCCCGCACGCCCCGCAGGAACTCGAGGCAGATGCTCTCCAGGCGGGCAATTTCCTCCCTGGAGGTGTCGGGGCCGGGCGGCTCGGAGCTCGACGTGGTGCTGAGCTGGCCGTCTTTGAAGAACAGGTCGGCCGAGAGCGTTCCACTGCGGACATGCAACCGTCCGGTTGCTCGTTTCCTCGACAGCAGGGTGAGCAGCTCCGTGAAATCCAGTACATCGAATGTCCCCTGCAATGACAACGTCCCACCTCGATCCGGCAGCGGTGTGATCAGATTCTTGCACCACTGCGGGGCCGGGCCCGGTGCGCTTGACATTCGCCGGCAGGGCGTTAGGGTCGAGGTGTCACCAATCAGCACCCCGGGAGCTCTGCCGCGGGCAGGGATCCATGACGAGGGAGCGTCCCTCGAGCGTGCCGAGAGAGGAGACGGCTCATGCCCGTGCAGCCCTGGTATCCCTACGGCCCCGATCAGGCCTTCGGCAGTCAGGTAGCCAGAGATCAGGAGCTCCTCGATGCCGTTCTGGCTCGCCTGGAGGGTTACCGCCGTCCCCCACCGCGGGCCGCCAACAAGGCGTCGCTCGCGGTCCAGGCCGGCGCCCACCCGGCCTGGCGGCCGTCTGAGCAGCAGCTCAGCTGGATGGTGCAGCAGGGCGCCGACGTGCCGGTGACGACGGCCGCGGTCCTCGAGCCGGCCCGCAGCCGCCTTTAGGCGGGCCCCCGACGGGCTGACCGGCCTGCGGGCGGCGGTGCCGCCGGGCCCGTCGAGCGACGAGCGTGCACGCCTCGACCAGCGTCGGCGCGAAGCGGTTCGGCTCGGTGCCGCACGCCAGGTGGTCCCCGTCGACCACGTGGACGACGGCCGAAGGGATCGATCGCGCCAGCTTGACCTGCCGCCGCACCGGCACCAGCCGGTCGGCGGCGGTCACCACCACCGACACGGGCACGTCGATGCCGCCGATCCACTCGCGCGAGCTGAAGCGCCCGATGGCCTCGGCTGCCTCGAGAACGGTCCGGACGTCGTGGCGGCGGAGCTCGGCCATGGCCGCGTCCCGGCTCATCGGAGCGAGGAAGTCGCCGGGCAGCTCGCCGGCCAGGTGGGAGAGCGCCCGCCGCGGCGTGAGCTGCAGGCCGGCCACCAGAAGGCTGAGGCCGCCGAACTGCAGCCCCTCCCGCCAGTGCCCGCGGAAGTTGCGGCTGGTGGCGCACAGCACCAGGCCGTCCACCCGATCGGGATGGCGGCGCCAGATCAGCTGGGCCACCGGGCCGCCCATGGAGTAGCCCACCGGGATGAACGTTGCGATGCCGAGCACGTCGGCGAGGGCGACCACATCGTCGGCGCAGTCGGCCAGGCGGAACCGACGGGCCGACCGGATCCCGCGGCCGTGTCCACGCTGGTCGAGGGCGAGCACCCGGAACTC
>Ga0307479_10002214_pt1 | contig 17644 bp, 25 predicted proteins | sample atmos_gasesECM4C_FD_203743 | JGI IMG/M metagenome (GOLD analysis project Ga0307479, IMG submission 203743) | Hardwood forest soil microbial communities from Morgan-Monroe State Forest, Indiana, United States - atmos_gasesECM4C_515 | ecosystem: Environmental > Terrestrial > Soil > Temperate... | reverse complement strand
GACGCCACCAGGTCCGAGCAACCGGGCCAGCGTGGCGATCAAGTGGATAACAAGAACGGCCAGATTGCGCATCGAAGAATAGCAGCAGGATGGGAAATCCTGAGGAATCATGAGCGAAATAACAATTCGCCAGGCACAAGAGCACAGAAGCGGTTACGAGCCAGGCGCCCAGTTTTGCGCGATAACCCAACAAGATGCTCAAGCCGCCGGCAATGGCCAGCACGCCGGAAAGTGGAACCGCGATCGCAGCTAAAGGCACGCCTTGCGAAGCCGCATAGCCGATGGTTTGCTTGTTAAAATGATTGGCTCCAGCCATCAGGAAAATCAGCGCGAACAAAAACCGTCCCAAAACGACCACCGCTCCAGCCAGCCACCAACGTTGAGCTGACTAGAACCGCCACTAGCCACAGCTGCGACGCCTCCAATCGCCACCCATTTGGAAACGCGCCTGGCTGAAGCCGAAGCACGTCCGTCGAGTGGGGCAACAAAGCGATAGCCGCGCCGCGGCAAGGTCTCGATAAGGCGAGGTTCCTCGCTGGAGTCGCCAAGGGCCTCGCGGAGCCGATTGACCGCGGCATTCAGTCCGTGCTCGAAGTCCACGAACGTGTCAGACGGCCAGAGTTTCTTTTGAAGTTCTTCACGCGTGACGATTCCACCGGGGCACTCGAGGAGTATGGCGAGCATCTCCGTGGGTTGTCCCTGCAGTTTAATCTTCGTCCCCTGCTTGCGCAGTTCACCAACCGCGGCGTCAAACTCAAAAGCTCCGAAGCGCACCCTGCAGGGCAATGAAGTTTTGCCGCTTATCGAGGTGGACTGGCCGGAAAATGCATCCGCCGAAGCAGATCTTGGAAGCGCGGATCGGAGCGTAGAGGATCAAAGATGCCTGAGGCCCAGATGTACACCATTACCGGCAAGTGTTCCTGGTACCCGCGTTCCAGAAGCTGTAAGGCTTTATCGCGATCGCCCAAGGCCGCGTAAGCACCAGCTATAAAGACGGGATCGTCACGCTTATTTTGTTTGGCGAGTGCCAGCGCTTTCGCGTGCCGACCCGACGCGGCGTAAGCGTAGGCGCAAGGTTGCGGGTTGTGGATTCGTTCACACTCAGCAATAGCCTCCGCATATCTTCCTGCCAGCGCGTAGTTCCAGGATAAAAGATAGCGCGCGATCCGTGGGAGATTGGGGTCCTCCAGAAGCATTCGTTGGAGGTGGCGAATCCCTTCCTCGTACTGACGGGCGTATTGCAGGTCCCAGCCAAGCAAAATCCGATACTCTGTGAAAACAGGGTCCAATTCGATCATTCTTTTTCGGAATGACAAGCCTTCCTGGGCCCGGCCCGTGAGCGCCAGAAATCGGACATACCTTCTCGCTCCAGTCAGGCGCAGTAGATGCAGTTCCGAGGCGCGGCGATAATCCTTCTCGGCGCCCGACCAATCCCATTCGAGCATGAATTTCACGTTGGCTAGAGCGGCGTACGCATCCTGTGACTCGTTGTCGAGTTCCAATGATCTTTTGGGCTACCGGACTCGGGGTGCGTCGCTGGTGGAAGGGGAGCCTGCGTGCACCTTCATTTCACGGGTTCCTCCCCCGTTCCCGTTCTGCCTACGGTCTTGCGTGGCCTCCGGACGGTGATCCACGGATTTCGAGAACTGTGAAGCGCGTTCCTGGCTTCGCGAGTGGCGCTCGATCCAGATGCAAAATCCCAAAAAAGCCGCAGTTATGACAAGTACCGCAATCGTAGCTGGTTCCATTGCTTCCTCCCAAACTCATTCATTGCCGTTCGACTCTGTACTTGCATCAATCGCGACGTACAGGTTTCCTTCGATTGTTTGGCTTGCTCATCGCCTTTGGGTCACGTTGCCTGCTTAGAACGGCTCTCGCGCTCCGTTGTGAGCAAAATGATTGAGATCGGCGGTTGTGTAATGTTGTAGCGAGTCGCTGTTGCAATGCGGACATCTAGAAAGGACTTGGCCGAAGTAGATTCGGCCGCAGTCAAAACCCTGCGTGCTGCGATCAGGAGCGACATATTCTGTCTCGCGAGATGGATGGCTGCGAGGCTGAATCCTCTCTTGTGTGCCAATCAGTGCTTCTACGTCGCATACTACGATAATCTGTGATTCCACGATGTTTTCCTCGTTTCTTGAAGCGTGGGTCCTGAGCAATTCCGGAGCGCTGCTTTTCCGCGAACGGTGTTGGCCAAAGCCTTGACGCGAATTAAGCTGCGTGAGCGAGCATAGAAAGGAATGTGGCGGACGGCTATCCCACCGGGAAGGTATTCAGAGACTCAAATTTAGCTACGGTCCGTGCCACCTTCGGTTGAGGTTTAAGACCGCTCCGAATTCAGGCCAGAGCGCCGCACCAAGCGGGGACGGACAAGCGACACAACTGCTGACGTACCGAGAAGGGTAGCGACCGCTCCCAGCGAGACCAAGACCGGAATTTTGTAGACTGACGCAACCAACATCTTTGTTCCCACGAATACCAGCACCAGTGCCAGACCGATGCGCAGGTATTTTAGGCACACGAGGAAGTCAGCAAGAAGCGAGTACATGGCGCGGAGCCCAAGCATCGCAAAGATGTTGGATGTCCACACGATGAATGGATCTGAAGTGACCGCGAAGATCGCTGGAATTGAATCCACCGCGAAGATTATGTCGCTCAGTTCTATGAGCACGAGTGCCAGAATTTCCGGAATTAGCCCGCCAGAATTTCCGGAACCCGCAGAAACAGAGGCGTCGCGAGCAGTCGCGAGTTAGAGCGAACGAAAAACTGGTCAGCGTCGGTATGGATGACTGGAATCACCTTCCGAAGCACTCGAAAGAGGGGGTTCGCCTCAGGATGAAGCCGGTGCGCGCTAGTCAGGAGTTTCAGTCCAGTGAGCGCGAGGAAAGCCCCGAAGAGATATCCCAACCAATCAAAATGAGCTAAAAGCGAGGCACCAGCCCAGCGTTGGAGATCATCCGTCGGTGTGGTCATCTCGGTCGCGGGGCGAGGCCGTTCCATCTCGAGCTGAGTGTGCGTACCTCCGCTCCAGTGAATGGTGAACTGCAGAGTTTTATTCTGCTTTTCTTCGCGCACGATGATCTCTTCTATGGCCGTGCGAAAGATCATCTTCTTGAGTGTCGCCGGACAGCGATCGCTTCCCCAGATTTCAGCAAAGTTCTCACCCATCAAACGAATTCTGGCTTCCTCTACTACGGCTTCCTCGGCAACCCCCACCGCAAGGAGAAGTTGAAGCAGTGTCACCAACTTCTCGGCTAAAAATACTCTGCAAAAGTGTGCTGGAGCACACTTCATGCGGGAAAACCGCACGTGCAGTTTGGGCGGCGGACGGAGGACAGCGCGCAAGCGCGCCTCCTCCGACCCGACATTGAAAACACGCAACTTAACTTATTGATTTTTCGAGACGGTGAGGTTTGGCTTGACCCTCCTCTCCTCGCTCGTCTCAGACCAACTAACCACCGCAGCAGTGGCTAGTCTTCGGGGCCGATTGCCATTTCGCTGTACATGTATCCCTTCTGGTCGCAAGCTATCTCTCATAGAGTTTGTTGCATCGTAGGAGCAGGGGATGCGTTTGCTGTCTGGGCCAATGACGTAAGCAACACTCGTTCCCGACGGATAAATGCACAGGGCTAAAAAACTATGAGAGCCCAAATCGCGGCGTGTTTGTTGTGCCTGCTGATTGTTGGGGCATCTCTCGACGGGCTGCCCGATCCACCTGCAGTCAAACCGCGGGGCAATCTGAACAACCTGGTTTCTCAGCTTCATTCCCATGTGCCCTTTGCAGTGAAGAACCACGCATCGGATTGCTCGGCCTCCGCTCCTCACTTTCAGGCCAACTTGTTTTCGTTTGGGCAGATTTTCGAAGGTCGAGGACCTTCCTACGATCCTATCTTTGTGCACCAAGCGACAGACACCTCTCCTCCCTGTCTTTCCTAAGGTCGATTCCCCGGCTCATGAAGTACTGAAACGACCGACCTTGCTTTGAACAGAATCCGTGCCCCGCGGTCTCTCCCGCAGGCTTGCAACCAAGCAACGCATTCACAGACCGTACATTTTGCGTGCGGTCGGGAAAGGACCATCACCGGTGTACACCTCTCAAATTTTTCAAGCATGGGGCAAGATCCTCAAGGGTGAACACCCCTCTCTTTCAATAGAAATCACGCGTGAATGCCCTTTGAACTGTCCGGGCTGCTACGCGTATGACGACGAAGCCAGACGCCACGGTGCTAGCGTTGATTGCGCGTTTCTCGAAATGGCAATTTCCCGATGTCGATTCGTTGCATGCGCTAGGCACAGATGCAGTGTCTCGAAAGATTCTAAAAGGCGGCATTCTCTATCCATGCCAGGCCATTTTTCTGGGCCAGACTGTGCCTCGATTCCCACCTGCGGTTGTCGTCTCGAAATTCACCGAGCGCTTGACCGGCAAAGACGGAACTCCGCCGTTTGTAGCGGTGGAAAGAAGCGGAGTGATGCTCAACGAGAAGATGACCAGCGCAGAACGAGCCACCTTGATTGGCCTTGCGCAAGTGACGCTGCGAACAGACGAATCCGCTCGACTCCGCTATCTGAAAGGGACGGAAGTAACGGACGCCCTAAGTAAGGGCGCACATGGTTGCAAAGAAGTGACGGAAGAGAAGGCAAACTCTTTGGCGGACGTCACGGAATTGGATGAGGAACGCACCGCATCTCCGACCGCCTCTTCGCTGGCGCAGGTCCCCCATAGCGTGGGCTGACCTTGGACTGACACCAACAGGACGACTCGATTCTGAGAGGGTCCGCCGGTACGGCAGCTCGGGAAGAAAAGAAGGCTGACGACGGCGATGCAGAAAACTAAACGCCTTCTCAGGATCGTCCTCGGTTTCACCCTTCCTGTGATAGGGGCAGCAATGCTTGTGCTCCCCGGCCCTGGCTGGCTAACTATCGGGCTCGGCCTCGTGGTCTTGGCGGCCGAGTTTATTTGGGCACGGCGCCTGCTGAACCGGCTTAAGGAACAGGCAATCAAGTTGGGCAGGTCTGTTTCGTAAGGAAGTGATCCAAGAGAGTCTTTGGGTCAACAACATGTTCTCTACAATTTCGCCAATCCTCTGGACTGCGTTCATCGCGTTCGTGTTGCTGGCGCTGGCGGTTGACTTGGGCGTCTTTCACCGGCAGGCGCACACCATCTCACTGCGCGAGGCGACTGCGTGGAGCGTCATCTGGGTAGTCGTCTCGCTAGCGTTTAACCTCGTCCTCCTGCACTTTTGGGGGCGTACTGCGGCACTGGAATTTTTTGCCGGATACGTCATCGAAAAATCCTTGAGCGTAGATAACCTGTTCGTCTTCGTCATGCTCTTCCGATATTTCGCGGTCGAGACCCGTTACCAGCATCGCGTGCTGTACTGGGGTGTTCTGGGCGCGCTGATTATGCGCGGAGTTCTGATCGGAATGGGTGTCGTCCTGACTTCATGGTTCGAGTGGGCCTTGTATGTATTTGGAGCTTTCTTGGTCTATGCCGGCGCAAGAATGATGTTCGAAAAAACCGAGGAGGTTCATCCGGAGCGGAAGCTTGTGTTTCGCTGGGCGCGGAAGTTCCTGCCGATGACGAAGAACTTCGAGGGACAAAGGATTTTCGTGCGTACGGAAGGCGTATGGCGCGCGACGCCTTTGTTTCTCGTCCTGCTAGTTGTGGAGACGACAGACTTGGCTTTCGCCCTTGATTCCATCCCAGCAATCTTTTCCATTACTCGCGACCCGTTTATTGTCTTCAGCTCAAACGTGTGCGCGATTTTGGGCCTGCGCGCATTTTATTTTTTGCTGGCAGGCATACTGCCGTATTTCCGCTACCTAGGCTCTGGTGTGTCGCTGGTGCTGATTTTTGTCGGCGGGAAGATGCTTACTGAGCGCTGGATTCACGTTGCAACCCACGTTGTGCTTGCAGTGATCGGCAGCGTACTGAGTGTAGCGGTGATCGCGTCGCTCATCGCCGAACGGAGAGAGCGTCAGGCACATCGCAAACTAAGTGATAAGGAAACGGTCCATGCTACCCAGATCAGCGCCTCTGAAATGAGGGAGGGCAGATCAGCGCCGCGTGTGTGAGCGACGATGCCCTTAGTGTATTCCGGGTCCGTGTTCCAGAATTCTTGCCGAGGAGACAGCGAGGTCAGCCGCATCGAAGGTCAATCGAGCGTTAGAAAAAGGGACGTACACGTATTCTCGGCGCCCAGAAAGGTTTAATCATGCCAACGAAAACAGCTCTCACGTTTGAGCGGGCAATGACAAGAGCCGAGTCGTATGTAGGCCGCAAGGAAAAGTTGCCATGGCTTCTCGACAAGGCCGCCCGCAAAGCCGAGCACCACTACCTATCTCTCCTTGCGTCCTGGGAGAGCTTCCAGGTGTTCATTCGTCTCACCCGGTGCTGGCTGGGAAATACATACGCCGTGCCAGTCCAATCGAATCTCATGGTTGTCGGCGCTGTCATCTATTTTGTCAGCTCCTTTGATCTGGTTCCTGATGCCGTTCCAGTTCTAGGGTTGGTGGATGACGTGTGGGTGATCAACTCTGCGGCGAGGGCAAATGTCCGAGTGATCAGTAGTTTTCGGAATTAGGAAGGTTCTCTTAGATAGGCGGAGTCGAGTTTAAGCATGAAGCGTCGACGGCCCATCTGTGTTTAGTGGGCTGAGAGGAAATGACCTTTGAGTTAGGCCCACTGAGCACTGGCGCGGCAGAGAGGCCCACTTCTCCCAATATGTATCACCATCATCATCTTAGGCCCCGTTGAGACTAGCAAGGGATTTCGCGAAGGAGAAACAGGGTGATTCTTCGCGGTCGCCTCGCCGAACGCCTGGCTATCTGTGCCTTCTTGCTATTGTCGGCCACAGAAGTTGCGCCCGGACAAATCCGCCGAGTAAAAAATAGCAACCTCAGACCCAATTTCCTTTGATTCAATACGTGTGGGGACCTGCAAAGCGGATGGATGCCGGGCAGGGCCTCGCGTGCGGGACGAGGAGAGGTTCTGGATCGCCTTTATCATCCGTCCCCTCGAACCAGGTCATACACGCCGTAGCGCACGACTCGATACCTCCTTCCTTTCGAGCGACTACCGAAAGTTCTGACATCAAATACCTCCCAGTTGGGATAGACCCACTCTTCCCATCAGCTAAGCTGAACTCTGGGAGTCAACAAGGTTTTTTCTCACGGTCGGGGTATTTGAACCAACAGGAAAGGAGAAAGTAACCGTGTCTCGTCGTCGCTTGCTTGCAATTCTAGCGATTGCGGCCATTCTCCTGCTAGCACTCGCCCGCTCTGCGAATACCAAGGATGTCCAGTCTGCTGTCGAGGCTACTATCCACTTCTTCCGGGCGGTAACGCTGTCGGGGAAAGAACTGCAGCCAGGGATCTATTCACTCGTGGCTGATGGATCGAAAGTCACGCTGAAGCAGTCCGGCAAAGTCGTTACCGAGGCCCAGGTCCAGTGGAAGGATGCCGACAAGAAGGAATTTGTCACACACGTGGTGCTTGATGGCAACAACATCAAAGAAATCCGGTTTGCCGGCACGACTCGCTACATTGTCATACAGCAGTGGTACCGGTCTTAACAAACTCTGATCGGTGGGTGTTCCGACCTATGACGGCGGAAACGGCCTCATTGTTTAGGTGAATAGATCATGCGAGACGAGAAGTCACAACTGATTGATGAGGCGAATGCGTTCCTCCACACGAAAGGTCTTGGTCGTCGATGAGGACATCCAGGATCTGAGTTCTCACGCCATGCCCTTAGAGGCTCAGGGACGCATGGCTTACGACTACTTAGAGAAGCCCGTTTCCACCGAGAAGATGAATTGGGTTCATTCAAAACGTTTTCGGAATTTGGCTGAAGACATGAAGTTGCGCATCAGGTGTCCACTGCGAAGTGTGGCTTCTAGATGTGCCGAACTTCAAGGGTTTGCGTCAGGATGCGAGCCGTGAAAATGAGAATCCGAGTTTGTTCCGAATACGTTGAGGGTCGCGCCACGAAGCGTGCGCGAGGACCGCGATTGAGAAAACTTGGAATTGACAGAAGCACAAGAAAAATCACAACACACACAGAGTGTTTCACGTGTTCACGGATCTACTTCGACCGGCCGTTTGATTCATGTCCTCATTGTGGCCGCACGACGGCCCGACATTACGACTCTGAAGATTTGAATTATTTCACTCAGAAGTCAAGGCTGGCCAACCGCTATATCGACGCTCCCAATCCCGATTACCAACAACTAGCTGTGGCTTGCAAGCGTGCAACGCGCGAATTCTCTAGGGAGTTGCCGCTGGCTGGTGGACACATCCAGGCGGATCAAACGGTTTCATGAAAAAAGTTCGCATTTTATTGGCAGACGATCACACAGTCATGAGGGCGGGATTGCGCGCCTTGCTCGAACGCCAACCTAACCTTGAGGTTGTGGGAGAAGGTGAGAACGGACGTCAGACTGTTGAACTCGCCGTCTCGCTCAGACCAGATGTGGTGGTGATGGACGTGGGCATGCCAGTACTGAACGGTATCGAGGCTACCAAAACGATCGTCACTCAGCGTCCGGCCACCGCGGTGGTTATCCTCAGTGTGCACGCCGACGAATCGTATGTAATGCGTGCTTTGAAGGCCGGAGCCCGAGGCTATTTGCTTAAGGACTCAGCTGCAACCGATCTGATCAGTGCCATCCAGGCGGTCTCGCAAGGTAAGTCCTTCTTCAGTTCAACGATTCGCCTGATCCTAGCTGAGGATTACGCCCGCGCTATCAAGAAGAAGGGCGTTGCGGACAGCTATGAATTGCTGACACCTCGTGAGCGGGAGATTCTCCAACTGCTAGCCGAAGGAAAGACCAACAAGGAAGTGGCTAGCTCATTGGATATCAGCGTCTATACTGCCGAAACACACCGCGGCAATATCCTTCAGAAACTGAACCTGCACAGTTTGGCAGAATTGGTTCTTTACGCTGTCCGAAAGGGAATAATTTCTTAGAAAACCAGGCGTTGTTTCCGACGGAAGCGAGTTGGGGTGCGTTGAAACAAACGCTTATCGTTCTTGTACCACGCCTACTACGCATTCTAGCCCCCAATTACCCTCGACAAGGGATAGAAATCCTTGTCCCTCCCGATTAGCCTCACCTGCGTTACCTAGAGCCGCTGCACGAACTTTTTTACGCGCGCGTGGGAGGGATGGAAACGGACGAACACTTAGCGCGAGGCAGCCATAGACACATAACTTCAGGCCTCATTGGATTTTGTCTTTGCCGCGATCGGTTCGGGAAAAGCGCACAATTCGATGCGCTCGAGGAAGAAACATATGCCAAATTTGCGGGAGGTATTAGTGGTCAGTTCAGATGACGAAGTTCGTCGAAATTTGGCGGGAATAGTCGGCCTGTGGGGGTTGGAGCCGGTTCTTTGTGCCACTGCGGCCGATAGTCGAGCTGCTCTTACCCGGTATCCAATCTGTCTTGTCGTCTGTGAGGATCAGTTAGCCGACGGGAACTATCGTGATCTCGTCGAGGCCGTAGAGCGAACCACTGCAGACGCACCGGTCATCGTTGTTTCCCGCCTAGCTGACTGGAATGAATACATGAATGCGGTCCGCGCGGGTGCGTTTGACTATATAGCCCTTCCTCCTCGCCCGGCAGAGATCGAGAGGGCGATAAAAAATGCGCTTAATGAGCGGGCGCGGCAGAGCCAACTCGAAGCCGGCTGGTCGGCCAGACCGCGAGGAGCTCCCTTCAACTGCTGCAATGGTTGGACAACAGAGGATGCCATGCCAATGTCACTTCGCAAGTTCTTGCAATGATGCCTGCATTTTGATTTCGCAGACGGCATTCGACCTAGTGATCAGTCAGTTCGAGTTGCAGGACCGAACTGCTTACCCACTGCTGGACCGGCTTCTAGGATCGACGGCCACGTTGTTTTTTTCAAAGCCCGTAGAGAATGGCTGCTGGTGGTTGCCGATGCTGGTACGCGGCAGGGAATCCGTCGGTGCACACGGGTTACGACCGGGCGAATTCCTGGACACACTTGGAAAGACGCTAGCCTACAACGCTCGGGAGAAAAGCACATGAAGATCGCAAACCTTCTTTACTATCTCCCATGCCTGTCCTCAGGGCTTGTGCAATTTACTGGAGCCACAAAACCATCGTGCCCCCAAATCAGCCCCTCAAAATCCCAGAAAGGCTCTTCCTGCCGTGGTCCACACCTTAGCCTGAGTCTCGACAAACCGACGGCCAACCTTCCTCGCGGTTTCTCTACCGCGATTTCCACTCTCGAAGTACTGGCCATAGGGGATAGGCCTCTCTCACATTCGCTCCTATGCTCGGTGAAAATCCGAAGTCCGCCTCTGTGACGCTGCAACCACTCCGTGGCTCGCAGAGGCGGTAGCGGCAAGCGGGCGGGGTCGCAGAGAGGCGTCGGCCAGACGCCGGCGTCGCACGAATTTGAAACGCCGAGGAATAAACAATTGGTTTCTCAGCGAAAGCTCAAGGGGGTACGCAACCATGAAAAAACAACTTGCACTTTTCTTAGTTGTTCTGCTGCTGGACTTTTCCGCGCCATTGGCGCAGGCGCAGGGTCTTGACGGTACGCTCAGGGGAGAAGTCAAAGACCAAGCCGGCGCCGTAGTTGTCGGTGCCAAGGTGACGGTTAGAAGCGAGCAGACGGACTTGAACCGGACACAGGAAACCACTTCGGGGGGGTTCAACTTCCCGAACCTTCTCGTCGGTACCTACACAATTATCGTTGAACACGAAGGCTTCAAGAAGTATGTGCTCAAAGGAATTGAGGTCAAGGCAAACCAAGTCACGGAGGTCGCTGCACAGTTGGAGCTGGGTTCATTGACCCAAACGGTCGAAGTCACGGCACCCGGTGAGCTTGTGCAAACTACTTCGTCGCAGTTGGGAACCAGTTGGAACGCTCGCGAGGCCTCAGAGGTGCCACTTCCGGTTCTTTCAGGTAATGCGTTGAACCTGTCTATGCTACAGGTTGGCACGACAAGCCAGTCCGGCGGTGTTGCAGGAGTGGGGGGAGCCATTGGCGGCAATCGCCCTCGCAACAACAGTTTCGTTGTCGACGGCGTGGATAACAACGACGTGTCTGTCACCGGGCCGATCCAGTACGTGATCCCTGAGGCGGTTGGAGAGTTTACGCTTCTCACCAACCAGTTCGGCGCGGAATACGGACACTCTACCGCCGGTCAGTTCATCACAAACACGAAATCCGGAACCAACGACTATCATGGAGAGGCGTTCGGATTCGTGAACAACCGCAACTTCAACTCCTTAGACAACCTGACCAAGGCCGCGATCACGCGCGGCGACCTTGAACGAAGGCCCCGGTTTGACTGGCTACGTACTGGGGGAGCGATGGGTGGCTCCGTGATCCGGGACAAGTTGTTCTTCTTCGGGGCCTATCAGTATGCGACCTTGGGGCAGGCCTCGACGCCAGGCAACGTGAGCTTCGTGCCCACTGCAAACGGCTTTGCAACCCTGAATTCCTTGGCGATTACTGCTGGATCCGGCGTAAGCCAAGTCGCTGTCAACGCCTTGACTAATGTGCTGCCAGCAGCCCCTGTTGCTGATTCCAGTCAGGTCGTGACTGTTACGAATAACGCCACGGGTGCTTCGGTACCCATTGAAGTCGGTGCACTTACTCCAGCAGCTCCGAATTTCCTCACGCAGCACGATTTCCAGACCAATGGCGACATCAACCTGGGAGACCATCGCATGAGCCTTCGCTTCGCCTATGACCGTTTCCGTGCACCGCTCGTTTCAGCTTTTCCTCTTCCCGTTTTTACCGGCGCGCAGCAATTTGACGCGAAGTCGGCCATGGTATCGGACGTGTACTCAATCCGTCCAAATATCATCAACGAATTCCGCGCCGGTTACCGCCGAAGTCAACTAGCCACGGACGTGCCGATTATTTCGCCACCCGGGAGCCTCGACGTGTACCCCAATCTGATCATTGAGCAACTCGGCGGATTGGAGCTCGGTCCTGACGGTAATTCGCCCCAGAGCAACGTTCTCAACCAATACCAGTGGGTGGACAACCTGAGCATCTTGAAGAGTGCGCACAATTTCAAGCTCGGCGTGGACGCTCGGCTGTGGATCGCGCCTAGCGTGTTCCTGCCGCGTGAGCGGGCGGAATTTCGCTATAGCAGCTTGGATAAGTTTGTGAAGGATGCCGTGCCCAATAACCTAGCTCTTCGGGGCGTGGGCGATGGCTCCTTCGCCGGTAATCAAAAAGGCGTTTTCTGGTTCGTTCAGGACGATTGGAAGCTTCACCCACGGCTGACTTTGAACATTGGCTTGCGATACGAATTCGTCACCAATCCCCGCGACGATGCAAAACAGGCCATCAACTCCGCTGCAGACCTGCAAAACCCGACGAACACTAGCCTGCCACCACTCCTCTTTCGTGTGCCCAGGCAGGACATCAATAACTTTGGGCCGCGGATCGGATTCGCCTGGGATATTTTCGGCGACCACAAGACAGCAATGCGCGGTGGCTTCGCAATCGCCTATGATGTAGTCTTTCAGAACCTCCCGTCACTGCAACTACCCCCTCAACTCCAGCAAGAGTTGGGTGTACAGCAGGCCTGCGTTGCGCTCACCCCCAAGCCATCCTGGTGCCCTGCGCCCAGCCCAAATCCGGCAGTGCCGTACAACGAGGGATTCATCATTGCTAATGGCAGAAACTTTTTGGCAAACGGCGGTTTGCCGGGCACTTTTGTCCCGCAAACTCTGTCACCCGCCGACGCACGCGCTGGCACGCAGGGACTAATCGTGGACACAGTGGCACCGAAAACTGAGACGTGGTCGCTTAGCGTGCAGCGTGAGTTGGGCGCCAACTATGGTCTGGAATTGCGCTACGTAGGAACTCGCGGGATTAGTCTCCCCGCCCAGATTCGGCGCAACGCGCCGCAGGTACCATCGGATAATCTCTTCCTTCCCACCTTCTTCAACACATCTGATGTACCTGCAAACGTTTCGTCGACGGCTCCCAGCTTAGCCGATTTCCAAAATGCCGCAGTGCGGCCCTATGCGGCGGATGGATTCGTTTCGAACATCACGGCCTTCGATCCCGCTGCCTCGTCCACTTACCACGGCGGGTCGGTTGAGCTCACTCGTCGGTTCAGTTCTCTTGGCGGGTGGGGGAACGGCGTATTTCTCAGGACGGGATATACATTCTCCAAGGCCATTGATAATGCCACGAACGAATTGTTCACTAGCGAGGTCAATCCGCGGCGCCCGGAAAACTTTCTTGACGTGCAGGCCGAACGCGGGCGTTCAACCATTGATCACCCTCATAAGTTCACGATTGCCGCCATTTACGAGTTGCCGAAATATGCCGGAGGCAGTGCGTGGCTTGGCACAATGCTGAATCAATGGCAGGTCAGCGCTTCCTACATTGCAGAGTCGGGTCAGCCGATCACTGCGCTCAGCTTCATCGATGCCAACGGCAACGGCGATGCTGCCGGCGACCGGGCCATCTTCAACTCCGGCTTCACAGCGCGGAACACGGCGACAGATGTTAACGCCGTTTGCCGCAATTCCGGGACGGGCGCGACCTCTATCGTGTCCCCCGACGTTTGCGGCGCGGGGACCACTGTCGGCTATGTTGCTGTCAACCCGGCGGCGCAGTATGTACGGGCGCGTCCGGGCACCAGGACCAACGTCGGTCGCAACACGCTGGATTCTCCCGGACTTAACAATTGGAACATGTCGTTCTTCAAGAAAACCAGAATGACGGAGCGCGCCTCGATCGAATTCCGGGCGGACTTGCAAAACGTTTTTAATCACGGCCAGGCGATACTCGGCTCTGGCAACATCAGCGGCTTCAATACGAACGCGATCAACGGCACGGATCTCGTGTTCGTCGGGGACAATCCCAACTTCCTACGGCCGCAGAACGTCCTCACCAATGGAGGTTCCAATAGTCCGTTTAGCGGCATCGTGACGGGTGGAAACGCAGGGTTCAGGCGTTTCGTCCAGTTCGGGCTGAAAGTTCGGTTCTGAACCTGCGCGAGATTCAAGGGGAATTCGTCGCACACATGATTTGCCCAACCGGGTTCGGATAGAAGAGAGGGTTGCATCCGTGGATCGGCCGACCAATTGTTCCAACGACCGACAGGGACTGCGTCGGTCTAAGGGCGTCCATCAGCCGAAGAGAAATCCAAAGCGTGGACACATCAAAAAACATACAGAATGCTTTAGTTGCTCTCGGATTTATTTCGATAGGCTCTTGCCTTCATGTCCTCATTGTGGCAGCGCGATGGTTCGACATTACAACTCTGAAGAGTTGAATTACCTTTCCGACAGCTCAAGCGCGGACGAATGTGTCGAGTCGAACGAAGGGCAACAGTCTCAGCAAAGGCGGCGTAAGCTGTTGGTTCTGTATGAAAACACTTGTACTCGGCAAAAAACACTATCCGCGCCCGAATCACTAAGGATTATCGAGCAAGATGGCGAGTGATCGCGTGAATTGCGAACACAAAGGAGGGTGAGTGAACTGATGGCCGATCAGTAGAGGCGCAGGATTCTCCTCAAGCCAGGGTAGATTTGCAAATACTCTCGCGGACCTAACAATCGCTCCACCAAAGCCCGCCATTTCGATCTGAGCTTGAGACGCGAGGCCACTGATGTATAATTTTTTCGAAAGGCAAAATTCACGTCGGAAATTCTCGGATAAACGGTGCGGGCCCGAGGGCATCCGGGCGGTTAGGGCCAGGACCCGCAAAGGGCAGTGCTGTGGGTGGTTACTTCAAGGCTGGAATCCCAGCATTAACTTTCTCCTTATCCAGTAGGGGTCTCTGGGCATCCCTCTTTCGACGAGGGTATCGTCCTGTGTCAGGCCTGGCCAACTCTGTCAGTGGCCTGACAAGGGGGGAAACCTTTGTCGCTGGTCATTGAAGAAAAGCACGCCCCGGTCCGCCACCTTATCAACATGGGTAAGGAGCGCGGGTACCTCTTATACGATGAGGTGAACGACATGCTCCCGGCCATGGTGCAATCACGGGAGCAGGTCGACGACCTACTCTCTACCTTTGAGCGCTACGGCATCGACATCTACGAAGATGTCGCCAGCGCCAAGGCCGCGCGCACCGCCGCCGAAGCCGCCGGGCCTGGTGACGCCAAACGGCAGGTAAAAGGAACGGTTGAGGAAGTCGAGCTTGACCTGACACCGGGCACACTGGAGAAGACCAAGGACCCGGTGCGCATGTACTTCCATGAGATGGGCAGCGTCCCGCTGCTGACGCGCGAAGGCGAGGTGGCCATCGCCAAGCGTATCGAGCACGGGCAAATGCGGGTCCTCAAGGCCATCTCGCGCTCGCCCATCGTGATTAAGGAGGTGCTGGCGATCGGCAAGGAGCTCCGTAAGGACACCCGGTCGATCAAGGAAATCGTCGAGTTCGACGAAAAGCTGACGGACGCGAGGATTGAAAACAAGACCCGGCAGGCCCTCCGCGTCATCGATAAGATCGAGAAGCTCTACCAGATGGCGTTCAAGCAAGCCGCCAAGCTCGAAAATATCGGGAAATCCAAGAAGGGCGCTTACCTGCGGGCCACGTACGCGCTTGCACGGACCCGTATCCAGGTGTCGCGGCTCGTCCGCTCGATCGACTTCCAACCGTTAGAAAAGAAGCGGCTGATCGACAAGATCCGCCACACCGTCGAGCGGCTCCATTCGCTCGAGCGCGAGGTCGGCCGGATCGAGCGCCGCGCCGACGCCGCCAAGGGCGCGAGCGCCAGCCAAACGCGCAAGGAGCTAGGCTCGCGCCGCTCGGAGTTGAAAGAGATCGGAGTCGCGAGCGAGGTCGGCTTCACCGAGTTCAAGCGCACACTGCAACAGATCCGGAGCGGCGAGGCCGAAGCCGCACAGGCAAAGAAGGAGCTGACCGAGGCCAACCTGCGCCTGGTGGTTTCCATCGCCAAGAAATACACCAATCGCGGCTTGCAGCTGCTCGACTTGATCCAGGAGGGAAACATCGGCCTGATGAGGGGAGTCGACAAATTTGACTGGCGGCGTGGCTACAAGTTCTCCACCTACGCCACCTGGTGGATTCGCCAGTGCGTCACCCGCGCCATCGCTGACCAGGCCCGTATTATCCGCGTCCCGGTGCACATGATCGAGGCGATCAACAAGCTGATGCGCACGACCCGGCAACTGGTGGGGGAGCTGGGCCGTGAGCCCACCGCGGAAGAAATCGCCATGCGCATGTATATCCATGTCGATAGAGTGCGCAAGATCTCGAAAATCGCGCAGCTGCCCATCTCACTCGAAACACCCATCGGCGAGGAGGAAGATTCCCACCTCGGCGACTTCATCGAGGACAAGGCGGTTTTCTCGCCCTCCGACGAGGTCATCTATTTGAACCTGAAGGAGCAGATCGCGTCAGCATTGAAGACGCTCACCCCCCGCGAGGAAAAGATCATCAAGATGCGCTTCGGGCTGGAGGACGGCAGCCAGCACACGCTCGAGGAAGTGGGCCAGGCGTTCGCCCTCACCCGCGAACGTATCCGCCAGATCGAAGCCAAGGCATTCGGCAAGCTGCGACACTCGTCCTGCTCATGCAAGCTCCGCGTCTTTCTCGAACTTCCTTCGCGAAATTAGCTCTGCACCAGCAAGCAATGTGCATATCGCGCCATGAGCCGGAGACGGTTGACGAATACACTGCGGTCAGCCGTGCACGAACGAACCAGGTCCGAGAGATCCTCTCGCTCCACAACACAGATATCTTCCAGTCCGGCGACGGAGTAGTCTCCGAGTTGGAGCGCCCTCTTTTCGATTTCCGTAAACCGTCCAGCGAAGCGGGAGAAATTGAATGGATTCTGCTCGCGCGTATCAATGAGGAGCGTTTGGAGTGACGTTTTGAGCTGCGTACCGCCGCGCTCGGCGAGGACTGCAATCACCGGGTGTCAGACCGGCGCTGCAGTCATCTGCCATTCCAGGGGAGACATGATCAGGGGGCGGTGCCTTCTCAAGGAAACAGAATCCATCCTCCATCAAGTCGCTGACGAAGCCGAAGAAAGAATCGAGAGAACGTGCGGCATTCTGTAGGATGGGAACATAAGGCGTCTGGATGGCACAAGGCCGGTCCGGTTGAGAACAGTTTTTGCGTCTTGCCCAAAGATCTTGGCGCTTTCCCCAGGGCGGGAAGTCGAAGATCTAAATCGCGGTATTTCTATCGGACGAGGGAACAGACGGAATTTTCGCGCAACACAGCCGGTTTTGCAATCAGTTGTTGTGCTCATCCCCTTGGAAAGCTTCCGATAGGGATGTTCCAGACTCAAATAAACGAAAATACCCCGTTCTCCGCTGCTTGGCCCTATCCCAATAGGTACGCTGAATCCCGGAACAATCTGCAATCCTGTGGCTGGCGAATTGTTACGGGAGAGGCGATTTTACCCGTAATCGCGCTGCGCAAGTGAACTGGCCGTCGCTTTCGGAACGCATCCGGTGGTAGTGAAACGATCGGAGTTGCGAAACGCTCTGTAACCAAGATCGCAAATACCGGATGATTTCATTCCAGGTGTTTTCAGAGGTTGGCGGGATGCCGCAGTTAGCCCGAGTCTTCGAGAGAGTCAGGCAGCCATTGGGGTCTGATACAAGGATCGGCAGTGGGGCTGCCATCGAAACGAGCGGAGATTTGCGATTG
>Ga0307479_10002213_pt1 | contig 17657 bp, 12 predicted proteins | sample atmos_gasesECM4C_FD_203743 | JGI IMG/M metagenome (GOLD analysis project Ga0307479, IMG submission 203743) | Hardwood forest soil microbial communities from Morgan-Monroe State Forest, Indiana, United States - atmos_gasesECM4C_515 | ecosystem: Environmental > Terrestrial > Soil > Temperate... | reverse complement strand
GCACAGCGCGGTGGGTAGCGATAGACCAAGCCTATGCGATGCTAAAAACCGCGGCCAAAGACCGCAAGACCATCCAGGGACTGAAAGATGCGTTGAACGCGGCGCGCGGACAGTGGAAGGCGGATGGTGGCAAACCAGACGTGCCGAAAATACCTGAAGAAATACAGAAGATGGCGGACGAGTTGCAGAAAAAAGTGGACAAGATCGCCGAGAAGTACATACGTGAACGCGAAGGGCTCGGTAACGCAGGCCCTCCGTTCGAATGGAAACCGGAGCCCCTGCCCGACCAGGTGCAAGGGCTTTTGCAGGACCTGGATGGATTTTCCGCTGTGCCGGGCGGACAGCAGAAGGAGAAGCTCGCGGAATTAGGGCCGCTGGTCAGCGACGCCTCAGCGCAAGTGAAGAAACTGATGGAGGAGGAGCTGCCGGCGCTTAATAAAAAAATGAATGAGGCGGGAGTTCCACACATCGTGCCGAAAGCGGAGGAGCACCGCCGCGATGGAGGGAGCGGTGGGGAGTCAGATGGGTAGACTGCATCGGAGGAATGGAAAGAAATACTGAGACACTTGCGCGAGTGTCGCGTCTAAGACTGGTCGGCGACCGTCGTTGGGTGCCCAGGACGGATGGCCTCGAAATTCCCGATCTTCTTGAATCTGGAGGAATGAAATGAAGAGCTTGGGGCGATTTGGTGTGGCCGCATTGCTGGCAGGGATTGGCGGGATGCCTGGGCTCGCGACGGAGAGTTCTCGCGCGGGGAATCCCCCGAAACAGGAAAGCAGTGGAGCGCAGGAAAAGAAAGACGAAAAGAAGGATGAAAAAAAGGAAGAGAAGAAGCTGTCGCTGAAGTCCGATCGGAAAATCGAATTTACAACCGATGAAGGGACTTGGATATCGCTGGACGTTTCGCCCGATGGCAAGACGATCGCGTTTGAATTGCTCGGCGACATTTACACTCTGCCCATCGCGGGTGGCGAGGCCAAGCTGATCGATGGCGGGATGGCGTTCGATAGCCAGCCCAAGTTTTCCCCGGACGGAAAGTGGATTGCGTTTCTTTCCGATCGCGATGGAAACGAGAACGTCTGGATCATGCGTGCCGATGGAAGTGACGCGAAGCAGCTTTCCAAGGAATCCAGCGGCGAATTCGCGTCGCCTAGCTGGTCACCGGATGGAAATTACGTTTTTGTGTCGAAAGCCGGCTTCGGCATCAATACGTTTGAGATTTGGATGTACCACGTGCAGGGCGGTTCCGGCGTGCAAGTCACGAAAGCCAAGCCCGCGCCTACCACCCCGCGCCAGGAACGCCACAATGCCATTGGCGTCGTCGCCTCCGCGGATGGGAAATACCTTTACTATGCGATGCGTCACGGAGGTTTTGCCTACAACGCCCAGCTTCCTCTTTGGCAAATCGCGCGCCGCGACCGCAAAACGGGAGACGAGGACGTTTTGCTCCAACAGCTGGAGAGCAGCTTCCGCCCGGCGCTTTCGCCGGACGGAACGCAAATCTTGTACGTAACGCGCTACGAAACAGAAAGCGGATTGCGGGTTCGCAACTTGCAGAGCGGCGAGGATCGCTGGGTCAAATATCCCATCACCCGCGACGATCAGGAATCGCGTTTCACTCGCGATCTCTTTCCGGGGTATGCATTTCTCCCCGATGGAAAAGAGATCGTCTACAACCAGAATGGAAAGATTCGCCGCTTGAACCTGGCCAGCGGAACAGAGATGGTGATTCCGTTTACCGCGAAAGTCTCTCAGGAATTGGGTCCCAAACTGGATTTTCCGCAACGAGTGGAAGAGGGCCCGGTTAAGGCACGGCTGATTCAGGACCCTGTGGAGTCACCGGATGGAAAACAATTGGCGTTTTCCGCGCTGACCCATCTTTACACGCTGGATCTGCCCGCGGGAAAGCCGCGCCGCGTGACAAGCGGAAACGCGCGGGAATTTCAGCCGGCGTGGTCGCCGGACGGCAAAACGATCGCCTACGTGACGTGGTCAAACGAAGGCGGGCAGCTCTGGAAAGTGCCGGCGGCGGGAGGAACGCCACAGCAATTATCGAAATCGGCCGGAGTTTACAGCAACCCGGCCTGGTCGCCGGATGGGATGAGAATCGTGGCGCTCCGTGGCAATGCGTATGATCGCGAAAACAGCGAATTCGACGGCGGGCAGACCGCGAACGCAGATCTGGTGTGGATTCCCGCAGAGGGTGGCGACGCGACGCTAATTTTGCCTGCGCGCGGTGCTGGTGGCCCTCATTTCACGCACGAAAAGGACCGCATTTACGTCTATACGCCGCAAGGATTGGTGTCTTTGCGCTACGACGGGACGGACCGCCGCACTCATATTCAGGTGAAGGGCCAGGGAATATTCTTCGCGGAAGAGCCGGTCCCTGCGGATGATGTGCAGCCCAGCCCCGACGGCCAGTGGGTGCTGGCGCACATCAGCAATCAGCTTTACATTCTCGCGATGCCTATGGTCGGAGGCGAAGCGCCCACGGTTAACGTGGGTACTTCGTCCGTCCCGCTGAAGCGGCTGACCGACGTCGGTGCGGATTATTTTGCATGGGCGGACGACGGCAAGACTATCACCTGGGCGGTAGGCGCCAGTCTGTTTCGCGAGCCGCTTAGCGCGATATCGTTCGAGCCGCCGAAGGAAGAAAAAAAAGAAGGCGAGAAGAAAGACGGGGACAAGGACGCCGCGGATAAGAAGGACGCTGGCGCCGCCTCCAGCGAGACCAAGAAAGAGGAAAAGAAGGAGGAAAAGAAATTTAAGGAACAAGACAAGAACGTCGAGGAGATTGCCGTCACCGTGGAAGTGCCGCGCAAGACACCAAAAGGTACAGTGGTGCTACGCGGAGCGACAGTGATCACCATGAAGGGAGCAGCCGGCGCCGAGGAAGTGGTGAAGAACGCCGACGTGGTAGTGGAGAACAATCGCATCAAGAGCGTCGGAGCAAAAGGGAGTGTTCCGGCGGCCGCCAAGGTGATCGATGTCCGGGGGAAGACGATCGTTCCCGGCTTTGTCGATACACACGCGCACTGGACGGAGATTCGGCGCGGCATACTGGACACGCAGAACTGGGGGTTCTTGGCAAATCTGGCATACGGTGTGACATCGGGACTCGACGTGCAGACCGGAACGAATGATATGTTCGCGTATCAGGATTTGGTCGATACGGGAGACATTATCGGGCTGCGCGCTTTTTCCACCGGGCCGGGCGTTTTCTCCGACAACAATTTTCAGTCCACCGAAGAAGTAAAGGGCGTGCTGACCAAGTACAAGAAATACTACGGCACGCATAACATCAAGAGCTACATAGTGGGCAACCGCAAGCAGCGCCAGTTCATGGTGGAAGCCTCGAAAGAGCTGGAAATGATGCCGACCACCGAAGGCGCGCTGGACCTGAAGCTGAACCTGACGCATGTGATCGACGGCTTTCACGGCAACGAACATACCTTGCCTATCACGCCGCTGTATAAGGACGTGCTGCAGATGTTCGCGCAGTCGGGCATCGCGGAAACTCCGACCCTAATCGTCAACTACGGCGGCCCGTTCGGAGAGGACTACTTCTACGAGGCAACCAACGTTCACGATGACGTGAAGCTCAACCATTTCACACCGCATCGCATCATCGACGAAAAGACCAAGCGGCGCGGCGGATGGTTCCGCAAGGACGAGTTTGCGTTCCCGAAGTTGGCTGCGCAGATGGCCAAGCTCGAACGGGCAGGCGGCCTGGTGGGAGTGGGAAGCCACGGGCAGTTGCAAGGCCTGGGCTACCACTGGGAGATGTGGATGCTGGCCAGCGGAGGAATGACGCCGATGGAAGTGCTGCGCTGTGCGACCGTCAACGGATCGCACATTGTCGGGCGCCCGCAGGACATCGGCTCGATCGAGCCGGGCAAGCTCGCCGATCTGCTGATCCTGGACAAGAACCCGCTCGACGACATTCACAACACGAACAGCGTGCGCTGGGTCATGAAAAATGGAGAGCTGTTCGAGGGCGATACGCTGGACCAGATTTGGCCGGAGCAGAAAAAGCTGGAGCCGCTCTTTTTTTGGAATTACGATACGCCGAAGGCCGGCGAGCCGCTGAGTTACGGAAAGACCACGCTGCCATAATTTTCAGCGGAGGTAGATTCCGGGACGTCGCCCATCACCGAAGGCTGAGTGAGGCTCCGAACTCTTATGGTTTTGCCGGAGCGGGACCGACCGCCGGCGTGGAAACGGCTGCGGGGCTAGCTTTCGCTCTGTCTTGCACGGCCCGATACCACTCAAACGTGCGCCGCAGTCCCTCCTCGAAAGCAACCGCCGGCTCGTAGCCCAGGAATTCGCGTGCTTGCGAAATGTCCGCCTGTGAGTCGCGAATATCGCCGTCGCGTGCCGGCTCGTATTTCGCTTCCAGTTTTTTGCCGGAGATATCACTAAGGAGCGCGACGGTGTGATTCAAAGAGAAGCGCCCGCCGACTCCGACGTTGAACACCTTGCCCAATACATTGGGAGCTTCGCAAGCCAGCAAATTGGCTTGCACGGCGTTGTCCACGTACGTGAAATCGCGGGTCTGTTCGCCATCTCCAAAAATCACGGGTTGTGTGTCGTCCAGGAACGCGGTGCAAAATTTAGCCAGCACACCCGAGTACGGCGAGCTAGGCTCCTGGCGCGGACCGAAGATATTGAAGTAACGCAGGGAGACATTCTCGAGTCCATAGCAGCGGCCAAACGTTTGCGCATACAACTCTCCGACATATTTTGTGACCCCATACGGCGAGATGGGCTGCGGCTTCATCGTCTCGACCTTTGGCAGGGTGGGCGTTTCTCCGTAGGCAGAGGACGAAGCTGCGAAAACGATGCGTTTCACTCTTGCGTCGCGGGCTGCCACCAGAACGTTCAATGTGCCGTCGATGTTGATTCGGTTGGTCTCAATGGGGTCTTTGACTGATTTCGGGACCGAGGTGCGCGCGGCCAAGTGAATCACGTACTCCGCTTCGTGCATGGCTTTGCGAACGACTTCGATATCGGTAATGCTGCCCTTAATCAGCGTGATCTTGCTGCGTACCTCGGCGAGATTCTCCTCCTTGCCGGAGGAAAGATCGTCCAGCACCACTACGCTGTGCCCGCGGCGAACAAGTTCGTCTACAGTATTCGAACCGATAAAACCGGCACCGCCCGTGACAACGAAACGCATGTGGGGAATCCCCCTCTACGAGGTGGCAGCAGGAGGTGGCTGCTGCGGTGTAAACGAGCGCTTCAGAAAGACGAGCGCCTCGCGTTTTGGTAACCTCAGAATCGCGCCGATCCGGCGAGTCTTCCGCCATCCTCTTGCGCGCACAACGTATTGTACGACGGAAGGCAATGAGGCAACGTATTGTTTCCAGCCGGGTTCACACAAATGACATGACCAAGCTCATTATCTCTATGGTTGCCGTCGCTGCCCTGGTCGGCGCCGCCGGAATTTTCTATTGGGCACACCAGATGGGGCCTACGGCGCGCGCGTCCAAGGCATCCGCGACCGCGGCGGTTTCCGCGGCGACAATAAATCGAGACACCGCCGGGTCGTCTTCCGCACCGGTATCGCTATCAAAGCCAGCCGAGCCCATCGAGCGGCTGGCTCCGGCTGAGCCGGCATCGCCGCTGCGCGCCGGCGAAGTGCTGGAGTTTGCGGCCGACGTCGCCAAACTGAGTAACGTCGCGAACTTGCGTCTGCAGATCGTCGAGCGCCGCAACTTTTTCGGGAAGAATGCGTGGCACCTGCAGGCTTTCGCGCGGACGGAAAACCCCTTGCGCATGATGTTCGAGCTGGACGATCAGTTCGACTCTTACAGCGATGTAGCGACGCTTTGGAGCCTGCAATATGAAATGCACCTCAATGAACGCGGGGAGAAAGAGGAATCGATCCAGCGCATGAGCACTAGTGGCACAGAGCGGGCCGCACCAAACGCCACACAAACGCGCGTTGTGCCGGGAACGCGAGACCCCCTCGGCCTGATGCAGTATTTGCGCACGGTGGATTGGAGCAAGACTCGAGAAGTAAATGGGCCGGTTTATGACGGCCATAAGCTCTATGATGTGCGCGCGTCTTATGCCGGTGGCGCCGAGACTGTTACGGTGCCTGCGGGCACCTTTGCCACTTCTAAAGTCAACCTGCGCGTTTTCGACGCTGGAGTGGAAATGAAGGACGCGCAATTCACGCTGTATCTTGCGAACAACGTGACCCGGCCCCCTGTGCTGTTGGAAGCGGTGCTGCCATTTGCGACCGCTCACGTGGCATTAGTCAAGATCAAATAGCTTGCAGAATTGCGCTGTAAATGAAGTATTCCACGAGTAGCGGTCAACGTTGACGTAGCGTGACGTGGCACGTAGCGTGACGTGGCCTTCCGCTAGCACAGCACGATTTTATCGCGGTGACGAGTCACGCGCCGGGTGGCGTTGCGCGTGTCCACAACCAGCTTTGCGGCGTCCACGATGGCCCCGTAATCGTAGCTGGAGTGATCGGTGGCTACGATCACCGCGTCGTAACCGCCCAGCGTCTGCGGACTGAGCGGCACCGATTTCATGTTCTCGTAATTGTAGTGCCGCATTTTGTGCAGTTGCGGGAAGTATGGATCGTTGTAATCAAGTTGCGCACCCCGCTGCTGCAGAAGCTGCATGATCTTGAGCGTGGGCGACTCGCGCAGATCGTCCACGTCCTTCTTGTAAGCGACACCCAAAACCAGGATCTTCGCGCCCTTCAAGCTTTTCTTGTGATTATTTAGTGCGGCCGCAATGGCGTCCACCACGTGATACGGCATGGCGGTATTGACCTCGCCGGCCAGTTCAATGAAGCGCGTCGAGAAGTCATACTCCCGCGCCTTCCAGGACAGATAATAGGGGTCCACCGGAATGCAGTGTCCGCCAAGTCCGGGACCAGGATAAAAGGGCATAAAGCCGAAAGGCTTGGTCGACGCCGCGTCAATCACTTCCCAAATATCAATGCCCATACGCAAGCTGAGCATCTTCAATTCGTTGACCATGGCGATGTTCACGCAGCGAAAAATGTTCTCCAGCAGCTTGGCCATTTCCGCCGCGCGGGTGGAACTCACCGGAACCACGCGCGCCACCACCTGTGCATAGAGCGATTGCGCCGCCCGCCCGCTCGGCGGATTCACCCCACCCACAACCTTCGGGATCTGCGCGAGGCCAAATTGCTTGTTGCCGGGATCCTCCCGTTCCGGAGAAAAGGCCAGCCAAAAGTCACAGGCCACATTGTCGTTTTCCAGTCCAGCGGCAATAGGGCAACGCAAGCCGCTCTTCTCCAAAATTGGCAGCACCAATTCTTCGGTGGTCCCGGGATAAGTCGTGGACTCCAAGACTACGAGTTGGCCCTTCTGGAGGTGGGGCTGGATCGAAATGGCCGTTTGCTCGACATAGCTCAGGTCCGGCTCGCGGCGTTCATCCAATGGAGTTGGCACACAAATGAGAATGGCATCGGCCTCTTTCAAGCGAGTAAAATCCGTGGTCCCGCTGAAGTGCTTGCTGTTGACGAACTGTTGGATCTTGGTCTGCGGGATATGCTCGATATACGATCGCCCCGCGTTCAACATATTCATTTTATTGGGGTCGGTGTCGAATCCAGTCACCTTGTGCCCGGCTTCCGCGAAACGTAGCGCCAGGGGGAGGCCCACATATCCACATCCAATAATGGCGACCTTCAGTTGGGCGCCTTTGAAAAACTCAGGTTTTCGGTCAATTGGCATGAGTCGCTTCGCACTCCTAAACTATGTCCGATCACAAACTGAAAGCCCTACGAAAAGAGCCGAATCAATATAGCAGGTTCCCGTCGAGCGCAAAAATGACCGCAAAGGCACAGAGCGTTGCGACGAACCCTTAAAACGGAGCAAGATAGTAAGCACGCGCCGAGCGTTCAAGCCGGCAGTTCAGGCGCAACCGGCATTTCCGCACGCAGTCCGCGGCACGTGAGTTCAGGCCGAAGAGCGCCTGATGCTCGACTGCTGTCGTAACCGCCTGCCAGGAGTTCGCGAACCGTATGGTGGACCTGCACTGCCACATCTTACCGGGCGTTGATGACGGGCCCGCCGACATCACGGAATCCGTGGCCATGGCTGAATCGGCAATCCAGGACGGGATCACTCACGTAGTAGCCACGCCCCACTGCAGCAGCGAATATCGCTTCGACTATTCGCGTATTCAACGTCTCCTCGAACATTTGCAGGGTGAAGTCGGGGACAGGCTGAAACTGGCTACCGGATGCGACTTCCATCTCAACCCAGAAAATGTCGAAGCTCTGCGCAAGAACCCTTCGCGCTACTGCATTAACCAGCATGACTATCTGCTCGTGGAGTTCAATGAAATCGCCATTCCTCCCTCCATGGACGACACCCTGCACGATTTGCAGCTCAAGGGCCTGCGTCCCATCATTACGCACCCGGAGCGCAATGCTATCTTGCGCCGCCAGCCGGAGCGCTTGGGGAGTTGGGCGCGGCTGGGCTGCTATGTGCAGGTCACCGCTGGTTCCCTAACCGGGACTTTTGGCCCGCGGGCGCAGGAAGATTCGCTGTGTTGGATCGGGCGAGGCTATGTGCATTTTGTGGCCAGCGACGCGCACAATACCAAGCGCAGGCCGTTGCGTTTGCAAGCTGCTTACGACGCGGTCAGCAAGCAATTCGGGGAGGAAAAAGCGCGGGCCCTATTTATCGAGAACCCGCTGGCCGCTTTTGAAGGGCGCGACCTGCCCCACGTCCCGGATATTCCCGACGAAAGGGTCCCGCCGCGCCGCAAGAAGTTTCTGTTCTTCTGAGCCGCGCTTCATCGTGAAGGATGCAAAGGCAAACCCGCCCACGCGTTCAAAATGCCCAAAACTTCTCGTACGACGTCGAGGGCATCGCCGGTCGAACGCCACCAGTGGTACGGAGCGAAGGTGTCCGTTGACGCCGCGCGCACAATGGCGCGCCCACGGCCAGCGGAAAGCCCTCTCCATAGCGTGTGTACTCTTCGCGTGTGCGCTTTGGTTGTTACGATAATGACCGTCGCTTCTTTCTGGCGTTCCAGCTCCGCTGCGATAGTTCTGATCTCATCAGCGGTATTGTCAATTCGCGGTTCCAGTATATGAATTGCGTTCGACGGCACACCTTCATGCGTTAGGACCAGTGAATTGAAGTAATCTTCGCCGATGTAAGCAATGTGCATTTCCTGGAGGGAAGCGGCGGGTTCAACGCCCCGTGTCAGCCAGACTTGCGGAGCGTAACCTGCATTGTACAATTTGGCCGCTTCCCTGGCCCGCACAGGCAGTCCTCCACTCAAAACCACAATTGCTTGCGCTTTGTCCAAGGGATCTTCAACGACCAGCCAGCGGCCAACGCCTAGAAAAATGATCGAGGCGCCCGCGATTACGCCACCAATTACGGCGAAAAGAACAGCTCTGGCGAAGCGCTGCTTCTTAGCGGGCGCTGAGTCCGCGCGGCTGTTCATAGGCAAGTGGGCGCATGGTAGCGCGGCTCATCGATATGGTCAATCGTCGAGCGGCGCGATAGTATCTCTGGCTGGCACTTTGGGGGAGGTTCCATGCGTGCAGTAGTCACCGGCGGGGCGGGTTTTCTGGGATCGCACCTTTGCGATCGCCTGATTGCCGAAGGGTGGGACGTACTCTCGCTGGACAATCTGGTCACTGGCGTGGACGCCAACGTCGCGCATCTTCAGAAGCATCCGCGCTTCCGCATCGCTCGAGCGGATGTCTCTAATTACATCGACGTGGCCGGGCCGGTCGATTACGTTTTGCACTTTGCATCGCCGGCCAGCCCGGTTGACTACTTAAAAATGCCCATCCAGACGTTAAAGGTCGGCGCGCTGGGCACACACAATGCTCTGGGCCTGGCCCTGGCCAAGAAAGCCAAATTCTTTCTGGCTTCGACCAGCGAGTGCTACGGTGATCCGGAGGTTTCACCGCAGCCCGAAACGTACTGGGGCCACGTAAATTCGATTGGTCCTCGCGGCGTTTACGACGAAGCCAAACGCTACGCGGAGGCCATGACCATGGCCTACCACCGATATCACGACGTAGACACGCATATCGTTCGCATTTTTAACACCTACGGACCTCGCATGCGCTTAAACGACGGTCGGGCTCTCCCCAACTTCGTTCACCAGGCGCTTACCGGCAAACCTTTGACGGTGTACGGCAGTGGCAAGCAGACGCGCAGCTTCTGCTACGTTTCCGATCTGATCGAAGGCATTTACCGTTTGATGGTGTCAGACGAACATGCTCCCGTGAATATCGGCAATCCGCAGGAAATCACGATTCTCCAATTTGCGGAACGCATTCGCACTTATTTCCCCGACGCCCCGAAGATAATTTTTGAGCCTCTTCCGCAGGATGATCCCAAACAGCGCTGCCCAGACATCAGCAAAGCCAAGCGCATACTGGGTTGGGAACCGAAAGTTGGCCTGGACGAGGGCTTGCGGACCACGCTCGATTATTTCAAGGAGCATTTCGCTAGCAAACAGACCACCGCCGAGTAGTCCGTTCGCCTGTTGAGGACTGTTGGTATGCCGAAAGCTATTCGCGACCGAAGGAGTGGTATTCAAACCCCAGTTCGCGCATTCTTGCCGGCGAATACAAGTTTCGCCCATCGATGACGAGACGCCGCGCCATCAACTTGCCGGCGCGCTCCCAGTCCAGATCGCGAAATACATCCCATTCCGTACAGACTAGCGCGGCCTCGGCGTCACGCAACGCATCGTAGGGATCCTCGTGATAATGGACCGCAGGATATATCACTTGCGTCCTTGAAATCGCCTCTGGATCGCTGGCCTGCACCTGCGCTCCTTGGCGGAGCAGTTCCCTGACAACCTCCAAGGCGGGCGAAAAGCGGATGTCGTCGGTATTCGCCTTGAAGGCCAAGCCCAGCACCGCAACCCGCTTGCCCTTAATCACCCAGAGTGCTTGGCGCACTTTGTCGAAAAACCGATCAATACGTTGCTTATTGACCCGTTCGGCGGCCTTCAAGATGTCAAAATCCACGCCCACTGTGCCAGCCAGATGGATGAACGCCTGCAGGTCCTTGGGAAAGCAAAAACCACCAAAGCCCAAGCCGGCCCGCAGGAATTGTGTGCCGATGCGCGCATCTAAGCCCATCGCGTGGGTCACCTCCTCCACGTTCGCGCCAATTTTCTCGCACAGGTCGGCAATCACGTTGGCATAACTGATCTTCAGCGCCAGGAACGAGTTGGAAGCATGTTTGATCAGTTCGGCGCTATTGATCGTGGTGATGAGCAGGTCCACCGCACTGCCCGCCGGGCAGCTGCCATTGTGGACGGGGCATTGAAAGGAGCGCTCCAGGATCGGCCGGTAAATCTCGCGCATGTCCTGAGCTGATTTCTCATCCTCCACTCCAACGACAATGCGGTCGGGGTGAAAAAAGTCGGACACCGCCGTACCTTCGCGGAGGAATTCCGGATTGGACGCAACTCGAAAGGTCAAGCCGCTGTTCCGGGAATACGCCGTAAGAGCGCGGCGCAGTTCCAATCCTGTGCGAGCAGGAACGGTGCTCTTTTCAATGACCAGCTTCGGAGATCGCGCCTCCGTGGCAATCTGCCGGGCCACATGGTCGATGGCGGAAAGGTCCGCATCGCCGTTTTCCTTTGGCGGCGTGCCTACGCAAATAAATATCGCGTCACTTTTGCGTATCGCCTCACCCGCATCCGAGGTATACGAAATTTTCCCGGCTCGTAGCGCCGAGCCCAAAATTTTGTCCAGGTGATGCTCGTAGATCGGCACGCCCCCAGCCTGCAGCTGGCCGATTCTTTTCTCATCAATATCCGTGCAAACGACCTCATGTCCAGCTTCGGCGAGACATGCGCCGGTCACCAGGCCTACATAACCACATCCGACAACAGAGAGACGCAAGCTAAACCTCCACGCAGAGACTTCTATAGTTACAAACAGTACCAAAATCCCGCGAGTCTATCGACGTTCGCTGTTCCAACCCAGCAGCAGCCCGCGCAGCCCCAGCAATACCAATTGCGGCTGGCGGCGTAGGACATTCCACAACAGACGAGTTGACTCGTCGCGAGTCACCTCGCTTAGCGTCTCTCGTGTAGCCGCATTGAGTAGGTCCACCAGGCGCGAGTAATGTTTCTGCTGGAAATGGTGCATGGTTCGCCGTAACAACCAATGCGTACTCAACTCACGCCGCAGCGCCCGCAGTTCCCGGCCGCGGCCGGCCTGCAGGATGGAGTCCGCCACCGCCTGAGCACCGCGAAATCCGGTGACGATCCCCCCCACCGTGGATACTTTGACCTGTGCCGCCGCGTCCCCCACCAGGTACACATCCCCTTTTCCCATCCGCCGCTTCACCGGAACCCACCGTTTGTAGACCGGGATTCGCGCGCCTTGCCATTCCAAGGGCTCCATGCCTCTCTTCTCAAGGAATCGCTCCAGGCATTTCGCGGTATCGCGGCCGTCCTCGCCTATTACTCCCAGCGCGGCGCGCTCTGCGGACTCCGGAATCAGCCAGTAAAAATAAGGTGTGTCGTCCGGCACGAACCAAACGCGGGTGGTATCAACCGGGCAATCCTTCGGCAAGCGCACAATCGCTTGCACCAGTGGTACTGTTTCCACCGGCGCCCACCCCGACGTTCGCGCCACCCGGCTTGCCGCACCGTCCGCCCCTACCACACTCTTGGCGTGCAATTCTTGCCGCCGCCCGCCCGATTCCACTTGAACGTGAATTCCATTCGCATTGGGCGACAATCCAAGGAAGCGAGTATCAAAAGAAAGTTCCGCCCCGCAATGCTGCGCCTCCCGAGCCAAGCCAGGTATCAATTTTGCGCGTTCGATTATGAGGTCCGGTTTGGCCAGCGCTACTTGCGCGGAGCGCCCATCCGTGAATAGCTCGAAACGCCGGATTTCGTTCAGTACGCTCTCGTTCGCCGAAGCTCCCAATTGATTCCGAAAATGATTGGTCACAATCAGCGTCCGGGAGTCCGGCTCCAAGCCGCGCCTCGACTCCAGCACCCGCACGCGCTTGCCGCCCCGAGCTACTTTCGCGGCGGTATAAAAGCCGGCGGCCGAGCCTCCGACAATGATGACTGGCTCTTCATTCGATTCACGCCGCTTCGCTTCCTGATTGGATTCCAATGATTTTTCGCCTTACCTCTTCCGAACCTTCTCCATCGACGGTCGTTTGGTCCGCGGTTGCGCCGGGGCAACCGCTTTCCGGCTCTACTGAAGTGCGGAAGGAATGGGCAGTGAGTAACCGACGTAAGTATAGCGAATCCGATTACCGCGGCAAACCTCGACCGAAAGCAAGTCTCGTGGACTAAGGCTCAATCCACTGGTGTACGATCACGGCGTGAGCTTTGCCGTCTGTCGCTCGTACGGCACATTCTCCAGCCATGCCACCGCAAATAACATGGTCGCCACCACCATCGCGGCAAACACGATGGCCGTCCTGGCCGAGACGTAGCAAATCAATACTGCCGACGCGCCGCTCACCGCGCCCAAAAGATAAAGAGTCAGCACCGCGCCGCGCTGCCCCAACCCCAGGTTGGCCAAGCGGTGGGCGGCGTGATCTTTTCCAGGCGCCGCAAACGGTAGCAGCCCTCGCCGCACGCGTGAAATCGTCACCAATGTGGTATCGAAAATAGTGACTCCCAGAATCAGCAAAGGAGCCAGGAGGCCCGCGGCATGACTTCCGGTGCTCACTCGCAGCTTCAACCCCAGCGTCGCCATCAAGAATCCCAGAAACATGGCCCCGCCGTCACCCATGAAAATCTTGGCCGGCTTGAAATTCCAACGCAGAAAACCCGTGGCCGCGCCAAAAATCGCGGCCGCCAATGTCGACACTACGGTTTGGCCATTCAAGAATGCGAGCACCGCAAAGAAGAACGACGCCGTGGCCGCCACTCCCGCGCATAGCCCATCCATGTGGTCCAGTATGCTGAACGATGCGGTGATCGCCACCACCCAGAAAATGGTCAACACTCCATCCAGAATCAATCCCGCGCGCCCGGGCACAATCAGTTCAAAAACTTGCGCATGAATTCCGCTTACCAGAAGAATGCACGCCGCCAGTGGCATGCCCACGAATAGCTTGATCTGGTGGTGCAACCAGCCGCGATCGTCCAGGAAGCCAACAGCCGCCACGAGCGTCGCGCCGGTCACGATCCCCACGCTCTGTGCCCGAGCCGCGCCGTCAAAGGCAAAAATAATCGCCAGCATCACCCCGCCATACATCGCCAGCCCGCCCAACAGTGGAATCGGCTGCAAGTGAACTTTGCGCGGCCCGGGCAGGTCCACCATCCCCACACGCAGCGCCAGTGCCCGCACCGGTACGGTGAGCACCATCGAGGCAAACAGCGCGATGAAAAAAGCCAGCAGGCCGGCCGACATTAAAACCTCTTAGGAATGGATGTGATTCACCAGCGCAGGGGACCCTGCACGGACGGTGTTCACACAAGCGGCCGGTTGGGGGCCGGCTCCCAAGATACACACACACTGCCCCACGCAGCGTATTAAAGATACTGCGGAACACTCGCATCTGCCAGAAAATTCCGGTTTTCAGAGCCTAGGTGAGCATCTGGCACCGATTCCACGGGTATCACCCTCGGTGCGCCTCCTCGATGATCCGCACAAATTTCCGCAATTCCGTCTGTCTGCCATAGTCGTTTGCCGCCCCCCGCGCGGCCCGGCCCATCTGCTGCAGCATCTCCGCATTCCGAGAAATCCGCCGAACCAGATCAGCCACCTGCGTGGCATCGTCAGGATCGGCCGAAACCGCGAAGCCTCGCTCTTCTCCGATCTTCGCCACATCGGTTTCCCGGCCGGCCACGGCTACAATCGGCTTCCCTGCTGCAATAATCCCATACACCTTGCTCGGTACGATCACTCCTTCCAAACCGCGCCGGACTGTAACCACGTGAGCGTCCGGCGCCGCCAGCACGGATGCGATCTTGCTCGCCGGAAAGAATGGCAGAAAGCGAACGTTCGTGCAGCCAGCGGCCGCCGCTTCGATCTCCCCCCGCTGCGCGCCATCTCCGACAAAAACCAGCCCGATCCCGTCATCCGCCAACTTCCGCGCCGCCTCAATTAGTGTTTCCCAGGCGCCGTAAAACCCCAAGTTCCCAGCATGCACCAGAACAAATTGGAAATCGCCTCGAATCGCGCGAACCACCTCGGGGTCCACTGCGGGCTCGGACCCCGCTTCGCGGATCTCCGCCCCATCGCGCACCACCTCGACGCGCTCCGGCCATACCCCCTTCGCCACGATTCGCTCGCGCATATCTTGGCCCAGCGCCACCACGCGCGTCGCCCGCCGCAACGCCCATCTGTGCAATATCTCCCAGACCCTGCTCAGCAACCCCGCTTTCACGATCGATCCACCCACCGCCATGTCCGGATACATATCGCGAACGTTGTACACCAACGGCTTGCCCTTCAGCAGCGCTACGAACGCCGCCACAATTCCCTCGAAGGGCGGATCCGTCATTCCCAACACTACGTCACACCGCACAGCCAGCGCCATCGGCACGCTCAGTGCGACGTATGTCAAATAATTCAGCACGCGGCGGCGCATCTCGGCCCGCGAATAATCCGTCGACCCCACTCGGATGATCTTCACGTTCGCGTTCTGAAGGGAATCGCTTCTTTCCGTCCGCCACAAACGCCAAGCTCGCCGCTCCGTAGGGTCGTACGAAGGACGCCCGCACACAACCGTCACTTCATGCGTCACCGAAAGGGCAGCGACAACCGTTTGCGCCATCTTCGCCGTCGCTGAAGTGTCCGGCGGGTAATAGAGATTCAGCAGCAGAATTCGCACCGCAAGATTGTACAGGCAGCAGCACGCTTGCCTGTACTCGCCGTGAGCTCAGGAGCCGCGCTTCACCAGAAAATCCCCCAACGCCAGCGCATCCATCTTGGTACGCAAAAAACAATCGATCGCTTCTTCCGGCCGGCAAACAATCGGTTCATTATCATTGAACGACGTATTCAGCACCACCGGCACACCCGTTAAATTGCGAAATGCGGAAATCAACGCGTGATATCGCGGGTTGGCTTCCTTCGTGACTGTCTGCAGCCTTCCCGTGCCGTCCACATGCGTAGGCGCCGGGATGAGCGCGCGTTTCTCGGGCCGCACCGAATACGCCAGGGTCATAAATGGCGAAGGATGCGAGTGTTCAAACCACTCACCCGTCGCCTCCGCCAGAATCGACGGCGCAAACGGCCGAAAAATCTCGCGGTGCTTGATCCGGCGGTTCAGGATCTCCTTCATGTCCGCGCGCCGCGGATCGGCCACAATGCTGCGATTTCCCAGCGCCCGCGGTCCCCATTCCGCCCGCCCCTGAAACCAACCCAAAATTTCTCCATCCGCCACAATCGCCGCCGCACGCCGCGCCAGCTCCTGCTCCGGCAACTCTTCAACCAAATATCCCCGGCCCACAATCCCGCTTGACTCCATCGCCGCGCGAACTTCTGTCGCCGAATAGCCCGGGCCCCAATACGCGTGATCCATCACAAGCGAGCGCGGCTTCCCCAATTTCTGGTGCCACACGTAGTACGCCGCCCCCACGGCGAGCCCCGCGTCCCCAGCCGCCGGTTGCACGTACACTTGTTCAAACGGAGTATTTTCGAAGATTTTCCCGTTCGCCACACAATTGAATGCCACTCCGCCCGCCAAACAAATCGATTTCAAGCCGCTGGCCTTTGCCAGCTTGCGCAGCATCCCGAGATATACTTCCTCGAGCCTGGCCTGCAGCGAAGCCGCCAAATTTCGGTGACGCTGCTCCAGCGGCTCTTCCGCCAACCGCGCCGCACCCAAGCGACTCGACATCAGCTCGGAATAAAGCTTTCCCAGCGTCGGCGTCTTGTCTGCTTCCGCCCAACTCATTTCCGGTCCGGTGCGATGGTGAACGAAATAGTCGAGTCCCAGCCGGAATCCGTTGCTGCTTCCATTCGCGTCAAACCGCACGATATCCCGAAATGCTTCTGCCTTCTCGGGCTGGCCGTATGCGGCCAGTCCCATGACTTTGTATTCATCGCCGAATTTCAGAAAGCCCAGGTACTGCGTCACCGCGGTGTAGTACAGCCCCAGTGAATGAGGAAACGCGATGGCGCCGGCAATGTTCATGGAGCTGCCGGTTCCGCTGCCCCACATCGTGCTTGCAAAATCACCGAGGCCATCCGCGGAAAGCAGCGCCGCGCGTTCAAAAGGCGAAACAAAAAATGCGCTTGCCAGGTGCGCCTGGTGGTGCTCGATGCGATGAAATTGCGCCGCGATGTTTTTTGGATCACTCTCGAACGCTGCCGCTAACGCTTCGCGCACTCCGGTAAACTTCGCCAGCACTTTGGCCCGTCCGCGCGCGAACGACGGCATACGCAGCGCGTAAAAAAGTTTCGTGCCCAGCCGCGCGTACGGATCCCGCGGCACCGCCACGTGATCGATTTCCTTCAGCTTCAGTCCCGCTTCCCTCAAGCAATAGCGAATCGCTGCCGCTGGAAATCCTGCCGCGTACTTCACGCGGTTGAACCGCTCTTCCTCCACCGCGGCAACCAACCGGCCGTCGCACACCACGGCCGCAGAAGCATTCCCGTGGTACGCGTTGATACCCAGAATATTCATGAGAGGGACTCAGTGTACCGCACAGAAGTCAGCCGTAGCGGATGACCACAG
>Ga0307479_10002212_pt1 | contig 17666 bp, 14 predicted proteins | sample atmos_gasesECM4C_FD_203743 | JGI IMG/M metagenome (GOLD analysis project Ga0307479, IMG submission 203743) | Hardwood forest soil microbial communities from Morgan-Monroe State Forest, Indiana, United States - atmos_gasesECM4C_515 | ecosystem: Environmental > Terrestrial > Soil > Temperate... | reverse complement strand
CCTATATTCCGGCGCGCAACTTCGCTCTAGCAATGCTGAACATCATCGTTCCAGACAATTCGGGTTCTGGAACTTTGGACCCGATAAGAAAGGCCGTAAGCCAGATCCCAAACGTCCAAGTGAAAGCCGCACTGACGGCGATGGCGGACGATGCGGGGAACGACCTTGCCAAATTTCGAACCAATATCGAGGGCTGGTTCAATAGCTCGATGGATCGAGTCTCGGGATGGTACAAACGTCGGTCACAACTGATTGTTTTTACTTCCGGCCTGGTGATCGCTTTCCTCCTGAACGTCAACTCAGTGACGGTGGCTAATGATCTCTGGCTGCACAAGGCGCAGCGGGATGCGTTGGTGTCCGCGGCTCAAGGTTATCTCAACAAGCAGCCAAATACGGCTTTGCCTAACAAGCCAGATTCTGGATTGCAAGCGGACATTGACAATTTGAAAAACTATGGGCTACCTACGGGTTGGAGCAGCGTTCCTAAATCAGAATGCTGGAACATCCGCTTTCTCGTAAGCTCTTTGCTCGGGTGGCTAATCACAGCGTGCGCCGTCTCCCTTGGAGCTCCATTTTGGTTCGATCTCCTTAACAAGTTTGTCGTTGTCCGCTCGACGGTGAAGCCAAACGAGAAGAGTGGGGAAGAGCCGTCAAAAGATTGAGAGCGAGCAGCCGATCCGACTGGCCTCGCGCTGGATGGCTGAGAACATGGTGATTTGCTGTGATTGCACGGGGAATGAGCGAACACAACCAAAGCGTTGAGCTATACGGGACATTGATCATCGACGGAGAGCGGCACGTCTGAAAACAGTGCGTTTAGTTGCTATCCCGGCGGACCTGACCAGACAAGCGACGGGACATCGCAGAGTACGCTCCCGCCATAGCCTTCGTCTCGCCTTAAATGCTTGCAATTACTGCTTGAGTTATATATATATGATTCAAGCATCCGCTGTGCCTATACCCATCGCTTACGCACGCGAACGCTTCCACCTCAGAAGACCTACGAAAGGAGAACACCAATGGCCCAAACTGTTGGCACGCAGAAAGCAAAACCCAGTACTGTACGTCGCCCGTATGGCGGGGTGAGCCCCGTCCCCCGAAAACCTGCCACCCGTGATCTTGAAACGGTCGTTCAACCCTCAGGCCCCACTCCCGCAGCCGCGGCGTTTCCCGGCTTCACTTATCATGGCGGGCCCGTCGTCAAGTTCCCGCAACTGTATGCTAGTTTCTGGGGATCGAGCTGGCTTCAAGGCGCAACGAACTTGAACCGTGCGGCACGGCTGACCCAATTCCTTACGGACATCGTCGCCAGCAAGTACATGAATATCCTGAGCCAGTATGGCGCAGGCTCAGGCGCGGGCACAGGCTGCTTCCTGCGCTCCAGCTTTGTCCAGAACCTCCCCAACAGCCTCTCGGGCACGGACCTTCGCAACACAATTCAAGAGTGTATCAACGCACGGGTGCTACCGGAGCCAAACGCTAACACCTGCTTGGTCATCTACCTTGCTGATGAGCTGGCCGTCAATGATCCCCAGGACGGAATCGAGATGTGCGAGCCCACCAACGACAACGCTTTTGGCTTTCACACCTTCTTCACCACTACCGCCGGGAATCCCTTTTTCTTCGCCGTGATTCCTGGGCTCACGAACGGGTGCCTCACTGTGTCTTGCCCAGGCAATGACGGTGGCTGCTCGCTCCATTTGGCGGAAACACAAGAGCAGCGCCAGACGCAAGTGACCAGTCACGAGTTCGCCGAGATGATTACTGACCCGGAGTTGAATGCTTGGTGGGACGCGAACAGCGGCGAGATCGGCGACGTCTGCAACGGTGAGTCCGCTGCTATCACCGTTGGCCCGAACACGTGGACGGTTCAACGCGAGTACAGCAAGACGGACGATCAAAACAGCAACGGTGCGACCTTCTGCGTCGTTGAGGAGCCCAACCCCCTTCCCAAACTGGTCCCCGGCCCAGCATCGTCCATTAGCGCGGTTGCTCGAATCCAGCAACTTCAAGCAATCGCAAAATTCCTGCCTCTGCCGCCGATCTACTTCGATGCGGCCCAAAAAACGTCTCGAACGGACGAAAAAGATTTCCAGCAGTTCGCCGAGAATATCTTTCGCCCCTTCCATCATTCTGACTTCTTGGCGGATGTACCGGGGTTTTTGCGACAATTCGCCGACGTCTTGGAAAAAACACCGAAGCGTTAATGACAAGGCCGGGGCATGTTCGACGTCCCGGCCTCTCTCCCTTTCCACGCTGACGCGCCGGAGCTCCGAGGAATATCGAACGGGAGGTAAGCCCCTCTCCCTGGAACAATTCGGTAGCTATTTAATTAGCCTCCAGACAAGGACGGAGGATACAGGATGGCAAACTCAGAATCCAGGGGTGGCATCGCCGCTACCGTGGTGACGACTCTTATTGCCGCTGTTGCGTCATTGGGAGTCGCATGGATTACGTCGAATAATCAGGCTGGCAAAGCGACCGAAAAGCGTTTGGAAGAAAAAACGGCGACTGTGCAGGAGATCAAAGACAGTCTTAGGCACGCCGACGAAGAAACTCAAGCGATAAAGGGCAGACTCACATCCTTCGGCCAAGAGATCAGCGACCTTCGCGGTGAGGTTGAATCGCCGCAAAAGCTTTGCAGCGCGTATACGCCCGACCACTGGCGAGACAGCATTATCGTGCCCGCAAGTTGGACGCCCGACCAATGCAGAGCATTCCAAAAGGCCGTGGATGCCAGCATCTGGCAAATCGGCTGCGTGTCGGGAACACATGTTTCGTTTGGCCCTGATAACGGCGGGATGCCAGACAATAATAACTGCAAGTGGTGAGCGCGGGGAGCATTTGGGGAACGATCAACCTGAGGCACCAATTTTACACTTGGTTAGATCCATGAACCGTAACTGAATACCAGCCACTCGCCGTGATATGGGTGCCAACTCAATCAGTCCCAACGAAACGGTGTTCAGAAAACCTCTAACCGCTACGGCCCAGAAGTTCTTGATACTTCAGGTCAGATCGAATGGCTTTTCAGGGTTCGAAATACATGTTAGGACAGCTTCGACGCGATTCGCGGGATCCAAGCGCAGTGCGTAGCCTTTGGCTTCATCTCAACTCAAATCCAATCTTATCAAATCCAATCTCAACAAAGTTCTACCGGCAGGATACGTACTGACTGCGCGGTCAGGATGAAACGATTTCATTCTGAAACGCACTATTTCATTGCGAACGAAATGGAGCACGCCGTGGTCCAGAAAGTCTGCCCGAGCTCCGAGGAATATTGAACGTGGACACCCGCACGTTGATCTGGATCGACCTGAGGCTACGATCCTGTGCGAAGGACCTGTGCACGACCCTTCCATCCACGTACCACGTGAGGTGTATCCGCGAGCCGAATACTCTCCCCGCTGCCATCGCTGCCTTAGCCCCGATTGCTGCATGCTTTGAATACGACAATCCTGGCCCGGATCAACTTGAGCCATTGCAATGGACTCGCCTTGCCTTTCCCAGCCTGCCAATTCTGATGATTACTGTCGAACATTCGGAAGCGCTGGCTGTGTGGGCCTTAAGGGCAAGGGTGTGGGACTACCTGGTGATGCCTATACATGCGCTGGATATTTGTTCACGTGTGGCATTGCTGGCCGGCTCGTTGGCTGGGAAGGTGTCCAAGAGCGTGCCGCCGGGAAGATCGGTGCCGGAGTTTGTGCCGCCACAGCGGAGGGCGGAAGGCGCCCGTTTGCAGTCCAGGCTGCTTCCCGCGCTTTCGTTTGTGGAAGCGAATTACTCCGAAAAGATTTCACTCCGGACCGTAGCGGGGCTGTGCGATCTGGGACCATACCAATTCAGCCGTGCTTTCAAGCACGCACAGGGCACGACATTTCGTGAGTTCTTGATTGTTCACCGCATCAACAAGGCCATTCGGATGCTCGAAATCCCCGGCGCCTCCATAACCGAGGTGGCTTTTGCCGTCGGATTCAACGACCTATCCCATTTTGCACAGATGTTCCGTCGCTATATCGGTGTCTGCCCATCCCAATATCTGCATGAAAAGGAGGTCGGATGCCTGGGAGAGATTCCTCCTGAGCAGCTTCCGGGAGTGGGAAACAGTTCAGTGCAAGATACTCCTACTCGTCTGCAACAGAATCCTAGCTCCCTGTGGTACCCGAATGCTACAAGCCCAGACACTCTCCAGCGTTGGATACCTCGCACGCACGCTGGCAGGGCGGTCTCCGTGCCTGGCCGCCGGCAAAGTTCATAACAAGATCTGAGAGGGGGACATCCGATGCCAGTATCTCCAACTTATCCGGGCGTTTACATTGAGGAAATCCCAAGCGGGGTGCACACCATCACCGGTGTGCCTACCTCGGTCACCGCGTTTCTCGGCCGTGCCATCAGCGGGCCGGTGAATACGCCGGTAATCATCAATAGTTATGGCGATTTTGAAAGCACCTTTGGCGGCCTGGGTGTCACCTACCCCATGAGCTACGCTGTACGCGACTTCTACCTGAACGGCGGCAGCCAGGGAGTCATCGTGCGACTCTACGACGCAGACGGCGCGAAGCCCACGAAGGCACTGCTGAAAGTCAACGGCCTGAATCTCGAGGCATCGAGCGAAGGTTCCTGGGCAAATACGCTTCGCGTTCGAGTGGACAACAATGTTTCCCCTGACGTCGCTACCACACTCGGGTTGACGGCGGCAGACCTGTTTAATCTCACTATCCATGATACGAACACCGGCGATACAGAAAAGTTCCTCAATCTTTCCGGTAAGGAGAGCGCGCGGAGGGTCGATCGCATCCTCCTGAACAATTCATCCCTCGTCCGAGTTCAGGCGACTCTCGTGCCGCCGTTCACCGTTCCCACTCCTCATGCCAATCCTCAGCCGGGAGATGACATCTGGGCAAAGGATACGCTCTCCACTCCCGTGCTGGCCGCCGATCAAGTCACTGACGGGTTGGCGTTGAAGGACACGACCTACGAAGGGGATCAAAACGCAAAGACGGGCATCTTCGCGCTGGAAAATACGGACATCTTTAATATTCTGTGCATTCCGCCAGACACGCGCGACACCGGTTCGGACGACATTTCTGCGGCAGTCTATCAGGCCGCAATGTCCTATTGCGTCGGCCGGCGCGCCATGCTCATCGTAGACTCGCCGGATGGATGGCTGAGCGCCAACGATATCGTCTCCAACAATAAACTCGGAGCCCTTGGCCTCACAGGCACAGCGGCCAGAAATGCGGCAATCTATTTTCCCCGTGTGATCGAATCCGATCCCTTGCGAAGCGGGCAGACCGACACGTTCGTAGCTTGCGGCATGCTCGCAGGCATCTGGGCGCGCACAGACGTAGCCCGCGGGGTGTGGAAAGCGCCGGCCGGACTCGATGCCACGCTCAACGGGATTCAAGGTCTTGGGATTACCCTGACCGACGCCGAAAACGGAATGCTGAATCCGCTCGGCATCAATTGCCTGAGATCCTTCCCGGTAAATGGGCGAGTCGTCTGGGGTGGCAGGACGCTCCGGGGTGCCGATGTTTCCGCCGACGATTACAAGTATATTCCAGTCCGGCGATTGGCGCTCTATATCGAGGAAAGCCTTTATCGCGGCACGCAGTGGGTTGTCTTTGAACCGAACGACAACCCGCTCTGGGCGCAAATCCGCCTGAACGTCGGCGCGTTCATGAACAACCTTTTCCGGCAAGGCGCGTTTCAAGGGAAGACACCGCAGGAAGCCTACTTCGTTAAGTGCGACAATGAGACCACCACGCAAAACGACATCAATCTGGGGATTGTCAATATCGTAGTTGGTTTCGCGCCTTTGAAGCCCGCGGAGTTTGTAATTATCCAGATCCAGCAGATCGCCGGAAACATTCAGACGTAAGGAGGGAAAGATGGCCGAATTCAGCGTGAATGCCCAGCGGTTTGATCCTTACAAGAACTTCAAGTTCCGCGTGAAATGGGATGGACGATACGTCGCCGGCGTAAGCAAGGTCGGTGGGCTGAAGCGGACCACCGAGGTGGTGAAGCATCGTGTCGGCGGCGATCCCAGCAGCACACGCAAGTCTCCCGGACGCACCGAGTATGACGCCATCTCGCTCGAACGCGGCGTGACTCACGATACTGAATTCGAAAAGTGGGCCAACAAAGTGTGGAGTATCGGCGCAGGCCTCGGTGCGGAGGTCTCTTTGAAGGACTTTCGGAAGGAAATCATCATCGAGGTCTACAACGAGGCCGGCCAGCTCGCGCTGTCCTACAACGTTCATCGCTGCTGGATTTCCGAGTTCCAGTCGCTCCCGGATCTGGACGCAAACGCCAACGCCGTGGCTATCCAGCACATAAAGCTCGAGAACGAGGGTTGGGAGCGCGATACCAGCGTCACTGAACCGACTGAGCCGAGTTTTACCATCCCGGCACAATGATGTTAGCCAGGTTTCTAGAGACAGCTGATGCGCCCACTACGCCCCACCGACATACTAGAAATCTCGGAGCTTGGACTTTCGAAATCGCTCCCGGCAAGAGCCGTCCTCCTTCTGGCGCGCGTGTGCCCGGAGGAAAGCTGGGAAACGCTTGCGAAACTTAGCATCGGTGAACGCGATAGCCGCCTTCTCTCACTCAGGCAATGGACCTTCGGGAATCGCCTCCAGGGTCTGACAAATTGCCCAGCTTGCCAGCTGCCACTGAGCCTCGAAGTTGATATAGAGGACATTCAATTCAGGGAGCGCGCCGCCACTCCCAACCAGCACACATTCTCGCTCGAGGGATACGATGTCAGCTTCCGGCTCCCCAATACCGAAGACCTCATCGCGGTGATAGATAGCAAGGAAGAGGTCGGCGAATCGTCGTGGTTCCTCGAGCGCTGCCTCGTGGAGGCGCGGTGTGGCACGCGGCCCATCCATGCGCGCGAGTTGCCTCCGGCCCTTCAAGATGAAATCATGCATCGCATGGAGGTGGCAGATCCGCAAGGCTATCTTCAGTGGGCCGTTAATTGCCCCTCGTGTGGTCATTCTTGGCGTGCCCTCTTCGATATTGTTTCATTCCTCTGGAACGAAATCACGGCGCTGGCCCGCCAGCTTCTATTCGAGGTGCATGCGCTTGCGTCAGCTCACGGCTGGAGCGAAGAGGAAATCCTACGCATGAGTTCCTGGCGGCGTGAAATGTACTTGGGAATGGTGAACGGTTGAGCAATGTTCTACAACAGCTCGCTGCTCGCAGCAGGGGAATCGCTGATGTCGTCCGTCCCCGTCTAACACCTTTGTTCGGGGCGCCCATGAGGTTTGCGGACTCAAGTTTTCATCGCACGCTCGGGCCGCAATCCTCCGACGACAAACCTCTCCCGAATGCACCGGGCGGGCATGGTTCCGCTCCTCCGATAATTCCATTTCAGCCACAAACCCCCTTCGACACAACGCTACCGGGTTCGAGGTCACTTCAGCATCCGCCGGATAACGAGCAAGAAGGAGAACACTCCAGCCGCATGCCGGCGCACATTGAAGGCGAAAGACAATCGCCACTTACGGTCTCAGCGCGTGTCGAAGCAATTCAGTTTAATTCACGAAGTTCTGCGTTGACGTCGATTCCCGAAACGGAATCGTCGTCCCATTCACTACGTGAAGCAGCGTCACGTGAACATCAGGTGCTTGGATCTCAGGGAAGGATCGAATTCGGCGAGGATGGAATCCGACCGTTTCCGATCGCGCATGCGCGAGTTTCACAGCGGGTTTCAGATCCACCCGAGCGTGATGGAGTGAATGGGTCGCTCGCCAAGGTTTCTGAACTGGAACACGCGACGGCTGTGCGTCCAGTGGCTACCCCATTCGACAAATCGCAAGGCGTCGCAGCAGCGAAGTTTGCCGCATCATTAGCTTCCGTTCTTCGGAATTCTCCGCACGTGTCATCGAAAGCGAACACGCCGGGAACAAACCAGACAGTAGAAGTCACTATCGGCCGACTCGAAGTACGGATCGGCCCTCCCGAGAGCAAGCCGGCGCGCGCATCGCGAACCGTTCAACCAAACAACCTGGAAGAATATCTGCGTCGCCGCGCGGGGGCAGGTGGCAAATGAGCAATGCGCCTGTCATCGCCGCTGTTACCACTGCCCTGAGCCAGGTGATTGCCACAGGGATGAACCAAGATACCGACCTTCCTGGCATTCAGCTCACCACCATGCCGCCCGACAAGGCTCGCGACGGCAATAACACAAACCAGATAAACATCTTTCTGTACCAGACCGTCCACAACGCCGCCTGGCGCAACCTTGATATGCCACAGCAGGTTCGTGCGGGTGAGACTGGCTCACCGCCGCTTGCACTGAATCTCTACTACATCATTTCAGTCTACGGGAAAGACAACAGTGAAGTGCTGGCGCAGCGTTTGCTCGGACGCGCAATGGCTGTCCTCCACGATCATCCGTTGCTGAATGCGGATGCGATCCGAACTGCGCTTGGCGCCGTCGACGCCGGCACTCAAATCGAGCGCGTCCGCTTTGCCCCGCAGGTTTTTTCGCTCGAGGACATGTCGAAGCTCTGGATGACATTCCAGACCCAATACCGCCTTTCCGCTCCCTATCTCGCTTCAGTCGTGTTGATCGACGGCCAGACTCCCACAAGAAGTCCTCTGCCCGTCCTTACCCGTGGTAAGTCCGACCAAGGTGTCTTCATTGTCGCTTCCGGGACCGCTTCCCTGGATGACGTCATCTTCCCCTTCAGTCAATCGAGCGCTCGCCTCGGCGACGACATTGAAATTGACGGACAGAATCTCAGCGCCAGTGGTATCACCATCCGTTTCACGAATCCTCAACTCCCCGCGCCGATTGTGCTCACTCCGCAGCCTGGCAATACTATTGGATCAATAAAGGTTCATCTCCCAAGCCCACTCGAAGATCCTACGGTGATCGCCACCTGGACGCCCGGCTTCTATTTCGTGGAGGGTGTGGTTCAACAGCCCAATCTTCCGGCCTGGACCACAAACGAAGTCGCCATGACTCTCGCGCCAGTCATCCTGGTCTCGCCGACTACAGCTCCGGCAGGGACAATCAATCTAACTGTGACGTGCACGCCGCGCTTGCGCGACGGCCAGCGCGTGCTGCTACTTTTTGGCGACGGCCAAATCTCGCCTCAGACGATCACTACTCCTGCCGACACAACAAAGCCCAGTACGGTCGCCTTCGTAATCCCCGGCGTTACGGCGGGCATTTATACGGTCCGGCTCCGCGTTGATGGTGTAGACAGTATTCCACTCGTTCCCGGCAAACCGCCCTCGTTGGGCTTCGATCCGGCACAACAGGTGAAGGTCACGTGAACGACGCAGCCAACTGGCAGGAAAGCAATGCGCGCTATCTCGCAGATGCGATTTCCTGGCTGCGCCTGCGTCTGGAGTCTCACTCCTCCCGGACAAACCCGACCACTTTCGGATTGCCAGCCGTCACGGTGAAGCGAGAGCCTCGCTCCTTCTGGCAGAAGCTGTTCGGCGGAACCAGCGTCGAGCCACCCTCCTCAGGCCCCATCCTGCTCCCGACGAACGCGCCTTCCAATGCACTGCCCGCATCTGCTCAGGATTCCGAGCAGGCAGCCAGCCTCTTCTCCCCTCAGGCGGGTTCTCAGATGCAGCCGGCTATGTTGCTCCTTGGGCAGCGCCTGGGGCTCTCGCGGTTCGAATTGCAGACGGTGTTGCTCGGTGTGGCGATGGAATTGGATACCAGCATCGCCAGGCTTTGCGCGCGCGCGCAGGACGATCCCGCTCGCCCGTTCCCCACTTTTGCACTAGCTCTCTCTCTCTTTGACCAACCGACCTGGGATGCCTTGTCCCCTGAGCGCCCGCTTCGCTATTGGCGGCTGCTCGAAATCAATCAGCCCGGTGCGCAGCCGCTAACTTCCAGCCCCTTTCGCGCCGACGAGCGAATCGTCAACTACGTGAAGGGATTGAATTCTCTCGACGACCGCTTGGCTCATCTTCTCTCGCCGCTCGACGCTACGGAGGGCGTCGAATTGCCCGCTTCCCAGAGCGCCCTGGTGGAAACCATCGTCGGGCGATTGAAGCAGGCCACCGCCGACTCGCTCCCTGTTATCCAGTTGCTCGGCGGAGACGCGTCCAGCAAGCAACTTGTTGCCACCCAAGTCGGCTATGCCCTAGGTATACGCTTGTATTCGATATCCGCCGAGTCCATGCCCGTGAACATAGCGGAATTGGAAACATTTGGACGCCTATGGCACCGCGAGTGTCTCCTGCTCCCGATCGCACTCTACCTGGAAGCCTATGAACACGATTCGGGTGTCTCCAACGAGGCGCACTCGACGACCCTCCACCGTTTTCTTTCTCGAGCGCAAGGTATCGTGTTTCTTGATTGTCGCGATGTCTGGCCAGTTCAGGGACGGCCTACGCAGCCATTCGACGTGGCAAAGCCGTCTCCTGCAGAGCAACGAGCTGCATGGGGGAGTTCTCTCGGCCCAAATTCAAGCGATAAATCTGCCCGCTTCGCCGGCCAATTCAACTTGAGCCTTTCGTCCATTCACGATATTGCCCGGGCTGCGCTGCTGGAGGCGCCAGGCGATCCCGGCTGCCTTGAGCAACGAATCTGGCGTGCCTGCCTCGCACGCACGCGCCCACGTATGGATATGCTCGCCGAGCGGCTGGAACCTTGCGCCACCTGGACTGACATCGTACTGCCTGACACTGAGGTCCAGTTGTTGCGCCAGATCGCAGCCCAAGTTGGACAGCGCAGCACGGTTTACGACAATTGGGGATTTCGCCAGAAAATGAATCGAGGCTTGAGCATCACCGCGCTCTTCGCCGGTGATAGCGGGACCGGTAAGACCATGGCTGCAGAGGTGATTGCCAATGACCTCAGCCTGAATCTTTATCGCATCGATCTTTCTGCTGTCGTCAGCAAGTACATCGGCGAAACGGAAAAAAATCTGCGCCGTCTGTTTGACGCCGCCGAGGATGGCGGGGCGATTTTGTTTTTTGACGAGGCTGACGCGCTCTTCGGAAAGCGGAGCGAAGTGAAAGACAGCCACGATCGCTACGCCAATATCGAAATCAATTATCTACTGCAGCGCATGGAGACCTATCGCGGCCTGGCCATTCTGGCCAGCAACATGAAGAGCTCGCTCGACACTGCATTCATGCGCCGCCTCCGCTTCATCGTGAATTTCGCTTTTCCGAGCCCGCTGGAACGCAAAGCCATCTGGCAGAAAGTCTTTCCTCCACAGGTGCCCGTCGATTCACTCGATTACGACCGGCTGGCAAGACTCAATCTCGCCGGCGGGAGCATCCGCAACATCGCCGTGAACGCCGCCTTCATGGCCGCGCAGGCGAAAACGGCTCTCAACATGACACTGGTCCTCAACGCCGCGCGCACCGAATGCCGCAAGCTCGATTTGCCCATTAACGAAGCCGACTTCCGCGTGAAGCCGGCGATGGTGGCCACGGCGTGAATGTCCGCATCCATATCGAGCGCATGGTTTTGGACGGCATTCCTCTGACGAAGTCACAGGCCGCGCGCATTCAGTCTGCCGTTGAATTCGAACTTGCTCGGCTGCTCACCGCTGGTGGCTTGTCGCGCGAAATGATCGCAGGCGGCGCGTTCAGCGAAATTTCTGTGCCGGCCATCACGCAACCGCGCGGCCAGACGCCGCCAACGCTCGGTCAACAGATAGCGCGCGCCGTGTACGGCGGTATCGGCGATAAGAGAAGGGAAGTGCGGAAGGGCTCGTCTACTGGCCGAGGCGCGCGAAAGCAAGGGCGATCTGGTTTGGCGAAAATGTAAGTGGAGAGGTCTTGCGCAAGTTGTGGCCGGAACTTGTTGTGAATTCGAAAAGGAACGAACCATTTAGCATGCCTGAGCGGTCCATCGCCGTCGCACCAAAAGCGCCTATGACGTTCGCACCCTCGCGCGCCGGAATATTGCAGCGCAACTGTGCGTGCGGTCAGCACACGGGTGGGAGCGCATGCGCGGATTGCAGCAAGAAGAAACAAGAGACGGCCCAGAGCGGCGGCGGAACGTTGCAGCGCCGTACCGCCGGCGTTGATACGGCCGCGCACGCTGCGAATACAGTGCCACCGATCGTGCATGCCGTGCTGCGTTCACCCGGCCAGCCGCTCGATACCGCTACGCGCTCCTTCTTCGAGCCGCGCTTCGGCTACGACTTGAGCGGCGTCCGGGTCCACACCGACGCGAAGGCGGCTGATTCGGCGAACGCGGTGAATGCCTTGGCTTACACCGTCGGGAAGGATGTCGTGTTTGGGACACGAGAATATGCTCCGAGCACGGTCGGTGGTCGAAATTTGCTCGCGCATGAGTTGACGCACGTGGTGCAGCAGAACTCAAATGGACGTCCTTGGATCGCCGCTTACACATTAGGGGATACGTCCAGTCCCCTGGAGAGAGAAGCCGAAAAAGCAGTTCATTCGATTTCGAGTGACCAAGTCCCGACTGTGGCGCTGAGCGGTGCCCCACAGATAGCACGGCTAGCAAACTGCACGCCTGTGGCTACTTGTTCAGGTGGTCCGATTACCGGATCTGCCGAAGAGGCGGATGTTACGGGAACGGCGCAGGAAGTTGATCCGAGAGCCAGACGAAGAAGGATGACGCCCGCGCGAGCTGTTGCAACCGGACACGGGGGGCGCGCTTTGCAGTTGGAAAAATTTCTGGAGGCACAGGCTCCAGGCAAACTTGCGAACCTTCAGGGTATCTTCGTTGATCAGGACATATCACCCAGTTTCGACGCCACCACTAGTCCTTGCTCTGATTGGATCAATCAGTCACTGCCTGCAGGCTCGCCGATACCGCCAAAGATGGCCGGCGCCGCCAAAGAATGTACGTTTGTTCACGACTTTTTCAATCAGCAAGCATTGGCTTTTAATACCACCAAGGATGCGACCATCGGGGGAAAGCCTCGGGAGAGATGGCGAGCCGAAACTCTGGAGATTCTCATCCACGAGACTGAGCATCCACGATTTGAAGCCGCAACGAGCGCCCTCGCTAACCCGGTCGGTGTCACCAGCGCGACATGCCAACGGGCCACTGTTCTTCGGGAGCTATCCGAGTTAGCGGCGAATCTTAGCGAATTCCCCACCGTGTTTCAGGCAGCGTCTGCGGAAACCAAGCCCCACGGCCCCCTGCACCAGAGCATGGACCGTTGGTTCGCCGTAACGATTCGGGATGGGGGCGAGAACATCAAATCGGGCCAGCAGCAGATGGGGTGCAGCTGCACGTGTCCGGAAGTTGATGCCTTCACAAAGGAAGTTTTCAATTTTGAAAGTGCGTTGTGGACGACGCCTGAAAAAGACGCGATCCATAGGGAACTAGTCAAAGCGAAATGGGGAATTCGATGGCCGTTTGTGCCGAGTACTCCATGATGAAAACTTTCGTACATCGAGTGGCAGGGCAAGAATCGGCCAACCCTGTCGCGCTTTTTCGTAGAAGCGGCGGAATATTGCAGCGAAAGTGTGCCTGCGGGCAGCACACGGGTGGCGGTGCGTGTGCGGATTGCGGCAAGAAGAAACAAGAGGCAGCGCAGAGCGGGGGTGGAACGTTGCAGCGTCGCACCGCCGGCATTGATACTTCCGCGCACGGTGCGAGTTCAGTGCCGCCGATCGTGCATGACGTGCTGCGCTCACCCGGCCAGCCGCTCGATACCGCCGCGCGGTCTTTCTTCGAGCCGCGCTTCGACTACGATTTCAGCCATGTGCGCGTCCATACCGATGCCCGCGCCGCGGAGTCCGCGCGCGCCGTCAACGCGCTGGCTTACACCTTCGGATGCCAGATCGTATTTGCGGCGGACCAGTATGAGTCGGCGTCGATGTCTGGGCAAAAGCTTCTGGCTCATGAACTCACGCATGTGATCCAACAGCACGGCAGCCACGCGTTGAGTCCCTCGGGAATCTCGGAACCTGGCCATGCGACGGAGACAGAGGCCCGAGCGGCCGAAAGTTCGCCCGAGGTTAGACCTCCGCTTGCCTCTGCTTCCACTGCAACGATTCAACGACAGCCCGGAGACTCCAGTGGCTCGGGCAAGGAGAAGAAGGCAGCGAGCGAGAAGCGCGAAAAGCCGTCGGTCGGAGCAGGCCTCTGCGCCGAGCATCCCAACGAATCTCTTATTAAGAAGAATCCGAAATTCTGCATGGACACAAGCGCGACAGGGGTCCTTAACAAGGGACGGTGCTATCGCGAAATACCCAGCGGGTCTGATTGTCCGCCGGGTAAGCACATCTGTTTTGATTCAAATAGTGGGAAGTGTGATTCGAGTCAGTCTCATATCGACCATAACGCTCCGACGCTTTCGCGGGACAAGTCCGGGATGTGCGATGTCTGGTTCTTGGGCGCCTGCTCGATTTCCCATCTATTCACGGATGTGATTCCCGATCTGGTGCAAACCGCCGGCCAAGCGATTTGCACCAAAGTTTGTGAGGACACGGGCGTTCCGAAGGCGTTTTGCGCGATACGCTGCGCGCCGAGCCCATCGGAGTGACGGCGAAGGGACGATATTTAGCTTGTAGCGGCGCGGGTATCCGCCGCCTCGATTCGTGACTATGAAGCGAAGTACAGCTCAACCAATTCTTCGGTCTGAGGTTCTCGGTGCAGTGAGAGCCGCCGTGCTCCAGCGGAAATGCGCCTGCGAGCAGCACGCAATCGGCGGCGAGTGCGAGGAGTGCCGCAAGAAGGACAGAGCCCCGGCTAGCCGCGGCTCTCTGCAACGCAAAGCGTCAACTGCGATTTCAGCGCCTGCCAAGCCTCGTTTCAGTTTTGACTTCTCTCGTCTGCCTGTTCACACACCCGGCGAACCGTCCGAGGCGTGGAACGGGCCCGACTCCGAGGGAAAGCCCTCTTCACCTAAGGAAAGCAAGAAGCCAACAATGGGGAGTGGACAAAAAACCACTCCGGCGTGTACGCCGCCTACTGGTGTGCGCCTTGTGTCGTCAGCGGGAGTGGAATTTCCAGGTTATCTGACAGGCGGTGGTATCTGCGCGTTGATGCGGTTGCTACCCGAAACTGACGACGTGTGTCATGTCAACCCGAAGGAGGAGCTGACCGGCACAAGCGATACGACTTGTCCCGATTCACTTTTCCATCCTAGTTTGTGCCACGGTGACTCCGAGTTTCCGCTGGGCAAGCGTCCGACGAAAGGCCCCTGCAAGTCGCTAGACCCGAGGTCCACGGAGTTTTCTGATCGCCACACGGCCAATCTGTCCGGGACAAGCGTGCTGCACGACTCGAAGCGAAACCTAAAGGTCTCGACTCGTGCAAAATCGTCTGCAATCAAGAGTACTACATCCCAGGCAAAGTTCGCGCAGGCCTTGGCCGTTTTCTAATCGAGTCGGAATTGAAAAAAGGATCTGAGGATGGGAAGGCAATCAGCCATGTAAAGGTGACCAAGAAGGCCAAGAGCTAGTCGGAGACGCAGACACGATGTCGTCGAGATCACTAATAAAAGTGGCTGTGCCGTCAAAACCCGCCGCCATTCCGTCAACCCTGCTTCAGCGGAAGTGCGCGTGCGGGCAGCACACTGCCGGGGGGAAGTGCGAAGAATGCAGCAAGAAGGATGGTTCTGCTGCTGGCAACGGCTCACTCCGCCACAAGGCGTCAAGCGTGCAATTAGCACCAGCGGTGCCGCCGATCGTGCACGACGTGCTGCGTTCGCCCGGCCAGCCGCTCGATACCGCCACGCGATCCTTCTTCGAGCCACGCTTCCAGGAAAACTTCAGTGAAGTCCCGATAGCTTATCCAAGCTCGCGAGTGCTGCAGCGCGCGCTCTTCGTGAGTTCGGTGAACGACAGCCTCGAGCAGGAAGCTGATCGAACCGCCCAGCAGGTCATGCGGAGCGACGAGGCGCCGAGAACTTCGTCGGGACCCGAAACGATACATCGTGCGCTCTTCGACATTCGCGTCCATACCGATTGGAACGCCGCGAGATCGGCTTCGACTCTAAATGCGGCCGCTTATACCTATGGCCGAGACATTGTTTTCGCGGCAGGAAGGTACTCACCATCGACGGCTGGAGGGCGCGAGTTGCTGGCGCATGAGCTGGGGCACGTCCTGCGCCACGGCGACGGACGAGGAACCTCCGCCAAGATAATGCGGCACGTAGATGTTCCTTCCCAGAAAGACCTCGAAGGCGATATCGATCAACTCCGGCTGCAGTTAGGAGAGCTGACGGAGAAAGAGGCTGCCAAAGGACAATCAAGCCCGGATACCGAGCTAGTAAGGGAGAAGCTTGCCTGGCGCGAATCCGTTGCCGCCGAGCCCGACCCAATTCGGAAGCAGATCGTTTTCTTTCGTGGCTCCCTTCAGGACTTCCGCCGCGAGATGGCCGTCACTCCGCCGTCTTCCCGGCGAGAAGAAATCGCGCGAAAAATCAGGGAGTACGAAGAAGAGCTCGCGAAATCGCTACGAGCAAACATTCAGCGGCTCGATGGTGAGATACCTGTTCTGCGCAAAAAGTACACTGAGTCCGGTCCCGGATCTGACCAACTTGGCAAGACGATTCTCGCAAGAGAAGCCGAACTATCTCAAAACCAAGATGAGCTTAAGATTCTCGAGAGGGTGTTTTCGCCATCCAAGGCTGCCAAGGTCTCTGAAAAATACAAGCACGAAGTAAAGCCTCTGCCCGGCGGTGGCTGCATGACGGCAGTCTACAAGGGCCTCGAAGCGCTCTACACACCCGATATCTCCGACGAGACGAAGAAGAAGGTCCAATCGGACGCAGCGAAGATTCTGAAGAAGACAAAGGAAGATACTAACAACGTCGACAGAATTATGGAAACACTTCGAGCGAATAGCCTGGCCGGAACGGCGACCGTCTGCAAGTACAGCCCGAAGCTCAAGGCGTGGGTTCCTGACGTGGAGAAGACAGTGTTCAGCATGGTGAGTCCCGTTTTCCTAGGCTGGTATTTCTTCGGTTTGTCAGTTTCCGGCGCCTATCATTCCGTGATTCTGGCGGTCGACAATTCGGAAGGTGGGACACCGCAGGTGTACTGGATGGATCAATATTCCAAAGGTTTTTCCAACAACGTAACGGGGAAAGTGCTCGCGGCCATGACCGTTTACTGGCTACAGCCGTCCTACGGTTTTGCCGACAGCAAGATTTGGCCGCTTATCCCCAAACCGGAAGCGGTCGTAGAAGTCCCGTGAGCTTCGTGAACCGGGATGAGAGCAAGTCTACAAAGTTTGGCCAGATGAACGGAACACGGGAGACCTAGAAATGTCGAGCTCTCCAATTTCGCCGAGGTTGGTGAACGGCGGCCTTGTGCTGATGGATCCGAACACCTCGCAGATCCTGCGCATCGTTGTGCTGCAGTACAACCCTGATACGGTCACGCGCTCGCTTCAGATCAAAAGCGTCGGTGAAAGTGCAGATCGCAGCGAAGCTCTTCGCCTCAAAGGCCCCGCCGTCGAAACAATCAAACTGGATGCCGAAATCGATGCCACCGATCAGCTTGAAGTGTCGGACTCCACCACCATACAGTTCGGCATCACTCCCCAGCTTGCCGCTTTGGAAACGATCGTCTATCCCACGAGCACGCAATTGCAGAACAACAACAACCTCGAGCAAATCGGGACTCTCGAAATAATTCCGATGGAAACACCTCTCGTGCTGTTCGTCTGGAGCAAGAACCGTGTCGTCGCCGTCCGCATCACCGACGTCAGCATCACCGAAGAAGCATTCGAT
>Ga0307479_10002211_pt1 | contig 17670 bp, 11 predicted proteins | sample atmos_gasesECM4C_FD_203743 | JGI IMG/M metagenome (GOLD analysis project Ga0307479, IMG submission 203743) | Hardwood forest soil microbial communities from Morgan-Monroe State Forest, Indiana, United States - atmos_gasesECM4C_515 | ecosystem: Environmental > Terrestrial > Soil > Temperate... | reverse complement strand
CAGGCGCAGTCATAGGGTCTCGGCAGCGGAGCGAGGCCTCGCCCGCCTCGAACATAGACGGACACGAATGTCTTTTATCGCTGCGCCTCACCCCATCTCGCCGATCCACCGCTCCCCGAGCGTCGCTCCCGCCGCGCCGGCCATCGCGCGAGTTGCCGGACCCGCCCTGCGGCGCTGCAGGACGGGCCCGGCGAACCGCCGGCCGCGCATCCCGGCCTTCACCTCGCGGGCGCGGCCCGGCGCGGCGCGGCGCGACGGAACGGATGTCGGCGGCGCGGCGCCTCAGTCCGGTTTCGCGGCAGCGGCCGCGAAGATCTGCAGCAGGTGGCCCCAGCCGCCCTTGTCGTCGCCGAGGCCCAGCTTCATGCTCTCGGCCTTGTCGCCGAAGCGCTCGAGGTTGCGGTGCTCGAGCTCGACGCGCGTCGTGTGCGGACCGACCGCGACGAAGCGGACCTCGACCTCGGTCTTGAAGTCCGGATCGTGCTGCCATTCGGCGGTGAGCTCCCAGGACAGCACCAGGCGGTGGGGCGGCTCCCAGACCAGGACGTGGCCCCAATCGCACTCGCTGCCGTCGGTGCCGCGCTCGAACCAGCGCCCACCGGCCCGCGGCTCGAGGATCGCGGTCTCGGCCTCGACCTTGCCGATGTGGTGGCTGGCGAGCGGCCACCAGGTGCCGTGCCGTTCGGTGAAGACGGCGAAAGCGTGCGCCTGAGGCGCGTCGACGAGGACGGTCTTCTTGACGGACAGTGCGGACTGCGCGGTGGTGGTCATCACGGTCATCGGGTTGTCTCCTCTTTCTCTTCTTCTTCGGTTAGTGACCGCTCGGCGGCCGCCTTGAAGTCCTTCAAGGCGCGTTCCCAGAGCGCGTCGAGGTCGTCGCGAAGGGCGGCGATGCCCCGCGGATCGAGGCGGTAGATGTGGCGCGTGCCGGCGGTGTCGTGGGTGACGAGGCCCAGGTCCCTGAGCACCCGGAGGTGCTGCGAGACCGCCGGGCGGGTCACCGGCAGGCGGCGAGCGATGCCGGTGACCGAGCTCGGCCCGCCGGCGAGGATGGCAAAGATCTCGCGCCTCGTCCCATCGCCCAGGGCGGCCATTCGATCGAGGCTTGGAATCGTGGTCGAGGATCGGCGGTCGGTGATCATGGTTAGCTCCAACTAACCGTAAGTATGACCTAACCATTAGGGATTGTCAAGTGGGCGGCGGCGGCGTTTCCTTCGGGGCTGAGATTCAACGGCGACCCCTCGCCGTGCACGGCAAGGGTCTAGGAGGTGGCTGGAAGGGAGCGAAGCGCTCCGTTCGCCTGTCATAAGATCGCCCCGGACGGCGCGCCGTGGCCCGGCGCGCGGGCGAGAGGAGGCCTGGCATGAGCGGCGAGCAGCAGCTGAGCGGTCCCGACCTGGCGCAGGGCGTCGCGCTCTCGGACATCGGCGGTGAGGGCGGCGGCGAAGGCGGCGCCGGCGGCGCCGGCGGCGGCTTCCTGCTCGGCCATGCCGGCGGCGAGCCGGTGCTGCTGGCGCGGGTCGGCGAGGAGGTGTTCGCCATCGCCGCTCACTGCACGCACTACGGCGGGCCACTTGCCGAAGGCCTGCTGGTGGGCGACACCGTGCGCTGCCCGTGGCACCACGCCTGCTTCAGCCTGCGCAGCGGCGAGCCGTTGCGGGCGCCGGCCCTGAACCCGGTGGCGCGCTACCGGGTGGAGCGCCAGGGGGACCGCGTCGCGGTGCGCGAGAAGCTGCCGCCGGAGACCGCTCCCGCCTCTCCCCCTGCCGCCGCCGGCCCGCGGTCGGTGGTGATCGTCGGCGCCGGCGCGGCCGGCAACGCGGCCGCCCAGCGGCTGCGGCGCGAGGGCTACGGCGGCGCCATCACCCTGGTCGGCGCCGACGAGGCGCCCCCCTACGATCGGCCCAACCTCTCGAAGGACTACCTCGCCGGCAACGCGCCCGAAGAGTGGATCCCGCTGCACCCGCGCGAGCTCTTCGACGAGCGCCGGATCGAGCTGCGGCTGGGCACCCGGGTAACCGCGATCGATGCGCGCCGGCGCACCGTCACCCTCGAGGACGGCGCGACTCTCGCCTGGGACGCGCTGCTGCTCGCCACCGGCGCCGAGCCGGTGCGGCTCCACCTGCCCGGCGGCGACCTGCCGCACGTCCACTACCTGCGCACACTCGCCGACAGCCGCGCGATCATCGCCCGCGTCGAGGCGCTGCACGGCGGCGCGGCGCCGGCCCCGGCGGCCGGCGGGGCGTCTGCAGCGCCCGCGGCGTCCGGTTCCGCCGGCGAGTCAGCGGCACCGCGGGCCGTGGTGGTGGGGGGCAGCTTCATCGGCCTCGAGGTGGCGGCCGCGCTGCGCGCCCGCCAGCTCGAGGTGACCGTGGTCGCGGTCGGGGAGGTGCCGCTGGGGTGGGCCCTGGGCCGCGAGATCGGCGCCTTCGTGCGCGCCGTCCACGAGGAGCATGGCGTCGCCTTCCGCCTCGGCCAGCGGGCAGCCGCCATCGAGCCGGGCGCCGTGGTCCTGGCGAGCGGCGAGCGCCTCCCGGCCGAGCTGGTGGTGATCGGCGTCGGCGTGCGCCCGGCGGTCGGGCTGGCCGAGGGCGGCGGCCTGGCGGTGGACGACGGCGTCCTCGTCGACGAGTACCTGCAGACCTCGGCGCCCGGCATCTACGCCGCGGGCGACATCGCCCGCTGGCCCGATCCGCACACCGGCGAGCGGCTGCGGGTCGAGCACTGGGTGGTCGCCGAGCGGCAGGGACAGACCGCCGCTGCCAACATCCTCGGCCGCCGCGAGCGCTTCGACGCCGCGCCGTTCTTCTGGAGCCAGCACTACGACATTCAGATCTCCTACGTCGGCCATGCCCCCCGCGCCGCCGCCGGCGCCGGCGGCGTCGAGACGCGGGTCTCCGGCTCCCTCGCGGCGCGCGATGCCACCGTCACCTTCCACGCCGGCGGCCGGGTGCGCGCCGTCGCCACCATCTTCCGCGACCGTCAGAGCCTCGCGGCCGAGCTCGCCCTCGAGCGCGGCGACCAGAAGGCGCTGGCCGCCGCCCTGGCCGAGTAGCGGGCTTCTAACCGGAAGCCGCCCCGAGGCAACCTCCCGCGTTCGATCAGGTTTTGCGACACCTTGCGTGTGGGTCGCCAGCGTCGATGACCGCCGCCATGAGAGCCGCAGCGCTCGTCCTGGGACTGCCGCTGGTGGTCTTGCTGTCCGGCTGTGCCCGGCAGGAGGCTGCCGGCACCGCCACGGCTGGCATCCCGGCGTCCTGGCGGGAGCCGGTGACGCGTATGGAGTTCGTTCTCGTCCCGGCGGGGCGCTTCCGCATGGGCAGCGATCCGGGAGAGGCCGGCAGGCAGGCCGACGAAGTGCCGCACGAGGTGACGATCAGCCGTCCCTTCTACCTGGGCAGGTTCGAGGTGACCCAGGAAGAGTGGCTGCGGCTGATGCCAAGCAACCCCAGTCAATTCGCCGCTTGCGGCCCGCGCTGTCCCGTCGACAGCGTCAGCTACGACGACATCCAGGTCTACATCGGGCGGTTGATGCGCGCCGCACACGGCGGCTGCTTTCGCCTGCCCACCGAGGCCGAGTGGGAGTACGCCTGCCGGGCCGGCACCCGCGGGCCCTTTTCGGTCGGCTCGACGCTGTCTTCCGCGCAGGCGAACTATGACGGCCGCTACCCGATGCCCGGTGCGCCTCCCGGCCGCTATCTCGGCCGGCCGGCGCCGGTCGGCAGCTTTCCGCCCAACCCCTGGGGCCTCTACGACATGCACGGCAACGTCTGGGAGTGGTGCGCGGACTGGTACGGCGCCTACCCGGCACGCCCGGCGCGAGATCCCCAGGGCCCCAGGCGCCGCGCCGCCCGCCGTCTCTGGGATGCGCGCGGCGGCGACTGGGAGTGGAAGCGGGTGATCCGCGGCGGCAGCTGGTACTTCAACGCCGACAGCTGTCGCTCTGCCTTGCGTTACACCCACGCTCCCGCCGACAAGGGCTTCAGCCTCGGCTTCCGCCTGGTGCGCGAGGTGCAAGACCCGGACTGATGAGACCCGCGCCCGGGGGGTTGCCAGCCGGCCACGGCGCCGCGGCGGGGCGCTCAGAACACCAGCCGCACCCCGACCTCGTAGTTGCGGGGCGCCTGGTAGTCGGTGGGCTCGCCGAGCGCCAGCTGGTCGCCCGCGGTCGAGGTGCAGCCGCCGGCGAACTGGCAGACGGCGACCGCCGGCTGGTTGCCGGCGACGTTCTCGACCGTGCCGATCAGCTCGAGCTCGACGCGCCCGAAGCGGAAGGCCTTGCGCAGCTCGAGCTCGGTGTAGAAGGTGCTGTTGGCGCGCCGGCTGCCGCGCGGCTCGAGGAACTGGTTGCCGTAGAGCGGCGGGTCGAGCGCCGCGAGCACGCTGTAGTCGAACGGCGACTGGTAGACGGCGTTGAAGCCGAGGCTGAAGCCGGCCGGCAGCTTGACGAAGCCCTTGAGCTTGAGGCGGTGGCGGACGTCGTCGGAGAGATAGCCGTAGGTGTTGACGAAGTGCACCGGGTAGACGTCGAGCTCGCTGCCCGCCCCCTGGGTGTACTCGACGCTCCCCTTCGAGATGGCATAGGTGTAGGAGGCGACCAGGGAGAGCCAGTCGCCGACGCGGCTGTCGAGGCGCAGCACCAGCCCGTGGTAGTCGCGCCGCGCCGCCGCCGGGTTGGTCAGCACCTTGTACGGGCAGTGCAGGAAGCCCGGGTCCGCGGTGAGGCCGTGCAGGTTCTCGCTGCAGGTGTCCTCGAGGATGTCGCGCGTCCGCTTGTAGACCCAGGTCAAGTCGATCGCCGAGCGCTCGCCCAGGCGCTGCTGCACGCCGGCGGTCAGCTCGCCCGCGACGGTCGGCCTGAGGTGTGGATCGACGACGTTCGGGGCGGTGTTGAGGACGTCGAAGAAGGCGTACCCGTAGGGGTCGCGGTGCAGCGGATCGGCGATCACCGAGCCGCCGTTCGCCGCGGCGTAGCCCTGGCAGAGGGCGGCGATGGCCGCCGGGTCGGTCACCCCAGCCGCCACCACGTTGGAGCACGACACGTAGCGGCTGGTCGGCGCGTAGGTGAGGCGCGCGTAGAGCGGCACCGACAGCGCGCCGGGGTGCATGAACAGGCCGTAGCTGCCGCGCAGCACGGTGCGGGCGTCGCCGCTCGGGTCCCAGGCGAAGCCGAGGCGCGGCTGCAGCGAGCGCAGGTCGGCGATGCGGCTGCCGGTCTCGTTGTCATAGGTCACCTGGTCGTAGCGCAGCCCCGCCTTGACGGTGAGCGCCGGCAGCGGCTGCCAGGCGTCCTGCAGGTAGCCGCCGAAGATGCCGCCTCTGTAGGTGGCGCGCGGCAGCGGCGGCGTGACGCTCCACAGGAACGGCCCGTTGTCGTCGGTGTAGGTGCCGCCGCCGGTGACGTTGTCGAGCGTCGTCAGCGACAGCCGCCCGTAGGAGGCGCCGGCCTTGATCTCGTGGCCGCCGCCCCAGGCGTCGGGCAGCCAGGTGAGGCTGGTCTGCCCCTCGATGCGGCGGCGGTCGCTCGACTGCACCGTCGGATAGTTGACCGAGCTGATCTGCGTCGCCTGGTCGACCACCCCGGGTGTCCCGAGGTCGCCGCTCGCCGGCCCGTCGTCGATCCGGCGCTGGTTGTCGCCGACCTGCAGCTCCCAGAGCGTGCGGCTCGACAGGACCGCCGAGAGGTCGGCTTGGACGATCACCGCGCGCTGGCGCTCGGTGGCGGCGGCCTGCGGCTCGACGAACTGGCTGGCGTTGAAGTCGGCGAGGGTGGCCGGGGTGGACGACGCCTTGAGGACGGCGCGCCACCGCGGATCGATCTGCCAGCTCAGCTTGCCGAGGAAGTCCTCGCTGCGCAGGTGGTTCACCGTCGGCGAGTCGGTCGGGGTGCGCTTCTGGTCCTCGAGCGCGGCCGAGCTGAAGAACCAGAGGCGGTCGTGGAGCAGCGGCCCGCCCAGGGTGGCGGCGGGCAGCAGGAAGCTGCTCTGGCCGGCCGCCTCGGGGTCGAAGTGCGCGCCCTTGGCGCTGAAGGCGTCGTTTCGGTAGCGGGTGTCGAAGGTGCCGTGGAAGGCGTTGCCGCCCGACTTGGTGACCACGTTGACCACGCCGCCGGTGGCGCGGCCGTACTCCGCCTCGAAGCCGGCGGCAAGGAACGACACCTCCTGGATGGCGTCGAAGTTGAAGTTGGTGCCGTAGGTGGCGGTGTACGGGTCGGTGGTGTCGAGGCCGTCGACGAGGTAGACGTTCTCGCCGATGGTCGAACCGAAGACCTTGGGGTCGGCGGTGATCTCGGTGGTGATCGTGCCGGCCGCGCTGCCCACGACCGACTGGTAGTTGCGGTCGTCGGCGCCGATCGACGAGCGGTCCACGAACTCGGCGGTGAACACCTGGCCGGCGGCGACCTGCGTCGGATCGACCACTGGCCGCTCGGCGGTGACGGTGACCGCCTCGCGCAGCTCTCCCAGCTCGAGGCGGGGGAAGACGACGACGGCGTGGTCGAGGGTGACCCGCACCCCGGCGAGGGCGGCGGGGCGGAAGCCGGAGAGCTCGACCTCGACGGTGTAGACGCCGGGGTCGAGGGCGGGGAAGGCGAAGCTGCCGTCCGCCCCGCTCTCGGTCGAGCGCGGGCCGCCGATCAGCGCCGGTGAGGAGACGGTGACGGTGACGCCGGGCAGCGCGCCGCCGTCCGGGCCGCGCACCGTGCCGATCAGCCGGCCCGCCGGGGCGGCCGAGGCGGCGGCCGGCAGCAGGGCCGCCGCGAGCGCCAGGAGCATCCGGCCCCTCTGAAAGCCTCGCCGTCTCATCGGTCCTCCCCGTTGCCGCCCCGGCCCGACGGGCTAGTCGTCGAAGTCGTCCGCGGCGCCCGGCGCCAACCCGGGCGGAGGCGCCGGGCAGGTCCGCTGCGTCAGGAACAGCCGCGGCGTCACGTGGTTGAAATCGAACGCGCTCATCATGTCATGAGCGCCGGCGTCGCGCGGCGTCAGCGCCGGCAGGCCGAAGGTGACCTCGGCGAAGCGCAGCATGCTGGTGAAGTCGAACTGGCGCGAGTCGATGAACCCAGACCTCGCGTAGGGCGACACGACCAGCAGCGGCACCCGGAAGCCGGGACCGTAGACGTCGGCGTTCGGCTGGTCGGGCGGCGGCACGTGATCGAAGAAGCCGCCGAAGTCGTCCCAGGTGATGAACACCGCCGTGGTGCACCAGTAGGGGCTGGCCTGCAGCGAGTTGAGCAGCTCGACGGTGTAGTTCTCGCCGGCGCAGACGCTGCTCGGCGCGTGCTCGCTCAAGCTGCCGGGGAAGACGACCCAGGAGACCGCCTTGAGGCCGTTGTTGTAAAGGTCGCTCTCAAACTGCGTGTAGGGGACCACCTTCTTCCAGCGCGTCGGATCGTTGCGGATCTGGGCGAAGGCGTTGAGCGCCGACCAGATGTAGCCGCTCTGGCCTGGCCCCGGCGCGTAGTAGCGCCAGTCGAGGGTCCTGGTGGCGTCGATCTCGTCGGGCAGAGTCGGAAGGTTGGTCCAGCACGACGAGTGGGTGCCGAAGGGGTCGGTCACCGGGCAGACGTTCGGGCCGTAGGGGATCGTCTGCACCAGCTGGTTGGGCACGTCGCACCCCCAGCCGCCGGTCGGGTTCGGGCCGCCGTTGGGAACGAACGGGTTGTTGACCGCGCCCTGCCCGGTGGTGAAGCCGCCGCTCTGCGCCGCCACGGTGAACATGTGATTGGGGTAGCTCGGCCCGAGCAGCGACGAGAACATGTTGTCGCCTAAGGTGAAGTGCTGGGCGAGGGCCCAGTAGTTCGGGATGTCCGCCTGGCTGAACTGCGTCAGGCTGTGGTTGGTGTAGGGCTGCGGCTGGGTGGTGTCGCAGGGCGGCTTCTTGCTGCTGTAGCCGATCAGGTCGAACTTGTCCTGCCGGCCGCAGTTCCAGGCCAGGTTCGCGCCCTGCCAGGAGTGATCGATGTCGCAGCCGAAGTCGGTGTCGCTCGCCGGGGCCAGCGGCACCACGTTGCCGGCCGAGTCGAGCGCCGTGGTGGAGCCGTTGGCACCGGGAAACTTGCCGAAATAGTTGTCGAAGGTGCGGTTCTCCTTGATCAGGAAGACGACGTGCTGGATGGCGCCCGGCACCGGGCAGGCCTGCAGGTTGGCCGGGGCGCCGCTGGCGCAGCGGCCGGCGGCCGGCAGCAGGAGCAGGCCGGCGGCGCCGGCGAGAGCGGCGCGCGCGGCCAGGTTCGGCCGCGCCGCGAGGACGGTGCGTCCGGCGATGCCGGCGCGCTGGGTTTTTGTCCAACGTGGCCATGGAACTCTTTTCATCGCGATCTCCTTCACTCCGTGTGCGGCAGACACCGGGAGCGGTGCCCGCGTGCGAGCCCGATGCGGACAGACCTCCCCTGGTGCGGTGGCGCCTGCCCATACGCGGCCTGGCGCCCACCGCGCGCTGTCCCTGTAGCTGGTATCGACTGGTCTGCCGCGCCGGCCCGATCACGTCGGCAGCGCCGCGCGGCGCCGAAGCTTCTGATGGCTGAAACCACGGAGGGCGCGCTTTCCTGCGGGGGCCTCCCGGGGCCCCCCTCCTCCGCGCGGGGGCGGCGGTTTGGCGACGGCCGGCGACCAACAGGCTCGGGAGGGGGAATGGTGCAATCGAACCCGCTGGGGCTCGCTTGGTTGAGTCGCCGGCCATCGCCAATCCGCCGCCCCCCGCGACGTTTCCTCCCCCGTTCAGCTGTCGGGCGGCCTGCCTATGTTTCGGCACACTCGGGCGACCAGGCCCTGCATCATTCCTGGAGCCGTGGTTCTGTGGAAATCTGACTTGTTGGCGCGGGGCGGCGGCCGGGGCCCTCACCTCTGCTAGTCTGCCGGCTGCCGCTCGGCGGGCGGCGGACTGCACCCGCGGGAGGACGATCCCTGAACCTGGTCTGGGGGCTCGCGGCGCTCGGCGCCGCCGGCCTGCTCTTCATCTGCGCCTGGCGCGCCTGGCGGGGCGGCCGGCCCGAGGCCGCGGCGGCGGCCATCGTCGCCGCCGGCCTCGTGCTGCGCATGTACGCCGGCTGCGACCTCTTCCTGCACACCTGGGACGAGCGCTACCACGCGCTCGTGGCCAAGCACCTGGTCGAGCACCCGCTCGTTCCCACCCTCTACGACCACCCGGTGCTCCCCTACGACTACCGGGATTGGCGCTCGAACCACGTCTGGCTGCACAAGCCGCCACTCGCCTTGTGGCTGATGGCCGCCGGCATGCGGCTGCTCGGCACCGACGAGATCGCCATGCGCCTGCCGAGCCTGCTGCTGTCGGCGGTGGCCATCTTCCTGACCTACGTCATCGGCTCCCATCTCGCCGGACGGCGGACCGGGCTGCTGGCCGCGGCCTTCCAGGCGGTCAACGGCTACCTGCTGCAGCTGCCGGGCGGGCGGGTGGCGGTGGATCACGTCGACAACGCGCTGGTCTTCTTCGTCGAGCTGGCGATCTTCCTCGCCGTGCTGCAGGCCCGCGCCCGCCGCGGCTGGGTCTGGCTGCTGGCGGCGCCGGCGATCGGCATCGCCTGCGGGCTGGCGGTGCTCAGCAAGTGGCTGCCCGGGCTGCTGCCGATCCCGGTCTGGCTGGCGCTGCAGTGGGGCCGGCAGCCGCCCCGCCGTATCGTCGCCGGGTCGCTGGCGATCGCCCTCGCCGGCGCCGCCGTGGTCCTGCCGTGGCAGCTATACATCCACGAGGCCTTCCCGCGCGAGGCGCGCTGGGAGGCGTCCTACAACCTCCATCACCTGCGGGTGCCGATCGAGGGCCTCGGCGGCTCGCCGCTCTACCACCTGCTCAACATGCCGCGCTTCTTCGGCGAGCTGATCTACCTGCCGGTGGGCTGGTTCCTGGTCAGCCTCCTCTACCCCGCCTGGCGGCCGGCGCGGCACCTCCTGCCGCTCGCCGCCTGGCTGCTGCTTCCCTACCTGGCCTTCTCCATCGCCGCCACCAAGCTCGGCGGCTACGTGATGGTCGCGGCGCCGGCGCTGTTCGTGATCGAGGCGAGCTTCTGGTTATGGCTGTGGGACCGCCGCTTCGACCGCCGCGGCCGAGAAGGCGGGCCGGCGGCTCACACGCTGCTCGGGCTGCCCGCGCATTGGCGGGTGCCGCCGCGGGCGGGCGCGGCGCTGCGCTGGGCGGTGCTCGCGCTGCTGCCGCTGCTGCCGCTGCGCTATACCGTCGAGCGAATGAAGGTCCGGCCGTCCTACGACCGCAACCCGCCCTGGGTGCGGGCGCTGCGCGAGCTGCCGGCGCGCCTGGGGCCCGGCCCGGTGGTGCTCTTCCATCTCGACCGGCCGCTCGAGGCGATGTTCTACACCCCGTACGTCGCCTACGAGGGGCTGCCCACGCCGCTCGAGGTGCAGCGCCTTACCCGTGCCGGGTTCCGCGTGGTGGTGCTCGACGCCGATGCGGTGACGCCCGAGCTGCGCCACCTCCCGGGCGCCGAGCTGCGCCGCGAGGCCATCCCCTCGGGGCCGCTCGACGACGGCACCGGCTTCCGCCTGCCGCGCGCCGACAACTCCGACTCCCCACTCGCCGGCACCACCTCGCCGCCGTAGCCCACCCCTCGCGATGACCTCGTTTCGCGCCCTGTAACCCAATCGGGACGAGGCAACGTCCTAATGAATGGAGCGCCTGCCGCGCGCCTTCTCCCAGGCTCCGGCGGCAGCAGGAAACCGTCGCGTCCAGGGTTCCAGTAACGAGAGGGCCGCCCGTCAGGCGGCCAACGCTCGAGGGAGGCACGAATGAAGCTCTGGGCGGCGGTCGTGCTCGCGTTGATGGTGGACATGGTGGGAGTGCTCCTCTCCGCCTGGCCAGGAGGCGCCCCCGAACCCATCCGGCCGCACCACGCCGCGGGCGCGCGAGGCGCGCACCATGCCGGCAGCGCGGGCGTGGCACCTGCGGAGAGAGCGACCCCCCGCGCCGTCGCCGCCCAGCCCGCCGCGACCTCGTCACCCCCGCGTGCCGCCCTCCCGCCACCGGCAGCAGCGCGGAGCGGAGCCCCGCATCTGCCTCGGCACGCCACGGCGCAACCGCTCGACCGCGCGGCGCGGACTTCGACCCAGAGACCTTGAACGCATTGCAGTTGCGCAAGTAGCACACTCTACATATGGCGATTTGACAGGCGGCGGCGCAACGCCCTAGGGTGCATCGAAGCAATCAGCCGCACCCCGAAAGGAGGGGCGAGCCCATGGCCGCCACGATCTCGAGTTGGCGCTCGATGTTTCTGTGCCTTCCATGTTGTGTCCTTGCGCTCGGCGCTGGATGCGGCCACTCGCACTCGCCGGTCAACGCGACATCGATCCTTGGCTCGGAGTCATCGTCGATCGTCGGGCTCGAAGCTCTTCCGTACCTGGCCGATCACCGCCGCTACACGGTCTACGCTCTAGGCAAGGGACCTGCCGTGCTCATCCTGCACGAGCTGCCCGGGCTCACGCCGCAGTGCATCCAGTTGGCACGGCTGCTGGCGCACAAGGACTTCAGGGTCTACGTTCCCTTGCTGTTCGGAGACGCCGGCGTGAGAGCGACGACGCTCAACTTCTTTCGGGCGTGCGTGGCGGGTGGTTACGCCTGCTTCAGCAGCGATGATCCAGGCAGAATCGCCCATCGCATGCGACTCGTCAGCGCCTCGATCCATGCGCAATCTCCCACTTCGCCGATGGGCGTCATCGGCATGTGTCTCAGCGGTGCGCTGCCGATAGCGCTGATGAGAGATCCCTGGATCATGGCTCCTGTCGTCAGTCAACCGGCGCTGCCGCTGGTGGGCAGGGACGCCGCTCTGGGCATCTCGGCGTCGGATCTGGCTTGCGCGAGGGCGCGTGGCGTCCGCCTCCTTGCCCTCCGTTTCAGCGAGGACCGTCTTTCGCCCAAGGCGCGCCTGGCCGCGCTCGAGCAGGCGCTCCCCGGGCAGGTCGAACCCATGGTCATCGACTCCCGGCCGGGTAATCCGGATGGGCTCCCTGCAAGCGCCCATGCCGTGCTCACCGAGCATCCGACTCAGCGGGCTCTACAGAAGGTCATCGACTTCCTCAACACCCACCTGCGCGCGGCGGGTGCCACCGACCTGGCGGCAGCACCGAAGGTCTGCACGCAAGATCGGTCCTGATGCGGTGCGCGGCGGCCCCAGTTGGCCGGGGGTATTCGCGCGCCCACCACACGCCCGCACCGGCGTAGCCACCGTGCGGACCATCGACGCCGAGCGCTGGTCACCAAGGGAAGTCCGCGGCCTGCGTCCGTCCATGCACAAGGAGGACTCGCATCGACGCTCGGCGCGGCCGCCGAGAACAGGTCACAGGAGGTAAATATGAAGGGCTCGCTGCTGTTGCTCGTCACGTGGCCCGCGCTGTTGGCGGTTTCAGGCTGCGCCGCATATCGTCCTTGCCCCTATCACGTGGAGAAAGCGATCGGGTCCTGCCCCGATCCCGGCAAAGGTCCGCTGGACCGTCAGCCGGACTACACGATCGGCTTCGTCGAATTCGACGATCAGGGTTGGCTTTGGGACCGTGGGCAGATGGAAACCGTGCTATCCGCCGTCGAGCAGACGGCCCAGAAAGGCGGAGCCGTGATCGTGGTCTACGTTCACGGCTGGCACCACAGCGCCGATGACGAAGACGGAGACGTGGCAGAGTTTCGCCGCGCCTTGAGCGACCTCGATAAGGTCCTCAACGATGACCCCGAGCTCTCCAGCCTGAGGGCGGCTGCCATAAAAGGTAAGGAGACGCATGGGAGGGCGACGGTCTTCGGCGTCTATGCCGGCTGGCGGGGCGGCTCTCTCCCTGGCAACCTCGATTTCCTCACGTTCTCGGAACGTAAGCGGGCCGCGCACCGGGTTGGCCACGGCGACCTCAGCGAGCTCCTCATACGATTGAACAACATCCATGCCACCGCCAATACGCAGCGTCTCTATGCCGGCATGGTGGTCGTGGGTCATAGCTTTGGCGGCGCCGCGGTCTTCTCGGCGATCTCGGACAGGCTGCAGATCGACCTCACCATGGCCGGGGCCGGGACCGCAAAGGCGGGAGCGCCAAGACAGGAGCTTTGCCGTGAAAACCCGGCCCACTGCCTCAACATCGTCGGCGATCTGGTGGTGCTGGTGAATCCGGCGTTCGAGTCGTCGCTCTATAACGAGATCGATTACCTCGCCAAGAGCTCCTCCTTCGACCCCTGCCAGACTCCGGTGCTGCTGGCCGTCTCCTCGGAGGCCGACTGGCCCAATCGGCGCTACTTCCCGATCGGCCAGGTCTTATTCACGCAAGAGCAGGGCGCGTTCCGTAACCGGGCGCAGAAGCACGAGGTACACACCTCTCTCGGGAACTTTCCCGCGCAGGTGACGCACTGTCTCAAGGCAGACCCTGGCGACGATTGCAGCTCGATCCCACAGGAACGTCGTCAGGTCGGGCCAGGGCCGCACGCTGTCGCCGCCGGCCGTGGCGAGGCTCTCGCGAGCTCCGAGCACAAAGACGCCTGTGTCCAACACCTGGGCGCCGGCGGGAAGTTCGGCGAGACGTTCCTTTATCCGGTGGCGGAAACCGTCAAACCGGAGAATCCGGTTATGCTGGTGCGGGCCACGGGCGAATTGATCCCGGGACACGATCTATTCTCCCGTGACCCGAAGACCAAGGAGTTGACGACCAGGAAGTTCGTCGGGTTTCTCGTCAAGTTCGTACATGATCTCATGTACGAGAAAGCCGCCCAATCCGTACGGACAGCGGAGGCTCGCCGGGTGGCGGCCACGTCTCCCCCCTGATCTGCTCGAGCGGAGACCGGACCGCCAGAGATGTCGGCAAGTCCTGCCGGATCATCCCGGCGGCGCCGGCGAGCCTTCCTTGCCAGGGGCGGCGGCCGCAGGCGCTGCCGGGGCACCGGCAGGGGCGGTCTCCGGTGAGAGGACGCCCAGGACGTAGTGATTGGTCGGCAGGTACTCGCGGGCGGCGGCCTGCAGGCGCTGCACCGTCATGTGGTCGACCAGCTCGTCGAAGCGCAGGATGTCGCGGGGGTCCCAGCCCGAGCGGTAGTAGTTGGCGAGCACCGAGATCCAGAACTCGTTCTCCTTGAGGTTGGTCTCGCGCTCGCGGCGCTGCGAGGCCTTCACCTTGTCGAGGTGGTCCTGATCGGTGCCGTGGCGCTGGATGGCCTCGATCTCCTGGAACAGCGCGCGGGTGATCGCGTCGACCTTCTCCGGCGCGCAGGCGAAACCGATGTTCACGGTATAGCGGTCGTAAGGCTGGAAGTCGAGCACGCCGCGGATGCCCACGCCGTAGACGGCGCCCATGTCGTCGCGCAGCACATCGTGCAGGCGGAGGTCCAGCAGCCGGGTAAGGGTCGCGAGGTCGTGGACGTTCTCGCGCGAGTAGCGGCCCTCGCCCGGGAAGACGATGCGCACCGCGCTCTTGGGCTCCTTGCCCTTGACCGCCGCAACGTGAACGATGCCCGCGGGCGGCTTGCCGCCGACCGGCCGCCAGGTCTCCTTGCGCCCGTTGGCCGGGAGGCCGCCCAGGTAGGTGAGCACCAGCGGCTTGATGGCCTCCGGCGTGAAGTTGCCGACCAGGAAGAAGGTGAACTGCGAGGCGTCGGCGAAGCGCTCCTGGTACAGGCGGAAGGCGGTGTCGTAGTCGAGCTCGGCCAGCCGCTCGACGGTCAAGGGCCGCTCGCGCGGGTCGCCCGGGTGCAGCGCCTCCTGCATCTTGTCGGCGAACACCACCTGCGGCTGGGAGGAGCGGTTCTCGAGGCGGGCCCTGATGCGCGCCACCGTCGAGCGGTAGGCGTCCCGGTCGCGGCGCGGCGCGGCGATCGACAGGTAGGCGAGCTGGAACATGGTCTCGACGTCGCGCGGCGAGGCGTTGCCGCGCACCGTCTGCTCGAACCCGGCGAGGCCAGCGGCGGCGGCGGCCGACTTGCCGGTGAGCGCCTTGCTCAGCGTCACCGGGTCGAAGGCCCCCAGCCCCCCCTCCGGCACCACGATCGAGGCCAGCTCGCCGGAGGTGATGCTCGCCTCCGGCACCAGCGACAGGCCGCCCGGGCTGAAGCCCGAGAGCAGGATCTCGTCGTTCTTGAAGTCGGTCGGCTTGAGCACCACGCGCACGCCGTTCGACAGGCGCCACTCGGTCACCCCCAGCTCGGCGATGCGCGTCTCGGCGGCTACCGTCGCGGGCTTGGGCGGCTGCGGCACCAGCGGCCCCGCCTGGGTGCGGTCCACCCAGGCGGCGACCTGGCTGCCGCGGACGGCCTCGAAGGTCTCGCGCAGCTGCGCCTCGGTGGGCACCGGCACGTCCGGCTTCGCCGGCGCGTTGATCTCGATCACCCGGTTGGCCTCCGAGCTCCAGCTGGCGGCGAGCCGGTTGATCTCGGCGAGCTCCACCTTGGGCAGCAGCTCGCGGGTCAACGCCAGGTCGAAGGCCTCGCCGGACACCGCCCGCTCCTCGAGGAACAAGTTCTGGATCTCGTCGGCGCGCTCCTCGGACTCGACCTTGTCGCGCTCCGCGAACTTGCGCTCGAGCGCCCGCAGGTGCTCCGCCTTGGCGCGCTCGAGCTCTGCCGCCGAGAAGCCGTGCCGGCGCACGCGCTCGACCTCGGTGAGCAGCGCGGCGAGGCCGGGCAGCAGGCCGCCGTTGCGCACCGCGGCGACGTCGCGCTCGACCTCGATCGGCCGGATGAACGACCCGGGAAAGGCGACCGCGAACTGGAACGGCGGATCGGGGCGGCGGGCGAGCTCGCTCAGGCGCGCGTTGAGCAGGCCGTGGTAGAGGTCCTCGACCAGCTCGCGGCGGAAATCGGCGACGGTGCGGTCCGGGCGCTTGGGCTGGGATACCTCGATCGAGGCGCGGCTCTGCGTCGCCTCGGTGTCGGTGGCGATGGCGAAGCGGGTGTCGGCATGGTCAGGGACCGGGAAGGCCCCGCGCGGCCGCTCGGGCGTGGGGTTGGCGAGGCCGGCGAAGCGCTCGCGGAGCTGCTGCGCGAGCCGCTCCCGGCCGTAGGCGCTGAAGTCGCCGACGGCAATGACCGCCATGAGGTCGGGACGGTACCAGTCGTGGTAGAAGCGCATCAGCGCCTCGCGCTTGGCCTGCTGCAGGCTGGCGAGCGTGCCGATCGGCAGGCGGTCGGCGTAGCGCGAGCCCTTGAGCACGATCGGCAGCTGCTTGTCGCGCATGCGCGCCCCGGCGCCGCGCCCCAGGCGCCACTCCTCGATCACCACGCCGCGCTCGCGCTCGACCTCGGCGGGGTCGAAGGCGACCGCGTGCGCCCACTCGGAGAGGATCTCGATGCCCTTGTCGACGAACTCCGGCTTGTCGGTCGGCACCTTGATCGTGTAGACCGTCTCGTCGAAAGCGGTCGAGGCGTTGAAGTCGGGCCCCAGGCGCATGCCGATCGACTCGAGATAGCTGGTGATCTCGAACTTGGGGAACTTCTGCGTGCCGTCGAAGCACATGTGCTCGACGAAGTGCGCGAGGCCCCTCTGGTCGTCGTCCTCGAGCACCGAGCCGGCGTTGACGGCCAGCCACAGCTGGGCGCGCTTCTCCGGCCGCGCGTTCTGGCGCACGTACCAGGTGAGGCCGTTGGCGAAGCGGCCGGTCGAGATCGCCGCATCGAGCGGCAGCGGCGCGGCCGGATCGGCGGGGACCGCCGGCAGCTCGGCGGCGGCGGGCGGCGGTTGCGGTGGCGTCGGCTCCTGGGAGGGAGCCTCGAGCGTCGCGAAGGGCGGCGCCGCGGCCGGGGCTGGCCGAGGAGAGGGCGCGGCGGTCTGCGACGAGACGGCGGCAGCCGTCGCCGCGATCGACGCGAACGCGGCGATGAGCCAGGGTGCGATACGTCTGGGCATGTGGGTGGTCATCTCCCGTGGAACAACGCTCGATGCGGCCGGCGGTTCCCGCGTTTCGCGGCAGGCACAGAGAACCTCAACCGGACCCTACCTTGCGCGGAGTATATCTTCGGGAATGCGACCGTGCTCGATGGCCAGGTAATGACCGCCGCCGCGGCGCCATGACCCTGGCGATGTCGCGGCTTTCACCCGACGCTTGGACGCTTTGGTGCGATGACTCGTATCAGAGAAGAAGAGCGAGCAGTTGACAAGCAACAGTTGCGCTGTTAGGGTGTGCTCCACTATCGCACAGTGTCTGACCGCAGTGGTCGCCAACCGCGTTCGTAGCTGATCGCAGTTGCAGGGCCGCAGTCCTCGGGCTGCCAGATGGGCAGGGCTTCCGCCTGGACGTCGTCCATAGGAGCCGGTATGCATTGGGCCAAGGTGACCATGATGACTCTGACGATTGGCCTCGCTTGCGCCCTGGCCGTGCCCGAGCTCGGGCGCGCGATCTGGGCGCAGGCGCCGCCCGGCGGCCCGACGCTGGTGGTCTCGGCCCAGGCGGTGGCGGCTTCCGGGATGACCCCCGGCGGCGCGGTCGTCTGGCTGGGCATGGCGTGCTGCACCCGCGGGCGATGGCGATCGGCCTGGTGACCTTCGGAGGCCAGTCATGAGGAGCCTCCGCGCCGCAGCCGCTCTGTCGCTGGCCGGGCTCGTCTCCTTGCTCGCAGTCTGCCCTGCCAGCGCCGATCCGCATCCGAACGCCCAGGGCGGCGTCGACGTGGCGCAAGCCTTCCAGCTGGGCGACGTCGACAACGTCAACCTGTTCAACGGCGCCTTGACGGTCGCCATCCCGCTCGGGGTCCGCT
>Ga0307479_10002210_pt1 | contig 17671 bp, 17 predicted proteins | sample atmos_gasesECM4C_FD_203743 | JGI IMG/M metagenome (GOLD analysis project Ga0307479, IMG submission 203743) | Hardwood forest soil microbial communities from Morgan-Monroe State Forest, Indiana, United States - atmos_gasesECM4C_515 | ecosystem: Environmental > Terrestrial > Soil > Temperate... | reverse complement strand
AGCTGGGCACCACCGCCTGGCAGACGCCGGCGCCTGCCGGGGCCTGTCCGGCCGGGGCGTTTGGCGCACCGAGACCGGCGCCGGTTGGTGCTCCGACGTAGACCAGGCCCGTGTTCGATGCCATCGCCGGACTGGCCGGCGGCGGGTCGTTGACGCAACTGCTGTTGCCCAGCGATAGGCCGAGCGCGTTCTTTTCGACCGCCGTGAGCACCGCGCCGTTATCAGGCCGACTGCTGCCGGTCGTGATCGCTGTACGCGACCCCTCGCGGGCGGCACCCGCGAGCGTCGAGTAGTCATAGGCGGCGCGGCCGCAATCGATCACCATCAGCAGAATCATGATCAGGAACGGCGAGATCAACGCCATCTCGACCAGCGATTGGCCCTTCTGGTTGCGTTTCATCGCTGCTTTTGCACCTGCATCATGGTGGCCGCCTCGACATGCACCGACGCCGCTCCCACCACGCTTGCCAGCGGTGTGACCGGGGCAAAGTTGTAGAGGATCGTGACCTGGATGGTTTGCTGCGCCGGGGCCGACTGACTGTCATTGCCATCGAAGCAGATGAAGACGTAGCCCGTGTTCGGCTGGCTGGGGTAATAGGCCGACCAGCTCGATGGCTGACCCGTCAGGCAGTGCGACGGGCTAATCGCTGGCAGGCTAAGGGTGACGTCGGATGGGACGTCCTGCTGGGCCGCGGCGAGCACCTGCGCGTAGCTGTCATATACGTTGCCGCTGGAGATCGGGTCGTAATAGGTCCCCTGACGGGCGGCCTCCCGCGCTGAATTGGTGACCGCGATCGAGTAATAGAAGACCCGGCCAAGATCGGCGCTGCCCATCACGAGCAGCATCAGGAGCGGCAGCAACAGGGCGGTTTCGACAAGCGCCTGTCCCCTTCTGGAATAGGAAAAACGCTGGCACCGCACGAATACAAGGATGCGGTTGCCAGGCCCTCGCAACGCTCCGCCGTTGGGCCCATTCACGAAGGCCATACGACGACAAAAACGTTACGGCGACCGTTATCTTTAGCCCGTCAGCTCCCTTGCCGGGGCCAGGCGCTGCTCCGGACCCATCACCGGCAGGTAGAGGGAGATCACCAGGGCGGTCAAACCGATGACGAAAGCCGCCAGCACGATCGGAATTCCGGGGTCTTTGTTGACGGTCAGGTCCGTGTACTGCTTCAGCCCGGTAAAACTCAGCCGATAGCCGTCCGGCGTGACCACGCTATCCCCCACTCGAAGCGCCCCGCGCCAACGCAGGTCCATGTTGCTGGTGTCGAGTGCGAACACGTTCTGGGGTCGGTTCAGGTGCAGGTCGCCGCGGTAGAGACGCACCAGCAGGATCGGATTGCGCCGCAGCGGCGTCCCCGGGCCAATCGCCTGGTTGATGATCTGCGGATCCGGCATGAAGATCGCGGTCGCCCCCAGCTGCTGGTTCCCCGGACCGGCCGACGGCGCTTTGAACACGCCGTTGGCAAACTGCGGGTCGCCGACGAAGATGGTCGGCGCGTCTTCGACGACCCGGCCGTCGGGCGTTTCGATCTTCAACGTCGGCGCCCAGCCGTAGCCGGCCTGGTAGATCTTGATGCCCTGGTAGTCGACGTAGTGGTTGACCTGGATGCTCTTGCTCTCGACCAGGCGTCCCCCATCGTAGATGCGAACCCGCGAGGTGAAGTCCTTCGGCGCGCCGCTGGGCCAGTAGCTGGCGTTGAAACTGTCGACCTTGACCTGGAATCCGGCGTGGTTGGTCGAGAGCACGCCTTCGCTCAGGTTGTCGTAGTTGGCGCGGGCCTCGACGAAGCTGTCCCCCTCGACCACCGCGGCGTTCCCCAGGAAGCCGCCGGCTTTGCCGTAGATGACGCCGAACAGCAGGATGAAGAAGCTGCCGTGAAAGATGATGCTCGCCACCTCAGCCCCGAGTCCCCGATTGCGCTGGGCCGGGTCGATGGCGCGCCGCCAGGCGGCCGGGATCCGGATGAACATGCTCGCTCCGATCGAGGTGTACATCAGGACCGCGGTGATGATGAAGGGCCAGGAGCTGAAGATGTCGAAGAGACCGAGGCGCGCGAACCAGGGCGAGGTGACCGGGTGACGCAGGACGTAGCCCATCACCCCCGTCGGGTTCTGTGGCAGCTGGGGAAGAAACGTGCCGATGATCGCCAGCAGGCCGAGGATGGCGAGCAGGATGATGGCGGTGCGCATCTTGCGCAGCTCGCGCCAGGCGCGAGCGCCAGTCCTCAAGACGAGTGCCGCCGGGACGCCCCCACCCTGCCCTCCCCCGCGAGCGGGGGAAGGAGATTGATCCGTGCGGCGGGCCGGGGACGGAGCGATCACGGCCGCTTAGAAGTGTAGGGAGGCCGCGTGGCTCGCCCAGTCGAGCACGGTCGTGGGAAAGACGCCGAGCGCGATGGTGGCGAGCGCCGCGGCGCCCAGCACCCAGCCGGTGGAGATCCCGAGCCGTGGCTTTTCGGCGATCGCCTCGTCCGGCGTCGCCAGCATCATGACCACTACCCGAAGGTAGTAATAGAAGGAGACGATCGTCATCACCACCGCCACCACCAGCGGCGCCCAGATCTGGGCATTGACCAGCGCCTGGAAGACGAAGAGTTTGGCGAAGAACCCCACCGTCGGCGGGATCCCGGCCAGGGAGAGCATGAAGATCGTCATCACGGTCGCAAGGAAGGGCCGGCGATAGAACATGCCTCGCCACTGGTTGATGTCGGCCGTCTGTTCGCCGCCCGCGCCGACGGCGGTCAGGACCGCGAAGGCGCCGAAGTTCATCACCGCGTAGGCGGCGATGTAGAAGACCGATGCGGAAAATCCTGCCGCGGTCCCCGGCAGGATGCCGAGCAGGATGTAGCCCGCGTGGGCGATGCCCGAGTAGGCCAGCATCCGTTTCAGGTTGTCCTCGATGATTGCCACCAGGTTGCCGATGAAGAGCGAGAAGATCGCGATCAGCGCCAGTGGAAAGTACCAGCGGGCGGAGATCGAGGGAAAGGTGGCGATGAACACCCGGCCGATGGCGGCGAAGGCCGCCGACTTGGTCGCCACCGACATGAAGGTGGTGACGACCGTGGGCGCACCCTCGTAGACGTCAGGGGTCCACATGTGGAAGGGCGCCGCCGACGCCTTGAACGCCAGTCCGACCGAGAGGAAGCCGATCCCGAGAAGCAGCAGAACGTTGCCCGACGCCCCCGAGCCGGCGCCGACGAAGGCCGCGATCCCGCGGAGCGTGGTGCTCCCGGTCGCACCGTAGATCAGGGCCATGCCGTAGAGCAGGAAGCCGGTGGCGAAGCCACCGAGCAGCAGGTACTTGAGCGCCGACTCCTGCGAGCGCTGCGCGCTGCGGGCGAAGCCACAGAGGACATAGAGCGAAATCGAGAGCAGCTCGATGCCAAGAAAAATCGTCATCAGGCTGGTGGCGGCGGCTAGCAGCATCATTCCCGAGGTGGCGCCCAGTAACAGGATGTAGTACTCGCCGTGATCGAGGTCGAGAGCCCGCAAAAACCGGGGCGAGATGAGTACGGTCAGGATCGAGACCACGATCAGCAGGACATTGAAGAACGCGGCCAGACTGTCGCCGACCACGGTGTCGCCGAAGGCCGCCCGGTTCTGGCCCCACAGCGGCAGGCTGGCGACCAGCGCAGCGAGCAGGCCGACGACGGTGACGGTCGGTAACCAGCGGCGTCGCGAAACCGGAAGCATCAGATCGAGGAAGAGGACGACGATCGCCGTGCCGACCACCACGAGCTCCGGCAGGATGACGCCGTAGTCGATGCCGATACCACTCAGGTCGATCTTCATCGGACGATCACCGGTAACGCCTTGACGGTCGCCTCGACGGCCGCCGGGAAGAATCCCGGCGAGATGCCGATCAGCACCATCAGGGCCAGCAGTGGGGCGAGCACGCCAGCGTCGATTGCCCGCACCTCACCGAAGGCCGGCGGCTCGGGCGGCGCCTCCTGCATGCTGCCCTGGTAGAAGCGCAGCACGTACCAGGCGGCCAGGATCACGCCGATGCCGGCGCCGACGGCCAGTGGCACGAAGGCGGTCCAGGCGCCCAGCATGATGAGGAACTCTCCGACAAACCCGTTCAAACCCGGGAGTCCAAGGGCCGCAAGCGACACGATCAAGAACAGCGCGGCGAACAGCGGCGCGGTCGCGGCCAGCCCGCGGAGCTCGCTGCGAAGGCGAGTGCCGGCGCGCTGCTCGATCATCCCCACCACCAGGAACAGGGCGGCGATGATTACGCCGTGGTTGATCATCTGCACCAGCGATCCCTCGATGCCGAGCAGGTTGCCGGCGAAGATCCCCAGCCCGATGAAGCCCAGGTGACTCATCGAGGCGTAGGCCACCAGCCGTTTCAGGTCGGTCTGCACCAGCGCCATGAAAGCCCCATAGAGGATGCCGATCACCGCCAGCACCGCCAGGAAGGGACCGAAGCTGTGCGCGGCATCCGGGAAGAGCGCCAGGTTGAAGCGCAAAAAGCCGTAGGCGCCGAGCTTCGACACCAATCCGGCAAACACGATCACCACCGGGATGGGCGACGCGGTGTAAGCGGCCGGCAGCCAGGTATGGAGCGGGAAGAGCGGCATCTTGATGGCAAACGCCAGGGCAAAGCCGAGGAAGAGGAGCTGCTGAATGCCGATCGTGCCCAGACCGAGCGGGAGATGCCAGATTCCCGACGCGGGATGCTGGATCAACTGCGTCCAGTCGAAGCTGAGCTGGCCGGTCTGGGTGAAGCTGATGGCCGCCACGCCCAGGATGGCGATCAGCATGGCGAAGCTGCCGAGCACGGTGTAGATCAGGAACTTGAATGCGGCATAGACCCGGGCACCCTCACCCCACACCCCGATCAGGAAATAGAGCGGAACCAGCATCGCCTCCCAGAACACGTAGAAGAGGATGAGGTCGAGGGACAGCATGATGCCGGCCGTGGCCGCCTCGAGGATGAGCAGCAGCATCATGAATTGCTTGAAGCGCGGCGTCTCCGCGTCGGTGACCACCACCGCGATCAGGAAGAGCAGCGCGTTGAGCCCCAGCAGGAACAGGCTGAGCCCGTCGACGCCCAGGTGATAGCTGATGCCCGCGCTGGGAATCCAGCGGAGCGATTCCTCGAACTGGAAATGGAGATTGCCGACGCCGTGCTGGAATCCCCCGATGATGCCGAGCGCCAGCAGCAGGGTGATCGCCGCGCTCAGCACGCCCAGCTGCTTGATCACGCTCCTCGCCACCCCCGGCGTCAGCGCCACCAGCAGGGCGCCGGCGAGCGGGATGACGATCGTCAGGGTCAGCCAGGGCACGCCGGTGGGCAGCGTGTACCAGCTCATCCGCCGAGTCTCCAGGGGAGATAGCCGAGGAAGCCGGCGACGATCACGACCACGCCGATCGCGCCGCCCAGCGTCCACAGTGCGTAGCTGCGCAGCCGGCCGGTCTGAATCAGACGGAACTCACGCGCTTCCACGACCGTGAAATTGGCCAGTCCGTTGACGGCGCCGTCGATGACCCTGGTCTCGATGACGCCGTTGAGGAAGCGAGCGAAGGCCAGCGCCGGCCGGACGAACACCCAGTCGTAGAGCTCGTCGATGTAGTACTTGTGCTCGACCAGCGTGTGGATCGGTCCCAGCCGGGTGCGCCATGCCACCGCGAGGTCGGGCCGGCGCGCATGGAGCAGGTAGGCGAGCGAGAAGCCGATCAGCGCGGCCAGCACCGAGAGAGCGGCGAGGCTGAGGAAGGCGCCAATCCCGACCTCACCGGCGGGCCCGAACACCGGTGACAGGAAGCTTGCGATCGGGATGTACCCGCCGACCACCGCGCCGGTGGCGAGGATGATGATCGGCACGGTCTGGACGGGAGGGGCCTCGTGCAGATGGCGATCATCGTGCGCCAACCACTCCCAGCCGAACGCGATGAAGAACAGCCGGAACATGTAGTACGCCGTTAGTCCGGCGGTGACCAGGGCGAGGACCCCGAGCCAGAATTCGCCGCCGGCGGCGTTCAGCGCCGCCCGGATGATCTCGTCTTTGCTGAAGAACCCGGCCAGCAGCGGAAAGCCGCTGATCGAGAGCGTGCCGATCAAAAAGGTCCAGAACGTGATCGGCAAGCCGGCCCGCAGGTTGCCCATATGGCGAATGTCCTGGTCGTCCTGGAAGGCGTGGATGACGTTGCCCGCGGCCATGAAGAGCAGGGCCTTGAAAAAGGCATGGGTCATGAAATGGAACATGCCGGCGGCGTACGCCCCCAGGCCAACGGCCAGAAACATGTACCCGATCTGGCTCATCGTCGAGTAGGCGAGGATGCGCTTGATATCGATTTGCGAGGTGCCGATGGTCGCGGCGAAAATGGCGGTGACGCCGCCGATGACGGCCACGGTGGCGGCGGCGGCCGGCGCCCAGTCATACAGCATGTGCATCCGGGCCACCAGGTAGACGCCCGCGGTCACCATGGTGGCCGCGTGGATCAGCGCCGACACCGGTGTCGGTCCCTCCATGGCGTCGGGAAGCCAGGTGTGCAACGGGAGCTGCGCGGATTTGGCCACTGCCCCGACCAGCAGTAGCAAACAGATGGCGGTGATGACGGCGCCGCCCTTCGGCAGCTGGTGGACACGCTCAAAGAGCCCGCGATAGTCCATCACCCGCAGGTTGAGGAAGATCAGGAAGGCGGCGAAGATCATCCCGACGTCCCCGATGGTGTTCATCACGAACGCCTTTCGGCCGGCCAGCACCGCCGAGGTGCGCTCGAACCAGAAGCTGATCAGCAGGTAGGAGCTGAGGCCGACGCCGGCCCAGCCGATGATCAGCCAGACCAGGTTGCCGGCGAGGACGAGCAGCAGCATGGAGAGCACGAACAGGTTCATGTAGGCGAAGAAGCGCGAGTAGCCAGGGTCCTCGCGCATGTAGCCGATCGAATAGACGTGGATCAGGAAGCCGACCCCGGTGATCACCAGGATCATCAGCGTCGACAGCCGGTCGACGTAGAGATTGAACGGGACGCTGAAGTCGCCACTCTGCCACCAGGTGAAGTAGGTCTGATCCAGCGGCTGGGCGCCGGTCAGCAGCTGGAGGAGGAGGTTCAGCGAGAAGATGAACGCGATGCCAACACTGCCGGCGCCGATCCAACCCACCACCCGTCGCGGCAGCTGACGGCCGAAGATCGCGTTGATCAGGAAGCCGGCCAGCGGTGAGAGCAGGACAAACGGCGCGATCGTGTCCATGCCTCGCCCTACTCCTTCATCAAGTCGAGCCCGTCCACATCCATCTGCCGACCGGCCCGATAGACCTGCACGATGATGGCGATCCCGACCACCACCTCGGCGGCGGCGACCGTGATCACGAGGAACGCAAAGACCACGCCATCCAGCGAATTGAGGAAGCGGCTCTCGGCGGCAAAGGCCAGGTTGACCGCATTGAGCATCAGCTCGATGCACATGAAGACCACCAGCGGATTGCGCCGCACCAGGAAGCCGACCGCCCCCATGGTGAAGAGCGCGCCACTCAACAGCAGAAACAGGTAGGCGGGCGGCATCTCAGCGGATCCTCCGCATCGCGAGGTACACGGCGCCGACGGCCGCGATCAGCAGCAGCACCGAGGCGACCTCGACCGGGAACAGAAACTTCGTGTAGAGGGCGGTGCCGATGGCCTGGACGTTGCCGACCGCGTTGATCGCTTCCGGGCTGGAGCTGCCCTGACGGCCGGTGAGCCCGCGGTTGAACAGCAACCCGCCCAGCAACGCGGCGAAGATGACGCCGAAGACCACGCCGTAGATCCACTCGTTGCCGCTGCGGCCGAGCGTGAGGTCGGACCCCGGGTTCAACAGCGCGATGATGAAGACGAAGAGCACCATCACGGCCCCGGCATACACGATCACCTGGGCCGCGAACAAGAACTGCGCATTCAGAATGAGGAAGAGCACCGCCAGGCCCAGCATGTTCGCCACCAGCGAGAGCGCGTTATAGATCGGCCGGCGGAAGCCCACCACGCCGGCGGCGGTGACGAGCTCCCAGGCCGCGAGGATCGCGAAGGCGACTACCACTTGCGGGCGACCGGTTGGGCGGACGGCGCGCCGGACGGGACGGCGGTATCGCTGAGGCTGGCGCTGAGCGGTTCCAGCATGTCCTCTTTCTCGGCTATGAACTTGTCGGGGTGGTCGTCCGCCAGGTCATAGCGCGGCCCCATGGTGATGGCATCGTAGGGGCAGGCCTCTTCGCAGAAGCCGCAGTAGATGCAGCGCAACAGGTTGATCTCGTAGCGCTTGGCGTAGCGCTCGCCAGGTGAAACCCGGTGTTCGGGGGTGTTCTCGGCCGCCTCGACCACGATGCAGCCGACCGGGCAGGCGATGGCGCAGAGCTCGCAGCCGACGCACTTTTCCAGCCCGTCGGCGTAGCGGTGCAGGATATGCTTGCCGCGCGATCGTGGTGGCACCGCCTTTTGCAGCTCCGGGTACTCGATCGTGACGATCGGCTTGGTGTTGTGCTTGAAGGTGGTGGCCAGCGCCCGCATGATGTAGAGCGGCCCCATCAGCACCTCGCGTAGGTCCATCAGGCGCTCCCCTGGGCCGCCACGAAAACGACGGCGGTCAGCATCATCATCGCGAGCGAGAGCGGCAGCAGCGATTTCCAGCCCAGCGCCATCAACCGGTCATACCGCATCCTGGGGAGGGTCGCCCGGATCCAGACGTAGACGTAGAGCAGGACGACGACCTTCAGGACGAACCACCACGGGCCCGGCAGGATGCCGAACGGTCCCCACCAGCCGCCCAAAAAGACGACGGTGGCGACGGAGCTGACGATGATCATGTTGATGTACTCGGCCATGAAGAAGAGGGCAAACCGCATCCCCGAGTATTCGGTGTGGTAACCGGCGACCAGCTCGGTCTCGGCTTCGGGGAGGTCAAAGGGTGCCCGGTTCGTCTCCGCGATGCCGGCGATCAGGTAGAGGAAAAACGCCGGTAGCAGCGGGACGATGAACCACCAGGTCTTCTGCGCGTTGACGATGTCGACCAGCCGGAGCGAACCCGCCAGGATGAAGACCGGCACGAGGGATAGCCCGAGTGCCATCTCGTAGCTGATCATCTGGGCCGAGGAGCGCAGCGCACCGAGCATCGAGTATTTGCTGTTCGAGGAATAGCCGGCGAGGAAGATGCCGAAGACGCCGACCGAGGTGACCGCGAGGTACCAGAGGACGCCGATGTTGACGTTCATGATGTACCAGCCGATCCGGTGGCCGAAGAGGTTGAGGTCGCCCGGCCCGCTGATCGGGATGATGGCGAAGCTCGCCAGCGCCGCGATCACGGAGATGGTGGGCGCCAGCAGGTAGAGGAACCGATCGCGTCCGGCCGGGGCGCTGCTCGACTTGAAGAACAGCTTGAGCCCGTCGGCTGCGGGCTGCAGGAGCCCGAACGGGCCGACCCGGTTGGGGCCCGGGCGCTGCTGCATGCGGGCCTGCACCTTGCGTTCGAAGAGTGTCAGGTAGGCGAAGCCTGTCAGCAGGCCGAAGACCACGATCGCGGTCTTGATCAGGGTGACGACCACCAGCTCGGTGGTCATTTGGTCTCGCTCCAGAGGACGCGGTCCGCGCTGTTGACCGCGGCGCCATACGGCGGAAGGCTGCGGATCAGGTCCGACGTGATCCCGGACACTGAGTCGTAGGTCCAGGCCGTCCCCAACCGATTGGCGAGTGCCTGGAAGACCCGCCAGTCGTCCCACACCGATTCGGCATCGATCCCTTTTCGGATCCGCTGCACCCTACCTTCCATGTTGGTCACGGTGCCGTCTTTCTCGGTGAAGGCATGGCCTGGAATGATGACGTGCGCCATCTCGTCTAGCGGCGACGCCTTGAACCGATGGAAGATCACCAGCGACAGCGTAGGCAGCCACATTGATTCCGCGTCAGTGGGCGTGAAGCCGTTGAGCGGGCTCGATTCGTGCACGTATACCGCCTCGAGGCCGGCACCCGGCCACTCCACCCTCCCCTTCCCGGATTGGCCGTTGAGCGACGCATACCCCGGTCCGAGATGCGGCAGGACGCCGAGATCCTTGGCGCCGCGGCCGTTGGGGCCGGTGGTCACGAGCAGGCGGCGGACGCTGCCTTTGATTTTCTTGGCGAGCCGAGCCTGGAGATCGACGGCGGCTATCTTGTTCGCTTCGGTCGCCAGCACACCGACGGCTTGCGCCTCAATCGGGATGGCGTCGGCCGCCCGCTTGACGTCGGCCGCGCCAACCCTGAGGACGTTGACTCCCTTTCGCTGACTCTTGAACAACCGAAGGTGGAGCACGGGAGCCGCGTCGATCACCTCCTGGCCGCCGAGGACGACCACGTGGTCGCAGCGTTCGATGTCGGCGATGGGCAGCGTCATGTCATCGGGCTCGCTATCGACAACTGCCCCGCTCCGGTGATCGAGGTGGGGCGAGTTCAGGACCTCACGGAACAGCTTGCGGAAGAGAAAGAGTTCTTCATTTGTATCGGCCGGTGAGGCCCAGCCGGCAACCTGGCCACTGGCCTGCTTGAGGGCGTCGGCGGCAAACGCGATCGCTTCGTCGAAGGAGACTTCCTCCAGGTTGCCGTTGCGGCGCACTCGCGGGCGTTCCTGGTCCTTGCGCTGGAAGTGGGGAAAGCTGTAACGGCCGTGGTCGCATAGCCAGCTGTCGTCGACGGCCAGGTTTTCGCGCGACTGGAAGCGGCCGATCCGGTTGCTTCGCGCGTCGATCTGGATGTTGCACCCCATGCTGCAGCCGGGGCAGATGCTCGCGGTTCGGTCCAGGTCCCACGGCCGGCTGACGAAGCGGTACTGGCGGGCGGTCAGCGCCCCCACCGGACAGATCTCGGTCCAGTTGCCCTGGTAGTTCGATTGCGCCGGCTCCTCGTTGAAGGTGCCGATGATGGTGTTCGTGCCTCGCTGGATCAGGGCCAGCTCTCGCTCGCCGGAAATCTCCTCGCTAAAGCGGGTGCAGCGCCAGCAGAGGATGCACCGCTCGCGGTCGAGCACGATCTTGTCGGACAGCGGCACCGACTTGTCGAAATGCGCCTTGGTGAAGTCGAAGCGACTGGCGCCCGGTCCGTATTGATACGTCTGGTCCTGCAGCGGGCACTCGCCGCCCTTGTCGCAGATCGGGCAGTCGAGCGGGTGGTTGATCAGCAGGAACTCGAGCACGCCCTTCTGATATTTGTTCACCTGCTCGGTGGTCGTCTTGACCGCCATCCCCTCGGTGACGTAGACGGCGCAGGCCGGCTGCAGCTTGGGCATCTTCTCCACTTCGACCAGGCACATCCGGCAGACAGCCACCGGCGCCATCTTGGGATGCGAGCAGAAGATGGGGATGTCGATGCCGATCTTCTTAGCGGCGTCGAGGATGAGCGTGCCCTTCGGCACCGTGACCGATTGGCCGTTGACCGTGAGCGTGACCTCGTCGGTCTGGACCGCGGCCACTACGCGACCGCCTCCTGCAGCGACTTCTTGAAGGGACAGCCCTTCTCCGAGATGTGCTCCTGGAACTCGTCGCGGAAGAACTTGATCACGCTCCGCGGGAACCAGGTCGAGGCGTCACCCAGCGGGCAGAACGAGCGCCCGTCGATGTTGTAGCCGATGTCGAGCAGCAGATCGATATCGCCCGGCTTCGCCTCGCCGGCTTCGAAGCGGTCGAAGAGGTTGGCCATCCAGAAGGTGCCTTCGCGGCACGGGGTGCATTTGCCGCAGCTCTCGTGGTGGAAGAACTTCACATAGCGGCGCGCGGCGTCGACCATGCAGGTGGTCTCGTCCATTACGACCATCGCCCCGGCTCCGGCCAGCGAGCCCGCCTTCGCGATCGCGTCGAAGTCCAGCCCGACGTCGAGATGCTCGGGCAGCAGCACCATCATCGATGCTCCGCCCGGCTGGAACGCCTTCAGCTTGCGGTTCTTCCAGACGCCGCCGCCGTGCTCCTCGATCAGCTCACGGATCGGCGTCCCGTTCTCCAGCTCGTAGTTGCCCGGCCGGTTGATATGTCCGCTCATGCACCACACCCGGGTGCCGGCGCCGGTCGGGGTTCCGATCGCCTTGAACCATTCGGCGCCGTTGAGAACGATCGCTGGCAGATTGCAGACGGTCTCGACGTTGTTGACCACGGTCGGCTTTCCGTACAGTCCCTTGACCGCCGGAAAGGGAGGCTTGAGGCGCGGCTCTCCGCGGTAACCCTCGAGCGAGGTCAGCAGCGCGGTCTCTTCGCCGCAGATGTACGCGCCCGCCCCGCGGTGCAGGATGACGTCGATGTCGTAACCCTTGCCCAGCAGGTTCTTGCCCAGGTAGCCGGCCTGGCGCGCCTCTGCGATCGCCACCTCCAGCGCCTCGGTCTGCGGCAGGTACTCGCCGCGGATGTAGATGAAGGCCAAGTTGCAGCCGATCGCGTAGCTCGCGATCAGGATGCCCTCCAGCACCTGATGTGGGCTCTCCTCGATCAGGTAGCGGTCTTTGAAGGTGCCGGGCTCGCTCTCGTCAGCGTTGCACACCAGGTAGCGCGGATACACGCCCTTGGGCAGGAAGCTCCACTTGTTGCCGGTGGGAAAACCGGCCCCGCCGCGGCCGCGTAGGCCGCTGGCCTTGACCAGCTCGACCAGCGCATCGGGTTGCATCTCGAGCGCCTTCTTGAACCCGCTGTATCCGCCGGTCTTCTCGTAGACCGCCAGCTGCTCGAGGTTCTCGGTGGCAAAGTCCTTGGTGATGAGCGGCTTGATCCCCATCAGTTCTCCGTCTTCTTCGCGCGCGGCCTCGCCGGCTTCTTGGCCGTTACTCCCTCCCCCTTGTCGGGAGCAGGCGCTTTCTCTCCCTCCCCCATGCGGGAAGCGGCCGCTTTCTCTCCCTCCCTCTTGTGGGGAGGGTTGGGGAGGGGGTCTTTTCTCAGTCGCTCGATGATGGCATCGATCCGCTCCGGGGTCAGGTTCTCCTCGAAGCGGTGGTCGACCTGCATCATGGGCGCGCCCCCGCAGGCACCCAGGCATTCGATCGTCGAGTGCCAGGTTATGGCGCCGTCGGACGTGGTCGCTCCATCGCGCACCCCCAGCTGCCGCCCCAGGTAAGCCGCCATCTCATCGGCCCCGCGCAGCATGCAGGGGGCGTTGACGCAGATCACCACGTCGTGCCGGCCCTCCGGCTTGGTCAGGAACAAGGAATAGAAGGATGCGGTGGCCTCGATCAGCGACGGCGGCAGTTCCAGGTGCTGGGCGATCTCGCTCATCGCCTCGTTAGTGACGTAGCCCTGCTCGTGCTGCACCGCCCAGAGCGCCGGGATGATGGCGGACTGCTTCGACGGGTACCTGGCGGCCAGGTCCTGGATCGTCGCCACGGTCGCCTTCTCGAGCGGCATCAGCGGTCACAGTCCCCGAGGATGAAGTCGAGACTGCCCATGATCGCGATCACGTCCGCCACCAGTACGCCCTGGACCAGCTTGCGCAGCGATTGCAGGTTGCAGAACGACGGCGGCCGCACCTTCATCCGATAGGGCTTGTTGGTGCCGTCCGACACCAGGTAGAACCCCAGCTCACCACGCGGGCTCTCGACGAAGGCGTAGACGTCGCCCACCGGACCTTTGAAGCCTTCGCTGACGAGGCGGAATTGGTGGATGACCGCCTCCATGCTCTTGCTGAGTTCGCTCCGCGGTGGCAGCGCGACTTTGCGGTCGCTGGTGATCCAGGGTCCGCCCGGCAGGTTGTCGACCGCCTGCTGCAGAATCCGCAGGCTCTGGCGCATCTCCGCCACCCGCATGCGGTAGCGGTCGTAGCAGTCGCCGTTCTGGCCGACGGGCACCTCGAAGTCGTACTGCTCATAGCCGCAGTAAGGGAAGGCCTTGCGGACGTCGTAGTTCACCCCGGACGCGCGCAGCACGGGCCCGGTCACGCCGGCCTCGATCGCGTCCTGCGCCGAGATCACGCCGACCCCCTTTAGACGCTGGTGCCAGATCGGGTTGTCGGTCAGCATCGACTCGAAGTCGTCGAGCCGGGCGGGCATGACGTCGATGAACTTCTGCAACTGATCGAGCCAGCCGTCCGGCAGATCCCACGCCACCCCGCCCACCCGCGTGAAGGAGGTCATCATCCGGACCCCGGAGTAGGCCTCGTTCAGGTCGAGGGCCAGGTCACGATCGCGCCAGGCGTAGAAGAACCCGGAGTACACCCCCAGGTCGAGGCCGGTGGTACCCAGCCAGAGCTCGTGGCTGGAGACCCGGGCCAGCTCCATCATGATCACCCGAATCGCCTGGGCTCGCGGGGGCACGTCCACCCCGGTCAGCTTTTCGACGGCGCTGACGAACCCGACGTTGTTGATCGGCGGGGCGAGGTAGTCCATCCGATCGCTGAAGGTGATGCCCTGGGTGTAGGTCTTGTCCTCGAAAGACTTCTCGAACCCGGTGTGGAGATAGCCGATGTCGGCGTCGGCGTCGCGCACGATCTCGCCATCGAGCTTGAGCCGAACCCGCAGGACGCCGTGTGTGCTCGGGTGGTGCGGCCCCATATTGAGCTCCATCCATTCGGTTTCGGGCTCGTGATCCGGGCCGAATGGTCCCTCCGCCGCCCCTGGGCCGAACGGTTCCTGAGCAATGCGCGTTTCAGCCACGGATGGCGTCGGGCTCCAACCCTTCAAGCTTCTGATCGCTGAAGATCACCGGCTCGCCAAAAGAGACGTAATCCTTGCGTAGCGGAAACCCCTCCCAGGTCGGTGGCATCAGGATGCGGCGCAGGTCAGGGTGACCATCGAACTTGATCCCGAACAGGTCCCAGGTCTCGCGTTCATGCCAGTTTGCGGCAGTCCAGACCGAGGTGAGGCTGGGGACGTGGGGGTCGGGCATGGCCGCCGTGGTCTTGATTCGGATGCGGGTCTTGGCGGCCAGGGAGCGGACTTCCCAGACGACCGTGAAGCGCGGGTCGCGTGCCGGCCAGTCGACCGCCGTCGCGTAGAGAAGGTAGTCGAAACCCTCCTCGGCTTTGAGATAGCGGGCGACGTCGACCAGCGCACCCGGCTCGATGACGACGCTGAGGTCGCCGCGGAAGTCAGAACTCTCCTGCACGGCCGTCTTGAAACGGTCGCCCAGCCGCTGCACGAGCGTATCGGTGGGGTTCACACTCATCTAGCCCGCCTTCCTTGCTGGCGCGACGACCCAGCCGTCAGGCGGGACGCTTGACCAGCGGTTCACCGCGGATCTTGCGCTGGAGTTTGATGACGGCGTCCAGCAGGGCCTCGGGGCGAGGGGGGCATCCGGGTAGGTAGATGTCGACCGGGATGATCTTGTCAACGCTCTGGACGATTGCGTAGTTGTTGAACATGCCGGCCGACGAGGCGCAAGCGCCCATCGCGATCACCCATTTCGGCTCGGGCATCTGGTCGTAGACCTGCCGGATGACCGGCACCATCTTGATGGCGACCCGGCCGGAAACGATCAGCAGGTCGGACTGCCGCGGTGAGGCCCGAAAGAGTTCGGAGCCGAACCGCGAGATGTCCTGCCGGGGTCCAACCGCGCCCATCATCTCGATGGCGCAGCAGGCAAGGCCGAAGAGCGCGGGCCAGATCGCGCTCGACCGGCCCCAGTTGATCACCTTGTCGATCTGGGTGGTGAGGACGTTGTTGCCCAGCGCGTTGAGCGGCGTCGGCCCGGCGGCGCGCCCGGTAAGGAACGGCGTCTCGCGGAGTTTCAGTTCCCCCATTCGAGCGCTCCCTTGCCCCAGACGTAGATCAGCGCCACCAGAAGGATGGCGACGAAGATCGCCATCTCGACCACGCCGAACCAGCGAAGCGCGTGGAGGATGACCGCCCAGGGGTAGATGAAGATCGCCTCGATGTCGAAAACGATGAACAGCATGGCGGTCAGGTAGAAGCTGACCGCGAAGCGCCGCCGGGCGCTGGAGCGGGGTACGATGCCCGACTCGTAGGGCAGGTCCTTGGCCTGGCTCGGCCGGCTGCCCGCCAACCAGGGTGGGAGAAAGAGGACGATGAGGCCGAAAACGAAGACCGCGGCGAGAAAAATGAGCAAGGGTAAATAGTCGCTAAGCACGGTTTACGCGGCTAGTCTAACAAAGCGGATTCTGAATACAGGCGGCAGATCGACGGCCGCGCGGTGAATCGGGTCGGCGCCCTATGGCCGCAGGTCCTCCAACTCCCAGAGCCCGCCGGGGTGGTGGGCAGGTGGGAAGCGGCCGTCGGGATTCTCTTCGAGAAACTGCCGGCTGTGCTTGCGAAAGCGGTCCACCGTGCACACGTACTGGCCCGGAACCGGGATGGGATCGCCCGGCTTGAAGCGATCGCCGATCCGGATGCCCTTGCCGGGCTCGGGCCGAGGCGCCGCCTCGCCGGGTGACCAGGCGCCGCTTTCGACCAACGCTCGCGGCGGGACCGCCCCGTTCGCGTCCGGTTTGACCGTGGTCGCCGACGCCGGTTTTGGAAAGTAGGGAACGGCCGACGCCCCGGGCTTGCGCGGGTCGCTGGTCCAGCCGAGCGCATTGATCTCGTTCCGGAAGCGCTTGAGGTAGACCGTTTGCTTGACGTCGCCGACGTCCACGATCTCGGTGAACGGAATGAAGAGGTCCGGCTGGCCACGCTCGACCACGCGCATGTAGGAGTCCGTCGAGAGGAACAACGACTGGGCCGGTCCCTCGAAAATCTCGCGGACCACGCCCAGCTCGCCGTCGCGCGCCTCCACGGCGTAACCGGTTTTCACCACCCACTGGACTACGGGCATGAAAAAACTCCCAGAACCATGGAATCGCGCGTATTGTAAGTCAGGTGGGCGACGAAAGGTTCGGGCCCAACACCGCGGAGGTCGAGGCGTTCCTCGAGCGCCTTCGCCGTCTGACACCAGCCGACTGGGAGCAGGTGACCAAGGCGTCGCCAGGCATAGGGGCGATCCCGGATCTGGAGATCAAACAGTCGCCCGAATATTTCAAGGCCCTGGACGTCGCTACCCGCGCCGCCAAGAGCAACGTCTTTCAAGGCTCCGAGTCGGCCTTTTACGACGCGATGCGGACGGCCCAGCTGGTGGCGGACGCCAGCGCCTTCCAGCCATCGACCCGGCCAGAACCGGCGAGTTCAGCTGCGGTCGATGACGGCCTGCCGCCGGACGCTGAGGCGGAGGCCATCACCCGCATCATGTCGACGGCCTATGAAGAGGAATCCTGGCGCCGCGTCATGAACGCCTGCATGATCGCCGCTGGCGCACTTGTAGTCAGGCGATCTATCTCGCCGAAGGACTTCGAATTGCTGTACGGCCCTTTTTCAGCTGATGGCCTGCGCCGCCGTTAGCTGACGGAGACCGTTCCGCTCGTTCCGACAATCGTCGCCACTGAGGTGTCGGTTGCCGAAATCGTCCAGGATCCCGCGGTCTCGAACGTGATTGACAAGGCTGAATGCACGCCATTATCCGTCGCTACAAAGCCGTAATCACCAGGCGGCACCGCCGTCGTGTCCGTGCTCGTAAAGTGCACGGTCCCTGAGTACGCTGGTGTGACGTTTCCGTAGGCGTCCTCGGCTGATAGGGTGAACGTGGTCGGCGTATTAACACTCGCGGTCGCACCAAGCGCCGAGAACACGAGTTGGGTCGTGGCGGCTGGGGTCACCGTCACCCCACCGCTGGTCCCCGCGATCGTCGAACCAGAGGCAGTGTCCTGGGCATGGATGGTCTGCGACCCCGCCGTCTTGAAGGTGACCGACGGGCTCACCGTGGCC
>Ga0307479_10002209_pt1 | contig 17677 bp, 21 predicted proteins | sample atmos_gasesECM4C_FD_203743 | JGI IMG/M metagenome (GOLD analysis project Ga0307479, IMG submission 203743) | Hardwood forest soil microbial communities from Morgan-Monroe State Forest, Indiana, United States - atmos_gasesECM4C_515 | ecosystem: Environmental > Terrestrial > Soil > Temperate... | reverse complement strand
TAAGTCAAATCAGGTCCCCATTTCTTTGGTGAAGTCTCGGAGCGGAGGCCTTGGGCCTAAAACGCGAAGACCGCCCGGCCGTCTTTGCCGGGCGTTCTGAATCGCAGTTTTGTTTGGCTCCTCTGCGCTTGGGATACCCCTCCTGCCTACACAAGGCGAGTATCCTATCCCACTTGCCTGCCCCGTCTACATGCCAGCGCTGATTAGACAGAAAAGGAATCCGAGAAACCGGCCGGGAAATCGGCTGACACCTTAGCGGGAAAACAGTGCGACTCGTTACAGGATATCCGCCTCCAACTCTTCGATAGTTTGAGCCGTTGACATAACGAGTTGGTCGCTGCGAGCGACAAACTTGACGAACTCACCTCCCTGTGGCTCCTCATCGGGGAGTCTCGTAGCAATTCGGCGGCAGGAACGTCTGAACTCGGCTAGATTTAGGCTGAATTGAACCATCATACGAGTGTCCAAGGACCTCAGCCGCTTATCAATGCGATGCTACTACTGGGCGGTCGTTTTGTCCGCGCTTCACCACTTAAATTCATGAGTCACCATTCTCTTGAGCGTTCAATATTCAGTTGCCCTCCTTACTTGCCGCGCCTGCCATCAGGGTACGTCCCGCCCCGTCGACACCGGGGTGGGAGTTCAAGAGGCCGCCGACGCCATCGCCCGTCTCCGGGAACTTGCGGCTCCCAGCTTTGATGAATTCATGATCCTCCGGTACAAGGCGACCAATGAAGCTCCCTATGCCTTCGCCTGGGTCGATGAGAACCAGACCGCGATGGAATACTCGGCTCTCCTGACGCGAGTCTCCCGTGATTACGACCGGCGCTTTGCCTGAGTCAGATTCCCAATAGAGTGCCGCCGCTACTCCTCGTCGTACTCGATTGGTTTTGGCTTCCCTTCGTCTTCGCGGGCAAAGCGCTTATACACTTCATGTACCTGGTCCCTGATTTCAGGCGCGTCGAGCACTCGATCCATGGCCTTGATCTCGCTCTTGAGACTTGAAATTTTTCCCGCCATGATAAGAATTGCCATCATGCCAAACATTAAGAGAGTGTCATTCGGATTTATTTTAAACAGTCGGCATACCACTCCTAGCAGCATCAGGGCCAAGATAGCTGCGAAGCATATCAAAACAACGTGCCAGCCTTTCGTGACGCGTAGGTTTGTCATTGTTTGCGTTCCGCCAAGGTTCATCCTACCGCGCCATAGACCCCGGCGTCAGTGATTGCGCTCACTAGCGCGGCTGGAATACTGCGTCCAGGAACTGCGGGTCAAGGAATGATACCGGTAGTGGACCACTTACCGGTTGCCAAACCGGCTCTGCCAGTCCGCCAGTTGTTCGAGCGACCTCCGAGTGCGGCGAACCTTCTTCTCTCCGTTGATCCATTGATACCAGATGTACCAGCGATGCTGGTTGGACATTGAATGGCGGACCCGTCGGCCTTGCTGCATGTTCAGCATCGTGATCTCGTCGTGATGCTTTTCGCAAAGCGGCTTGATCACTTCGGGGTTGTAGGTCACGTGATGTCTATGGATACCCAACTCGTCGCAACCGGGGAAGCAACAACGAACAGGCTCGGGAAGCGTGATCTTCGATGTTCTGCCGGTTGCTCTGCGTATCACGTATTGAAGGATGCGATAGTCCCATTGTGGTCTCAAGTAACTTAACGGCATCGGCCTTCCGATTGGGCCAAGCCTTGGGTCAACTAAACTGTTTATTCGGAGGATCGCAGATGGCTACTTTCAAGGCTTCTACCCACTACCGGGATTGGGAGGGCACGGCAGCTTCCGATGCCATTCACGACGGCACCGTACACGATTACCTCGAAACGAAGGGTCTAATCCAGCCGAACGAATTCGTCCTTGGTACTGAGCTGACGATTATTGAAAATAGCGCATCTGTTCGTGCGTTCTTGTACGAGGGTTCCGAAGACTTCGAGGTAGTCCGCAAGGCTTTGACGGCCCAGCCGGGAGCCGTTCCGGTACGGATCGTCAACCTCTCATTGACGCTCGAAGAGTTCGTTGGTCTGTTCAAGCAGTTGAGTGTCATGCTGACATGGAATGGTCTGTCACTTGAGGGACGTGAATACTCCGAGCGTTAGAGTTTCGACTGGCCCTTTACTGCCGGATTCCTTCTCCGACCGGATGCGCGGCGTCAATCTTCTTCATATCCGCTCCGCCACGCGAATGGCGCTCGCAATGAGCGATTCGGTCCTCGGACTGGGGCGGTAGTCGTTTAGGTCCTCGGCGTTCTTCAAGTGACGCCGCCACGAGGATTGCTGCCGCGATCAAGACCCCGCGTTTGCGGCCTTCGTCCATCTGGGCATGATAACAGTTTCGCGTTTTGTTCGCTACCGATTTTACGGCCTACCCAAACGCGCGTCTCTGATGTTCCTCATTAACGCGATCACCTCGCGGGGAAGGGTTTCTTTGTTCAGCTTCGGCTCGGCGCTGTTCGCGGTAGGCATAGCCGCAATCAGAATCGCCTCAAGTACATCGCACCCATGGCGATCAGTGATTGCGAAAGCCGAAAACAGATTCCAAAAATTGTAATATTTGGATTGTGGTCGCGCGTGTTTCGTCAACCTTTCAAGTAGCTTGTCACTCTTCCCTATGTAGTAAGGACGGTCGATGTAGTAGAGGATGTACACCCCCCGTGGATGCTCCGTGAAGAATTTCAGTTGGTTTGCCAGCGGCGGTCTCCCATCGAACATCTCCCGCGGCCAGAGACGAGCAAACGCATCACCCATTACGGCTTGCTTCCGAGGCATTGTCCCTCCGAGAGCTATTTCGTTTACTTGATTCCAAAATCGTATCCCGTGGTTCCCAACGCGCCGAACGTCAGCAGATATTCACCCGGCGGCAGGTCCTGATTAGGGGTAATGATAAACACTCCGTCGGCGACCGTCTTGGTAGTGATATCTGGCGTGCGGTCTTTGCTGAGTCCGGTCTTGAAGGTAAACATGCTTCCACCGTTTTGCAGTTTGCAGCAGACTCTATCGAAGATTTCGACCGCCTCGTAGCGCTTGAGGATAGGCTGATCGAGGAACTGGACGACGTTGCGAGGGTCGACGGCCACGACGTTGGGTCGGGCGAATTCAACATTCTCATTTTGACTGACGATCCGACGACTGCCTTCGGTAAAGCTCACGCAATCGTTATCAACAAGGGTGTGCCTAATGTAATGCGGTCGGCCTACCGCGAAATGGATGGCGAGGACTACGTGATCCTGTGGCCTTCATCCCTCACAGAATTCAGCGTTCTATAAGGCCGCTCTCGGCACTCGGACACTGGGGACAACTCAACAGGAATCTCGTTCTCCTGTCGATTGTATGGTGCTCCAACCACCAAAACGTATAGAGTGTGAGGGATGCTGCCAGAAAATCTGGTTATGGTCGGCGTCGGAACGGTGCTCATGCTGCTTTCACGATTCTCCAAATCAGCAGTGGGCCCATTCGGTGGTAAACCCGTGAGACCAGTAACCGACACCGAGAGAGCGATCCTTTTTTCTTTCGGATTGCTAGCTTTCGTTCTGGGTCTGGTTCGATTGCTCCGCACTGGTCAATGAATGGAATCGATCTGGATTTGGCTATCGGCGCCTTGGATTGCAGTTGCCTAGCTGAGGCGCGGAGCCGGAAAGGCGCAGAACGAAAGCAAAAGGCTCAACCATGAGAGGGGCTACCCTCGATCGTCTTGGAAATCGATCGACAAGGGCGGTATCTGGACCGCACGCTGAGAGTCGAGAAGTTGAACGAGATAGCGCGGTTCGATTTTCGCCAGATGGTGAAGGTGGTGGATCGATTGATGGTCAACCTAACCGATTCAACGCAGTACATTTTGGGCTGTTAGGTGCTGAGCGGCGCAAGAGGATGCGGAAGCCTACACCGGTGGGACGAGCGAAGCAAAGGGCCAACCACGAACGGTAGACATGACTGCACAATCTTTGGATGACTACCTCTCCACCGTGCATCACATCCGGGATGAGTGGGACATACCCGATCATAAAGAGCTTTGGTTTCGAGCAGAAGACGAAACCCACCTCGAGACTCGTCTGCAACCCGGCCTGTATCGCCCGAAAGCGGATGGGAAGAGGAAGGCGATTCATGAACTATTGGAATTGGAAAACGATTTGTATGAGGAGTTTGCGCGCTGTGCGACTCAGCTTACCGATCTCAAACTCGACGATGACGACTGGGATCCGTATTTCCTAATGCAACATCACGGTGTTCCGACTCGTTTGCTCGATTGGTCAGATGGTGCTCTTATCGCTCTACATTTCGCGGTGCGCAGCAAGTCAGCTCCCTTCAAGAATGGCTGTGTCGTTCACGTGCTCGATCCCAATTGGCTCGTGGATTTGTTGGAAAGGGATTCGGATCAGAAGGACGCAGAGCGGCGATGGAGAAAATACAATCGATCACACCCGCACGATACACGAGAGGACGATTGGGATCTGCTGTATCTTCCGATCGACAAAGATGATGTCAAGGATCCACTGCTCGCAATTCCAAAACTGCCACTCCTTTGGGACTCGCCTCACGTGTCGCGCCGAGTCGCTGCGCAACGTAGTCGTTTCATAATTTTCGGCACGGATCCGGTATGGCTTTCCAACCTGGCAAACAAACGAGGCTCTCGGCTCTATTCGATCCAAATCTCTGCTGGTGCTGTGCCGGGAATCAAACAGGACCTACGAGATGCCGGTATCACCGAATCCGTCGTTTTCCCAGACCTAGATGGTTTGGGGCGCGAGCTAAGGCAAGTGTGGGAAGCTAGGCGATAGAGATCGGAAGGCTGCTGATCTGTTCGGCTTGAGAGTAGCGCGGATGACGGGGATTCGACCGATGCCCTACAGCGAATTGATCGAGGAAAATGCGTTCACGCAGTTTGTGACGGCAAAAGCCCGCGCTAACGGACCTTGCTGTTGAATCTGAAGATTGGAGGCCCTGGGCGACTCCGGCTACAGAATAGCAGGAGTTTGCCCGCGAAAAAGCGGGGATGAAATACCTATTATCTGTCGTGGTTGGAGCGGCGGTAATGACCGTAGCTATCACAACCGCCATTGCAAGTTTTCGTCACGCTTCCCCGCTCCAGCCCCCATATATCTATGGCTATGGTTTCGCGGTGCTCCTTCTGGTTGCGGCTGGCATCATCGCAATCGTGACCTCAAGACAAGAGCAGACCATGCCACAGATTATCGGGACACGCTATGGACAAGCAGCAATTGGAACCCATTCACACGGCTATCAAGTCGGCGAATCTGGCTTGATAGTTGCCAATCACGGCGAACCGGCCTATGAGATTGGTGTCTATTCGCCACTAGTCCCTCTCGGATCGTCTTTTCGTTTGCATTTTAGGACTCGCCTTGCTCATTTAAGGAAAGAGGACGGCGAAAGCCAAATAAGCGCATGGGGTGAATCAGAGAAACAGGGTGGTTTTCTCGGCAGTGGGTTGTTTGACTTCATGCGCCAGCATGATATCGGTCACGTGAAAGTGCCAGTTCTGTACAAAGACATCAAGAACCGCTGGTATAAAACCGTTTGTACAATCGAACGCGATGTGCAACACAGTCGCGATGGTCTCGTTGTGAAATCCAATTTCTGCGGGCGGACTTGGAAGCCGAAAACCTAGGATTACTTCTTTAGCGCGATTGACTTCTCCGGCTTCTTCTTGGATCCCCAAGGACACCTCCCCCCCAAGTCAGCCCTTACGTTCCTCTTCACTAGCCAACTCGGTGGGCAAATATCCGTTGCACACATCCGCGTGCTTCCTGGTTCGGGCGTCGCCTTGGGTCCGCGGATCGAGTCGCATGGACTCAATTGGGCGCCGAGAGCTGAGTATCTCCCGAGTCTCTTCAGGGCACGCAGAGATCCTCACTGCGCAGTCACATCAAAGTCCAAGGTATTGGAATTTAGCCCTCCGGTGCGGACGAACACCTGAGCCAGTCCGAACTGCATGAGGTCGGTGTCCGTAACGGCAGCCAGAAGCTGCTTCCAGCTTATGAACCTTGTGCTTTGCGGCGTGTCATTCCAAAAGACAACGGCATCCGTACCGAAATTCGTTCCGTTGACAGTCAGAATGAAGGGCACGCTATTGACCGGCACGGCGTTCGGCGAGAGTTCCATTAGCGCGGGCGAAGAGAAATTCGTGCCGAAGGTCGTACGTGAGTCGCGATTGCCAACTCCGCAACTCACGGTGAAAAGGGTCGCAAACAAGAGACCAGTGAACCGCATGATTACCTCCAAGAACTGATCTCATTCCAGCGCCAGCTGCTGCTCAGCGTAGCGAATTGGTGTTTGTAGAAGTGGAAATGCACACAGCCGGCGCGATGGTCGAGCTAGTGAAGGACTCCCGTCTCAGCCTCCCTTTTGCTGGTGGGTTGTATACTTCACGTGCTGCGCATCGGGGCAACGAAAAGACACAACCTTCCCAAAGAGGGGAACTGAGCCTTTTGTAGCCAGCAACAGAACAGCGCACTAAGCAGCTTGGATCAATTCGCTCAGCCGGTCGTCGGCCGCCTGGATTTCGCACGCTCTCTCGATTATGTCGCACTGCACATCGGTCGGCAGGTCGGCAAAGTCGTCGGGACACCAGCTTCTTTCGCGGTATTCACAGAGGGCTCGCTCGAAAGAGTGATCGTCGGGGTAGTCATCATTGGGGGGCATGACGCTTTCTCCTGCATGAGGGAAGGCTATCAGGGCCTTGGGCTCTCGGACACAGTGGACCGAAGGGAGCCTGTCCGTGAAACGAGTGGACAGTTTGTGGATTTGGCTGCCTAAAGTATCTGCCCCTTTTCGTTGCTGAGTCAAGAGCCAGCCCTAATGCAGAAAACGGCTCAAATGAACAGAGGCCCACAAATCGTGCGCGAATCCGGGGCCATCCCACCTTCCCGAATCTCATAGCTGTGGCTGCCCGCCCGATTCGGGTATCATGGTCGCCCGGACATGGCTCGGGTACCGGAGATCATGCTGGCTGAGTCGCCCCTTGACCTCGCTGCCGCATCGCCTTCCAGAGCCTCTGTGCGCCCAATAGTTACCTCCAGCGAACTTCGTTTTCCCAAGGCCGGCGCACGCACGCTCCTCTCGACCGCTCGGCTCCATGTCGCACCCGTTTTTCTCATCATCCTGACCCTAGGAGTCGCCGAGCCTAGCTCGCTCGCAGCAAATCGTCCGACCTGGATACAACTCCGCAGTCCCAATTTCATCGTCGTCACCAATGACAATGAAAAGCACGCCCGGCTCGTCGCCCGGGAGTTCGAACTGATCCGCGCAGTGTTCCTACAATATTTCGGACGGACTGGCAGGACCGATCGTGCCATCACTATTCTGGCCGCTAAAGACGAACCAACCCTGCGTAGCCTCGTCCCCGAGTTCTGGGAAAAGAAGAACTCGATGCATCCGGCCGGAATTTTCCTCAACGGAGTCGACGCGAACTACGTCGGGTTGCGCCTTGACGTAAGCCTCAACCAAGAAGCCTTCGTACCCTACGAAGCTGTCTATCACGAATATGTGCATTACTTGATGAGGCGCCTTAGATCCCAACTGCCGCTGTGGATGGTAGAAGGATTAGCGGAGTTCTACGGCAACACGCGCATCGAAAGCAAGCAGGTCTTGGTGGGCGCTCCAAGCCCTATGAACGTTGCGTTACTCCGTGAGAAACAGTTGCTGCCTATCAGCACCCTGTTCGACGTGGATGCGTCATCTCCTTACTATCACGAGGAAAGCAAGACCTCCATTTTCTATGCGGAGTCCTGGGCACTAACCCATTACCTGATCACACGAGATTGGAAAGAGAAGACACACCGGGTGAACGACTTCGTGGAACTGCTGGGGAAGGGAGTGGACCAGAAAGAAGCGGCCGGGCGCACAATTGGCGATTCCGAATCCCTGGAACCCGTGTTGCAGAAGTACGTCCAGCGATTTTTGTTTACAGCCGAGGGGCTGGAGCCTCCCAGGATCGATGAGAACGCCTTCCAAACCCGGGAATTGTCGGAAGCCGAGTCGCTTGCCGCGCGAGCCGACTTCATGGCTCATGACCGTCACTACACTGAGGCGCAGGCGATGCTGGAGGAGTCTCTAAAGCTCGACCCAAAACTGCCTTCGGCCTATGCGAGCATGGGCTTCCTATGTTTTCAGCAAAGAAAGATAGCGGAGGGCGGCAAGTGGTACTCCGACGCCGTTGCCCTAGACCCTCAGAACTATATGGCCCACTACGGTTATGCACTTAGTCTGATCATGGGAACTCTGAATGACGATCTGGCCGCCAAGGCTGAATCAAGTCTGCGAGCCGCAATTAAAATTAACACTGGCTTCGCCCCAGCCTACGATTCCCTAGCATACCTTCTTGCACTCACGTGGCACAACCAGAACCCCGATGAAGCGTACAGGCTGGCCAGGGCGGCCGTTGAACTCGAACCAGGGAACGTCTCTTACCGAGTTCGTGCCGTGAATACACTCGAGCGATTGGGCCGCGCCGAAGACGCCTTGAGAGTAGCCAACCTCGCCGTTTCCGTTGCTATTACACCGCAGGATCGCGTCGCCGCCACCGCTGCGCTGGCGAGTGCCCAACAATTTCAGGCATACCAGAAGCAAGCGAGTGACCTCGCCAAGGCCCAGAATTTGCCGGCGCCAGCAGCAAAGGGTCCTCAGGCAACTTCTGAAAAAACTGAACAGTCGCAAGCGTCATCAGCCAGTCAGCCAAGAACGAAGGCTGAATCTCCGACGGAACAACCTGACAAGCAACCAGCCCAGACGCAATCAGGAAATAGCCGCGCACCGATCGACGTTCTGAGTGACACGGGCGGCGTTGACGTCCGCACTTACTTGAAGGGGGTATACAGACTGGTCGACCGCAACTGGCGCGTGCAGATGCCCGAATCTGTCTATCCTCCCCTCCTGAAGAAGGGGAAAGTCATCATCGGGTTTCGCCTCTTGCAAGACGGGAGAGTCGAAGATCTGCGAGTCGTTCAGACGTCGGGTGACACTGCGCTCGATGGAGCCGCGTATCGCGCTATCGCCAGCTCGAGCCCCTTGTCTCCAATAGCGCCCGACTTCCACTGCATGTTCCTGGAGCTGCGGTTTAACTTTTATTACAACGTGTCCGGCATTCAAAGTCAGCCACCCGCAAATAGTCTCCTGCCTTGCGTCAAAACCAAGATTGTCTTATCGGGCGAAACCGGAGTCGCAGTCTCTCCCTCCTCCATACAGGTTGTGAGGGGAGCGACACAACAATTTTCAGCGACTGTCATTGGAGAGACTGACTTACCTGTCACATGGAAAGTGAGTGGCGCCGGCTGCTCAGAGTTGACTTGTGGCTCCATTTCCCCTACAGGGCTTTACACGGCTCCCTCCGACATCCCGAACCCGCCGACAATAACAGTGACAGCAACATTGCCAACTGCACCAGGTAAATCAGATTCGGCCCGCGTGACAATCGTGGAGTCTCCATCCTCTCGGTAGCTGTCCCCTCCGCCCCGGCCGGGAAAGAACGACACTGTGATCCCCGCCTCAGTTGACCTGCCCGTTTCTCTTCATCTCCAGAGTGACTCTGCTCTCCAAGCACAACCTGTGAATCTCAGCGCGTAAACCGTCTGCGTCGTCGCGCTCACACCCATCCGCGTTGGTGAAAGTAAAGTGGCAGCACTCGCACTGCTTGGGACAAACCCTGTTGGGTGGATCTTCGAGGGCCAGGTCCGCAGGCTGACTGATATTACACACGTCCGCGTGCTTCTTGGTTCGAGCGTCGCCTTGGGTTTGGGGAACCAGGGTCACAAGTCTCTTCCGGGGACTCTACACGGTACCTGAATGCCCCGCGGCTCCCCTACACCCCCGAACAGCTCCGGTTGGAGCTATCGATCGTGCATCTGTTCCGAAATCCGAAATGCTGAGGAAACTCTGGTGTGCTCCCGAGGGACCTGTGGCACCATGGGCAACGCGTTTCCGAAATCCGCGGAACGAGTCACAACTACTACCACTGCCGGGAGTCGGTTCGCCTTGTCGATCACGATACAGCATACTCAAGAAATCCTGTGCCTATCACACATCTATGCAGTCGCGGGCATGGCCGGCGTCAATCTGTCCGTGAGCCACGTTTTTGACTACGGGGTGGACGGCCAATTCACCCCTGTTGTCGCCAGGAACGGTCGTCTCGTAAACTCTGGCTACCCGCTCGATTTTCAGGCAAAGGCCACCATTAATTGGGAGCTGGGAGACGGGAATATAATCTATGACTTGGAGGCTAAGACGTACAACGATATCGTTTCCCGAACGGCTGCGGAAACAACTCTGATCCTGATATTGCTCTGCTTGCCGCAAACGCAGAACGAATGGCACGGCGCCACCTGCGATGAAACGATACTACGGCATTGTTGTTATTGGCATACGTTCACAGGCGAGGTTACTGACAACTCCCGGAGCAAACGGATTTTCATACCGAGATCGAACCTTCTCACCGCCGACAGCCTCACGGAGCTTCTGGCAACAGAGCGTGAGCGCCGGCAAGGCCAAGTCGAATGAGCCCTGACACCAGCAACGCGCCAGAAGTACCCCTGCCGATGCTGCGGCGTTATTTGATGGCTCGTGGATGGCATCTTGCTGAATCCGTGCGTGTCGGTGAACGTGGGCCACGGACAAACGCGAACCCCTCCATAGCGGACCTCAGACAACGAACGGGTGGCCGGCGGACCGTGGATGTGTACGTTCTGTCTGAGAGAGGCTTCGATGATATAGAGCTGCTGCTACCCCGTGATCGCGACACATCTGACTGTCAGCGCCGTCTGGAGGGCGCCCTTGAGGCGCTCTCCCAATTAGAAGGCAGAGACCAAGAATCCATCATCGCTGACGTGCGATCGATAGGTTTCGACGTCGTCAGATCGCGGATTCCGGATGAACTGGTAAAGGAAGAGACCATCAATCTGGTTCAGGCTACGAATTACATCGAAGGTGTCAAGGACCTCCTCGCGGCGACGGCTACAACCGAGTTAAGGCCCGATCCCTATTTCTTGCGGGTGAAGAAAGAAGCGACCAACTACGCCGAGCACTGCAGGTTTGGCCACACTTTCAGGGGGAGCTTTGGCTTCACGATCGAGTCTCCAGTGATGCCGAACCTCGAGCCCATGTTTCCCGGTGTTGAGCAGTCGCCGCCGTTCGAGCGGCGCGTGATTATGAGGCTTGCACGAGGGATTCAGACAATTTGCGACGCAGTTCGAGGTGAAGACCCAGCTCCTGCGATCGAGAGGATGAGCTCGGGCTTCAGCGCGAATGTGTTTGAGCAGTTCGCGGACTTGGTCGAGAAAACTTCACACAGCGGAATGAACTTCAGCTTTTTGTTCAGCCCTGAGTGGGCTGTGCCGGAGGAGCTCGGAACATCACCAGAATTTTGGGTGGGACCAGCACACGTTGAAACATCACGCTTAGCTGCGAGACTGCTGCGCGATCAACCGCTCTCCCGGCCAGAGGAAGTATTCGGCCGAATTATTCGGCTTCAGAACGAGACTGATCCGACAGACCTCTTCGATCGCACGGGAGATCGCCAAGTTGTGGTGCAATGGGCGAGCGAGGACCTGGGCGACCTTCAAGTACGGGTTTCGCTCTCGCCAACCGACTATCTGTCGGCGATCGAGGCACATAAAAATGGCCGACCAATCAGAGTTCAGGGTACGCTGGAACGCCAAGGCAGATTGTGGGTACTGTCTAACCCAAGCGACTTTTCGATCTAAGCCTGAGGACAGCCTGCCCCAGTTACGATGGCCGGGGGGTGGCCCGGCCTATGCGTCGCTCCCATCAGAACCGTCATCGGCCAGCGCCGTTCCAAGTTCAGGGTCCTCGAACCGAGCTTGTCCGCAGCCTGCTAACATTGCACTCTGAGTCCTGCGCCACCAATGATCGGCCAGACAATCTCGCATTACCGTATCGTCGAGAAGCTGGGCGGCGGCGGGATGGGTGTCGTCTATAAGGCTGAGGACATAAACCTGCACCGATTTGTCGCCCTGAAGTTTCTGCCCAACGAAGTAGCCAAAGACTCCCAAGCTCTGGCCCGATTCCAGCGCGAGGCGCAAGCGGCTTCCGCCCTGAACCATCCCAATATCTGCACAATTCATGAAATTGGGCAGCAAGACGGTCAGCCCTTCATCGTTATGGAGTTTCTGGATGGCGTAACGCTGAAGCATCGCATCGGCGGAAAACCCATTGAGACCGATTCCTTGTTAAGTCTGGCGATTCAGATTGCTGATGCGCTCGACGCCGCCCACGCCGAAGGGATCATTCATCGCGATATCAAGCCCGCAAACATCTTCGTCACCAAACGCGGGCACGCTAAGACTCTCGACTTTGGGTTGGCGAAGGTTACATCCGCCCTCGGCCGCGCTCCAGCTGATGTGCGAGGGTCACAATCAACGCTCACTTTGGAAGAGCATCTGACCAGTCCGGGGACGCCGTTGGGCACTGTCGCCTACATGTCACCCGAACAAGTCCGTGCCAAGGAACTAGACGCACGAACAGATTTGTTTTCATTCGGTGCAGTGCTGTACGAGATGGCAACGGGGCTGTTGCCGTTTAGCGGAGAGAGTTCAGGAGTGATCTTCGAGGCTATCTTGAACCGAGTGCCCGTTCCGCCAGTTCGATTGAATCCCAGTCTTCCCGCCGAGCTTGAACGGACCATCATCAAGTGCTTGGAGAAAGATCGTAACTTACGTTACCAGCATGCCTCAGAAATCCGCACTGACCTGCAGCGGTTGAAACGGGACACGGAGAGTGGCCGGGCGGCACCTGAGAATTCAAGTGCAGTATTTGCAGCGCGGGACGTCACGCCCTCACACGGCGCACGGAAGGCTGGTGGGTTTCTTGCCACTGGCGGAGGGAAGTTGTGGAAGATTTTGATCCTGGTTGCCCTCGTTATCTTCGCTGCCCTAATCGCGGCAGGGCATTACTACCGCTCGAATCAAGGTAAACGCTTGACCGAAAAGGACACCATCGTCCTCGCAGACTTCACGAATACCACCGGAGATGCTGTATTCGACGACACGCTGAAACAGGGCCTGACCACTCAGCTTGAGCAATCTCCCTTCCTCAGCATCGTTTCAGAGCAGCGCATCCAAGAGACCTTGCGACTGATGAACCAAAGTGGAGATATACGGCTGACGCCAAAGCTGGCCCTTGAGGTCTGTCAGAGGACACGGAGTGCAGCTGTATTGGACGGTTCCGTTGCGCAAGTCGGGACACAGTACCTGCTGATTCTGAAGGCCGTGAACTGTGCAACCGGACAATCTCTGGTTAGTACAGAAGCCCAAGCCAACGACAAGAACCATGTTCTTGAGGCTCTGGGCAAGGTGTCCGTAGAGATTCGCAGCAAGCTGGGAGAATCGCTCAGCACCGTCGAGAGATTCGCTGCACCGGTCGAGCAGGCCACGACACCGTCGCTCGAAGCACTCCAAGCCTACAGTCGCGGGCAAAAGCTTTTAAATGGTGGAGATTTTCCTGGTTCGATTCCTTTCTTCAAACGGGCCATCGACGACGATCCAAACTTTGCCATGGCCCATGCGTCGCTCGGAACCGCCTATTACAATCTGATTGAAACAAGACTGGGCGCGAAGATCGTAAGAAGAGCCTTTCAACTGCGCGACCGGGTGAGTGAACGGGAAAAATTCTACATTGAGTCTGTCTATCATCTATTCGTCACAGGCGACCTGGAAAAGGCACGCCAGGTAAACGAACTCTGGGCGCAGGCATATCCACGAGACGACGCGCCGCTGCGAAACCTGTTTGCCATCTCGTACTCTCTTGGACAATATGACAAAACCCTCACACAGGCCGTTGCAACCCACCGTCTTAGCCCAGACGGCGGGAGTTACGTCAACCTCGTTACAGCCTATGTTCTGCTGAATCGTCTGAAGGAAGCGCGGGCGATAGCCGACGAGGCACAGAATAGAAATCTGGGGGAGGCTCCTTTTTTGCGAGTTTTGGAGTACTGGATTGCTTTCTTCCAGAACGATGCGTCAGGTATGTCCCGTCAGGTGGCTTGGGCAGCAGGAAAGCCACGAGTGGAGGATATGTTCCTGTCCCTTGAAGCGGATACGTCTGCGTATATAGGGAGGTTGGTGAAGGCGCGCGAGCTTACGAGCCAGGCGGTGGCTTCCGCCGAGCGTGTCGACGAAGGAGAAGCAGCAGCCTACTACGAAGCCAAAGCGGCTTGGCGAGAATCTCTTTTCGGCAATACTTCAGAAGGGAAACGAAGAGCAGCAGCGGCGCTAAGACTTTCAACGAGCCGGGATGTGCGATATGTCGTGGGTCTGGCGCTCGCCATGGCTGGAGATACGGCCAGGGCGGAAACTATGGTCGTACAGTTAACCAAGGAATTCCCCGAAGATACGTGGGTACAGTTCCACTACTTGCCCACCCTAAGCGGCCAAATTGCACTCACGCAGAAGAGTGCCGTAAAAGCCATCGAAGCGCTTCAAGTCGCCATCCCATATGAGTTGGCGGCAGTGGGCGCCGGTTGGGAACCCATTAATTTATATCCCGTCCATGTACGTGGCGAAGCGTATCTGGCTGCACGCAAGGGCCGTGAGGCAGTGACCGAGTTCCAGAAAATACTCGAACATTCTGGGGTTGTGGAGAACGATCCCATCGGCGCAATCGCGCACCTTGGTCTCGCCCACGCCTACGCTCTTTCAGGCGACACTTCCAAGGCTCGTGTCAAGTACCAAGACTTCCTCAGCCTCTGGAAAGACGCCGACCCCGACATCCCCATTCTGAAGGAAGCCAAAGCGGAGTTCGCGAAGCTGCAGTGAGCGGACCCAGGGCATCACTGCTTGTGGCTGCTGATGGCTCTCCCGCGCGCAGGATTCCCGCAAAGGACCCTGAACTCCACAAGCGGGCGAGCTTGAGAACAAGACGACGCAGCTTGAGTCACAACTGAAGCTCACGAGGGAAGTCTTTAGAGAGGCGCAATGAAGTAACCTCTCACGCGAAAATCTCATTCACCTTGTCCCGCACGTGCTGGCTTCGCGACGGTTTCAGGTAACGCATCGTGGACTCCATGTCGGAGTGTCCGAGCCACTGCTGCACGGTGCGCAGATCGACGCCGGCCCACAAGCAACGCGTGGCAAACGTGGCGCGGAATTTGTGAAGGTAGAAGTCCTCTTTACTGAGCTTCGCCCGATCGGCCACGGCTTTCAGGCAGTCCAGGAAATTAAGCTTTGGCCGGCAGCCGGCGGTCGGGAACACCAGTTTGCAAGCCTTGTCCGATTTCGCCTTTTGCACCTTGAGGCTCTGCACAAGCTTCTCCGGAATGGGGATCTCGCGCTCTTTGTAAGCCTTTGGCGTCCACCCTAGATCGGGCTTGTGGCTGACCCGCACGGTCGGGGCTGCGAGGTTCACGTCGGACCAATACGCGTGCATCACTTCCTGCTCGCGCATCCCGGTCATCAAGAAGAACTCAAACCACAGCCGCTCCTGCTCGTCGCAGGCAGCGAAGAGCTTGTCCAACTCCGCCTGTTCATAGACCTCCGGCTCTTCCTCGACGTAGCTGGGCCAGTCGTTTTTCTTAGCCAGCCCGCGTATGTTTTGGGCCTTGAGGAAGGACATCACGTTCGAGAACTTGTTCCAACAGGTGCGTGGATGCAACTCTTTCTCGTCGCGCAGGAAGGCCGAGAAGTTCAGCAAGTCGCGGCGCTCGATGTCCTCGAGGTAGATCTTGGTGCAAGACTCCGTGAAGTAGGTCAGAGACGTCGAATACGCTGCGTAGGTCTTGGGCTTTTTCGTCAGCTTCGTTTCCTCGAGAAAATCGGCGACAACCACAGCAACTGATCGACGGCCGTTCTCAGGCGCGGACACAGCGACACCGTGATTAATGGCGTTCAGTTCCGCCTCTTTTTGTATTCGGCGCGCGCTGGCGTCCGCGGCATTCTTGCCCACGGACAGTCGGCGACGCCGGGCGCCCTCGTACCATTCGACGTAATAGGCGCCCTCGACGTGCCGCTCTTCGTGCCCGTCGACGATCACGACGTCGGGCTTCACACGACCGTTCGCAGACAGCACGACCGGGCAATACCTCAAGCCCTGGGTGGTTTTTACTCGTTTGGTGAGATTGACTTCGCGGTTGGCCATCGGTGTCCTTTCACTGGAACTGGAATCAGTGTAGGTATCACCGGCTTGCAAGTGCTAGATAACGAAGGTAATGGCGGAGAGAGTGGGATTCGAATCCGTGTCATAAAACGTATATTCAACGACATACAACGCACGGACTACATTTAAAAGTACATGAAAGTACGTGATGAGGCGCGTTAACTGCAGAGTGATTGCAGCAAGCCTGATGAGACTGGAATTCCCGACATTCTAGTCCCGAAATTCTGGGAATGGGACCATCGTCGGAATATCCCTGTTTGTGATCCTAGTGCACCCGTCGTCTTCATCGCTGGAATCGCGAGCCGCCAAACAACGGATTTCATTTCCTCGCGGGGTAGCCGCATCTTCCCGTCCATCCACCACGTCAGCAGGCCGAAGGGGCCACCTGGTTGAAACGAACAAGTTTGCCGAAACCCCTGAGGCCTTGAGGCAGGCTGGGAACTAGGCTGGGCGACTGTTTTCGTCCGCATTCCGAACGCCGCCCGCAGACCTTCGTCTCAATCCGCTTGCCGCGATAGCCAGGCTGCGGCGACGAAGCTTCTCAAGGATCTTGATTTTCTCGGAGAAGCTAAGCCCGGCAAGGCGTTTTCGTCTTTCCTGCCTAGTCATTGGTATCCGCTCCATACTTCTTTTTGAACTGCTGCCACTTGGCTATCAACCCATGCCCTGCTAAAACACGATTGAGCTTCTCAGTGTCCACAGCGTCCTGTTCGAGGAACTGCAAGATCCTCGCATGATCCTTTGGGCGTCCGGTGCGAACAGCTATGGCAACTAAGTGCTCCGCTGTCATCACCCGAGTCTTGACGCCTTCGATTTCTGTCTCCGTGGCCTCCGCCAATGCTTCGCGCTCCAGGGCGTCGCTCGGCGGCAGGAACTGGACGGGCCACTCACCAATCACCACATGCTCACCGTCCGCATCGCAGCCATGGGCTTTCAGATATTCATAGATGGGTGCGAGGCTGAGGAGTGAGCTGCTCCCTGCTTTCGGCAGCATCGCGAAGATGTCCACGTCAACGGTCGCCGAAGGCTCCAGATAGAATGTCGCCCCAACTGCCCCCCCAATCGCGTACTCTCCGATAACGCCATCGCCCTGCATCCGGTTAATCATATCCAGGGTGGTCTTCAAGGCCTCGTATTCCTCTTGCTTGAAATTGTACTCGCATAGGGCCCAATCCAAATATTGGCGGTCAACGCCGGTTTGTCAATAATCAGAACCGATCCGAACAGCTTCGCCGAAAGGGTTCTTCGCGAGTGGGTGAACGGCGCGCATGGTTGCCGTCCGTTGCGCCGATTCGCGCCGAGAGGTCAGGCGGGGGAAGTTACTATGGAGATAGGCGAGGAAATGGAACGCGCCGGCGCGATAGCACTTTACAGTTTTGGGCCGGAGGGTGGTGGCGAGGACCAGGATCTGGGTGGCAAAGAGCTTGTCGAGAGCTGGGAGCCAGGAACGATTGTGGTGTTCGACCGTGGCTACATTGATTATGAGTGGTTTGTGGAGTTGACTCGGCAGGGCGTGTACTGGGTGACGCGGCTGAAGCAGAACGCCGACTACTTGGTAG
>Ga0307479_10002208_pt1 | contig 17677 bp, 11 predicted proteins | sample atmos_gasesECM4C_FD_203743 | JGI IMG/M metagenome (GOLD analysis project Ga0307479, IMG submission 203743) | Hardwood forest soil microbial communities from Morgan-Monroe State Forest, Indiana, United States - atmos_gasesECM4C_515 | ecosystem: Environmental > Terrestrial > Soil > Temperate... | reverse complement strand
AAGTTCGAGCGCGCAATTACGTGGCCATGTGGCCCCTTCAGGTCCCCGATCCAGAAGGTCGCGTTCCGGAGTCCGCCTACGGGCGCCCTCACGACAACCTGAAATGGCTCGTACTCCCCGCGCGCGGCGAACAACCTCACTGTCGTTTTCTTGCGCGCCGCCGCTGTCTGGCCGACCCGGTCCATGCCGCTTGCGGTCCACACGACCGGGCCGGACGCCTGCGCGGTAGCCATAAACGCTGTAATTAAAACAACGTATCGCACAAGCGTCGACCCAAGGTATCCGGAAACAGTGCGAGCGGGATATCGTAGGTACTCCATCTAGTATTGTGTCAGAACACGCTAAAACACAGCCTTCGGAGCAAGCTGAATAGTTCTGTGTCCGGCAACGCTGAGGAAACCAGCGCCTCCCTGTCTTTCCTCAAAAACTTGCCTTCAGGCCAAACTGGATGATTCTGGGCTGGGCCATTCCGTAAGTCGTTGAGTTAAAACTTTGGGATCCGGCAAGGCCGGAGATCACGCCAAATCCCCCACCTGGAGGTGAGCCAGCCGCTACATTGTTGCCCGGGAACCCAAAGTTGGGATGGTTGAATGCGTTGAAAAACTCGGCGCGGAAAGCAAGTGATACACGCTCATTCAACTTGGTGTTCTTAATCATCGCCAAATCGGTGTTGAAGAACCTGGGCCCACGCAGAGAGTTTTTCCCTATGTCGCCGAAGGTACCGATCGCATTCTTGGTGAACGCGTTGACATTGAACCACTCCCTTAGGCTCCGTGGAGGTGCGGGATCGGAGACCGGGACCGAGTCAGCTCGGTCTTCCCCGAGGGCACTCGCAGAATCGTCGACTCCGCTGAAGACGGTGAAAGGGAATCCTGTTTGCCAGGCAACAATCGCCGTGAGCTGCCATCCGTTCAACAGCTTATCGCCAAAATTGTGGACACTAAGGTGCGGAATCTCGTAATCTCCGTTGATTTTGAAAACCTTGTTCAGGTCATCCACCGACGGACCGTAATCGAAGCGACGGCCGCAGGTGCAGCTATTTGTGAACTGTGAGCCCGCAGAGCCTTGCGGGTTGGGGGCAAAATCATCCAACGTTCTTGACCATGCGAAGTTGGATAAGAGAGATAAGCCATGCCGGAAGCGTTTTTCAAGGGTGAGTTGAAGCGAGTTGTAATTGCTGTTCACCCCGGAATTGATCTCGGCCACCGATCCAAAATTTTGATTCGGGCGCCGCTGCTGGGTGGTGTTTAGGTTTTGTTGAATCGACAACGCGGGATTATAGATTGCCGGATTCAACTGCAAGAGACCGCTCTCTTGGTCTCCAGTGCCAAAGAGCCTGCGCCCTATGTTGCCCACGTAGGCGGCACGCAGCATCCAGTCCGTCCCGAAACCGCGTTCGACTGTCAGATTCCAGCCCAAAGTCACTGGCATGCGAAGATGCGGATCTTGTATCTGTGAAAATGAGGGAGGACCACCAAGGAAAGGTGTTGTGGAAGGCGGGTTGCGTGGTCCAAAGTTTGTGGGGAAGGGGTCGATTCCTCCTCCACTGACATTGTAGGGATCGGAAAGACTTACGCCAAAGAGATTGAAAACGGGCGCGAAAGGCGGCACTCCAACGATTTGCTGATAGATCAGCGAATTGGGCGGTTCGTAGTAGTAACCTGCACCCCCACGTATACTGGTCTTCCCATCCTGCGTAAGTCGATAAGCAAACCCAAGTCTTGGGCCAAAGTTGGACAGATTGTTAAAAATTGCCGCCTCCGGGCATCCAGGATCATGATGGCTTCCGCCGTATAACAATCCATTAGGGGCATTGGGATACCGCACGGACTGATGGCCTGGATCAAAACATGCGACTCTTCCCAAGCTGTCTTTGGGAGGAATAAACGGATCCCACCGGAGACCGGCGCTGAGCGTGAGTCGAGGAATAACCTTCCAGTCATCCTGGAAGAATGCGCTCCAGTTAATCCCCGTGAAATCCAGGTAAAGGCCGCCTCCTTGGATGAGCGAATTAACATATCCAATCTCGAAATCCGCAAAGCCGTTGCCCGACAGATTGGAGAACGAGAATGTGCCGCCCTCCTGGAATGTATTTCTCATGGGCTGCCTAAGGCGTACCGCCTCGCCACCGAACTGAAACGTGTGCTTACCTTTGACCAGCGTGGCGATTTCACGAAAGGACTGCACTCCGCGATCAAATACTCCATAATTGCCGCCTCCGACACCAAACTCCGCGGTGCCGACACTCAGCGACGCTATATTCCCCGGTCCACCGCGGGGCGGAACGGCCATGTTCACTCCTGCGTCAACCATGGTGAACGGATTCGACGCATACGTCGCTCCAGTAAGTTTGGTGTACCCGTAATAGCTCCCCAGCATGAAGTGCGGCGAGATCGTATAGGTGTAGCTCACGCTAACGTTGTGATCCGTCAGGGTTTGCACGCCACCCGGCATTTGCAGATAATTCGTGGCCGGGTCCGGATTAGCGGCGGTTGCGCTTGAACTGGCAAGCGGCGGGGAAACGAGCGGCACACTGTATTTCTGCTGGAAATAGTGACCGCTGAGACGGTGCTTTCCGAAATTGTAATCGATTTTCCCAAGGTATTCATCCGTGTCTTCAACCGTGGGCAGGCTACTGTAGTTCAATGCGTTCGTTTCGCCTAGACTTAATTGGGCGGCGGTCGGGTTGGGAAGCGGAATCCCCTTGAGAATGAAAGCCGCGACCGGATTGACGGGAACCCGATTGTTGGGATAGGGCACTAGTGTGGGTGTGAAGGGATTGACCAGTTGCGTGCCGGGTAGTAACTCGGAAAAGTCCCCCGTGCGTTCTCTCGCATCCGGCACAAATGCGAATCCCAAGGGGTTGGTGAGGTGGAACCTGGTGCCCTGATAGCTTCCGAAAAAGAACAGCCGGTCCTTCAGAATTGGGCCGCCTACGTCGCCCCCGAATTGATTCTGCTTATAGGGGCTTACGCCGGTGGTAGAGAAGTAGTTCGCCGCATCCAACACATTATTACGGAGGAATTCGAAGACACCGCCATGGATGGCATTAGTCCCCGACTTAAGGGTCACGTTGACGACTCCGCCGAGCGCATTACCATAGACGGCGCTCATGTTGTTGCTTTGAACGTCGAATTCCTGAACGGCGTCCGGATTCGGAAAAGGCATGTTCATGTTGAGGTAAACATCATTAAAATCAGCTCCATCCAGGTGATAGGTCACACCATTGGCGCCGGCGCCATTGACCTTGGCGTATTGCTCACTGGGGAACGTGGCCCCTTCACAACCCGCAGCGCAGTAGTTCGCGGTAACATTGAGCGCTCCGGGAACGAGGAATACCAGTTGCTGCGTATACCGCGTATTCAAGGGTAACTCGGCAACATCTTTCTGATTGATAACTTGAGCGAGAGTCGGGGATTCCGTTGTTACCATCGAAGCATCGCCGGTGACCGTAATGCGTTCCGATACAGCGCCCAGTTTCATGTGGATCGGCAGGTTCACAGACTGGTCAACCTGCAACACGATTCCATTTTGCACGTAGGTCGTGAAACCACTCGTGGTCACGGTAACCTGGTACGTGCCGACCGGCAGACTCGGAAATACGTATTCTCCTGACGTACTTGTTGTCGTGTCCCGTGTGTACGACGTCAACTCATCCTTAACAGTTACTTTCGCGCCTGGCAGCCCCGCCCCAGAGGGATCAACGACCGTGCCTCCGAGGCGTGCCGTCGTGAACTGCGCCCAAGCCTGCGTTCCCAACCCCGCTGCCAGAACCAGTCCCATGAAAACGAAAACGCAACGATATACATTCAAGGCACGCAGCAAACCTGTTCTCATCGAGATAACCTCCATCACAAGTTGGTCACGCTCGCACACCTAGCTGATGACGGAGATAAGGCTGCTGCGAGGCTTGTGCCGATGTCAACCTGAAATTTGAGACGCGTGGTAAGAAGTGTTCAATAGGCTGGATGCAAATCTGGCACACACCGGCGGAATATTCCTCAGGGTGAACGCGGGCCCCACCATTTTGTCGTTTGCGAGCTTGCCTAACATCGCGACGCCTTGCATGAATACATTGCGAAACCTGCGTCTGAATAATTGGGTCGTTAAAGTTGCGGTGCTCACGTACTTCAGACAATTGACAGCTTGGTCACTAAGGCGGTCCATGCTCGCTCCTTGAAAAAGTCTTTGGTGTTAATGGATTTCAGGGTCTGCTCGGCCCGCGATGTCGGTTCCCACCGGCTCTTCCAAGAAATCAAAGTCGCAGCCTTTGTCGGCTTGTCTCACATGCAGTTGATTCAGAACTCCATAGCCACGTTCGAACTTGGGTTTGGGTGGAACCCACTGGGACTTGCGCCGAGCCATCTCCTCATCCGAAACGAGAAGATTCAATTTGCGCGCAGGCACGTCGAGATCAATCAAGTCACCGTCGCGAACTAAGGCGAGTGGACCTCCGACAAACGATTCTGGGGTCACGTGCAGCACGCATGCGCCGTAGCTGGTGCCGCTCATGCGTGCATCGGAGATCCGAACCATATCCCGCACTCCGGCTTCAAGAAGTTTCTTCGGGATCGGTAATTGCCCCCACTCCGGCATTCCCGGCGCGCCGATTGGCCCAGCATGCTGCAGCACAATGACAGACTCGGCTGTGGCCTTGAGTGCCGGGTCGTCGATGCGCGCCGCCATGTCGTTGTAGTCGCGAAACACGATTGCAGCACCCGTATGTTTCTGCAGCCGTGATTCCATCGCAGGTGGCTTGATTACCGCTCCATCCGGCGCCAAATTCCCGTGCAGAACCGCAAGGGCGTCCCGGGCTACCAGAGGATTGCTGCGGCGCCGGATTACCTCTTCATTGAAAATCTGTGCTCCCCGAATGTTTTCGCTGAGCGTATCCCCGCTCACCGTCATCTGACTGCCGTCGATTAAGTCGCCAAGCTCTGCCAGCAAAGCACGTAAACCTCCCGCATAGTAGAAGTCTTCCATCAAGAACTGTCCGGCTGGCCGGATGTTGGCTAGCACTGGCGTGCAACGTGCTAGTTCATCAAAGCGATCGATGGTCAGCAGGATACCTGCGCGGCGAGCTAGCGCCACGAGGTGAATCAGGGAGTTGGTCGAACCGGACAAAGCCAGAACAGTGGTAATCGCGTTGTCAAACGATCTGGCGGTCAGAAAGTCGGAGGGCTTCTGATCTTCCCACACCATCTCCACGATGCGCTTACCGGTGAGGGACGATTGCTGCGCATGGCGCGAATCAACAGCTGGCGTAGAGGCGAAGCCTGGCAACGTAAATCCAATCGCTTCGGCTGCGCTGGTCATCGTCGAAGCCGTGCCCATGGTCATGCAGTGTCCGGGAGAACGCGCTATCCCAGTCTCGATTCCCCTCCACTGCTCTTCACTGATTTTCCCGCTTCGCAACTCTGCCCAGTATTTCCAGCTATCCGTGCCGCTGCCGAGCGTGACTCCGTTCCAGTTGCCCCGAAGCATCGGGCCTGCGGGGAGAAAAATAGCCGGCAGATCCATGCTGAGCGCTCCCATCAGCAGTCCGGGCGTCGTCTTATCGCAGCCACCCATCAGGACGCAGCCGTCGAAAGGATAAGAGCGAAGCATTTCCTCGACCTCCATCGCGAGAAAATTGCGATAGAGCATTGTCGAAGGTTTTTGGAAAGGCTCAGAGAGCGTCATCGCCGGCATTTCTAGCGGGAAGCCGCCGGCTTGCCAGACACCGCGCTTTACGTCTTCGACGCGTTCCTTGAAGTGGGTATGACAGGGATTGATGTCACTCCAGGTGTTAACAACGGCGATTACAGGCTTTCCGGCGTAATCAGAAGCGTCGTAGCCCATCTGGGCGGTGCGTGAACGGTGGCCGAAAGAACGCAGGTCGTTGACACCATACCAACGATGGCTGCGCAAATCTTCGGGCCTCTTACGCTGTTGTTTCACGCTTTTCCTTAAGTAATTGACGCCCGATCTCAATAGTGAGAGATCAATAAGCGGGGATTATTCCGGCTCTGAGCCGAATCAATCAGGAATTGCCGGCGAAGGTGGAGGCCATGGATCCACGCCAGCGGGTGATGCTGGATCCGGATATGGACCGACCCGTTCGTTACTGTATTGGCGTCAACTCCCACACATGGGTGCCAAGGCCTGCCGGAATGTCAATCACCACACGTTCATGGAGTAAATCAGCCGCGCTCAATTGCCCGGCCGCCTTACCATCAACGGAGACCCGGAGTGACCCCGAATTTCTGAGCGAGTCACGTAGCTGGTCGGAGAGCCATAACTGCCAGGAGGAAGCATGCTTTCCGAAATAAGCGCAGTAATGACTGTCAAAATTGAACGCAAGTTGCCACCCTTTCTCCGGTAAAGAATCAATTTGAGTGTGGATGAGTCCAATATACTGGTTCGTGGTCACTGTCTTGTAGTTGGCGGGCAGGGCTTCCAAAAGCTGTTCGAGGAAGTCCGGCTGCATCGCTATATCCCGATCGTGAAACAGAAGCATCGCTGGCCCGTCCGGATGAGCGGGCCAGCTCTCGGGGTGCAAGGCCGCGAGCCGGTCGTAGCTCGTGGTTCCCACTTGCGGCGAGACGCCTGACATATCCAAGACCAGATCCGGATCGAGATAATAGTAGAAATCCGGCTCGGCATGGAAAAGTCCAAATCCTGCCTGGGCCGCCACTCGGCCAGTATTGTTGAACTGAGACTTTGACCAGCCGGAACCACCGGGTCTCAGCTCCAGAGCTTGCTGCTCGAAATCTTTTCGCAAATACTCCAGGCCACGTCTCATGCGAAATAGCTGTACGACAGCGGGGGACTCTTGTCCTCGGCGCTCGTCCCCAAACTCGGTGTACCAGCCGCCGGCCGAGCCTTCTCCGGCTAAGTCCGCAATCCACCACGGTCCAGGGGGAGACTCGAGGTCGGGCTGCATGTGAGTCCAGCCGTGGCATTCAATCTCCACGACACCTGCCTCCACCGCTTCCTTTAATCCCCTTCGGGTAGAGGCGTAGTCCTGGTGTAATCCATAGAGGTCCGTGAATTTCTGATCCCAGGGAGTGACAATTCTTTTTGTCTTCCGGTCCACGTACCCCGTAATAACATTGGCCGCAACGACAAACTGTCTCTTCTCGAGTGGGGCAATCAGCCCTTTGCGAAGGATTTCTTCGCTCGGTTCAAGATAACGCCAGTAGGAAAGGTAGCCTTTGTCGGACGTCCCCCAATCATCGATCTCAATCTCAATGCTATGGGAATAGTCGATGTTTGGTTGGACGATATACCCGAGGCTCCAAACCAGCGAACGAAAGAATAGGCTTCTCCAATATCCTGAGTCGCGAAGCATCGGCAAATTCGGCACTCCCATCCAGATGGCAGAAGTTCTTTCTCCCAGTTGGCGGACGGTAAGGACCGCGTGGTGATTCTGGTCGATAAGAACCTCGCCACCTCTTGGTTCCACCCACGGTCGCTCAGAAAATTGCCACGAAACATCCAGCGATTCCATTTTCTGCCGGACGAGATCCTGCGTTATGAAATGCGTCTGGACGACCTTGAGAGGGTCGGTTGCCGAGTAGAGTTCCTTGAACTTCAAGCCCAATAGCCGTTCGAGTGCGGGATCCAGAAACCGAGAGCGGCAAACCAGAAGACTCGCTCCGGCCTTGGTCGCTTCTCCAAGAGAATCGACATCCTGGTTGGCGTACGAATCAGAATCGGCGAGCCAGATAATCACGCCGTAGCGCGCTTGTCCCGACCGGTCCAACAAGTAAGTATCATCGAGATGCTGCTGGTCTAATCGCAGAATATCAAAAGGAATGGACCAGGCTTTGAGCAAGGCAGCGACCGGCTGGAAGGCATCCGTTGCGTGGTCCACCACAACGCTAGACGGATCGTTCCACTTTTCGACAACCAGAAGAGCGCGGTAAGGCTTTACGGGCCAAGGTTGGGCTAGCATTCCTAAGCAAGCAACAAAGATGAAGGAGGAACTCAGAAACACGCGCAAGCCGGAATCTCCTTGTTGAGTTCAAAAACAGCAACCATTGTAAGCCTGACGTAAAGGCACACAATCTGCAACTACGCTAGTACTCCATATCGTCTCGCACCGGCCGCTACTCGACTACGATCGGGTTGCGGGGAAGTCCAAGCCGATCGAGGAGGTTGAGAATTTGCCGGTTTAGAAACAGGATCCGATCCTCGAGATGTTTGTCCGGCCTCAAAGTGAGTTGGCGCACTACAGTTTCTCCTAAGATGCCGCGAGCTGCGAGCAGCCGCTTTTCGGCGTGATGGAACAGCTCTAAATGTTGCAGGCTGAAAACAATCTGCGGGAGAACTCCTTCAAAAATTTTGTGGGCCTTTTCCATCTCGTTATTCGTGGCGAGCTGAAATACTTTGACGAGCAAATCCGAGACGGCAAGGCCAGGCATAACCCCGCAAATGCCGGCCGGTATCAGGTCCAGCATGTACATGCCGCCCCACCCTTCGAGAACGCCGACTCCGCCATTTGTCGCTTCCAAAATGGAGGTCACTTTCGACGACATCATCGGTTCTTCCAGCTTGATCCAGCGAAAGTGCGGATGAACCTTATGCAACTCTGACGCGAAACGAGCTGTGATCGTCGGCCCTGAATGGTTGACATCCTGAATCAGAAGCGGAATGTCAATTGAGGAGAGGATCCGGTCGAAGTACCGGTACAGATCACATTCGCCGAAAGCAAACATGCGGGGCACGGCGATCGCAATTGCCGATGCCCCGGCTTTCTGAGTTTCGCGAGCCGCCTCCACTGCCTGCACGACGGACGCGAAGTTCACCTGCGCGAAAACTGGCAGACGGCCAGCCGTCTGCCTCACAGCCTCGGATACCACGCGCGACCTCTCGCACTCCGAGAGTTTATAGAACTCGCTGGCATATGACGGCAGGCATATGGCGCAAGCGCCCACCGCGCATGCGAAATCCAACAGGCGCCTTACGGACGGCCAATCAACCTGCTCCTCTGCCGTGAAAGGTGTCGGAATAATCGGGATGATACCGTTTACGCGAAACTCGCGTGCATTAATCACGCCTGCTCTCCTTAAACTTCGTAAGAAGCCGCCTCCAGCATCCGCCCGCTTCGTACACTCTAACGATGATGGCCAACGAATACTACCAAGCTACAGAGCTGCAAGCTTTAATCGGCAATCGAGAAACCTTGCTATCCGCATAATCACGCAAGCTACGTGGCATCATCCTTCCATTCTCGATTGATCTGTCAAGCGGTTTCTGGTAGGTTTGCTGCTGCCGTCCACCGGATTGGACGAATTCCTTAATTCATCGTGGAGGCCCATGGCGCCGCTTAAGGAATACTCGGTGCCGTCGATCGAACGGGCACTTTCGATGCTTGAATGTCTAGCCCACTCGAAACACGGGTTTTCAATTTCCGAAATCGGTCGAAGGCTCAAGATTCCGAAAAGCTCGGCTCACATGATCTTAACAACCTTAGAACGAAGGGGATTCCTTCAGAAGAATACGCAAACTGGCAAATACCACTTTGGGCTGCAGTTGGTTAGCTTGAGCAGGAGTGCGCTCGAGAACCTGGATCTTCGCGAGGAAGCCCAACCTTTTTTGCGGTGTCTAATGCAAGAGAGTGGGCTCACCGTCCATATGGCAGTGCTGGAACGCGATGAAGCGGTGATCATTGAAAAAGTTGAGGCGCCCGGATTGGTGAGGCTAGCTTCATGGATCGGCCGCAGACTGGATGTCAATTGCACCGGAGTTGGAAAGGTTCTTCTGGCTTTCCTCCCAGAGGATGAGCTTACTCATCTCCTTAGAACCAAAGCCTTCGCCCGACACAATAGCCGCACCGTCATTTCAAAAAGCGCTTTGAGGCGAGAACTTACGCTCGTAAAGCAATCAGGGTACGCTCTTGACGATGAGGAAGATGAACCCGGATTGCGTTGTATTGGAGCTCCCGTATTTGACGAGAACCAGAAGGCTGTGGCCGCAATCAGCGTGGCGGGGACTGCAAGCCAAATTACGATCGATCGTGTTCCGATCCTGGCGCGCATGGTAAGGCGGGCTGCAGGAGGAATTTCTTCACGTCTGGGTTATACAGCACAAGAAAGAATTGCGAACTAGGGTCCATCGAATCAAGACGAGAGCCGTCTGCCAGCGCTTAAGTCGCGATGGTGAGCACTGGGAGCAGCTAGCTTATTTGCTCGTCAGTCATGGACTCCCCTTTGTGAATATGTGGAGCGTTATTTCCACATCCGAAGCATTACAACACCCCCTTGGGGCACAGTGACCGTATAAGAGCCGTGGAGAACACCCAGATCCTTGTGGGCCCACAGATCACGAGCATGAACTGGACCGCTGAAGCCCAGATCTTTCAGCATCAGAGTGAATGGTTCCGCTTCATCGTCCGTAACATAGTTGAAGAGGGCTACGGCTTTGGCGCCGCCACTTAACGGCTTCACCCAGACTTGAGGCGGTCCGATGCGGCTCCCCTGGATTCCCAAGCTGTCCTGATCAACTGCAATCACTTCCTTGTTCATCAGAATGCTTTTGGTCGTCTCGTCCATCTTGCTCAGGTCATTGCCAGCGAGTAGGGGAGCGGCCAGCATCGCCCATAGGCTCATCTGGGTGCGGTATTGGTTTGCTGTCATGCCGCCATTGCCTATCTCGAGCATGTCCGGATCATTCCAATGGCCCAGTCCGGCGAACTTCTCCAGCCCCGCCTGAGAGAAACCAATCAGCGCCATGCTGCCATAGTTATCGCGGATATCATCGGTTGTGCGCCACAGATCCCCTCCCACCTTCCGACCCCACTCCCACACCGAATCGACACCGTACTGACAAAGGCTGTAAACGATGGACCGATGTGTATTCACAAGCGCCTGGTGCATCTTCCCGTAGGCCTCTTGCATCATCGCCAGCGCCTTCTGCGGATCCTGGTGGGGATCGTGCAGCTTCATGATCTCCATGTAGCTGCATAGGTCGTATTTCAGAAAGTCCACACCCCACTTGGCATAGGTGTTCGCATCCTGCTGCTCATGGTCATAGCTGCCCTCATAACCTCCACACGTCTTCGGCCCTGGAGAAGAATAGATTCCGAACTTCAATCCCTTTGAGTGCACATAGTCGCCAAGCGCATTCATGTCGGGAAATCTGGTGTTGGAATGAATGTTGCCCTGGGCGTCGCGCTCGCCCTCCCATGAGTCGTCGATATTGACATAGATGTAGCCAGCATCCCTCATTCCGCTTGCGACCATAGCATCGGCTGCTGCACGCACATCGGCATCGGTCACCTTGTCGGCAAAGTGGTTCCAGCTATTCCAGCCCATTGGTGGAGTAGCGGCCCGTTTCGCGGATTGAGCCTTTGCTGTTAGACAGGGCTGCCAAATCAGAGCGATCGCAACTGTCGCACACACTTGCACAAATCGCCGCCGATGGAAACGCATATTACTTGTTCCCCCTTTTTTGAATGGAGAGAATTACGGATGCACAAGCAAACTCGCTCCTAATGTGGCATGCTTCACATCTGAACCTTGAGTGCATTGGACGTCTTCCCGGTCTTCCCACACCGATCTGCTTTCGATTTCGTCGCAGCCGAGGTTGAACTCTATAGCAACTAGCTCTCTTTAACCTGAGCTGTCAACCGGTTTCGCCGCAGACGTGGTTTTTCGTACAGTCGGCCGGACGACGAATTCTCGCTCCGAATGTATCCGCGCTGGTAGCGCGAATTTATCAAATATCAGGTGAAATTGAAGCTAGGACACATAATCCGCGCTGCAGGAACTTCTTTACCGCAGATCTCCGCGACATTTGTTCAGTCGATAAAACCAGTCTTCAAACTCTGCGCGCAATGGCGTCGATTTCCACTTTAATTCCGTTCCACAGAACCGACTGCACTGTGGTCCGCGCAGGGCGAACCCCAGAAAAGAACTCCGAGTACACCCGATCAAAACGATCGAAATCCCGAATGTCTGCCAGATGACAAGTACACTTCACCACATCCTCAAAACTATATCCGGCTGCCTCAAGGATTTTTCCAATGTGTGACAGAGTCAATCGCGTTTCGTCCTCGATCGACCCTCTCACTACCTCCCCGGTTCGCAGGTTCAAAGGGCCTTGACCGCTGATGAACAACCAGTTATCCAACTGAATGCCGGCCGAATAAGATCCGGTGGAGGCGAGTTTATCGGGGTGCTTTATTTCGCGCTTAGGCATTATGCGTCTCTCTATTATCTATTGTTCTCAATGGTAGTCAAAAATGTGCCACAGAAAAACGAGAACCGCGGCGACAAAAATATCAGATTCTTGAGAAGTTCGTAACTCAGAAGATCAGAGAAACTAGTGATGTTGTCCAGCTAATTGGTCGTTATTTTGAAACGTGGGCGAAATCTCCTTGACGGGCAAACCACCATACTCGAAAATTACCCGCGACTTGGCCGTGCGGTGAATTGTCCACACGATTAGAGTTGAGGAGACATGACCGCACAAACTGGACTTGCGCCTGCAGCGACTGGAATGTGTGGTGCAGAAGTAAGCCGGGCGGGCAAGAGCAATCGATGACGTTCCTTCAGATCAAGTCTGGGAGTTGGTTGTCCAGCATAGAAGTCAGAAAAAGGGTTAGATGATAAAGGCCAACCACGCCAGCCGTCGCGACTTCGTTCTTGGCCTGGCCGCGAGTTCAGCGGCTCTGCGCCCAGCGGTTGGCCCCGGGTCTTGGCTTTCTCCCGGACGTACGGCGCGAATGTCCAGTGCTTCCAAGCAAGTCCCAGCGGAACACGTTGTGAACATTCTAGACTTCGGCGCGGTTGGCGACGGCCGGACGTTGTGCACATCCAGTATTCAAGCCGCGATTGATGCGTGTGCCGCGGCTGGTGGCGGGAAGGTTTACGTTACACCCGGAAAGTATCTAACCGGACCGATTTTCCTGAAGAGCAATCTAGAGTTTGAAGTTTTGGCTGGCGCTACTCTACTCGGGAGCGCCAATTTCACCGACTACCCCACCATTCCGGGGTGGTGGGAAGGTCTGGAGCGCAGGGTCTATGCTTCCATGATCACTGGCATCGATGTTGAGAATGTGGCGATCACTGGCCAGGGGACTCTCGACGGTCAGGGAGCTGTGTGGCTGGACGCATGGGGCAAAACCGAAGAATTGCGTAAGAAAATGGGACTAATAGGGAGAGAGCCCGAGAACCCTTCCGGATCTCCACTGCCTTGGCCACGCCCGCGAATGATCAATCTCTATCGCAGCCGCAAGGTGCTTATTAGCGGCCTCACCATTCATGATTCTCCCTCGTGGACAGTTCACCCGGTTTTGTGTGAAGACGTTTACATCGAAGGGCTCACGATTGTTAATCCGCCGCACTCGTGGAATACGGATGGCATTGATCCGGAGTCCTGTCGTAATGTCCGCATCTCTAACTGCTACATCAGCACAGGCGATGACTGCATTATGGTGAAGTCCGGCTACAAGCAGATTCCCGGAAAACCGTTTCTGCCCTCGGAGAACATTGTCGTGACGAACTGCGTATTCAACGCCGGCGGATGCGGAGTAGGAATCGGCAGCGAAACGGCTGGAGGAGTGCGCAACGTCGCGATCAGCAATTGCGTATGTGACGGAACGACCTGCGGGCTATATTTCAGGACTGCGCGCGGACGAGGCAATGTCGTGGAGAACGTCTCTGCGGTTAATGTGGTCATGCGAAACCTTGAGGATACAGGAATTATCTTCAGTATGTTCTACGAGGACGAAGATCGAAGCACTGTGCACCCGGTAGATGTACGCACTCCCATCTTTCGCAACTTTCACTGCAGCGACATTCTTTTGGATGGAGCAAAGATCGCGGTCGTCGTTGAAGGTTTGCCCGAGAGCCCTATTCAACGAGTGTCGTTGGAGAATGTGTTCGTGAAGGCCGCTGAAAAAGGCATTTCCGGCTACCAGGTGCACGGGTTCAACCTTAGCAACGCGATAGTGAACGCAAACAACGGACCTTCGGTAGAGTGCAAGAGTGTTCTCGATCTCGAACTGGTTCGTGTCCGGGCTGCGAAATCACAACCCGAGGCACCTGTCATTATGCTTGAGGATGTACACGAGGCAATGGTGCAGTCCTGCACCGCTACCGAGAGCAGCCCAGCACTGGTTCAACTCAGGGGAGACGGCAACCGGGACATTACTCTTGCCTTGAATCGCGTTTCGAAACAAACCCAAGAGGTAGTGTTTGCAAGTGGCGCATCAGAACGAGCGGTCGTGAAACGCATTTAAGCACGCAAGACAAGGAGATGGCATGACCTCATTGCGAAGGATGCCGTTCATTGTGGACTGCACAATCCTACTCGCTATATGCGTCGGTGCCGTCGCACAAACCACAACTCAGTCGGTAAAGAGTGTGCTCGAAGAGCGCATCCAGCCCAGTGCCATAACCGCGTTCCAGCTGCAAAGTTACTTGGCGAAACGTATTCCCCGGCTATCCTCTCCTGTTAGCTCGGACAAGTGGTCTTCGGAAGAGGCGACGATTCGCAAACATGTCCTTGAAGATGTGGCTTTTCATGGCTGGCCTCGTGAATGGATCGACGCCGCGCCCCGCTTTCAGGAGACCGATGTCATTGAAACTGACAAGGGATACCGGCTGCGCAAATTCCGGTACGAGATTGTGCCGGGTTTCGAGTCCGCGGCAACCCTGTACGAACCGCAAAAAGTCACTGGGAAAGCACCAGCCATTCTCAATGTCATCGGTCACGAAGTTGCGGGAAATGCGGCGGAATACGAGCAAAAGCGTTGTATCAATTTCGCCAAGCGCGGGATTTTCGCGCTGAGCTTGTCCTGGGCGGGATTTGGCGAACTGGCGCAACCGGAAAATGGCCATGACTATGCAGCGCACCTCGATCTCGTAGGCGCCAATGCGCTGGGCTTCTTCTATCTTTCCATGCGGCGGGGGCTTGACTATTTGGCGAGTCTGCGGCAGGTCGATGCCCGTCGTCTTGGGGTCACCGGCTTGTCGGGCGGTGGCTGGCAAACCACGCTGCTGAGTGCTCTCGACGAGCGTGTCGCCGTGGCTGTAGAGGTAGCGGGTATTGGAGCGCTCGAGTCAAACCTCACCCGCCCTCTTGACTTGGACGAGATCGAAGAAAACGCAACGGACCTCACACAAAATGAGGATTACCCCTTCTTTGTGGCCATCCGCGCACCCCGTCCCACTTTGCTCATTCACAACGCAGAGGATGACTGCTGCTTTCGTGCTGCTCTGGTTAAGCCCTACATCTATGATCAAGTCCGGCCCTTCTTCCGTTTGTTTGGCAGAGAGGACGATCTGGCATGGCACGAGAATCGCGATCCTGGCACGCATAATTACCAGCTTGAGAACCGCGAACAAGCTTATGGTTTCTTCACCAAACACTTTGGCTTGCCCGTTATTCCAAACGAGATACCCAGCAATGATGAGATCAGACCGGCGGAGAAGCTCGCGGTGGGTTTGCCGGAGCAGAATTTAACCATTCTGGGCCTCGCAAGAAAGTTGGCCGCTCAGATCTCCCAAACAGCGATTCCAACGGGCAGCGAGCGGGCTTTGTGGATCAAGTCTCAACGAGAACACCTGAAAGGCGTGATTCGCTATGCTCCGGTTTCGGTTGAGAATGCCTGGAGGACAAACAACACCAAGCATCTGGGATTGGAAACCCTGTCTTACCGCTTCGATTTCTCGAACGGGCTCAGCGCCACAGGAATATGGCTCAAGGCCATTTCGGCCCCCTCAGACAGGCCGGTTACCATCGTCCTCGCGGATGAAGGCTACAAGGCTGCAGGGGAAGTGGTTTCCGAACTCGTCAACCGCGGGGAACAGGTGCTTGCTCTCGATTTGCTTTTCAATGGAGTCACTGCGCCAGAAAATCCAGCGGATTGGGAGATGCTAGTGGCCACGACCGGAGATCGCCCCCTTGGCCTGGAAGCTGCACAACTGTTGGCGGTAACCGCCTGGCTTCGGACTAAGGGTGGTCACAGCAACATTAGTGTTGTAACAGAGGGGATTCGTAACCAGGTGATTGCGGTCACGTCTGCCGCCCTGGAACCCAGTGCGTTTGCACGGACTGAAAGTCGTCAGTCGATGGGGAGTCTGGATTATCTGCTTAAGAACTCGGTGCCTTTCCGCTCGGCGCCGGAGCTTTTCTGCCTCGATCTTTATAGATACTTTGACTTAGACCGCCTTTCGCTAATGGCTGTTCCGACCGAAGTGACGCGAACCGGAGGTGAAGCCGTTTCGGGAAAAGGAAACACCAAGAAATACGAGTAGAAGGGTGCTGCTGGCTTCCGCCAGAGGGTTAAATGGGTGCCGCAAATGGCTACAAGAGCAGAGCAAGGTGAATTCGGTTAGAGTGTCGAGACCCTCATGACGATTCATGACCTGGACACGCCCGCCCTACTGATCGATGTGAACGTGCTCGACGGCAATCTACGCAAAATGGCGAAGTATTGCAATGATCATAAACTCGCGCTGCGGCCCCACACCAAGACGCACAAGATGCCTGAGGTTGCGCGGTATCAACTGCAACACGGGGCAGCAGGGATAACGGTAGCCAAGCTGGGCGAGGCGGAAGTAATGGCAGATGCCGGCATTGGGGACATCTTGATCGTCTATCCATTATGGGGAGAGAAAAAGTGGGCACGTCTGGTCGATCTTGCAACTCGCGTGAGAATCACGGTGGCAATCGACTCGCTTGCGGTAGCTGCCGGCATTTCACGGGCTGCGACCGCGGCTGGCACAGAAATTGGAATTAGGGCGGAGTTCGATACCGGATTCCACCGCTGCGGGTGGCCCATCGCGACCTCATCGATGGATGAAATTCATAAGATGATTGCCCTTCCGGGTCTGCGGTGGGATGGGATTCTGGTCTATCCAGGGCACATTATGGGTAATCAAACTATCCGTGAGCGGGACATAGAGCGTGAGAATGAAACCATGGACACATTGTTCGAGCTTCTCGATTTCGCTTCGATTCCGTATCCGGTAGTGAGCGGGGGGAATACGCCGGCGGCTCTTGTGAGCCATCGCTTCCACGGGCTGACGGAAATCCGCCCCGGAACATATGTATTTAACGATCGCAATACCGTGGACGCCGAATCGGCCGAGTTTGCTAACTGTGCCTTAACGGTGCTGGTCACGGTCATCAGTAGAAGCGATTCGCAACGCGCCATTATCGATTCAGGAAGTAAGACCCTCTCCGCGGATCCGTTGCTATCTGGTGACCGGTTGGGCTATGGCTACGTGCTGGGACACCCGGAATTCAAGCTGCAAGAGCTCTCTGAGGAACACGGGCACCTGACCATTTCAGGTAGTTCCACGATTAACATTGGCGACCGGCTCAGGGTCATTCCGAATCACGTATGCACTTGTATTAACCTGCATGACCGCGTCTTTGTGGTGGAAGGAGAGCAAGTCGTTGACCAGTGGAAAGTAGCAGCGCGTGGGAAAGTTGCGTGACAGAGAATTCCGGAGGATTGGTCCGGCGGCTGCATGTGTGATCACTTGGTTCTTTAAACACCGTTGTTGGAGCATTCATGCCGGCGCACGCAAGCATTGCCCTGTCTGAAGCCCTTGGCATGTGCGATTGAGATCGAACCAGGAAGAAGGCGAAATACACAATGCCGCTGCTGCATGAAAACCGACTCTTTCCCGCCGATCCATCTGCACTGGAAGTCGCCAAGAGGATTTACGAGAGC
>Ga0307479_10002207_pt1 | contig 17708 bp, 13 predicted proteins | sample atmos_gasesECM4C_FD_203743 | JGI IMG/M metagenome (GOLD analysis project Ga0307479, IMG submission 203743) | Hardwood forest soil microbial communities from Morgan-Monroe State Forest, Indiana, United States - atmos_gasesECM4C_515 | ecosystem: Environmental > Terrestrial > Soil > Temperate... | reverse complement strand
GGCCTTCGAGGCGAAGGCCCATGCGATTGGAGTCTTCCGCGATGCGATACGTACTTTCGTAAAACAGTTGCTGGGATTTCTGTGGGAACAAGTCGCTCTGCGGGCCGGGCGTGACGCGCAAGACCTTGCGCGGCGACAGACTCCGCAAGATTCGCGGGGATACCGTCCTTTTCCGAAACGCGCCTGTTACGCGGCCGATGCGCACCGCGTCTCCTTTCCGGAGAGCTCTGCCTTCGTGACCGCCGAGGCCGCTCAAGAGGTGCGTGGACACGCTGCCCAGGAAAGGTTTCTCAGCGATTCCACCCTGCACGCACAAATAGCAACGCGCGCCCGAACGTGTTGCTCCCACACGAAGTGCTTGACCGGGTTTCACTTCGGCAGAGGTCCAGAACTCAAGAAGCGAGCCGTCGACCGTCGCCGCAAAGTCGGAGCCTGTCAGCGCAATGATTGCGCCTTGCGGGAAGACAAACGTGCCACCGAGCAACGTCATTTCCAGCGCTGCTGCGCCCTCCGCGTTGCTCACCAAGCGATTTCCCAGGCGAAGCGAAATTGAATCGGCTGCGCCGGAAGCTGAGACACCCAGAGGACCGAAACCTTCTCGCCCTGAGTCTTGTACGGTGGTTAGCAGGCCGGGCGATTGCACCTGAATCACGCTCATGCTCGCTCCAACGCGGCGAATTGCTCGGGGGAGATCGGTGTGAATCGGACGCGGTCGCCGATGGACAACAGGCTGAATCCCTCTTGGTCTGGCAAGAACATCGAGACGGGAGTGCGCCCCAGCAATCGCCAGCCGCCGGGCGTGGCGACGGGGTAGACGCCAGTCTGGCGGCCCGCGATACCGACGCTGCCGGGTGGAACTCTGCGACGCGGCGTCGCCAAGCGCGGGGTCACTAGCGCTTCCGGTAGCCCGCCCAGATATGCGAAGCCCGGGACGAAGCCTAGAAAATAGACAATGTAGGTAGCTGAAGAATGCAATGCGATCACCTGTGCGAGTGTCATACCGCGGATTTGGCTCACGTCGATCAGGTCCGGGCCATGTTCTCCGCCGTAGCACACCGGGATTTCCACCTGGCGCGGTTCTGGGAGCGTCACGCTCTCCAGCCTTCCGAGATATTGCTTTAGATTTTGTTCGAGCTGCGCGTGCCGCCACTTCAGCGGATCGAATTTGACTAGGACAGAGCAGTACGCGGGATGGAGATTGCGGATACCTGCAATAGGCTCCTGCTCGAGCAGCAGCAGGAATTTTCTGACGCGTTCGTGAGCCTCAAGTGTGATTTGCTGACCAAAGTAGACTAGTAGCGATTGGTCGCTCGCGCGCTGGAATCGCGCGGCATCGTCTGCGGACGTGAGCATGCGGAAAGAGTATACCGCTGGTCTTGTATCGGCTAACCCCCGGCGGGATTTTGCCGCCCTAATCCGAAGAGGCTAAGGGTCTGCCGACCGCCACGCCGCGTTGCTCTCACCAGGTCGCGTTTGTCACATTCAGAGGCGTGGAACTCAGGGCGTTGTGAACACTTCGGTGCGGAGTCTACCTTGACCCCGAAACACGGGTGCGTTAGGGTGTAAGAAGTTTCTCCGTGAGTTGGCCGTAGTAGCTGGGCGCAGTCAAGGCGGCCGACGGACAGCAGGAGGAATCCGCCATCGGCCACCCGGTTTCCGTAGAAGCAAAGCCCGCCACTTGGATGCGTCGTACCGTTCACATTTCCGGACAAATCGAACCATTCTTCGGCACTCTCGACGAGAACGTGCGCCTGCTGGAGGATTCGCTGCAAGTGCGCACGCATTTGAACGACACGCGGCTGACCGTTGAGGGCAAGCAGGACAGCGTCGACCAAGCCGTGAAAATCGTCGAGGAATACAATCACCTGACTCGGCACGGTCGCGTGCTGTCGAGCGCAGAAGTGAAGTCTCTGATGCGGGTGGCGACCGAGGAGCCGCACGAATCGCCACGAGGAATGTTTGAGCATGCGCGCACGCGTTCGTTCGGCAAAAAAGTGGTCACGCCGAAAAACGCCAGCCAGCGGCGCTACATGGAGGAGATTGAAAAGCACGACATGATGTTTGCCGTCGGGCCCGGCGGAACAGGGAAGACGTACATCGCCGTGGCCATGGCCGTCAGCGCGCTGCTCACGAAACAGGTGAACCGCATTATTTTGGCACGGCCAGCGGTGGAGGCAGGGGAGCGCCTGGGCTTCTTGCCGGGCACGCTGCAACAAAAGATTGATCCATATATGCGGCCTTTATATGACGCGCTCTACGACATGCTGGATGCGGACAAGCTCGATCGCTTCCTGGAGAAGGGCATCATCGAGGTGGCCCCGCTGGCGTTCATGCGCGGCCGCACGTTGAACGATTCGTTCGTCATTCTGGACGAAGCGCAAAACACGACCAGCGAGCAAATGAAGATGTTCCTGACGCGCCTGGGCTTCAACTCCAAGGCGGTGGTGACCGGGGACGTGACGCAGATTGATTTGCCCGCGGGGAAAAAGTCGGGATTGGTAGAAGCGCTGGAAGTGTGCGGAAAGATCGAAGGGATCGGCGTCGCGCAGTTCACGGAAAAGGATGTGGTGCGGCACAACCTCGTGCAGCAGATTATCCGCGCTTATGAAGAGTATGATGGCTCGCAGCCGCAACGCAGCGGCGGCGGGAATGGGAAAGCCGAGCCGCGCGGCGAATCCGTCAAGGAACAGACTAAAGAATCTCTGCGAGGATGATCCTAAACCGCCAGCATGCCGTGCGCGTGGCACGGCGGCCACTTGAGCTATTCCTGGCTCGCGTGCGGCGGGAACTGGGGATCGGGCAAGCGGACGTCACCATTTGTTTCGTCAGCGATGCGGAGATCGCGCGGATGAATCAGGCCTTTCGCAAGAAAAAAGGGCCAACCGACGTGCTGTCGTTCCCGGCAGGTGACCGCCCCGCGCCTATCTCATTGCTGCCGCGTCGAAAGCCGGGGAGCGGTCGCCGCTCGAAGCGTGAAGATTTTCTCGGAGACGTCGCCATCGCGCCTGCCACGGCGCGCCGCAACGCCAAGAAGCTTGGACGCACGCTGCCCAGTGAGCTGCAAATCCTAATCCTTCATGGCGTGTTGCATCTGCTCGGCTACGACCACGAAACCGACCGCGGTGAAATGGACCGCGTCGAAGGGCGATTGCGGCGCAGGCTGAGGCTCACGTGAGCTGGCTTTTCCTTGTGTATACGCTTGGCACGGTGCTGCTGGCGCTGAGCCTGCCGATATTTTCCTACCTCACGCTGATCTATCGCGAGCTTGGCCGTATGACCACCGGGCGCATCCACGAACACCTGGAAATCTTCGAAACGGAAATCGAGCCGAAGCTCAAAATCAACCGGCGCAGCGGCGGCCGCACGTTTCGCATCATCGGACACTTCTGGCTTGCGTTCCTGGTATTGGAAACCACGCGAGGCGTGGTCTATTTTGTGCCGGGCCGGTGGGAATCTTTTTTGGAATTTATCGTCTTCCTGACCTTGGAAGTAGTGATTTTAATGCATTTTCTGCCGGACATGCTGTTGTATCGGACTACTGGCAGATGGCTGCTTCCGCTGCTGCCGCTGATCCGCGTGGCGATGTGGCTGGCGTGGCCGGTGCGGATTTTCCTGGAAGGCGCGGAGTCGCTGGCGAGAATAGCCGAGCACGAGCCGGAGCGCACCGAAGAGCAACGCACAGAAGAGGGCATCGAAGCGCTGGTCGAAGCGGCAGAGGAGGAAGGAATCATCGAGCCGGAGCAGGGCGATTTGATCGAGCAAGTGGTGGAATTCAGCGACAAGCGCGTGCGTGAAGTGATGACGCCGCGGCCGGACATCGTGGCCATCGCGGCGGACGCCACGCTGGAGGAATTCCACGCAAAAGTCGTGGAGACACGATTCGCGCGGCTGCCGGTTTATGAGAGGTCGCTGGATGACATTTACGGCGTGGCCTATGCGCAGGACTTATTGCATATTGCCGACCAGGACTTGCCCAAACGCAAGGTGCGCGAGCTTGCGCATCCCGTGATGTTCATTCCGGAAACGAAGGCGGGTTCGGAGTTGTTGCGCGAAATGCGGCAGAAGAGTCATCCCATGGCTATCGTGATCGACGAGCACGGACTGGTAGCCGGTCTCGCCACGGTGGAAGACTTGGTCGAAGAAATCGTCGGGGAGAGCGGGCGCGATGACAAGCAGCCGGCACCGGACGTGGTGCGCGAGCCAGACGGCGGGTTAGTCATGCGCGGAAGCATGTCCATCGACGACGTGGAGGATCTGCTTAGCGTACACTTCGGAGACAAAACGGACGAAGCGGTGACCACCATTGCGGGCTTGCTGAGTCACGTGTCGGGGAAAGTTCCAGCGCCGGGCGATAAGGTTGACATCGCGGGATATCGCTTTGAAGTGATAGAAGCGAACCAGCGCAAGGTTCTGCGCTTGCGCATTCGGAAGCGCCCCGCGGCTACGGTCACCGCGAAGTAGGTTCCTGTCATTATTCCTCGGTCCCTTCTTCTTCGTTCTCTGGCTCATGCGCTTGCACCGCACTCAAACCCTCGAGCTGAAAATGCCAATCCAATTCACGGACGCGCTGCGGATTGTCACGCCAATCTTGTGCGACCTTGACGAACAAGCCCAGAAAAACCTTCGTGTTCAGGAGAGATTCCAGCTCCTTGCGCGCTTCCGTCCCGATTTTCTTCAGCATTGCGCCTTTGTGCCCGATAAGAATCTTCTTTTGCGTATCGCGCTCGACGTTAAGAGTCGCCTCGATGCGCACCATCCGTGGGGTCTCTTCGTATTTATCGACGAAGACGGATAGCGCGTAAGGCAGTTCGTGATGCAGGGACCGGATGGCCTTCTCGCGGATAATTTCGGCGGCCAGAAATCGCTCCGGTTGATCGGTGACCTGGTCCTCTGGAAAATACGGCTGGCCCTCGGGCAAATAACGGAAGATTTCGTCGAGCAGTTCGTTGCAGCCGGTTCCCTTGAGCGCGGAGAGGGGAACGATGGCGGCAAAGTCGAATTCCTTGCGGAAGCGTTCGATCAGAGGCAGGAGCATCGCTTTCGGAACGGCGTCGACCTTATTTAGAACGAGGATTGTTTTTCCTGGGAAGCGTTGGGCCTTCTCGATCAGCATCGAGTCCGTATGCGGTGAGACGCGGCTGGCATCCACGATGAGCAAGAGGACGTCGATGCCTTCGACGGCGGCGGCGACTTCGTGCATCATCTGCCGGCCGAGCGCGGAATCGGGGGCGTGCAAGCCCGGCGTATCGATGAACACGATCTGCCCGCGCTTTTGCGTCACGATGCCTTGGATGCGATTTCGCGTGGTTTGCGGTTTCGATGTAACGATGGCGATCTTCTGTCCGACAAGGTGATTCAGCAGCGTCGATTTTCCCGCGTTGGGGCGGCCGACAATGGCGGCGAAACCGGCGCGGAAGCTGCCTTCTTTCGGCTCGATTGTTTGGCTTGGTGGCGTCACGGCTGAAGGAGCACCCATTAGTCGGGCGCGGCGATGCCGAGCGATTTCATTTTGCGGTATAAGTGGCTGCGCTCGAGGCCCAGCGCCGTTGCGGTCTGAGTCATGTTCCAGCGGTGCTCCTGCAGCTTGCGCAAAATAAATTCGCGTTCATAGGCGCTGCGCGCTTCGTGCAGCGTGGAATACGGCTGCTGGGGACTCTCCGCCACGCCGCGAAAGATTTCGGGCGGCAGATGGTGCGGCTCGATGCGCGCTTGCGGGCAAACAATGACCAGGCGCTCGACGAGGTTGCGCAGCTCGCGAATGTTTCCCGGCCACGGGTGCCGCAGCAAGATCTCCATGGCGGTATCGCTGAGCTCGCGCGTTCTCTTGCCGTATGCGGCGCTGAACTCGTTCAAGAAATGCCTGGCCAGGATGGGAATATCCTCTTTGCGCTCGCGCAGCGGCGGCACGAAGAAGGGAATTACGTTCAGCCGATAGAAAAGATCCTGGCGGAAGGCGCCGCGTGCGATCTCCTGCTCGAGGTTCTTGTTGGTGGCTGCGAGCACGCGGACGTCGACGGTCAAAGCCTGGCTGGAGCCGACCGGCTCGAAGCGCTGCTCTTCCAGCACGCGCAGCACTTTTGATTGCGTGCGCAAGCTCATGTCGCCGACTTCGTCGAGGAAGAGCGTGCCGCCGTCGGCCTTCTTGAATTTGCCAGTCTTGTCTTCGGCGGCGCCCGTGAAACTGCCCTTAACGTGCCCGAAAAGTTCGGATTCGATCAACTCCTCAGGGATGGCCGCGCAATTCACCTCGACAAACAGGCCTTTGCTGCGCAGGCTGGCGGCATGCAAGGCGCGCGCCACGAGCTCTTTGCCCGTGCCGCTCTCGCCGTAAATCAGCACTCGGCCGTTGGTGGGCGCAGTGACCGCAATTTGTTGGCGCAGCGCCTTCATCGGTACGCTTTCGCCGATGACCTGATAACGATGGCCCAGCTCCGTGCGCAGTAGCTGATTCTCTTCCTGCAATCGCCGCTGCTGAATGGCGTTGCGCACGAGCACAATAATTTTGTCGAGCGACAGCGGCTTTTCGATGAAGTCGAAAGCGCCAAGTTTCGTGGCGCGCACCGCCGTTTCGATAGTGCCGTGGCCGGAGATCATGATGACGGCGGGCGGGCGCTGCGCAGCTTGCAAGCGGCTGAGAGCCTCCAGGCCATCCATGCCCGGCAGCCACACATCGAGCAGTATCACTTCGACCTCTCCGCTGGAGGCGCGCTCCAGCGCTTCCTCCGCGGAGGCGACCGATTCGACGTGGTAACCCTCGTCTTCCAAAATTGACGACAGAGATTCACGGATGCCGGGTTCGTCGTCGACGACCAGCAGATGCGGGCGGGCGCTCATGTAGAGGTTTCCACCCCCGCGCGCTCGGCGGAAGCCACAGTGGATTCGGAGACAGGCAGCTCGATCACAAAGCGCGAGCCAACCGGGAAATTATCTTCGACGTGAATGCTGCCGCCATGCTCGGCGACGATGCGCGCGGCGATGGCCAGCCCCAGGCCCGTTCCGCGATCCTTGGTCGAAAACTGAGGCAGAAAAAGCTTGTCCTTATCCTGTGGGGAGATGCCGTGACCGGTGTCTTGCACGCAGATTTCGATGGTCTCGGAGTCGTCATGTGCGCGCGTGATGACCGTAATCTCGCGCAGTGAGCAAGTTTCCAGGGCCTCCGCGGCGTTGTCGATCAGGTTGACTACGACGCTGCGCAGCAGCCCGCCGTCGGCGCGCACGGGGGGCAGATTTTCGGCCAGCGACGTTTTTATGGTCACGCCATCGAGGCGGCCGGAAAAAACTTCAACCGCTTCGTGCACGATCGTGTTGGCGCTGGTGGGCGTCAGCTTCGCCGCGGGGAAGCGCACAAACTGAGAAAACTCATTGACCAACGCGGCCAGCGTCGACACTTCGCGCTCGATCAGTCGGGAGCATTCCTGGACGAGGCGGGTGAGCTCGGGATCGCGCGGCGGCGTGGCCGGGTCCGAAGCGTCGCGGCGTTCCAGGAAGCGCGCAAGGCGTTGTGACGAGAGCTGGATGGGTGTGAGCGGGTTCTTGATTTCGTGAGCGATGCGGCGAGCCACTTCTTGCCAAGCTGCGGATTTTTGTGCGCGCAGCATTTCGGTGAGGTCATCTAGCACGAGCACGAATCCGGTGTTGGCGCGGCGCGGACCGAGCGAGCTCACCGTAACGGCTGCGTGCAGCACGCGCCCGGCGACCACCGTCTCAATCTCACGCGAAACCACGCCCATGCGCAGCGACCGTCGCATGAGGTGCTGCACGGTTCGTGCCGCTTCGGTGCCGAGCAGTTCTTCCAGCGAGTGCGCATCGCGAGCAGCGTTGCCAAACATGCGACCCACAGCGGTATTCCCGCGCAAAATGGCACCGCCGGCATCGAGCGAGATCACGCCGGTGGGAATGTTTTCCAGCACCGTTTCCATCAGCTGGCGCCGGCGCTCCAGTTCCTGCACGGCCTGTTGCAGGTTGCGCGTGAATTGGTCAATCTGCGAGCGGTTGTCGCGCAACTGCGTGGTCATGGCATTGAAGGAACGGACGAGCACGCCCAGCTCGTCCTGCGCCTGTTCGGGCACCTGGTAGTCAAAATTACCGGCGGAAACTTCGCGGGTGCCCTCCGCCAGGGCCTGAATCGGCACGGTGACCTGCTTGGCAAGAAAGAGTGCCAGCCACATCACGGAAAAGAACAATAGGATGGTGAAAAAAGCGAGAATCAGCAGCATCTGGCGTTTCAGCGCGCGCAAATTTTGCTTCTCGGTTTCGTACTCGCGCATCTTTGTCTGGATCAGAGTGAATCGGTTGAGGAAATCGGGGCTCGTACGATAACCAGCGGCGACATACCCAGTGTCCTTCCCGTTCTGGGCGGTCGGAATGTGGGCGACCAGATAATTCCTTCCCTGCGCCTGCCATACCTCGACGCCACTGGGAAGCGTTTGCAGCGGGACGCCAAGAATTCCGGCACGCTGACAGATTGCGCCGCTGCGGTCTTCGGGCTGCTCTTCGCAGACGACGCCGCCGCGCACCGGCTTGCCGTCTTTGTCGAGCACCCATACGGCGTCCAGCCCGGAGGCAAAGGCATGCTGCAAAAGTTCATTAGTCGGCAGGGATAAATTTGTCTGAGCCTGTCGCGCCAGCATACGAAGGCGCGGCAGGGTGCTAGTGCGCCCAACATCATTCAGCAGGTTTTGCGTCTGCTCCGAGGCGATCTCCAGAGGGCGGGGGAACCAGCGGCCCAGCGTGCGGTTGAGCAGCGAATAGCTGACGAGAAACATGAAGAGCACGGGTAGCAGCGACAAGGCCATGGCCCCAACGACCATCTTGGTCTTGAAGCGCGCGCCGAGCTGCTCTTTGCTGCGTTCCGCCCAAAGGCGCAGCACCGTGCGCATGAGAATCATGAAAAACACTAGAAATGCCGCGGTGATGAAGCTGGAAACCGCGTATAGCGGCAATAGTTGGCGCCAATTTCCCGGTTCGAAGGGCACGTCCAGCGAGCCAAACGTAAACACCGCCGCTAGCAGCAGGGTCAAAAGCGCTGCGCCGATGCCCAGACTCCAGCGCTGCTTTGGCTCAATTGCGCTCATAAATTAGCCTGAATCGCGCGCGGCAGAAAGGAGTGTAGCGGACACTCACTGCAAAGAGGATTGCGTGTGCGGCAATACTCCTTGCCGATGCGAACAATCAGGGCGTGGAATTCATTATACAGCGGCACGTCGCCGGGAAGGCTGCGTTCAAAGAGCCTGCGGATTTCTTCGTAGCTCTGCGCCGGCGTGGCGAGCTCGTGCCGCTCGAGCAGCCGCCGGGTGTAGGCATCAACAACGAATACAGGATGCTTACCCGCGTAGAGCAGGATGGAGTCCGCCGTTTCCGGTCCAATGCCATGAACGGAGAGCAGCTTTTCGCGCAGGACAGCGGTTGGCGTGCGGAACATTCTTGTTAGCGAACCACCAAACTCAGAGCGGAGAAAGCGGGCGAAGCACTTCAGTTTCTTAGCCTTCTGGCGGAAATAACCGGAAGAGCGCACGAGTTGCGCGAGCCGCGCCAGGGAGACAGTTTCAATGGCTCGAGGCGTTAACAGCTTTTCGCGGCGCAGATTCCGGATGGCTGGCTCGACATTTGTCCACGAAGTGTTTTGCGTAAGAATAGCGCCAACGATGACCTCGAAGGGCGAGCGGCCCGGCCACCAATGCTGCGGTCCATAGGCAGCGAAAAGAGCGTCATAATATGTGCGGAAGGGAGCCGGCGGCCCGGCCCGCGCGATGCGCGCCGAAGGATTCGCCTCCGATTCGATTTGCGGGATAATATCCATCTTCTTGGCACGATAGCGGCGGCTGCGAGCCAAGTCAACAATCAGCGCGGGCTGCGCATTTCGTGCGAATCGCGCGCCTGTCCTTTGCCGACCTGACCGGGAGGACAGGTATTAGCCATTTCAGAACGGACTAACAATTTCTGTCAGCCTAGCGACCCGGCTTTTGCTAAGGTTGGCGATGGTTGCTGTTCAGTTGGGAGTGCACGGATGTCCGTCCGGCTCGGCGAAATTTTACTCAAAGAAAGCCTGATTACTCAGGAGCAGCTCCAGAAGGCGCTGGAGTTTCAGCGCTCCAATGGCGGCAAGCTGGGAAGCTGCCTGACCAAAATGGGCTTCATCACCGACGATGACATTACGGGAGTCTTATCCCGCCAGTACGGCGTTCCTTCCATCAACCTCAAGTTCTACGAAATCGATCCCAACGTCATCAAACTGATCCCGCAGGATACCGCGCTGCGCTACCAGGTGATACCGCTCTCGCGCGTCGGCTCGGTTTTGACCATTGCGATGACGGACCCCACCAACGTCTTCGCCATGGACGACATCAAGTTCATGACCGGCTTCAACGTCGAACCCGTGGTCGCCTCCGAATCCGCAATCGGCGAAGCGATCACGCGCTTCTACGGCGGTTCTGACGCCGACTCCGAAGAGCTCAGCAAGATGATGAAGGACCTCGTCGAGGACGAGGAACTGGAGTTGGCCGCTGACGAAGCGGAGCTGGACGCCGCGTCGCTGGAAAAAGCGGCCGAAGAGGCGCCCATCATCAAGCTGGTCAACCTGATTTTGACCGACTCGGTGAAGCGGGGCGCCAGCGATATTCACCTCGAGCCTTACGAGACGGAGATGCGCGTACGCTTCCGTGTGGACGGCATGTTGCAGACGGTGATGAGTCCGCCGCTGCGCCTGAAGGACGCGATGACCAGCCGCATCAAGATCATGGCCAAACTGGACATCGCGGAAAAGCGCTTGCCGCAAGATGGCCGCATCATGATCAAGTATCGCGCGGACGGCAAGAAGAAGGAACTCGACTTCCGCGTTTCTTCGGTGCCGACACTGTACGGCGAAAAGATTGTGATGCGGTTGCTCGACAAAGAGAACCTGCGGCTGGACATGACCAAGCTGGGGTTCGAGCCAGAGTCGCTGAAGAAATTCGAGCGCCAGATTTTAAAGCCTTACGGCATGGTACTGGTGACCGGTCCTACGGGTTCCGGCAAAACGAACACGCTGTACTCTTCGGTCTCGCGGTTGAACACCGTCGATACCAACATCATGACTGCCGAAGATCCCGTTGAATTCCAATTGAGCGGGATCAACCAGGTGCAGATGAAGGAGCAGATCGGCTTGAACTTTGCGGCTGCGCTGCGCTCCTTCTTGCGCCAAGACCCCAACATTATCCTGGTCGGCGAAATCCGCGACTTTGAAACGGCGGAAATCGCGGTCAAGGCCGCGCTCACCGGACACTTGGTGCTCTCCACGCTGCATACCAACGATGCGCCCTCTACGATCAGCCGCTTGATGAACATGGGTATCGAGCCATTTCTCGTCGCCACCTCGGTGAACTTGATTTGCGCGCAGCGCCTGGTGCGGCGCATCTGCTCGAACTGTAAGCAAGAGCTGGAGGTGCCCGAGCAGGCTTTGATCGACGCTGGTTACTCGCCCGAAGAGGCCAAGAAGACCAAGATTTATCACGGCAAAGGCTGCTCCACCTGCAACAAGGGCGGCTACAAAGGCCGCACCGGCTTGTATGAAGTGATGGAAATTAACGACGAGTTGCGCGAGCTGATTCTTGTCGGCGCGTCAGCGCTGGAATTGAAGAAGAAAGCCATCGAGCAGGGCATGATCACCCTGCGGCGCAGCGGGTTGATCAAGGTCGCCTTGGGACAAACCACCATGGAAGAAGTGCTACGCGAAACGGTTTTGTAGAAAAGGTGCAAGATGCCCGGAATTACGCTGAGCGAATTGCTAAAAAAGATGATCGAGATGGGCGGCAGCGACCTGCACGTCACCACCAATAGCGCACCGCGCGTGCGCGTGCACGGCAAGCTACGGCCGCTTGACATGCCGCCGCTTACCGCCTCGGACACCAAGTCCCTGGCGTACAGCGTGCTGACCGACGCGCAAAAGCATCGCTTCGAGGAAAACCTGGAGCTGGACTTTTCCTTCGGCTTGAAGAACCTGGCGCGCTTCCGCGGCAACGTCTTCAATCAACGCGGTGCGGTGGGCGCCGTGTTCCGCACGATTCCGTGGGAAATTAAGGGCTTCGATGCGCTTGGCTTGCCGCTGGTGGTGAAGGGACTCTGCGAAAAACCGCGCGGCTTGGTGCTGGTCACCGGCCCGACGGGTTCCGGCAAGTCCACAACGCTCGCAGCTATGCTCGATAAGATCAACAGTGAACGCGAAGAGCACATGATCACCATCGAAGATCCCATCGAGTTTCTTCACAATCACAAAAAGTGCCTGGTCAATCAGCGCGAAGTGCACGCGGATACGCACTCCTTCTCAAACTCGCTGCGCGCCGCATTGCGCGAAGACCCTGACGTGGTGCTCATCGGCGAAATGCGCGACTTGGAGACAATTGAGTCCGCGTTGCGCATCGCGGAAACTGGCCACTTGACTTTTGCCACCTTGCACACGAATTCCTCCTCCTCGACCATCAACCGCATCATCGACGTCTTTCCGTCGCACCAGCAGCCGCAGATTCGTGCGCAACTCTCCATGGTGATCGAGGGAATTCTTTGTCAGGCGCTTCTGCCGCGCGCTGACGGGCGCGGCCGTGCCATGGTGATGGAGGTGCTTGTCCCCACGCCGGCGATCCGCAACCTGATTCGCGAAGACAAGATTCACCAGATCTATTCGGCAATGCAGACGGGCACCGGGCAAACCGGCATGCAGACGTTCAACCAGGGTTTGGCAAATGCCTATTTTCAAAAGCTGATTACCCTGGACATGGCATTGTCGCGCTCGTCGAATCCAGACGAGCTCCAAGACATGATTAATCGCGGCGTGTCATCGCCTTCTGGCGGAGTAGCGAAGACGCCGGTGGCATCGAAACGCTAAGACCCGGGGAATAGCACCGGACGGCGCGTTGCAGTGCCGGGTGACTGAGGAGGAGTGAAATGCCGGTCTACACATATCGTGGAACGAATAGAGCGGGGGGCGCCGTCAGCGGCGAAGTGACCGCGACGAGCAAGGCCGAGCTGCAGAATATTCTGCGACGGCAGCAGATTACCGCCACGAAGATGTCGGAGAAGGGTAAGGAATTTAACCTGCCGACGTTCGGCGGCTCGGTAACCGCGAAAGAGTTGGCGGTCTTCACGCGGCAGTTCTCGGTGATGATCGATGCCGGCTTGCCACTGGTGCAGTGCCTGGAAATTCTCGCCGGGCAACAGGAAAACAAGCTCTTTCAGAAAGTGCTCACCGGGACAAGATCCGCGGTCGAAGGCGGCGCGACGCTCTCCGCAGCTATGCGGCAGTTTCCGAAAGTCTTTGACACACTGTATGTCAACATGGTGGAAGCCGGTGAGACGGGCGGTATTCTCGACACGATTCTGCAGCGCCTGTCGCAGTACATCGAGAAGAACGTCAAATTGCAACGCGCGGTGAAATCCGCATTGGTTTACCCCGTCGGCGTCTTGACCGTTGCCGCCAGCGTCATCACCTTGTTGCTCTGGAAAGTGGTGCCAATCTTCGCCACGTTGTTCGCCGGTTTGGGCGTCACACTCCCTCTGCCGACCAGAATCGTCATCGGTTTGAGTAACTTAATCGCCAGCTATTTCGGGCTTGCCATCTTTTTCGGACTAGTGGCTGCGATAGTTGGCACTAGGATCTGGTACGGAACGCCGCAGGGGCGCTATATATTGGACGCCGCCCTTCTGAAAGCGCCGATGATCGGTATGTTGTTGCGGAAGATTGCGGTAGCGCGTTTTACCCGCACGCTCGGCACGCTCATCTCCAGTGGCGTACCTATCCTCGAAGGCCTTGACATCACCGCGAAGACTGCGGGGAATGCTGTCGTCGAGAAGGCGCTGCTAAAGGTTCGAAAGTCGCTCGAAGAAGGCAAGTCGCTTACCGAGCCGCTGCGCGAAACCGAGGTTTTTCCGGGCATGGTCACGCAGATGATCGGCGTCGGCGAACAGACTGGTGCGATGGACGCCATGCTGCAGAAGATCGCGGACTTCTATGAAGACGAAGTCGACGCTGCGGTGAAAGACTTGCTGACCGCTCTCGAGCCGGTCATGATCGTGTTCTTGGGGCTGGTGGTCGGCGGCGTGGTTATTTCCATGTACTTGCCGCTGTTCTCGCTCATCGGCCAGTTGAGTCAGGCACACTAAATTTGCGGCGGCTGGCAAACAGCATCTAGTGTATTTGCGAAGGCCGGAGGGGGCTTGCCGGCCTTCACCCATTCAGCAGCGACCTGGGCGGGCCGGCAGGCTGCAACCATAGAGCACCGGAATCGATATGGAACAAGGCCACACGACACGGGAATGGCTCGATTGGCTGACCCGTGTGCGTCTGCTGATGATTGCGTTGATTCTCAGCGTAGGCGTGGCCTGGCCCTCGTATCTGCCCTTGGCGGGTTCCAGCGGCTACTTCCTGCCGCTCATGATTCTCTGGATCACCCTGGGCACCCTGCACATCATCTTCGTGCGTTGGCTGCCCAAGGCGCGGTGGCACGGCCCGGCGCAGGTAGTCAGCGACGTTGTAATGATATCCGCACTGGTGTACGCCACGGGCTTGCAGGAAAGCTATTTCATTTCGCTCTACCTGTTGGTCATCATCGTTGCCAGTATCCTGTTTTCCCGCAACATCGCCTTCGCCACCGCCTCCGTTTGCGTTGTGCTGCTCGGTGGCCTGACGTTGCTCGCCTATGAAGGCAAGATTCCCCGGACTTATGCGGGAAGCCCTACCGCCGAGGTGCTGCGGCTGTGGTTCCTGAGCAACCTGCTCGGCTTCCTTGCCGTCGCCTACCTGGCCGGCCTGCTCGCGCAATCGCTTCGCAGTAAGGGGCGCGAACTCGAAGAAAAGCGCGAAGAGCTGCTTGACCTTCAAGATTTCACCGAAGATATTATTCACTCCATGCGCGGCGGCTTGATCACCACGGACACCGATGGCCGCGTCGTGCTGCTCAACCGTACCGGCGAGGAGATTCTGGGCCATCGTTTCGCGGACATTCGCGGACGCAAGATCGCCGAGATCAGTCCGGAGTTCTGGATGAGCGGTGCTCCGGCAATGAATGAACGTCTTTCTCTGCGCCGCGAGACTGAGTTCCGGACCCCGGACGGCCAACAACGCTATCTTGGGATCAGCGTATCTCCCCTCCGCTCGCGCGACGCCCTGCGCAGCGGCTACGTTTTCAACTTTCAAGACCTCACCGACTTCCGCAGGCTCGAGCAGGAAGTCGCCACGAAGGACCGCATGGCGGCCCTCGGACGTCTTTCCGCCGCGATTGCCCACGAAATCCGCCAGCCGCTGACCGCCATGGCTGGAGCGGTGGGGGAGCTGGCGCGCATGGCCCCTCTCGAAGAGGATGAAAAACACCTCGTGAGCATCGTGAATCGGGAGTCCGAGCGGCTGAATCGCATCATCACGGAATTTCTTAATTATTCGCGAGAGAAGACCTACGAATTTCAAGACTCTGACGTGCGCGCCCTTTTGGACGAAACCCTCGTGCTGGTCGAGAAAAAGCCGGAAGTCGGTTCTAAGTATCACATCGTGCGTTCGTTCAACGGCCACGAGCTGCGCGCACGCGTGGATTCCAACAAGATCAAACAGGTGTTCTGGAATCTTTGCGACAACGCTCTACGCGCGATGCCGGAAGGTGGCACTTTGACCGTGGGACTCGAAGAACACCCGTTTTGGTTGCGCATCGCATTTCGCGATACGGGCGTCGGCTTGGACCCCAAGCAGCGCGCCAAGATTTTTGAGCCTCTGCAATCGAATTTTGAAGGTGGGACGGGTTTGGGGCTTTCCATCGTGTACCAAATCGTGCAGGCGCACAGTGGGCGCATTAGCGTGGTTTCCGAGAAGGACCGCGGCGCCGAGTTTATTATCGAGCTGCCGAGAATGGCCTGATGATCATGCAAGCGACAAAAACAGCCGCTAAGGGACCCAGCAAGCACCCGGTGCACATCCTTGTCGTCGACGACGAGCGCTCCATCTGCGAGTTGCTGGAGATTACCTTCCGCAAGGAAGGCCATCGCGTCGAGGTGGCGCACGACGTACCCACCGCCAAGCGTAAGCTGGAATCGCAAATCTTCGACATCGTCGTTTCCGACGTGCGCATGCCTGGCGAGACCGGCGTGGATCTTCTCAAGCTTACTAAGGAGATTGCTCCTCAATGCTTTTTCCTGTTGATTACCGGCGTTCCAACCGTGGAAACGGCCATTGCCGCCATCAATTCCGGCGCGGATCGCTATGTCATTAAAGACCACGAATTGGTCGACCAGCTCCGACGCGCTGTCCGCGAGGTGTCGGAGAGCTTGAAGTGGAAGAAGGAAGCCGGCTATCTCCGCCGCGAGCTTCGCCGCCTGACCGGTCTCGACAATATCATCGGGCAAAGCCCGAAGATGCGCGAAATCTTCGACATGATCCAGACCGTCGCGCCGCAGTCCAGCCGCGTCCTAATCACCGGCGAAAGCGGCACGGGTAAGGAGCTTGTAGCAAGAGCCATTCATGAAAACAGCCAGCGCGCGCAGTCTCCTTTTATCACCATCAATTGCGGCGCTTTTCCAGAAACGCTCCTGGAGTCGGAGTTATTTGGCTATATGAAGGGTGCCTTCACAGGCGCCGCCGAGAACCGACAGGGCCTTTTCCAGGCCGCTCACGGCGGGACCCTGTTCATGGACGAAATCGGGAACATGAGCCTGACCATGCAGGTCAAGCTGTATCGCGTCCTGCAGGAAGGCAAGGTCCGGCCCGTTGGCAGCAATGAGGAAAGCGACGTCGACGTCAGAATCATCGCCGCCACCAATAAGGAGTTCGAGAAGGAGATTGCCGAGGGCCGCTTCCGCGAGGATCTCTATTACCGCCTTAGCGTGATCCCCATCCAGTTGCCGGCCCTCCGCGAACGCCGCGAAGATATTCCTTTGCTCGCCAGGCATTTTCTCGAGACCTTTCGCAAGACCATGGAAAAGCCGATCAACGGAATATCGCCCGAGGCCATGCGCCAGCTCGAGTCCTACGACTGGCCGGGCAATGTCCGCGAGCTGGAAAACACCATGGAACGTGCTGTGGCTCTGGAAAGTGGCTCCGAAATCTCCCTCCCCGTATTGCCGGACCGCATTGCCGGATACTCTGGGGTAGGTGCCGCTGCCATTTCGGGTGGGCGCCTGGCCATACCTGCGGAGGGCGTGGATTTCGAGAAGGAAATGGCCGACGCCGAGCGACGCTACTTGCAGGCAGCGCTAGAAAAGGCGGATGGGGTTCGCACTCGCGCCGCAGAGGTCCTGAAAATCACCTACCGCTCATTCCGGCACTACGCCAAGAAACACAATCTTTGATAGTTCCTTGGGAGTGACGATAAGTGCTAAAATTGAGTGACAAAAATTGTCGACATGAAGTGTCAACGAACCCGTTCGAGAAGTTCAAAAGTTCCATTCCATAGCTCCAGTACTATGTAACAGCATTAGTGTCAATAACATACGAGCATTCAAGACCCTAAACGTAAGAGAATCCCGAGTTGGTACTAAGCCTGCAAGTAGAGGGGCCGTGCTCTGGCAATACCATTACACAAGGAGAGGTAAGTTCCAAATGCGTAACAAACAAAAGGGCTTCTCGCTTATCGAGTTGCTGATCGTCGTGGCCATCATTTTGATCATCGCGGCCATCGCAATTCCGAACTTGATTCGCTCGAAGATGGCGGCCAATGAGGCTTCCGCGGTGGCTTCGATCCGTACCATCAACACCTCGG
>Ga0307479_10002206_pt1 | contig 17715 bp, 13 predicted proteins | sample atmos_gasesECM4C_FD_203743 | JGI IMG/M metagenome (GOLD analysis project Ga0307479, IMG submission 203743) | Hardwood forest soil microbial communities from Morgan-Monroe State Forest, Indiana, United States - atmos_gasesECM4C_515 | ecosystem: Environmental > Terrestrial > Soil > Temperate... | reverse complement strand
CGGAATTGTGCTAGTGCGCAGCGATCCGCGGGACGTCGTCGGAGCGATCGAACTATCTCGTGCTGCCTACAGAAAGATGATCCAGAATCTGGTTTGGGCGACCGCTTATAACGTTATAGCAATCCCGGTCGCAGGGGGCCTTCTCGTCGGGTGGGGAGTTGATCTGCCCATGAGCATTGGCGCACTCGCCATGAGCGCTTCCACCATGATCGTGGCTGTGAATGCACAGTTGCTTCGGCGACTGAATTTGCGGGGTGCGGTCCATTCGCTGGTCACTGGCCCAGTTGGCCTAGCGCATGCCCCGAGCGGATAAGCTCCAAGAAAGTGATCTCTTAAAACTTAAGCTATTGATTCCGCGAGAGAACCATGACTCGGCTGAAGAGATTGACCCATGGCAAAACTGCTGGAGAGGCGGCGCTATTTTCCCTTCGACCGTCCGTAACCTGCAACTTTCCCGAGCAGAAGAACTTCTATCTTCCGGACCTCGCCCCATGACTTACACCTACCAGGGCGTAGCGTCTGTTGTGTAGTTCGGGCGGCCGACTTCCTATGTGATCTTTTTCCCAAGACATCTTTGACTCTGGACCGCCGAACAGGAAATGAATTCAGTTGAGGACTAGACTTTCTCCGTCATCTGCGTCGCGCACAACCCAAAAAGAGGGGAAGATGAACGTGCGGCACAGGTGCTGACAACGAGGCGACGGGATTCCCCCTCCATGCCGGTGTGCCGTAAGTGTGCCGTACGCTTCGAGCCCATACGCGCCAAGTCGCGCTTTTTCAATACCTCGGTAAAGTGCTTCCGTGCGGGCTTTGTTGAAGGTAAATCGTTGAAAAGAGTGGTGAGCGCGGAAGGAATCGAACCTTCAACCTACTGATTAAGAGTCGGTTGAACTCGGAACGCTGCTTTCCTGCTTTCGCTTCTACAAATCAATAAGTTACCCCCAACCAAGCCCGCACGGAAGCGTTTTGCACCGGTATTGAAACGGGGCACTTTAGCGCACACGGGACCGAAGCGTACGGCACACTTCTGGCACACCAAACTTTGGGTCAAAGACGGAGAACGCGATCTGACAGGTGTTTTCACATCTCCCTCACCCAATTAAAATCCCGATGTGGGGAGCCGTGGCGTACTTCTTGATTTGCAGCCATGAGTTGATGGTCCACAACTTCTTCTGAATCCGGTGTAAAGAGTGGAATTCTAAACGCCGCTGATTCTAAAGGCAGTTGGTATTAGCCTCCGAAAAATTTAGTTGGCTCGATGGGAAAAGTAAAGTTGAAAACGGTAGCCGGATCGGTAGCCGATAGCTTAGCGCGTTTGCAGGTGACAGAGTCGATAGATTGCCGCAACGGTAAAGCAAATCCCGCCTGCATAGAAGCCAACTAACATCACTCCATACAGAGGCCATGGACGATCGACGAAGTATTCGATCCAATTCCCATGCGTTCTCTTCACTCCCGACTTCTTCTCCAAAAACTTCACCGCCTCGTATTGGTACAGAGCTCCGGAACCAATGCTGACCAAGAACAGCATCCAAGAAGCAATAAGCCAGCCGTCAGCAGTCAGCGGACCTTTCTCCGAAGCTGCTGCGAAATTTCTCAGGAATGCCACTGACAACAGCAGAGCGCCGGAACTGAAAGGAAAAGAATGCGACCCGTTACACCATTGCTTATGCCTCCGGTGATAGGCCGCACTACGCTCTGTTCTTAGCAATTGTGGGCAAGGGGTTCCTCACATTCATTCGGCCCGACGGTTCTCCGCGCCAGTATTCTAACCTCTTCATGGAAAACTCCGCCTACATAGACGCGATGGTCGCCTCTCGTTCGGTGCTCCTGAGTGACGAGGAAGCACTCGCGGGTGGGACGACCATCTCCTGCGAGACGACCGACGAGTGGACGACATCTATGTCTACTGCCAGGACCACTTTGCCAAACTGGCTACGGGTGATCCGAGTCTTGAACCGGGAGCAGCAGGAGCTACTCCTCAGCTATGACTATCAGCCTAAGACAGTCTTCACCAACCGCTTGCCGACTTCGGGATTGACGGCCCGTAGCCAAAACATTTTCCCAGCGGTTCACGGCGAGAGATCACCGCCGAGACCGTGTGCGGTCTTAACTTCCTTCTTAATCGCCGCACGCTTTTCCCTCGTGAGATTGACTTTCGTGTTCACGACAAAGTTCGTCACCGTTTGCCGTTGGTGTGCTAATTCGGTTTTGGTCTTCTCGGGCTTTAACTGAAAACCTTCGTCCTGAACTATTCGCTGACACATGCAGCGAAGTTTTAGAAGTCGAAGCGATCCTGTCACCGTCAGGTCATCGACCCAGCGGGAGTAGGTCAAGCCATGAATTTCGCAAGCGCGGCTGATGCGCCAATCAACCCGAACTAAGGCAAGATTTGTAAGCGCATTGCTGGTCGGCACCCCTTGAGGCAGTTCATTCCTCCAAGTCGTGAGCTTCGTCAACAATCCAGCAGCTTCTGGCCCAAACCCTAGGGATTGAAAGATCGCGAGGACTCTCGCAGGCTTGATGCTCGGAAAGCATTGCGCGATGTCCATTTTGAAAACGACTGCCTTGTTGGTGTGGAGGGCAGAATTGTCTATCGGAGAACTGCCCAGCACTCCACCCTTCGCACACGGCAATAGCGGAACCTTGCACAAGATGTGGTCGTAGATTTTGCGCTGCAACAGCTTTAGCTTCTCGCTGGGAACGAACAGGATTCGGTTCGTCCCGTCGCGCTTCTTTCTCGGACGCCGGAGGTAGTGCCTGTCAAGGCGCGAAACCAGATGATTGAGTTCGCCGACTGGCCATTCGGCAGAGAAACAGGGTTCCAGCTGACTGCGTACAATTCCTAGAACTTCAACAGCCGGGCTGACGTACTAACGTTCGAGGGATGCGCGCGCCATATTGGATCGGGGCTCTGAAGGGCCACATCAGGTGGGAGGTTGTTCTATGGCATGGGTCAAAGTCCAACTCAGACAGGTTCTGCTAAGCCTTGGGCGGGCGCCTCTGTTCACGGCGGTCGCACTCCTCACGTTGGCCGTGGGCATCGGTGCAAACACGGCGATCTTCAGCGTGGTCAATGGGATTCTTTTAAAGCCTTTGCCTTATCCTCATCCGGAGGAACTGCTCGCCGTCTGGCTAGCGGCTCCGGGACTTGATATCACGGACCTGAATCTGGGCCCGGCAGACTACTTCATCTTCCGCGAGCAGAACCGCACCTTCCAAGACATTGGGCTGTATATGGGATCCACGGTGAACATCACAGGCTCCGGGGAGCCGGAGCAGGCATCGGGCCTCCTCGTGACCGACGGCTTGCTTCCCGTCCTCAAGGTCACTCCTCTGATCGGTCGATCTTTCATGCAAGCCGACGATGAGCCGGGCAGCCCAGACACAGTGATGTTGACCTACGGCTACTGGCAGCGCAAATTTGGGGGCGACCGCTTTGTGGTCGGGAAAGTAATCACCGTAGATGGAACACCGCATCAAATTCTCGGAGTCCTGCGACAGGATTTTGGCTATGGCGGGCCGAACCTTGCCCTGCTCCTTCCCATCAAGTTCGATCGTGGCAAGACGTTTCTCTTACCCTTCAACTATGACGCCATCGCCCGAATCAGGCCCGGTGTCACGGTGGCAGAGGCCAACACGGACGTGGCGCGCATGCTTCCCATCGTGCTCCGAAGTTTTCCCCCGCCGCCGGGCTACGGCCTCAAGATGTTTGAAGACGCGCGAATGGGGCCGAATCTACGGACGCTGAAGCAACATGTCGTGGGCGACGTGGGCAAGCTCCTGTGGGTTCTGATGGGCAGCATCGGCTTTGTACTTCTGATCGCGTGTGCGAATGTAGCCAACCTGCTCCTAGTTCGTGCCCAAGGACGCCAGCAAGAACTGGCCATCCGCGCGGCGCTCGGTGCTACTCCGGGGCGGATCGCCTCAGAATTGCTGTTCGAGAATCTTGTTCTCGCATTGCTTGGCGGTGTGCTTGGCCTCGCACTCGCCTATGCGGCGCTACGAGTTCTTGTTGCAATGGCGCCAAGCGGTCTGCCACGCCTCCAAGAAATCGGCATTGATGGGTCCACCTTATTGTTCTCCCTCGCGGCGTCATTAGTTGCGTCGCTCCTGTTTGGTTCCGTTCCGGTCTTAAAGTACGCGGGCAAGCATCTCGGAACCGGACTGCGCCAAGGTGGACGTTCCATGAGCGAAGGCCGCGAGCGGCATCGGTCGCGCAGTGTGCTGGTGGTTGTACAAGTGGCGCTGGCAGTCATCCTCCTGATCAGTTCGGGGCTCATGATTCGGACTTTTCATGCTCTGACCACAGTTGATCCGGGTTTCGCCGCACCCGAGCAACTCCAGACATTCCGCGTCAATATTCCCGACACAGACGTCAAGGACCCCGAGGGAGTTGTCCGCGCTCAAGAGGAGATCTTGCGTAAGATCGAAGCCGTTCCCAGTGTCTCGTCAGTTGGCCTCTCCATGAGCGTCCCCATGGACGGTAACAGATGGGAAGATACCGTCTTCGCAAAGGACCGGAAGTACTCTCCGGGTGAGCTTCCGATTCACCGCTTCAGGTTCGTCGCGCCCGGTTTCTTCAAGACCCTGGGCACGCCATTCGTCGCCGGTCGCGACTTCACCTGGTCCGATATCTACAACAAGGTTCCGCTGGCCATAATCTCGGAAAAGATGGCGCGAGAGAACTGGCGCGATCCCTCGCTTGCCCTCGGCAAACAAGTCCGCGCTAACGCAAAAGACGACTGGCGCGAGGTGGTCGGTGTGGTCAGGGACGTGTACGACGATGGTTTGGATAAGGAACCGCCCAGTTCCGTGTATTGGCCAATCTTGGCGGGCCATTTCACGGGCACCGAGCTCGATGTGCGCCGGTATGTGGCCTACTCAATACGCACCCGCAGCGCCGGCTCGGAAACTTTCATGAGCGAGGTTCGGCGGGCCGTGTGGTCGGTGGATTCAAACCTTCCCCTGGCAGATGTCCACACGGTCGACTACTTCTACCGGACGTCGATGGCGCGGACTTCGTTCACTCTGGTGATGCTTGCGATCGCCGGCAGCATGGCACTGTTGCTTGGCATGGTGGGCCTTTACGGCGTGATTGCCTATTCCGTGTCGCAGCGAACGCGCGAGATTGGAATCCGCAGCGCTCTTGGCGCGCAGCAACGGGAACTGACGGGAATGTTCGTGCGCCACGCTATGCAGCTGACGGGCGCGGGCATAACCTGCGGGGTCGTTGCAGCGTCGGCGCTGACACACCTGATGTCCTCGCTGCTATTTGGCATCAAACCCACCGACCCCGCAACCTTCGCAGTGGTATCGATAGGTCTTCTTTCGGCCGCCGCGGTTTCGAGCTATCTGCCCGCACGTCGGGCCGCCGCGGTGAACCCAGTTGAGGCCCTGCGTGCAGAATGATTCACGACACTTGAAGTCTCCTTCGTGGTGTCCAAACTGTCTTACGCTTTGTCGTGATCAAAGTTACATGGAGTGCACCTGCGGCATCTGAACCTCGTACCCGCTCCAGAAGATGTGACTTTACTCCGGCCCACCAACTTAAGAACTATTGCTGATATGTCGGACCGTATGGAGGACCCCGACCCTGAATCATTGATGACTCGTACTAAAATCCCAATCTCGATTGTTGTCGCATGACGAGCAACCCTTCCATAATCCCGATAAGGTAAGAGTTGCCGACCAACCGGGAGTTATCGCGTTGTGGCTCCGATCGGGTGTCGAGTGTGACCAGCTCAACCAGGTAACGCGTCTTAGGTCCACGTGAGTGACGCTTTTCTCCGGGACTATAATGACGCGTAGTATGGCCCTCACGGCAGGCACCAAACTCGGGCCGTATGAAATCCTCGCCCCACTCGGGGCGGGTGGCATGGGTGAAGTGTATCGCGCCCGCGACCCGCTGCTGAAGCGCGACGTCGCTGTCAAGGTGCTGCCCGCCTACTGCTCACGCGGGTTGAAGCCGCTATTGCCATTTCGAGAGATCGTCCCATTCTTCTTCCTTTTCTCGAATCTTCTCAGCGCTTCCAAAGCCGAATCGGCCGTCTCCAGCCCCAGCAGTCGGTAAGCCTCAAACTGAGTTTCATCGAACCACTGATTCGTCGTGGGTTCGTGTGGAAAGTGCTTGCTCTGGCGGTCGTAGCTATGGACGACGATCGTGTTATCACGGGTGACTGCCGATTTCAGGTACATCAGCGTTCCACTTTTGGATTTACCATCTTCTGGAGCATATTCGATCGTACCTACGGTGAATGCGGATCGACACCAACCGGCCTTCAGGGTGTTCTGCAGAGGATCGGTGTCAATAGTGATCGTGGCGCCGAAATCGACGCGGCACAGTTCGATGGCGTTGACTAAATCGTCGAACTTATAGTTGGGATCGCAATCGGCGTCGCACAGGATGATCAACGAGCAGCGGCGACGGATCAGTTCGTAAAGGCCAAGATTTTCGAAGTGGCCGCCGTCAGATAGATACACATATTCATTCTCAGCGGTAGCCTGGGCCTGAAGTTCATCTAGCATCGGCCAGAGCCCATTGATCGGTCCCTCTCTCCCGCAGGTCTTTGTGTTACGCGGATTGCCGAGCCACCAGCCGAGACGGATGTTCGCCAGAGTGAGCAATGCGGCGACGGCCGGGGAGGTATGGCTTCCTTGATTGGGGCTTTGCGCCGCGCCGGAGATATCCATGGCAGCGCCGAGGGTGATGCCTTTTCTTACTGCTGAAGCGCCACCAGGATTTGCAGCCGGTGCGGCGGCGCCTTTAGACTTGTGTTCTGCCAGAGAAAGTGGCGTGTTAGCCTCAGAGGCGCAATCTAAGGAACGGATCATCGCGGAGGGATTGTCAAAACGCGTGAACCCACAAGTAGTGGGGGTGAAGATAAAATTACGGGCACGCCGCTTCTGAAGATCCAGACTGTCACCCTTAGTAACGTTTAGAGTGCAATTGATGATTGGGAAGGGGCCGTCGAAACCCTCCTCTGGTTCGCACTTCGGGGCGATATCGCCCATCCGCAATGTCTCGGCACCCGACCCATACGAAGCCGCAAGGTAACATTCAATTAATCGGAACCTGTAAAAGTTGTGGAGCGAAACACGATTCACGTCGAGATGGCTTCCAAGCAAAAGAATGAAGACTACCAGCAATAGGAAGAGTCCCAAATGCCGCCATGTAGACCATCCGCTCGTTAAATTGACTAGACTCGATATTCCGAGAAGCAGACCAGCGCCGAAAAGATAAGGAGAGATACGGGCTAGAAAATTTTCCATGGGGTAACGATTTCCTCCCATTTTTGTGCGTATGCGCCAAGGGATTGGAGTTGCGTCTGCAGTCGGCGGACCGCTCGTTTTGCTGCTGAAGGCGCTGAGAATGCTGGCCATGGTTGTGAGCAGCCAACTTCCTAGGACCGGCCAACCGACCATACTCAAACTTTCCGTGAACCTGGTTTTGAGAAACGTCAGGAGCTGAGGCCATAGGAGTGAAATGGCGGCAATGATGGTCCAGTTAAGCGTTAAGATGGCCGTATTCCCCCAGATTCGATTTAGCCATTCCTGGGAACCGGACTCGTAGGGCAACATCGTCACCCCTGCAGAAGCCATGGCGATATAGGCCAGCAGCAGCAGCGCGGGACCAAAAACCGTGGCGATTGCCCACTCCAGTACGCAGGTTCGAATCAAGATTCGGAACCTCGTAACACAAGGATAATGTCACTGCAGCCATCACAAAGACGACTGTTCCGACCAAGGTGGAAACCGCGAGTGTCAGATAAAGCCGCATTGAGTTCGACTTGCCGCCATTGTTTCGTCTCAGGCCAATGCTGCGGCTGAATAGGATGGTAGACAGTAGCGCCAACAAAAACAGACTGGCGAAGGTCCACGGAGGAGAGAAGTACGCCTCGGTAAAAGCGTTAAATCCGACCACCGCAAGAGTCGGTCCGAGCAACAGCATGGCCGAAAACGTGATCCAGGCATGGCGGGCTGCTGCCTTACGGGATTCCGTCGATTGATCAGGTTTGTAATTCAACCAGCTTCCATTTTCAAACCAACGTTTGAACCTGCTCTGTTTCTCAAGCCAACTAGCGAGGTCTCGGATCCCGAAAAGCAGCATTCCTATACCGCAAATAATCAAGGGCCATCGTGGAGTCAGCCCCATACCGGCGTAAATCGGGAGATAAGCGTTACGCAAAATATACGGTGCGACGATTACCTCGGAGGCGACCAACAAAACGAAGAGGAGATTGGGCGCAAGGCGCAGCACGTAAGCGGCGACAGCCGTCCACACATCGCTGCTGAGAATACCCTTATGCGGGGTGAGATAGCTGCTGTAATGGCGGAGATGAGCAATCGGTCGCTGAGAATTGTAGCGGTCTCCGGGATTTTCATGGGTATTTCCGCTTTGGTCCGCAAGAGCTCGATTGACACTCGCGAATCGGTTTCTCGAAATCCACGCGGCGAGCCAGGAGTTGATGTAACTGCCGCCGGATACGGATGAGATGTACCCAACTTTGGCGAGCACGGTGTGGGACGCAAGCGCCTGAAGTACACCGAGGTTGAAGGTCGCGCTGCGTACTCCACCGCCGGAGAAGGCCAATCCAACATCCGAGTTCAAGTTTGCTAACCCGGCGCTTCTGCACTTCCTAACGGCGTCTAGCCAAGCTTGTTCTTCTTGTTCGGTCTGTTGTTGACTTAGCTGCTCTATTTTTCTTGATGAATTTGCATCTGCCATGTTTTCCCCCGGCCTTCTCGCGCCGTTGAAGCGACGCACCAATGTGACCGAACCGTCGGAACTGCCACGAGAGAGCTCGAATCACCCCGTTCTCTGGTGAGGTTCTGAGAAAAGGTCCCCAATCAGCTAAACGAGGAAAGTCGTGCAAGTCCTTTTGACAGGCGCTTTCCTTTGAATAGGTGGTCGTCTCGATAAGAGATTCAGTGGAATTGAAGATATCCAGTCAGTAGGGCCTTCGAACTTCCTCGCTTCTGAGGCAGGCGTGGGGGCCGTGAGCTGTAGGTCGTAACGATTAGGAGAGGTCCAACTTCCTTTTCGTGCGAGATGAGTGCTCGCCTCGATCCCGAATCTCTGTACCACGCACGTCTTCTATTTATGGCGCCGGGGTTTTTATTCCGAAGCTCATCCTGACGTCACTGGGACCGAGCTTTGTTAGATCGCTGCCAAGCTTCAGACCGAGTCCCCATAAGAATGCCTCAATATAATTTCCAATGGTACCGAAGCCTGGATTTTTCCAAATGATGACGAACATACCTGCTACGACGACTGATGCAACGGACAAAAGATCGAGCAGATACGTGGTGGTGACCACGCGGTGTACAACCGAATCCTCGGACGGAAGTGGAGGAAACTGGCCGTCGATCGACGCTCTGGCCGTAGGCACCGTAGACTTGGCGAGTATCGTTTGAATACTTCCGTCAAGCGTATTCAATGGCTGAGCGATCGAGCCAAGATTGTCCATCTGTTGAAAAAGAGGAATCAGATTCGGGTGATTTGCTCCTGAAGCGCTCCAAAGCTGAAAAAGCTGCACAAATCCATTCTGGACAATCCGGTTCATGCCCTCGACTTCGTCAACTGCCGAAGGAGAATCGGTCGGCAGTACGCTCACCCCAGCGATCACGCTCAGTTCTTTGTCATGCATGAGTTGGGGTAGTCGATCGCTCTTGATTCGAGCAAGATGAGCCACGCTCTGTGGAGTGGCAGGGGCCCCCGCTTTCCCCATGCCTTGAAGCGTTTGTGTAAGCCCGTCCACGACCGTCTGGAGGCGCGCGATCAGTACCTGGTTAGCCGCCAACTGTCGCTGCCGTCCAACCCAAAACAGTGTGAACCAGGAGATTCCTGCGCCGGCGGCAATGACCGCAGAGCCTAGGAACCACACCGACTGCGGCCGGATGTAGACCTTAAAGGCGACTGACTGTGCACCCGAGTCGCCAGCGGCACCGATCCAAAGGCTGCCGGAGTATCTCCCTGAGCGGCGCCAACCCTCTTTGAGGTGGATCGATAAACGCGTGAGGTCATTCGTTGGAATTTCTGCATCTGCGCCCTTTGCATCGTCACGAACAAGATCGAAGGCATCAGTGGGAAGTTGCTCATAGGAGTCGTCGTCCCGCAAGCTACCGGAGACAATCCGAGGCCCTTTTAGGCCATTGGCGAGCGCACGAATCGCAAACGTTGTCTTTACATCGCTTCCGCTGCCATCGGTCACTATGTCCGAGGGCTGATACACAATCTGAATCTGCGAGTTTGTTCCCGCAGTCTTAGGATTTTCAGGCTTAGGAGGCTCGGGCCGTGGAGGGGCGGGCGGCACATTCGTGCTCGCGGTAGCTGGAGCGTGTTCCGCGCCAGATGCAGGCCTGGCCTGTGCCAGAGCTAGATTCAGGTTACTTACCAACAGTGCAGCTGTGATGATCAGTGATATTCGCATCTGAATTTCCTTCCACGCGATCCTATGAATATGAGCGGCAACGAGGCCGAACTTCTCATTTCCGAACTACGAGTCGGTCTGGATTACTTGAAACAACTGTCATCGACTGCGTTTGCTGAAGTTCGGGAACGTGAACGATCAGCCGCTTGGCATCGTCGATTTTCCAAGTGCCCGAACGTTCTAGTGGCTTGTCGGTTGGAGCTGGTCCAAGGACAGCCGCGGTTCCATCTGGACGGAGTTCAAATCCCGTTCTCCCCCTTGATGGGGGGAAAGGATAGTTGGCAGGCCGAAAGACCATTTCGCCTGCCGTATCCTCTTCGTGTGAATGCAGCCAACGACGATTCAAAAGTTCCGCTAGGACTTCTTTTTCAGACATTGTTGTACCCTCGTCTCTCTCAGTAGGAGAGGGTCCTCAACGCTCCAGCCTGACCGTTCCCGGCGATTGAGGCCCGTGGCCCATCAAGAGCCGCGCTCATCCGCGCAACCTGTCCCGGAGTAAACATGATCATGGTGTCGTCGTCAACGTAGTCCATGTAGTTCATGAACATGTCACCATTCGGCCCGTCATTGCATGTAACGTGCGGGAAGGTGGGCTTGTTGTAGTTCGGCGCCTGCTGTGTAGGAGTGTCATCGACCAAGTCGGTACCGCTGCAATCCAGACGGTCACCCCAAATATGGATGAGGTTTAGCCAATGGCCAACCTCGTGAGTCGTGGTCCGACCCAAGTTGAAAGGCGCTGCGGCGGTACCCATAGTCCCAAAGGCTGTGGAGAGTATGACCACTCCGTCAGTTGCCGCGGGACCGCCTGGGAATTGTGCATAGCCAAGCAACCCACCGCCGAGCGTGCATACCCAAATGTTCAGGTAAAGGTCCGACGGCCACGGATCAGTTCCGCCCGAAGCTGCGGCTTTTACTTTGTCGTCCGTCGTAAACGACACTATGTTTGTTTGTGTCCGGGTTATCCCATTGCTTGCGTTTCCATTCGGATCAGTCGCGGCAAGTGCAAATTGAATTTGTGCGTCTGCCACAAGGTTGGCCCACACCTGTGGAACGTTGGCCTTGTCGGAATTTGCCGCGCGATAGTCGCGGTTGAGCGCGTCAATCTGACTCTGAACCTGTGCGTCCGAAATGTTGCCCGTGAGGTTTGAGTAGACAACGTGCACCACTGTGGGTATCGTTACGGTCCCGACGCGGCGAGTTCTCGCTCCCCACAACATGAAGCGGGCGCTGTAGCGCTCAATTGCGATTCTGTTTTGCTGATAGCGTTGATCTTCGAGTAGCCGGTGATGAACTTCTGAGGCTCCACACGAACGATGTGGGGGTATTCCAGGTGTGTCTGTCATAGATTCTCCTCGGCGCAATGAACTGATAAGGCCTATCTAACGCAAGACTTGCTTGCCACTGAACTACTTCGGAGCCCCCAGCTGTTTAGCAATTGCACTTACGGATAGATTGATTCCGATAGTGAATTGAGCGCAGTAGTGGGAACTCCCCGTCAATGAGGTGCCACTCGGATGAGCGCACGAAGTGTTTCCCGAGAGCTCCTGTTGCTTGACGAATATCGCCCCTAGATACAATTCAGAGGCATGAGGGCCCCAGGCTCCCCCCACAAGAATCTTGCTAAGGGGCTGTTTGGCGAATGCGACGCCAGCTATCGGATGAGGGATCGCTCTAAATCCAGATCCTTTGACATCAATTGGAGGGAAGTACCCGTTCAATATCGCAAACACGTTCTGGCTGTTGACATTCGCTGGAGTTGCCGTGCCAGATGTTGTGTCGAGCTTAATCTCGCTAATTTTTCTTATTGGAACCGCGAATCCGACATCCCAGTAGTAAAGACCCTCATTGTCGAAAGTAATGTCATCGGCTAGCTTCGAGGGTTGGGCGCCTTGTTGGACGGTGAAGGAGCTCTTGATAAGGATGTCGGACGGTCGGTATTGAATGTTCAGAATACCGCCAGACCAAATCGCATCAGGTGCAGCTGCTCTTGCCGCCGCTGCGACCTTGCTTGTTCCTGCACTAGCGCCGCCGGTGTATGCCTGAAGCAAAGCATAAAGGTGGGCGACGTTCGCAGGTGTCTTTTTCGTTATAGTTAAATCGTAGTCAGGATCGTAGTCAGGTTGGCCAGACGACATCATTTTGGTGGCATTAAAGTGCACTATCAAGACGTAGGCTCTTGTGGCCCCCAGAAGTCTCTTCTGACTCGTAAAATCCTCTTGCGACCACTTTTTGTCCGCGACATCTCGATACAAGTACCAGTGATCAATCTGGACAACCGGTTTTGTAGACGTGGATGAGTCTGTCCATCGCAAGAGGTGAATCAGAACGTAGGTGTCTGGGTGAGTGCCATCCACTTTTGGCAGCCAATCACACTCATTCTTTTTCATGTCGTTAATAAAGGTCCTCGCAGCGAGTGGGTTATCGAGGCTAGCGGTGTCGGCGTCGAGACCGTTTACAGTGTTAGACAGGGACTCTGCACTGAAGGGAATCGCGTTTCTAAACGCCTCATGTTGGCTCGTCGTGGCAAGGCAACACGTTACGCAGCCTACTAAGGCGATGATTAACATTGCGGTTTGCACAACTCGCGAACGAAGCGCGATTGTCGTGGTTATCCCATCCATAAGGGCTCCTTCGGATCGTATCTGAGGATCGAGTGTCGATTCTCACTACCTAGTACGACGAAGTAGGGAGAAATCCTTTTTGCCTGGAAGAGAACCAAACTCGCCTTTGGTGGCTAAGCCGAGCAAATGGGAGATGTCTGGCTTTTCGTGTAGAATTCCCGCATTCATGCGGTGGGGTTTTGTTGTCACGCCATTCGTCCATGTCGGGGGAGGAGTTAATACGGGCCTGCGCGGACAACGACGGCGCAGCGTGGGATGAATTCGTCTCTCGCTTCTATCGACCTATCAGCCTTTCCATCATCAGGACGGCTTATCAATGGGGCGAGATTCCCCAGGGAATTGTGGACGACCTAGTCCAAGACACCTACCTTAAGCTTTGCAGTAATAGGTGCCGTCAGCTTCTCGAGTTCGCTGCGCGAAACCCAGAGGCAATTCTCGGCTACGTGAAGACGACCGCGGTCAACGTGGCGCATGATCACTTCAAAGCGCTGCACTCCCAAAAGCGTGGTTCTGGGGAAGTTGGCCAGATATTAGAGGACTGCGATGCGGGGGCAAACCCATCTAGGCTGGGTGGGCAAGAGGCAATGGAACGCGAGGTTCTGTTCAAGCAAATTGATGAGTGTGTCGAGTGTTGTCTCGAAGGCCCGGATCGGGATCGCGATCGCGCAATCTTTTGGCTTTATTACCAACAAGGGATGACTGCGAAAGACATTGCGGCGTTGCCGACAATCGGACTCTCGGCAAAAGGTGTCGAGAGCGTAATTGTCCGGGTCATTCGCCTGGTACGAGATCGCATGGTCGGTATGCAGATCCAAATCGGACCGAAGCCGTCGCACGGAGAAAAAAGGATTTCTCCCTGCTGAGTCGTATTAGAAAGAGAAGCTGGTTTTGACACGGCCTTTAGATCGACATCTTGACAGCGACGAACTGGATGCACTGGTCTTGTCGCAAGCTCCAGGTGTCTCTGTTGCGAGGCGGCTTTCGGAAGAGGTATTCCGGGAGGTCCAGCTCCACGTTGAGTCTTGCCAGGACTGTGATCGGAAGGTGCAGATGCACAGGTCCGCGCAAAACGCAATTTCTCTTCGGGTGATGACTGGCCAGGCAGCTAAGGGTTCGAATTGTTCGGAAGAGAGCGAGTGGGTAAGAGTTGCTGCAGGATTGCTTGAGAATACCGAAGCGAAAGAACGGATGAAGCACGCTACACAATGTGGGTACTGTGGGCCACTGCTTAAGGCCGCCGTTCGGAGTCTCTCCGAAGAGACGACGCCAGATGAGGAAGCTGCTCTAGGCAGTCTTACAAGCGCGGGCCGCGATTGGCAGGCACAGATGGCGCAGAAGCTGAGAAAGATCAGCGCACCCGGTCCCGAACTTGGCTTCCTACCGCGATTTCGGAAAATAATATGGTCACGCCCTGCTTTCGCAACTGCTGCGCTAGCTGTCCTCGCTGTAGCCGCTTGGATCGCGCCAAGAATAATGCACAGAGCAACGCCAGACGAATTGCTTGCACGAGCGTATACGGAGCGGCGAACGATAGAGATCAGAATTCCTGGAGCAAAATATGCTCCTCTGCGAGTAGAACGAAGCGGTATTACCTCCAACTTTGACAGGCCTGATTCTTTATTAAAGGCCGAGTCCCTCATAAGCGAGCTATTGCGAAGCAAACCGCACGATCCTGATGTGCTTGGAGCAAAAGCTCGAGCTGACCTACTGGATGGAAGCTATGACGATGCCATCAAGACTTTGCAGCGCGCTCTTGAATCAAAGCCGGATTCTCCAGAGCTGCTGGCTGATCTTGGATCTGCATATTTTCTTCGGGCAAAGTCGACAGATAGGCCAATGGATTATGGCTTAGCGATCGACTCATTAGGGAAGGCTCTTGCAACAAATCCCGACGACCCGATCGCGCTGTTCAATCAAGCGCTGGCCTGTGAGCAAATCTTGGCTTACGAGCAGGCTGTAAAGGACTGGGAGCGTTACCTTGAAATTGACCCGCAAGGAGACTGGTCGGAGGAGGCGCGCGGCCGTTTGGCGGGCGTGAGAGAGAAGCTGGAACATCAGCGAAAAGGGCAAAGTCAGCTGCTCCTAAGCCCTGATCAGATTGCAGTGGGTGGCGCGCCAGATGATGTTGCGCTGGAGGACGGGATCGAAGAACGCGTAGAGCAGTACCTGCACGTTGCGATTACGAATTGGTTGCCGCAGGCCTTCCCTCCGGACTCCAGTCAGTCATCGCCCAATGCTCGCGCTGCTCTTTTCGAGTTGTCCAAAGTGGCCCGACGAATGCACGGGGATAGGTGGCTGAGCGAGCTTCTGGCCGGTCCCAAGTCAAAGGAATTCTCTGCAGGAGTGGAGGCGCTGGCCGCGTCAGTCCGATCAAATGATAAGGGCGACTATGCTGGAGGCCAACGGTTAGCGCATCAAGCTGTCTTGCTATTCGACGCTGCCGCCAACCCAGCCGGCAGAATTCGGTCACAGGCGGAGGAAGTTTATTCTGATCACTTGCTCTGGGAGGGGTCACGTTGCTTAGCGCTATTGAGGAGGATGGCTCCGTCACTCTCCGAGAGCAGTTATACCTGGATCCAAGCGCAGTTGAGTCTTGAGCAATCGAACTGCGCTAACGCCGTTGGAGACCTGGGAACTTATCAGTCCGCAATCGGAACAGGATTGCGACTGGCAAGAGAACACAACTACCTCGCCCTATATTTGCGTGCGCTCGGATTTCAAGCTCTGTCGTATGGTTCGGCGGGTGAACTCGATACAACTTTTTCACTGACCGCCGAGGGACTGACACTTTTCTGGTCACACCGTATCGACCTAATGAAAGGCTACAACCTGTATTTCAATCTGGAGAGCGTTGTGGAGGAACGTCACCTTCCTTACTTGCAGGTGGTGCTCCTGCAAGAAGCCACCGCCTTGATCGACGGGCATCCGGATGTGCTCCAGCGCGCGATGGCTCACCGCTGGTACGGCAACGCTGCTTACACCGCGAAGATGCCGCAATTGGCTGCTTCGGAGTTCGCCAAGGCGAGCGCTCTTTTTGCCGCATGTCCGCGAACAGTGGCAACCATGCGCGACTATATGGACGCGGAGGTTTGGAGAGCTCATGCCGAGATTGCAGCTGGTGATTTGCAGCGAGCAACTGAACGACTTGAAGCCATTCAATCTACCGTCGAGAGTGCGCCTAGCTTCGATCCAGAAATCGGTTTGTATGCGGCACGAGCTGATATCGCTATGCGGCGTAAAGACTCGGCCGATGCGGAATCAGCTATTCGCTCCGCAGTTTTTCTAGCAGAGTGGGCCCTCACATCTTATCCATCCGAGGACGGTCGTCGCCAATGGGCAGAGGAAACTCGCACAACGTATCGGGAAGCGGTGGAATGGAGACTGCGACAAGGCGATTCAACCTCCGCCCTGGAACTCTGGGAATGGTATCGCGGAGCTGAGTTCCGTGGGAGCGGATCCGCGGAATCCAAGCGAAGCGGGGAAATCGGCGTCGCGACTCCACCGGACCCGCACAATCCTCCGCCACTGCCAACGCCTGCTGTGGTCGCCAGCCAGTTGCCCTTGATGCATGATGTGACCGTCGTAGCTTATGCGGTTTTCTCTGACGGCGTCGCAATTTGGTCCTACGACGACCGTGGCATCTTTTCACACTGGGTCTCGACATCTTTACCTCAAACCGAGGAACTCGTTCTGCGTTTTGAGCGCCTCTGTTCGGATCCGAGTTCTGACCTCGCGACGCTTCGTATGACGGCACACTCGCTCTACAACCTGCTAGTTGCTCCTGTTGTAAACCAGTTACAGCCGAACAGAACGATCCTATTTGAGCCGGACGACGCCTTTGCTGCTGTTCCATGGGACGCGCTCGTTGATGGCGACTGGCACTACCTTGCCCAAAGTCACGCCATCGTGGTAACTCCCGCCCTTTATCGTGCGATACGGACTAGGCCAGCGATGCCAATCACGAGTGACACGGGAGCACTCATCGTCAGCGTTCCTTCTGCTGAGAATTTAATGCCGCTCTCTGATGCGGACAATGAGGCACAATCGGTGTCAAGCAAGTTCGCTCGTTCTCATTGGCTTCAGGGTCGAGATGCAACAGTGGCGGAGATTCGTCGAGAAGTCCGTGGCATGGCTGTGTTTCACTTTGCAGGACACGCGATCGCGTCACCTCTCCGCAGCGGACTATTGCTCGCGGAAATTGATCCAAAACTCGGCCGATCCAGGCTTATTACCGCCGAAAGTTTTGCCCCGCGAGAGATCAGCTCTCTGCAACTCGCTGTTCTTTCGGCCTGCCATACAAGTGGAGAAGCACAATTCGGACGGGTAGGCACAGAAAGCCTGGTCGACGCCCTCCTCCGATCGGGCGTCCCACACGTAGTTGCCAGTCTGTGGGATGTCGATTCTCGCGAGACCGCCGAGTTTATGAAGGAGTTCTACTCCCACTTACTAGAGGGAAACGACGCGGCGCATGCAATCCTAGCGGCGCGAAAGGATTTGGCCTCTCATCCAGCTTCAGCTCATCCGTACTACTGGTCAGCATTCGAACTTGAAGGCAAAGCCTGATTAGGCTAGGAGAGCATCAATGAAACTGTGCACTGCGGTAATCTGCTTGGCTGTCGGGCTATGTTGCACCATTGGGTGTTGCAAGAGAGGAAGTAACC
>Ga0307479_10002205_pt1 | contig 17718 bp, 15 predicted proteins | sample atmos_gasesECM4C_FD_203743 | JGI IMG/M metagenome (GOLD analysis project Ga0307479, IMG submission 203743) | Hardwood forest soil microbial communities from Morgan-Monroe State Forest, Indiana, United States - atmos_gasesECM4C_515 | ecosystem: Environmental > Terrestrial > Soil > Temperate... | reverse complement strand
TGATCTTCGATCCCACCATGCCGCAGGCGGCCATACAGCAGCAGATCGACAAGATCTACGCCGTCGAGCGAAGAAACGAATTCGGCCCCGAGCGTTATGCTTTGCTCTTCCTCCCGGGCGAGTACCATGTAGACGTGCCGGCGGGTTTCTATACGGAAGTCCTGGGGCTGGGCTCATCGCCGGATGAGGTCCACATCAGCGGCAACGTGCATGCGGACGCCAGCCATGACAACAACAATGCGACCACCACATTCTGGAGGGCTGCTGAAGGATTCTCCGTCACGCCGACGGGTGGAACGATGCAGTGGGCCGTTTCTCAAGCCGTGCCGTTCCGGCGTATGCATGTGCGGGGCAATTTGGTTCTCCACCAGCATCGGGGGTGGGCCAGCGGCGGATGGATGTCAGACACTCTTGTCGATGGCAACGTCGATTCCGGAAGTCAACAGCAATGGATTTCCCGCAACAGCGAATGGGGAAGCTGGTCCGGTTCGAACTGGAACATGGTTTTTGTTGGGGTTCCCCATCCCCCGAAGGGGAACTGGCCAACGCCGCCGTATACGAAAATCGCGGAGACACCCGTCGTCCGCGAGAAACCGTTCTTGCAGGTTGATGGAAAGGGGAAATGGAGTGTCTGCGTTCCGGCGCTCCGAAGAGACAGCGCAGGCATCACGTGGCACGGGGGTTCCACGCTGTGCCAATCGATTCCACTCGAGCAGTTCTATATTGCGCGGCCCGGCACCGACTCCGCGGCCAGCATCAATGAGCAATTGGCAGCAGGTAAGCACCTGCTGTTCACGCCCGGAATCTACGACCTGAATGAACCCATTCGAGTCATGCGACCCGACACGGTGGTGTTGGGACTGGGATTCGCTACGCTCCGGCCGATTCATGGCACGGCCGCCATGACCACAGCAGATGTGGATGGAATTGAAATCGCTGGACTGCTTTTTGATGCCGGCCAGGAAAGTTCGCCCGTGTTATTGGATGTCGGACCGGGACCAGGCAAAGCGCGCCACGCGCAGAATCCAATTACTTTGCACGACGTGTTTTTTCGCGTCGGAGGAGGCGGCGTAGGCCGCGCGCAGACCAACCTGCGGATCAACAGCAACGACGTCATTGTCGACCATACCTGGATATGGCGTGCCGACCATGAGGCAGGTGTGGGCTGGACCAGCAATACCAGCGCGAATGGACTGGTCGTGAACGGAGATGATGTGACGGTGTACGGCTTGTTTGTCGAGCACCATCAGCAGTTCCAGGTACTTTGGAATGGAAACGGCGGCCGAACTTATTTCTATCAATCTGAGATTCCGTACGATCCCCCCGACCAGCCAAGCTACTCCAGCGCCCCCGGAACGAATGGATGGGCCTCTTACAAAGTCGCGGACTCTGTCACCAGCCACGAAGCGTGGGGATTGGGCATATACAGCGTCTTTATCGAGCCGCAGGTCGTGCTCAGCAGAGCGATAGAAGTTCCACGGAAACCCGCAATCCGATTCCACCACATGATCACAGTTGCCTTGGGCAATCACGGTGAAATATCCAACGTGATTGACGATAAGGGTGGCCCGACTGCAATGCAGCCGCGCGTAACACCGAAAGTGGCGGAGTTCCCCTAATCGCCGGCCAATCCGCCGCGCCCGAATCGCTGGCTTTTAAGTATTTCGGACTAGGCCCTCGTCTGAGACTTGATAGACACCGTCGTCTGGCGATGTCGCGCCATTGCTCGGTCATACCTCACTTCGGGCTTCGTGCGCGACCATCATGATCCCGCCCTTTGGGTAAATATACCTTGACACGTATATGCTCTATAGAGTATATAAAAAACGTGGAATCCGTTTTCGAGATCATTGCCGAACCGAACCGCCGCGCGATCTTGAGCCTTCTGGTCTCCTCGCAACAGTCGGTGGGAGAGATCGAGCGTCAGCTTCGTATGCCACAGCCGACTGTGTCGAAGCACCTGCGCGTGCTGCGCGACGCCGGTTTCGTGGAATCCACGGTGGACGCACAGCGGCGCCTCTACCGGCTCAAACCCGAACCGTTTCGGGAGATGGATGACTGGCTGGCTCAGTTCCGCCGTTTCTGGTCCGGTTACGTGGATGCTCTCGAACGCCACCTTGATCGAATGGATCAGGACCGCATGGATCAACCCATACCAGCGAAAAAGAAGGCAAAGGAGAAGGCGACGCGGCCCAAACCGCGAACGTGATAAAGGAGAACGAAATGAAAATCAAAATTACCAGCGTGTACGTGGACGACCAGGAGAAGGCCTTGCGTTTCTATACGGAGGCACTGGGCTTTGCCAAGAAAACCGATTTCAGTCAGGGCCCGTATCGGTGGCTGACCGTGGCCTCGCCCGAGGAGCCAAACGGCACTGAGTTGCAGTTGGCGCTGAACAACAACCCCGCAGCCAAAGCGTATCAGCAGGCGATCTTTCAACAAGGCCAGCCCGCGGCCATGTTTTTCACCGACGACGTCAAGGGCGACTACGAGCGGATCAAGGCCCGCGGCGCCGAATTCACGATGCCGCCCACCGATGTGACCGGCTCGACCATTGCGATGCTGAAAGACACCTGCGGCAACCTCATCCAGCTTACTCAGCTGACACGTTATTCACGCTAAGGAGAAGAAGATGCACGCTCGCAAGCAGTACATGCCTGGTCCCGCCTGCGGGGCGCAGGTCTGCCGGTTCTGGTCCGCTCACGTGGATGCTCTCGATCGCCACCTCTCGGCCAAGACCTGGGCACTGGCGGCCGTCACGGTGGTGCTGATCGCGTATCCTGTTGCGCGGATTGTGATTCCCGCCATGCTCAATGGCATTGTGCCCGATGTGGTTCGGAACGTCCTCAACGTGATCTGATTTCGACTTGGGCACTGCAGCAAGAATCGTACGCACGTCGCTGGTCGTTGGTGAGGATCGTCGAGTTGAGCTCACCATCTGGCACGCGATTAAGACAAGGAGAAGAAGATGACCGAGCAAGCGCAATACATACCGGGTCCGGCCAGCGGAGCGCAGGTGCGTAAGGACGGAGATAAATGGACGCTGATTCTCGTTCGACAATTGCGCCACTCGCCGGAAAAAGTGTGGGAGGCGCTGACCGATCCGGCGCAACTGCGCGAGTGGGCTCCATTTGTGGTCGACGGCAGCCTGGGCGCGGTTGGAGCGGTGAACATCACATGGGTGGGAACGCCGCAGCCGTTGGAAACAAAGGTAACGCGAGCCGATGCTCCCAGGCTGCTGGAGTATGGCGACATCCGGTGGGAACTCGAAGCCGTGGGCAGCGGGACGCGCCTGACGCTGTGGCACAGCATCGATCGCCGCTTCATCTCGTGGGGTGCTGCGGGCTGGCATATCTGCTTCGACGTCCTGGATCGGTTCCTCGCGGGTAACCCGATTGGAGCCATCACCGGCGTCAACGCGATGAAGTTCAACGGCTGGCAGCGACTGGTCGCGGAGTACGCTAAGCAGTTCGGCGCGGAAACGCCCGGCTGGTCGCCTCCGGCGGCTCAGAAGTCGTGAGTCGAGGGGGTCGGAAAACAAAAGAGACCGAAGACAAAATTCGAGGAGTGACATCATGGCCACATCAGCTAATGCAGCCAACATCGTGAACCGAGGCATCACACGTTCAATTTTTCGTTGGATTCACCTGGTGTTTAGCATTCCGATACTCGGTTACATCTATAGTCCGTTCGACAAAATTCCAAACTACGCACCCGCGACTCGGTATGTGTTCGTTCCTGTGATGATCCTTTCGGGATTGTGGATGTGGAAAGGCCATGTCGTTCGCCGACTGATTTCGAAAAGATCAGCAGTTGGCTCGGGTTCGTATGCGAACCTGTGATCTTCGGACGGCGACGCAGCATCAAGTTCTGGGGGGTCACCGATGACCGCAGCAGATTTTCGCAGGATTGCACTGAGCCTCGAGGGGGTCGAAGAGTACTCCCACGCAGGATTGCCGGCTTTTCGTGTTGGAGGCAGGAAATTCGCTTCGCTGGCCTCGCAAGCAGAAGGCTACGGAAACCTCATGCTTACGCTTGAGATTCAGGCGACCTTTGTGGAGGAGGCGCCCGAGATTTTCCTGCCGATTGCCGGTGGGTGGGGAAAGATGGGACACACACATATTCGCCTGTCGGCGGCGAGCGAGAATGTATTGACGGGCGCGCTCCGAACAGCGTGGAAACTGCGAACTGATAAGAACGCCAAAACAAGACGACAAAAGAAACATCTGGCGGAGCGCGAAGGAGTAAACGGGAAGAAACGCGGAAAGCGACGACTATGAAAGCAACAACGGCGCGGAACATCAATAGCAATAAAAAAGACTTGTCACCAAAACAACGTGAACAACTACTCAGAGCATTGCAATCCCGTTTTGAGAAAAACATGAACCGCCATCAAGGTTTGGAATGGGCGAAGGTACAAGCAAGGCTGGATGCGAATGCTGAAAGGCTGTGGTCACTCAATGAAATGGAAAGAACCGGCGGTGAACCGGATGTTGTTGGCCACGATAAAAAGACGGGCGAATACATTTTTCATGATTGCTCAGCGGAAAGTCCAAAAGGCCGCAGAAGTCTTTGTTACGACCGTGAAGCGTTGGATTCCAGGAAAGAAAATAAACCAAAAGATAGCACTCTTGAGATGGCAACTGCCATGGGGATTGAGCTGTTAACGGAAGAGCAATATCGAGAATTGCAGAAACTCGGAAATTTCGATGCAAAAACGTCGAGCTGGGTGAAAACACCTTCTAACATCAGAAAACTCGGCGGCGCCCTCTTTTGTGATCGCCGCTTCGACACTGTTTTCGTGTATCACAACGGCGCGGAATCTTACTATGCCGCGAGGGGATTCCGTGGGTCGCTCAGGGTTTAGGTTCGCTTGGATTTGACTTCCGGGGAGTGTCCCCCTCTCCCCCGGTTCTTTGAAATCATCGGGTTACGAGAAAATTAGATTTTAATCCTAGGGCTGCAACAAGATCCGCGTAAAATCTTGCAATCAAACGAGTTGCGCACATTGAAATGATCGCCTAGCCGCGCCTCGGCGTCGAGGGAGGGGCAGGCGTTTTTCCCGAATTCGGTTTTCAAAGATCGTTGATCGCTCGGCGATCTGGGCTCCCCGGTACTTTACTTTCGCCCAAAATAAGGCCCCCATCGGACTCTGGGTGCGTGGAGGCTTGCCACACTTGTGGCTTAATGTACTCTCGCAAGAAACATTCGGTGTGTCAGTGCGGGAGGTCACGGCACCGTGTGATTTGAATACTCAGATCATCGCTTTGCTATGATCGGTTCCGCTTTGGACAACAGAATCGAGAAGATCTGAACATCCCCACTCAAGCCAAAATCGGGCTTGGGTGGGCCACCCGTCGAGGAGTGGGCAACCCGTCCGCTGGAGAATATCGAATGAAACAAAACCTGTTGTTAACCATCACGTCTCTGCTCACGATCCTGTTGCTGACGTTGCACCTGACGAGCGATACGATTCACGCCAGGGTCGGGACGCCCGAGGCCGGGGGCTCAACCCTCATTGCGGTGCCGATCCTGGTGCTCTTGCTGTACGGAACGCTGGTGCTCGGCGAACGGCGGTCGGGGTACATCATCATGCTCATAGGGTCGATCATCGGGCTGGGCATGCCGATCATGCACGTGATGGGAGCGGGAGGCATGTTTCACGGCCAGATCGCCAAGTCGAGCCCAGCGTTCTTGTTTGTCTGGACGCTGCATGCGCTCGGAGTGACTGGGATGTTCTCCTTCATCCTCGCGGTGCGCGCACTCTGGAGTCTGCGACGGAGCCAGCCCCCTCAGCAGGGATGAAAGTCAAAATCACAAGGCGCAGGAGTGCGGAAACGCGAACTACCCCACACAAGCCAAAATCGGGCTTGAGTGGGCCACCCGCCCGGGAAACGAAGAGGAACGATGTCACGCAGCGAAGGAAACGCAAAAAAACGAAGTGTAACCCTGCACGTGGTTTCCAGTCTCGATGGTTTCATCGCGAAGAAGGACAACAGTGTCTCTTGGATGGATAGCCCTGGAAGAGTCTACGAAGCCGGGGTTTCTATTTCGGAGGAAGACGTTGCGACCTTCGTCAAAGCGATTGACTGTTATGTGCTGGGTTCCCGCACGTATGAACACGCGCTGGAACTGGGCTGGCCTTATGGCGATACTCCGGTCGTGGTGGTGTCCGGCAGAGAATGGCCGCCGGCGAGTTCGAGGAAGACCGTCGAGTTCTATGCGGGCGATCTCAAGACATTAGTTGACGTGAAACTCGCGCCTCGATATCGAAACATATGGCTCGTGGGCGGGGCCATGTTGTGCCAGCGTTTTCTCGAGCTCGGCCTGGTGGACGAAATCCGGTTGACGATCGCGCCTGTCCTGTTGGGGGAAGGACTCCGGTTGTTCGATGGCTCAACGCCGGAGGAGAGGTGGAATTTGAAGAACGTGGTCGCTTACAAGAACGGCTTTGTTGAGCTATCGTACTCCGCCTCTAGTACTTCAACTTGTTAATTGAAAGCAACTCCGATTTCTGCTTGAATGACCCGACAACGGGGGAGGCTCTATCGTGAAAATATACAATCTCACGGGCTATTTGATTATCGTTTTGTACATGCTGGCTTCCATGTACTTCGCCCCAGCGCATTTGGGACCCTGGACCGGACTATTGATCGGCGGAGTCTATTTTATCTTTTGCTGGTTTTCTGGCGGGTTGTATCTGGCCGATGTTCTTCATTTGGGCATCGCTCATCGTTCCCTCGACTACAAGGAATGGTTCATTAAAGCCGTCACAGTCGGCAATAACGTCTTCGGGCTCTATGTAGATCCGATCGCCTGGGTGAATCGCCATCGATTGCATCATAAAAATGCGGACCATGCCGGAGATCCCAATAAACTTGCGGGCGATGGTTTTTGGCGAACTTTCTACTTGTGCGTCATGCCGTATCGATGCATTGACAATATGGCCGGCGACGAGATTTTAAGGTCTCGGACTTTTCGGGTGGTGGCGCATCCGGTTTTTGCAATCGTTGCGCAAGCCTTCAGTTTTTATCTGTTCTGGAAGTTAGTTGGAGACCTGAAGTTTGTGCTGGCGATGTGGATTGGAATTCGAATTTTTGCACAGTGGGTCAATATGGTTCAAAACTATTGGACCCACACCCGCACATTTGGATATCGGCGGTATCACGATGACGATGACAACGCCATGAACATTGGCGAGTGGCTACCGGTAACGGCAACCTTTAGCGCTTGTTTTCAGAATAATCATCACCACTATCCGCGTCTTTTGCGATTAAGCCATGACGAATCTGAATATGACTTTGGATTTATAACTGTCAAGGTCATGAAATATCTTGGCTTGGTGAAGGCAACGAGAACGGGCGAAGAAGTGCCCAAGGACGTTCCATTCGGCGTGCTGGATTTTTAAGAGGCTGCGGAAAAACCTCTGGCGGCTAAAGCCGCCATTAAGAACGAAGCGATTATCGCAGCGCTGAAGCGAGCGACGTGGTGTCGGCCACGAGCAGATTCCTCCCTTCGGTCGGAATGACATGGTTTGGCGGACAAATCCAGAAGGGGCTGCGCCACCCAAAATCGATTGCTGCGCCACTCAAAATCGATTGATAGATCGACTGTTTCCGCAGCCTTCTAAGACGTTCGTTTTCTTTTGGTAAATGGCTCAATCGTTTGCCCGACGAAGCCATGGGCAATTTCTTCGCCGTCCAGGCCGTAGCGTTCCGGCCACTCATCCGGATAGTAGTAAGTTCCAAAAAGCTTATCAATCCACGGAAAATGAATAGCAAAGTTCTTATCGATGCCCTCTTTTTGGGAAGTATGGTGCCAGTGATGATATCTGGGCATGACCAGATACTTTTCGAGCCATTTGGCACTGGGCCCGAAATTGCAATGAGTCCAGGTAGCGTGAAGCGTAACAAAGATCAGATAGGCAAAGATGATGGATTGCGAAAATCCAAGCATGAGAGGAACGAGGATGAATCCGCGTACCAGAGTGTCATCGACAAAGTGGGAGCGGGAGCCCGCGATCCAGTCCAGCGCTTTCGAAGAATGGTGAACGGCATGAAAACGCCACAGGAACGGCACTTTATGCAAAGCCAGATGAATGAAGTATTCGGCGACGTCAGCAACCACAATCGCCAGCAAAAACTGGAAAAGCCAGGGTATGCGAGCGATCGAATGTTGAAGAACCGGAACGCCTAAATACTTCACGGCTTGGGTTGCGGGCAGTAAGACCAGAAAAGACAAAACTTGTATCGGGAAATGAGTGGACATAAAGTAGACCACATCCAAAGTCCATTCATTCCTGAATGTTCCTTGTGCGGGATACTGGGGCCAGAGTCTTTCGAGAGGCACGTAGATGATCGCCATCAAGAGCATATCAAGCAAAAACCAGTCCAGGCCGATGGCAGGCCCATTCCCCAAATTCGGGTTGATCCGTACGCTCGAACCTCCCAACGCCGTCGCAGCGATAGCAAACAACGTTCCAGTCAATGCCAACGTCTTTTTCTTCCGCCGAATCGAAGCAATGATTCCGAGCAAGATCGCGCCCACAATGAGGCATTGGATCAAAACGCGCATGATGTGCATCGGATAATGGGAGCGCAGTTCAGGAGAGGTTAGCAGCTGCGGAAAATGCAGGCACAGGACTCCTCCGAATGCAAGAAATCCAAAAAAGGCCGACAATATCCCGCTCCACCAGCCGGTTCCAAAGCCGGTAGACTCGGCATCGCCAAAGAATTCATTGATTTTTTGCTCGATCACGATGCCTCCTAGCCTAGTACTACAGTGTTACAAAATCGGTTCTAGTCGGAACAATTGCCGTTTTCGCCAATATTTGCGCGGGTTGTAGCATGCTGCCTTCCATTTCTGTTAACTCTTTGGGCTCGCCGCAACCTGTTGATGCGGCGGTGCTTCCGATTTTGTAACACTGTAGTACTAGCAGGCTGCGGAAAAAACTTCTCGCGGCCCGCACCTTGACCCCCAGCAGCTAAAGCCGCCATTCAAAACAAAGCGGCCATCGCAGCGCTGAACAACTTGCGGAAAAACTCGTTTTATATGCGGACAACGTCCCTCAGCGGCTAAAGCCGGCTTGATTTTGTGGAACTTAGCGGCGCGGCTTGAAGCCGCGCCCTTTCAAAACGGTTTACAAACTGCATTTTTCCGCAAGCTGTGAAGCGCTGCGCCACCCAAAATCGATTGACAGATCGACTTTTTCGCAGCCTGCTAGTTTACTTTCCTCGACTCACACAGGCTATTAGAAAGATACCGATATGATGTGTTCGCTGAAAAGAACTCAAGCGGGTTACTGACGTTCAGCGGGCTTGGCTGACCTTTAGTTTGGGGTCGTCATGCGTTCAACGTTCCAATCGTCCCTATTGGGCCCGCATGCGGACTGCCCCCGTCCGAACTGCTATCGAGCCGGAGAGGGTTCTACTTGTGGAGGTTGCAGGTGACCGCTGAGCGAAGCTAAATTAGGCGTGAGAGTTGGAACTGTACAGGAAAGGACGCATCCCGATGGAACCGGCCTCTGCATTCATCGATGAGAAAGTTAAGGAACTTGGGGACTGGCGCGGGCAGATGCTCGCGAAAGTGCGCACGATCATACACGAGGCAGATCCTGAGATCGTCGAAGAGTGGAAGTGGGCCAAACCGAAATCGCCGGGGACTCCCGTGTTTTCCCACGGCGGCATCGTCTGCACGGGAGAGACGTACAAGAACGTCGTCAAGATGACATTCGCCAAGGGCGCTGCGTTGAAAGACCCTTCCCGTCTATTCAACTCCAGCCTCGCGGGGAATGTCAGGCGCGCCATCGACATTCACGAAGGCGAGAAGATCAATGAGGCGGCCTTGAAGGATCTCATCCGCGCTGCAGTGGCGCTGAATCTCAAGGGTGCCAGCAAACCGAAGAGCATAGCGCGGAGAAAATCCCCACCCATTCGACAAGCTCAGAGCAAGCGCTAAATTTCGTAAAGAACGCGAAATTTAGAATGGGGGCACCCCGCTGGACCCGCCAGAAACCTCCGTTTAAGTCGGGTAGCTGCCTGATTGCCTCTGTGGGTCCGTTTGGCCATGGCCCGATAATATGAGCGCTTTCCTTCTCGTCGCAAGTAGTGGTATGATTCACGACCATTCCCCTCGGGGCGGATGAACTGCCGCCCCATTTACTCGTTTCCGCGGAAGTCGACGGAAAAGAGACGGCCCCTAAAATCAAAATCCATTTGCCGCGAGCTGAGCGCCGTGGCTACGGCCCTCTTGTGGGGCGCCGTGAGAATCATCGGGAGGATTCTATGCGCATCGATGGTATGAAGATATTCACTGCCGTACTAGCCTGCTTTGTGGTTCTTGGCTCGGCGTCATACGCACACGCCGCGAGCTTTACTATCGGTGGCACAGTTTCGGGGTTGGCCACTGGGAAATCGGTGACCTTGCTCGACAACGGCGGCGATGCTCTTACCGTGGCGGTTAACGGCAAATTCACCTTCAAGACAGCATTGGCCACCGGCGCAACGTACAACGTCACCGTCGGCACGCAACCCGGCGGTGAAACCTGTACGGTCACCGCCGGTTCGGGCAGTGTGGGCTCAATCAATGTCACCACCGTCAAGGTCGTGTGCAAAGTTCCGACCTTCATCATTGGCGGCACACTCTCCGGTTTGGTCGCGGGCCGTTCGGTGACGCTGCTCGACAATGGCACGAGTGCGCTGAAGGTGACCAAGAACGGCGTGTTTACCTTCAAGACGGCATTGCCGACTGGCGCGGCATACAACGTCACGATCAGTATCCAGGCAGTAGGAGAGACTTGCACGGTGACGGGAGGTACGGGCACAGTAGGCACCTCCAACGTCACGTCGGTTGTGGTCGCGTGTACGCCGAAGCCCTTTACGATTAGTGGTGCAGTGTCGGGATTGACTACCGGCAAATCGGTGACCTTGCTCGACAACGGCACTGATTCTCTTGTGGTAGCCGCCAACGGCACATTCACATTCGCGAAAGCTGTTCTCAGCGGCTCTCCCTATAAGGTCACGGTGAAAGTCCAACCCGTGGGGGAGACCTGCACGGTGACGGGCGGCGCCGGCACAGTAGTCGCATCCAATATCACTACGGTCGTTGTCGCATGCAAACCAAAGTTCTTCACTATTGGCGGGACTGTCTCGGGATTAACCACCGGCGCTTCAGTGACGCTGCTCGATAACGGTGCTAATTCGCTTGCGGTTACTCTCAACGGGAAGTTTACCTTCACAACAACCGTTGCCAGTGGGTCCACCTACAACGTCACCGTCGGCACGCAACCGACGGGAGAGACTTGCACGGTAACGGGCGGTTCGGGAACCGTGGTTGCAGCTAACGTCACCACGGTTAAAGTCGTGTGCGCATCATCCGGTACCTTCACCATCGGCGGCACGTTGTCAGGGCTGAACACCGGTTTATCGGTGACGCTGCTGGATAACGGCAGTGACTCGCTCACCGTGGCGGCCAATGGCGCATTCACTTTCAAAACCAAATTGGCTACCGGAGCGGCTTATAAAGTCACCGTGGGCACGCAGCCGACGGGGGAGACCTGCACGGTCACTAACGGTTCGGGCACAGTAGGTTCTGCGAATGTGACGAACGTCGCAGTCTCGTGCGCAGCGGCGAAGACCTTCACTATCGGCGGCACAGTCAATGGGCTTAACGCCGGTACATCGGTGACGCTGCTCGATAACGGCGGCGATTCGCTTACGGTGACGGCCAACGGCGCGTTCACCTTTAAGACGGCTCTCGCTACAGGCGCGGCTTACAGCGTCACCGTCGGCACGCAGCCCACGGGAGAAACCTGCACGGTCTCCAATGGTTCGGGCACGGTGGGTTCCGCCAATGTGACCAACGTTGCGGTCGCCTGCTCTTCAAGTACAGGCGGGGGTGCGTATTGGATCCCTTACTCGGCGTTCCCGACACCGGGTGTAACTCCGCCGGGACAGAACGGGCTGTTCTTGATCCCCTCGGACAAGCTGAGTTCGTCGCCTGCTCCAACCTGGGTGACTACTGACACGACTCAACTGCTGGGGATCGGAACCCAAATTACGGAGACCGGCGGCGTGGCGACATACTTGCCCCAGGTCATGATGTATGCCGACACCGACTCGACCGGAACTACCAGGATCTTCGGGCTGACACTGGCCGGCACGGGAACTGTGCCGACGCCGACCCAGATCAGCAACGTGGCTCTGCCTTCGGGCCAGCAGATTTGCTCGGCCGGGGGCTCGGCGGAGACCGACGTCACGCAGCCGACTACCCTGTTTGCGGTCCTCGAGGTTGGCACCCTGGCGCAGTGCGGCTCGGGTGGAGGCACCTTCGAGGTTGTGCACTACACAGATGCAAAGACGACGGCTCCAGTTGTGGTGAGCATCAGCACCACTCTGATCAATTCCGTGTACCAGAACGGAAAACTGGTTGGGCTGCTCCTGCTCGCCGGAAGTTCACTGGATCTCTATGCGAATGACACGTTCACGTCGCCCGTGGCGAAGATCACGGGGCTGACAACCGCCAATTATGTTACGGGCGTTCTCAACGAGGCCACCTTGAGTACCACAGCAGTCTATTACCAGGTGAGCACCGCGACGGCGAATGAGCTGTATCGCATCGACGGTTCCACGCTGGCGGCCACTCTGGTCCAGAACATGGCGACTGGGAGTATCGGCAACCCCGTGGTGCAGGACGACACGAACGTGTACTACACCGTCCTTACCCCTGGGGCCAGCAACACCGAGACCGCCACGATTAACCAGGTTGCTATCGCGGGCGGAACTCCCAAGGTTCTTTACACCTCGCCATCCTTCCAAGTGCTGGTGGGAACTCTGGTGGATGGCTATCAACTCGTGGGCAGCAATGATTCGATTGTTGTCTTCGAGTTCTCTTCCTCCCCATATACGAGCGGGATTCAGGACCCGACCAAGTCAACAGCTACACTTTTCACTGTGCCGGTTGGAACCACAACAACGACCCCGACCACACTTGCCAACTACACTGCGGGCAACGAACTTCCTGATGTGTTCCTGGCTGCGCCCAGCGGCAGCGGCTTTGCGGCGAACATCTTGTTCGCAACCGTTGAGCACTCAACCGGAACGTTCCCGCTGTATACGAGGGCTTTTTCCGCCGTGTCGATACCGCTGAATGGGAGCAAGGCTCCGGCGCCGATTGCAAATTCGGTGTACGAACCGCTTGCGATCATCTCGTCCCATCTCACCGACAGCGTATGGCAGGTGACTGGCATTACCGACACCAATGGCGGATTTGGCGGCGGCACAGCCAATCTAGTGAACGTGAGTAACCTGACGGATACTCCGTTTACAACTACCGGTGGCGGACACTATGTGTTCGCGGCTGGTTTCTCGGGATCGCTCGCGGCCATCTCGAGCAACAACATTGCCATCGGTATCATCAACAATTCCGCGGCGCTTCTTTCGGGTGGCGGGACGCTGGAGGAGGACGGCGCTGCGGCCGACTTGAGCAGCGACTTCCTGTATCAGATCAAAATCACGAATACCGAAATCGTCCCGTACTAGAACAGGTTAGGAGGAAGCGGGCCAGAGGGGACTCGGCGAAAGCCATATTTTGGCGGGTCGCCTCTGGCCGGGGTGACTTGGGTTCGAAGCCCGGGTGCGCGGATGTTGCTATAATTCCTAGGTGGGGCAGCAGTCCATGTTGCTAATGGAAAATCACCTGGGGAAGCGTGTGCTTCGGCGGTGGGAAGTGGCCGTCGTGGTGCTCGCGATCTGCGGGCTGACGGTGAGTGTGGCGACGCGGACCTTCCGGACAAGTCTCTCCACGGGGGCGATCGTTAAATCGATCTCGGGGCAGGCGGTCCGGCAGCACATGGATAGTGACGCGGCGAAATGGGTTCCGCCTGTTTCTACGTTGACGGTGCTGGAAGTGCCGGTCTTTTATCCGCGGTTCGCACCTGCTGGGCCGCCGCTGCCACGTCTCTACTACGAAGAAAGCCTCTCTAATCGTCCTCCGCCCTTTCATTCCTGAATTCATCCTCACTAGGGTTCTAAATTAGGTTTGATTTTTTCGGTTGGTGTACGTCAAGCGTGTACCGACCAAGGATCGCACGCTTTCAAGTCATAAGCCTGACTGGAACTCCGAATCGTACCTTTACTTTTGAAAACTGGAGCCGGCGCGACCAGCCGGACAGGGGAACGAATGAATTCAAAGCAGAGAATTGCGGCGATTACCGCGGTTGTGGTCGTAGGACTCATCGCGGCGCGGCTATTAACGAGGCCGACCACGAAGGCGGACGCGTCCGATGAAACGCTTCCGTCCGCCGCGGTGGCGCTGGTAAAGCGCGCCCCGATCGAGAATGCAGTGACGTTGTCTGGCGCATTTCACGCGTATCAGCAGGTGGATGTGCACGCCAAGGTGGCTGGCTACATTCGCAAGATTTATGTGGATGTGGGCGATCACGTGAAAACCGGGCGAACGCTCGCGGTTCTGGAAGTGCCGGAACTGAGTGCCGAGGTGACGGGAGCGCAGGCTGGCTTACGACGCGCGAAGGATTCGGTGACGCGGGCGCAGAGCAATGTGCACAGCGCGGAATCTATTTATGCGGCGTATCACGCGGCCTACACGCGTTTGAAACAGGCTTCGGAGACGCGGCCTGGTCTGATCGCGGAGCAGGAACTGGATGACTCGATGGCGAAGGACAAAGATTCCGAGGCGAAGGTTGAGAGCGACAAGGCTGCCTTGGCGGAGGCGCAGAGCCAGCTTTCTGTGGCGGAAGCGGACCTGCAGCGAATGAATGCGTTGGAGGATTACACGCACGTCACGGCGCCGTTTGCGGGCGTGGTGACCAAAAGGTACGCCGACACCGGAACGATGATTCAAGCCGGGACTTCTTCCGATACGCAATCGATGCCGGTGGTGCAACTGGCGGAGTACACCAAGCTGCGGCTGGTGGTGCCGGTGCCGGAGTCGGCGGTGCCGGGATTGCAGTTGGGCAGCGTGGTGCAGGTGCATGTGACCGCGATGAATCAGGACTTCGAAGGGAAGGTCGCACGCTTTGCGGATGCGCTGAACGATGAGACTCGGACTATGCATACCGAGATCGACGTGAAAAATCCTGATGGGGCTTTGAAGGAAGGGATGTATGCCGAGGCGAAGCTGATTTTGAAGCAGCACAAAGACGTGCTCACGGTGCCGATTCAGGCGCTGGACAGGAATAGTTCGGGAGCTACCGTGTTGATTGTCGATACACAGGGGCGCGTGGCGAAACGGCAAGTCAGGCTGGGAGTGGAGTCGAGCGATCGGGTCGAAATTGTAGCTGGGCTGGCGGACAACGACCGGGTGATCGTGGGGAACCGCGGTGAGTTCCGCGAAGGAGAAAAGGTGCAGCCCAAGGTGGTGAATGAGATGGCGCAGGGATCGGAGGGCGGAATCTAATGTCAGGATTCGCTATACGGTATCCCTTCTTCATTATTGTTCTGTGTCTGATGGTGGCGATTGTGGGCACGGTGACCCTGGTGCGAATGCCGGTGGACCTGTTCCCGCCGATCAACATTCCGGTGGTCGTCGTGGCGACCTTCTATTCGGGAATGCCGCCGCAACAGATCGAGACCAGCATCACGAATCCATTTGAAAGATTTTTTACGCTGGGGAGCGGGATCGATCACATCGAGTCGCGATCGCTGCCGGGCGTGAGCTTGATCAAGATCTACTTCCAGCCGGGAACGAACGCGGATTCGGATCTTAGTGTGATTTCGAATCTGGCGATGGCGGATCTGCGGAGACTGCCTCCGGGAACTCTGCCTCCCGTGGTGCTCAAGTTCGATGCGTCGAGCTTGCCGGTGTGCCTAATCACATTGAAAGGGCAAGGACTCGATGAGACGCAATTGCGCGATCTGGGGCAGTACACGGTCCGCAATCAGATTGCGAGCGTGGAGGGAGCGTCGGTGCCGCAGCCGTTTGGCGGGCGGTACCGGCAGATCATGGTGTATGTCGATCCGCTGAAGCTCGATGCGCACGAATTGTCGGTGATGGATGTGGTGCGCACGGTGAACGAGAGCAACCTCATTCTGCCCGCGGGAGACGTGAAGATCGGTCCGATCGATTACAACCTGTACACCAACAGCCAGGTTCCGAACGCTAATGACGTCAACGAGATGCCGATCAAGACGGTGGGGCAGGCGTCTGTGCTGGTCGGCGATATCGGACATGCGAAGGATGCGCAGCAGATTCAGACGAACGTTGTGCGCGTGGATGGGCAGCGGTCGGTGTATCTGCCGATTCTGAAGCAGGGTGGAGACAGCAACACGATTGCCGTGGTCAACGGAATCCGCGATGCGTTGGCGAAGCTGGTCGATGTGCCCAAACAGCTGGTGGCGAAGGTAGTGTTCGATCAGTCGGCGTTCGTGAAGATGGCGATCGAGAACCTGCTGCATGAGGGCGCAATCGGATTGGTGCTGACCGGGCTGATGGTGCTTTTGTTTTTGGGAAGCATGCGGGCGACGGCGGCGGTGTTTCTGTCGATTCCCTTGTCGGCATTGGCGGCTTTTATGGCGATCAGCGCGGGTGGCGGGACGGTCAACACCATGGTGTTAGGCGGGTTGGCGCTGGCCTTTTCGCGATTGATCGACAACTCGGTCGTGGTTTTGGAGAACATCTTTCGACATCTGGAAGAGGGCGAGGCACCCGAGGTTGCGGCTGAGAAGGGCGGACAGGAAGTTGCGTTGGCGGTGCTGGCGGCGACGTTGACGACCGCCATCGTGTTCTTCCCGGTGATCTTTTTATACGGTGTGAGCCGGTTCCTGTTCGTGGCGCTGGCCGTGGCGGTGGTGCTTTCGCTGCTGGCTTCATATCTCGTCGCGATGACGGTGGTGCCACTGTTTTGCGCCAAGCTGATCAAGAAGCATCAAGCGGACGAGGAATGCGGAGAAGGCGCGATCGGCGCGCGGTTCGGAGCCATCGCAGTCAAGTTCAACCATTACTTCGAGAAGGTAGTAGGGAAGTACGACCGCACACTCAGTACCGCGCTGCTCACGCCGGTCGCGACTACGGTTGGGCTGGCGGGCGTTTCCATCCTGTGCCTGGCGATGTATCCGCTGATGGGCGTGGCGTTTTTCCCGCGTATCGATCCTGGGCAGTTTGTGATCAATTACAAAGCTCCGTCGGGAACCCGGATTGAACTCTCGGAGCAATATGCCCGCAAGATCGAAGAGGTGGTTCGGCAAGTCGTGCCGGATGACGAACTGGGAATGACCGTATCGAATATTGGCATCACGAGCGACTTCTCGGCGATTTATACGCCGAACTCCGCGCCGCACACGGGATTCGTGCAGGTGAGCCTGAAAGAGGGGCACAAGGTAGGCAGCTACGAATATATGCGGCAGGTGCGGAGAAGACTTCGGCAGGAGGTGCCCGAGGTCAGCGCGTATTTCCAATCGGGTGGATTGGTGGATTCGGTATTGAACATGGGCATGCCCGCGCCAATCGATATACAGATCAGCGGCAGCAGCCTGCGCCAGGGCTACGCGACCGCGGCGCAGATTGCGTCGCAGGTGCGGGCGTTGCCAGGTGTGAGCGATGTGCTTATTCCACAGGACATCGACTATCCGGCACTACAACTGAATATCGATCGAGAGAAGGCGAGCCTGGTCGGGCTGTCGCAGAAGGAAGTAGTCGACAACGTGATCACGGCGCTGACATCGAACGGCATGATCGCGCCGAATTACTGGATCGATCCGAAGA
>Ga0307479_10002204_pt1 | contig 17720 bp, 16 predicted proteins | sample atmos_gasesECM4C_FD_203743 | JGI IMG/M metagenome (GOLD analysis project Ga0307479, IMG submission 203743) | Hardwood forest soil microbial communities from Morgan-Monroe State Forest, Indiana, United States - atmos_gasesECM4C_515 | ecosystem: Environmental > Terrestrial > Soil > Temperate... | reverse complement strand
CGCGCTGGCGGGCTACTACGGCGGCTGGCTTGACAACGCGCTGATGCGCTTTACCGACATCATCATCTCGGCGCCCTTCCTGCTCGTGGTCATCGCCGTCACCGCGGCGACCGGCGGGGTCCGGCTGAGCACCGTCATCATCGTCATCGCGGCCACCGGCTGGTATGAGATCGGCCGATTAATGCGAGCTCAGTTTCTTGTGCTTCGAGAACAGGAGTTCGTCCAGGCGGCTCGAGCCCTGGGGGCCTCGAACAGCCGAATCATCCTCCGTCACATCCTGCCCAACGCGCTGGCGCCGATTATCGTTTCCGCGACCCTGGGGGTGTCGGGCATCATCTTGCTGGAAGCGGCGCTGGGCTTCCTCGGCTACAGCATTCCGCCCCCGGAGCCGAGCTGGGGCAACATGCTGCAAGAGTTCGAGCAATACCTGCTCGACGACAAGACCTATCTCGTATTCTTCCCCGCCACGGCGCTGGTCATCACGGCGCTGTGCATCAACCTCGTCGGTGACGGGATCAGGGACGCGCTGGATCCACGTCAGCGGTGACCGACCTCCTCCGGATTGAGGACCTTCACACTCAGTTCCACGTTCACGGCGGGACGGTCAAGGCGGTCGACGGGGTCAATCTGACCATACCCGCCAAAGCAACCGTGGGGCTGGTCGGCGAGTCCGGCTCGGGGAAGAGCATCACCGCACTGTCGATCATGCGGTTGCTGGAGAAAAATGGCGGGATCACCGCAGGTCATGTCTGGTTCCGCGACCGGGATCTCGTCGCGCTGACGGATCAGGAGATGCAGGAAGTTCGGGGCAATGACATCTCGATGATCTTCCAGGAACCGATGACGGCCCTGAACCCGGTGTACACCTGTGGGGACCAGATCGCCGAGGCCGTCCAGCTTCACGAGAAAGTCGATGCGAAGGCCGCCTTCGAGCGTGCCATCGAGGTGCTGCGCCTGGTCGGAATCTCTGACCCCAAACGTCGTGCCAAGCAATATCCGCACGAGCTGTCCGGCGGGATGCGGCAGCGGGTCATGATCGCCATGGCGCTGTCGAACAACCCCGAGCTCTTGATCGCCGACGAGCCCACCACCGCGCTGGACGTGACGATCCAGGCCCAGATCCTGACCCTGATGCGAAATCTCAAGGGAGAATTCGGATCGGCCATTCTGCTGATCACCCACGATCTGGGAGTGGTGGCGGAAATGTGCGACAGCGTCGCCGTCATGTATGCCGGGCGGATCGTGGAGCAGGCGTCGACCGTCGAGTTGTTCACCAATCCCAAGCACCCCTACACCCAGGGTCTGCTCGCCTCCATTCCGAGATTGGGCCACAAACAGGACCGGCTGCACGTCATCACCGGCAGCGTGCCGAACCCACTGGCGCTGCCGCCCGGCTGTGCCTTCCGTCCTCGTTGCCCGGTCAAGGCGCCGCGCAGCGAGAGTGCCGTTCCGCCCTTGAAATCGATCGGCGAAGGCCATCTCGTCGCCTGCTGGCAGTACGAATGATCCAGGGAAAACAACGTCCCACGGTGGTGGCGCCGAACGGTGCCCTGCTCAAGGTGCAGAATCTCAAGAAGTACTTCCCGATCAAGGGCGGCTTGCTGCAGACAACCGTCGCCAATGTGAAGGCCGTTGACGACGTGAGCTTCGAAATCAAGCAGGGCGAGACCCTTGGCCTGATCGGCGAATCGGGTTCGGGCAAGTCCACCGTGGCACGGACCATCCTCCGTCTCATCCCACCCACGTCGGGCGAGGCGTTCCTCGAGGGACGCAGCATTTTCAAGGCGAAGAAGAAGGAGTTGCACGAAATCCGGCGCGAGGTCCAGATCATCTTCCAGGATCCGTACGGCTCGCTGAATCCCCGCATGTCCGTAGGAGAAATCGTCGGTGAGGGCCTTCTGGTTCATGGGATCGGGTCGGCGCACGAACGCGAGAAGATCGTCAGCGAATTACTGGAGGTCGTCGGGCTGCGCGGGCAGTACCGCGGCCGGTTCCCGCACGAGTTCAGCGGCGGCCAGCGGCAGCGCATCGGGATCGCTCGCGCACTCGCGCTTCGGCCCAAGCTGATCATCGCCGACGAACCGGTCTCCGCTCTGGACGTGTCGATCCAATCGCAGATCCTCAACCTGCTGGAGGACCTGCAGAACGAATTCAACCTCACTTACCTCTTTGTCGCCCACAACATGGCGGTGGTCGAGCAGGTGAGCGATCGGATCGCCGTCATGTACCTCGGCAAGATCGTGGAGGCGGCGCCGGCCGAGCAGCTGCTTGCCAGCCCGCGGCACCCTTACACCAAGGCGCTGATCTCGGTCATCCCGATCCCGGATCCGACGATCAAACGGGAGCAGACCGTCCTGAAAGGCGAAATTCCGAGCCCAACCAATCCGCCGTCGGGATGCCACTTCCGCACTCGCTGCCCGATCGCGACGGATTACTGCGCGGAAGTCGAGCCGCAGCTGCGCGAGGTCGCCAAGGACCAGTGGGCGGCCTGTCACTACGCCTAAACACCATTGAGCTGAGCCACACGAGAGGCGGCTAACCCAGCGGGTTGGCCGCCTCGTGTGGTTTTTGAACCGCTACTTCAGGTCAAAGTCTGTTGCAAACGCAGCCTGCCTATCTCCCATGATCCGGGCGACGACTACGCTGAAATGGTGTGGCACCCCGCCGGACCATTGCAGCACCTCTTCGCCGAGAATTGTCGAGCTCTGGGTTTCGCCGCTGGTCGTTCCTTCTATGGTCCTGAGCATTCGACCGTCGACCGCAACCCTCAACAGGGTTGGGCCTTGCGCTGCAAGCGTTGGATCAGCATTGATATTGCTGAAATCGATCGGCGAAATGCCGGTCGCTTTGTAGTGAATGGTCAGGCGATTAACTCCGATAACCACATCCTGAATTACCAATCCTTTTCCAGTTTGGCTACGTATGGTACGAGCCACCTTTCGGACGATGCCCGCGGTGGGTGCTGTAGAGGCCACACTAAGGGTTGCGGTTTGGGCGCGAGCCGCCACGTTGCCGCCATCGACGCCAGTCAGCATGACCGCGGCTAGGAGAAGAGCAGTCGCTCCTCCTACGACGCTCGGAAACATGATCTTTTTCATTCTCGCTTCCCTTGCCTATGGCCAATTCAATAGCATTACAGGCTGCGAGGCGGTGCGACAGCAACCCCAGTAGATTACGTGCTGCATCAAACTGTATTGAGATTGAGCATAGACTGTGGTCCAGCCTGACCAGATGTTTTGGTTCCAGACGCAATAGAGGCCGCAGTCGGTTCGATAGAAGTTAACGTAAAGAGCGGTTGAACCGTCGTAGTTAAGGACCCAGGCATTGTCATACACCATGAAGGTGCCTGGATGGTACGGACCGCGAGAGATTCCTGCGTACAGATTCGACACCGACTCGGTTCCGTCGCTCCAAGTGTAGAAGTCAGCCTGATTCTTGTCGGCGCCTTGGTAAGTCCCATCCGGAAAGTAAACTGAGTGCCATTGGTAGACGCCCGGGTGGTAGGTAGCTGCAGCTGGTGTGATGTTTGCCCCGACCCCAAGAACAGGCAGAACGAGGGTGGCGATTAGGATGAAGCGGCGTAATCTGGCGTATCTTCGTGCTCGAATGCGCGTCGCTAGGTAACTCACATTTCTCCTCCTTTCTCCGAGTAATAACGGACGGGCGGCCACGGAATAGGCGTGACCTCTTGCGAGAAGCTCAGAATGGGGCCTCGGTTTCCTGAGTACAAGGCGGGAACACCGTGCTCGCATTTGGGGTTTTCCCCCAATGAAACCGCCCGCTTTCCCTGTGTTAATCCTCTGTTAGCCGAGGTCTCACGAGAACTCTTGGGGAGGCAGCCTCAAAGACCCAATAGCACAGCAGTCGAAGCCGCTTGCGTTCGGTTAGCCGCCCCGAGCTTGCCCAGGAGGTTCGTTACGTGGAATTCGATTGTTCCCTCAGTTAGGCTAAGGGTCCTCGCTATCGAGGCATTCGTAAGACCAAGCTCAATAAGACCGAGGACCTCCCTTTCTCGTTTCGTGAGCACCGCGCCCTCAGTCATGAACGCCTGACGCAACGCCGCTTCACGCGCCATTAGAGCTTTGTTAAACGACTCATCCACGACTACCACCGCCCGGCTTTGGGCCACATCCATGAGCGCGATCGTGGTTGCCGGCGGCGTTGTGTCCCGAAGATATACGCTGCAACCTCGTCGAAGCCAGCTATCGCAACGAACGATGTCCTCGCCTCGCCCTAACACCGCGAGCTTTGCCGCCGGCTCTGCGCGGCGCGCGACTGCCGCACTAAGGTTCAGCAGTTTCTCGTCTGCGCTGGCGCACAGGATCCAGGCTGGCCGAAGCCTCAATGCTGCAATTGTCGCCGCGGCCGGTGTCAGAGTACATCGCTGCACTCTGCCCGAGAGGCGGTGTTCTCGCGCAAGCGCGGGCCATTCACCCAACAGCAGAATCGAATCGCTAGCTCGACCCTTTGCGACCAGAGCCACAGCCGCCCCCATAGCAACCCGAACGATCGTGGAACCCGCTCACATTGTAGCCAAGCATTGCAGGTAATTCAATCCGCGAGGCTGTGTTAATGATGACGCGATTCTGTCGTCAAGGTCGCCCAACAAACGCCCGTAGTGTCGTTCAGCCAATCGGTTGGCGGCAATGTAGAACGCTAAGTGACGACCACGCCCCGGATGAAAATCACGCGGTCGCTTCAGAGCAATATGAGCAATCGAACTGCTGCGCCACATGGAGTGCGATTCGACGAGCTTGCCAAATATTGATGGACGGCCTGTGACTGCGCCTGAGCGCAAGGTACTGAGCGCAGGCCGCTAGCGGTTCTCGCTGCGCGAGCGAGCTGTCACCCGGCCGAGCCAGTCGCCCATCACCACCCGCCGTCGCAGGGCGCGTCCGGTATCAACCCAGCTGCCGATGACGACGAGCGCCAGGGCTCCGGCACCGAGGACGACGTCGAGCCGTCCACGATCGGGTGGCACGGTGTTGTAATGCGCCCAGTAGGCGAATTCGCTGTCGTTAACGGCGGCGACGCCGATGAACGCCAGGGCCAGCACCGCCGCGAATAGCCAGCCGCGTCCCCGGGCCGCGAATCCCAGCCGCACCAGACCCATCCCGGGCACAAGCGCGAGCGGCCAGACGTCCTTCGCCCCGGCTCGCGCCGGTTCCCGTGCCCGAGCGGACGCGAAGCCATCGACCGCAACGATGAAGCCGATCAGCCCGGCATACCAGCCGGTCGATAGCACGTCATTCGGCGTGAAGGAAAAATGCTGGCTGGTGAACGCCGGAGTCGTGACGAGCCAGCTCGCCCATGCCACCCAGGCGACTAGCGCCAGGCCGGCCGCCGCGAGGGCCTGCCCCTGGTACGGCCGCGCGCTCTCCATCACGGAGAGCAACAGGCCGAAGGCAAGGACCCATGCCAGCGGGTTCGTCCAGCCGAAGACCTGAGAGAGGTGCGCGACCGCGACCTGGATGGTCCACGGCGTGAGGAGGCTGAGTGCCGCCAGCCCAACGATCATGAGGTCGCGACTGGAACGACCGGAAATGCGGAGCGCCAGGCCGCCGAATTGCTGCACGCCCGACGCCATCGCAAAGAGCAGCGCCAGACCGGCGCAGAAGAGCGCGATGATCAGCAGCACCTGCGAGTTCTCATTGCTCCGGGTCAGGAGGTAGGCCCCCGCAAAGGGGACCGCGATCAAGAGCAGCCCGATCACCAGATTTCGAATCGAGGCGGAATCGTTTCTCATTGCGGCTTCGACAGTTTACTTCTCGATAAAATCGCCGGATGCTAAGCGGACGCCTATGGCGTCATCCCGATTTCTTGAAGCTCTGGGCGGGCGAGACCGTCAGCCAGTTTGGCAGCCAGGTAACGCTGCTGGCGGTGCCGACGGTCGCGATTCTGATCCTGCACGCTGGCCCGTTCCAGGTTGGGGTGCTGTCCGCGCTCGAGTTTCTCGCCTTTCCCACGCTGGGCCTGATCGCTGGCGTCTACGCCGACCGGTTACGTCGCCGGCCGATCATGATCAGCTGCGACCTGGGGCGGTTGCTCGCCCTTGGGACGATCCCGGTCGCCTTTGCCTTCGGTGTCTTGACCCTGGAGCAGCTCTATGTCGTCGCGCTGCTGACCGGGATCTTCACCGTCTTCTTCGACGTTTCCTACCAGTCGTATCTCCCGGCCCTGGTGGATCGGCCCAACTTGATCGAGGACAACTCGAAGCTCGAGGTGACTCGCTCGGCGGCGCAGGTCTCTGGCCCTGCCGTCGCGGGTTTGTTGATCCAGTGGATTGGCGGGGCGAGGGCCGTGGCCATCGACGCGATCTCCTTTCTGGCCTCAGCGATTGCGCTGGCCACCATTCGTAAGCCCGAGCCCGAGCCGCAGCCCGGCACCGCCAGCGGGGCGAGCGGATTCATCCCGGAGATGCGCGAGGGCATCGATGTCGTCTTCAAGAGTCCGATCCTGTGGCGGATCGCGAGCTGCACAGGCACGACCAACTTCGGCTCCAACATGATCTTCGGTGCGGTCTTCCTGGTCTTCGCCTACCGCGACCTCCATCTCTCCGCGGGGGTGGTAGGCATCATCTTCGGGATCAGCAGCATCGGCGGGTTGGTGGGCGCCTTTCTCGCGTCCTGGGCGGCCCGGACCCTCGGCTTGGGAACGACCCTGGGCGTAGCCATTGTCGTGGGCGGGTTCGCGGAGCTCGCCACCCCATTGGCGTTGATCGGTGCGCCGGTCATCGTGCTCAGCACTCTTGGACTCATCGCCAATGTGACGATCCCGGTCTACAACATCAACCAGGTAAGCCTGCGGCAATCGATCACGCCGGACCGTGTCCAGGGCCGCATGAACGCCACCATGCGCACCATCGTCTGGGGAACGATTCCGTTGGGGGCCTTCTTCGGTGGCATCCTGGGGACGGCCATCGGCGTCGTCAACACGATCCTCCTTGGGGGTGCGATTTCGGCGCTGGCTGCGATCTGGATCTTCCTGGGCCCGGTCGGCCGGCTGAAGGAGCAGCCTGCCCCGGTACTGGCGTGAACGACCGGCTGCTCATCCACGATGCGTGCCTGGCCGATGGCCACTCGTCGGTACTGCAGATCGGCGTCAGCCTGATGATCGAGCAAGGCCGCATCGCCTGGGTGCGGCCGGCCGACGACGCTGACCCGGACGGCGCCGACACCCTCGACGGTGGCGGGGCGACCATCGTGCCGGCGTTCGTCGACGCCCACAGCCACCTGACGATGCCCGGCGGCAGCCACTGGATCGAGCGTGGATCCGATCCGCCCGACGAGCTCAGGGACGTGGCCCGTCGCAACGCCGCTCGCCTCGCGCAGGCCGGCATCCTCTGGGCGCGTGATGTCGGATCACCAGCCGGCTCGGATGGTCGGGCGATCAGCCTGCAGGTTCGCGACGAGCTGGCGGGCCACGCCGGCGCGCCCTACATCCGAGTGGCGGGCACCTGGATCGCGACCGACGGCTACCTGCCGATGACGGTGGCGGTCAAGGACGGTGACGGGCTCGCCGCGGCGGCCGTGGCCCAGCTGGATTCCGGAACCGATTTCGTCAAGATCATGCTCGACCCGCCCGGGCGGGCCGACCACTGCCCCTTCAGCGTCGACGACGTCCGCAAGGCCTCCGACGCTGTGCACCGCCGCGGTCGCAAGATCACGGCGCACGCCACCATCCTCGACGGCGCGCGGGTCGGCGCCGAGGCGGGGGTCGATGCCATCGAACATGGGATGGAGCTCGACGACGCGATCGCCGCGACCATGCACGCGAACAAGGTCGTGCTGGTCTCGACACTTTCGGTGCTGGCGAGCTGGGCGACATTCGGGGAGACCACCCGGATCGAGCGCTTCACGAGCGAGGAGGGCCGACGGCGGTTGGCGGCTCGGCGCGAGGGCGCGGTCGCGGCGATCAAGGCGGCGCATCGCGCCGGCGTCCCGATCGCAGCCGGGTCCGACTTCGGCGGCGGGTCGGTGCGCGCCGGACACCTCGCCTGGGAGGTTGAGCTGCTCATCGAGGCCGGGCTGCAGCCGCATGAGGCGCTGGCGGCGGCGACCTGGCGAGGTGGTGAGCTGCTCGGCATCGATCACGCGGGCCGGCTGCGGGAGGGCGACCCGGCTGACCTGGTCCTGGTGCACGGAGATCCGCTCGGCGACCCGCGTGCCCTGTGGCGCGTCTGGGCCGTCTTCAAAGCGGGCGAACGGATCGCATAGCCGGAGGCCGTACGCGCCGGCAGCGATAATGAAAACTCTAGGACGGGTCAGGCGTTTACCCCTCAGGAGCTTGCGGGTTGCCCCAGTTACGGCAGGATTTGATCACGGGTCGATGGGTTGCGGTTGCGACGGAGCGCGCGCGCCGGCCCGATTCCTTCACCCAGGCCGCCAGGGAAAGCGTCGCGGCCCGCGACGTCTGTCCCTTCTGCCCGGGACACGAATCGATGACTCCGCCCGAAGTCCTCGCGTACCGCGCACCGGGCACGGCGCCAAACAGCGAGGGGTGGTGGATCCGGGTGGTCCCCAACCTCTACGCCGCCTTTCGCCTCGAACCAGACGGACAAGAGCACCGTGAGGACCGTTTCTGGCGGCGCGATGCCATTGGCGCGTGCGAGGTGCTGATCTCGAGCCCGGACCACCGAGCCCCAACGCCCTTACTGCCGCGGCGGCAAGTAGAGGAAATCGTGCAATCCTATGTCGATCGCTACCGTCATCACGACCAGAATCCCGCCCTCGAGCACGTCCTGATTCTGTACAACCACGGCCGGCCTGCCGGTGCCTCACTCGAGCACCCGCATTCGCAGCTCTATGCGATCAGCCTGGTGCCGCCGAGTTTTCTGGAAGAGCTCGAGGGCGCGCGTCGCTTTGGACAGCCAAATCAGGAGTGTGTCTTCTGCCGAACCCTCGAGGACGAACGCAGGGCCGGCGCGCGGGTCATCTACGAAAACGAGTCGTTCGTCGTCTTCGCGCCCTACGCCGCGCGCACGCCGTTCGAGACCTGGATCATGCCTCGCCGCCACAGCGCCAGTTTCGGCGACCTCGAGCTGAAACGGGAGAAACCAGACTTCGCCGAGGCGCTCCAGCTCACGCTCAGGGCGCTCTACGACGGACTGAACGATCCGCCGTTCAACTACTACATTCACAGCGCGCCGATGAAGAGCAGCCCAGGGAAGCCATACCACTGGCACCTCGAGTTGATCCCCAAGCTCAGCACCGCGGCGGGCTTCGAGATGGGAACCGGGATGTGGATCAACGTGGTCAAACCGGAAGACTCGGCCGCGTTCCTGCGCGAACGCATCCAGAACCTGGTAAGGCAGGTCGCGTGAAGGCCGTCGTCATGGCAGGCGGCGAGGGCTCCCGGCTGCGGCCGCTGACGAGCGGCGTACCGAAACCACTGGTCCCGGTCGTGGGCAAGCCGGTGATGGAGCACATCCTTCGACTGCTCCGCACCCATGGCATCACCGACGTGGTCGTTACGTTGCAGTACCTCGGCTCGGCGATTCGAGACTACTTCGGCGACGGCTCGGACTTCGGCGTCGACATCACCTACGTGGTCGAAGATGCCCCGCTGGGCACCGCCGGCAGCGTCAAGAATGCCCAGGAGTACCTCGACGAACCGTTCATCGTGATCAGCGGCGACGCGCTGACCGATATCGACCTGAGCAAGGTCATCGCGTACCACAAGGAAAAAGGGGCATCAGCGACGATCGTCCTCACCTCGGTATCGAATCCGCTCGAGTTCGGGGTAGTGATCACCAACCCGGATGGAACGATCAACCGCTTTCTCGAGAAGCCGTCCTGGGGCGAGGTCTTCTCCGACCAGGTGAACACCGGGATCTACGTCATCGAACCCGAGGTCCTCGACCTGCTACCGCCCGCGACCGTGGTGGACTGGAGCGGGGACGTTTTTCCGAAGATGCTCGCCAACAAGATGCCGCTGTATGGCTACCTGGCACCAGGCTACTGGTGCGACATCGGCAACATCCAGACGTATTACCAGGCGAACTGGGACGCCCTGGAAGGGCGGGTCGACGTCGAGATCCCCGGGGAGCGGCGCCACGGCAACGTGTGGGTGGGGGAGAACGTCGAGATCGGCTACGACGTACGGATCGAAGGCCCGGCCTATATCGGCAACGAATGCAAGCTGAAGGCGGGCGTGTTCATCAACGGGCCGGTGTGCGTCGGGAATTTCTCGGTAATCGACGAGAACACCAAGATCAGCAACTCCGTCATCTGGACCTATACCTACATCGGCGAGAATTCGCGGTTGCGCCAGGCGATCGTCTGCCGGCATGTCACCATCAAGAACAACTCTCTGCTCGACGACGGAGCGGTGATCGGCGACGACGTGGTGGTGGGCGAGGGCACCACCATCGATGCGGGTGTCAAGATCTGGCCGGACAAGGAGATCGAGCCCGGCTCCACCGTCCACGAGAGCATCATCTGGGCCGGGCACTACAAGCGCGGCCTGTTCTCCTCCTACGGATTGGTCGGCCTGGTCAACATCGAGTTCACCCCGGAGTACTGCGCCCGCCTGGGCGCGTCGTTCGCCGCCCTCTTTCCAAAGGGTTCCGCCATCGGGGCGGCCCGCGACGGCCAGCGCCCCTCGCGGATGATCAAGCGGGCGATGATCGCGGGCATGATGTCATCGGGGGCGTCCATCATCGACCTCAGCGAATTACCCATCCCGGTGGTGCAGTACTATGCGCGCGAGCATCCGATCAGCGGCGCCGTACACGTCCAGATGTCGCCGCTCGACAGCCGCTCGGCTGATATCCGGATGTTCGACAGCAACGGCGTGGTGCTGGACAAGAAAGCGGAGCGAAAGCTGGAAAACGTGTTCTTCCGGGAAGACATTCGCCGGGTGCATTTCTACGAGATGGGCGACATCAGCTATCCGCAGGATGCCATCGATTCGTACATCGACGGCCTGATCGGCCTCACCGACGTCGAGGCGATCCGCCAGGCCCACTTCAAGGTGCTGGTCGACTTCGATCACGGCAGCGGCTCGCTGGTCATGCCCCGCCTCTTCAAGGAATTGAACATCGAGGCGATTCCACTCAACGCTGGCTTCGACGAGACCTATCAATCGAAGACGAACGAGGCGTTCGACGAAGCCCGCCGGCAGTCAGCCTTGATCACGCGCACGCTGAACTGCAACCTGGGGGCTTACATCGACTACGGATCCGAACGGGTGTTTCTGATCGACGAAAAAGGTGACCTGCTCGACCACCACGAGGCGCTCGGGGTCCTCGCGATCCTGGCACTCAAAGCGAAACCCGGCGTGCTGGTGGCGCCAGCCACCGTGCCGCAGACGATCGCGGCGTTGGTCCGGCAGCAGCCGGGATCGCATTTCGTTCCCGGGAAGGGCGAGCCGTCGGCGCTCCTGCGCGCCGCGCAGCAGCACCAGGCGCGGCTGGGCTCGGATGCGAACGGAGGCTACGTCTTTCCCGAGCATCTGCTCGGATTTGACGCGATTTTCACGCTGATCAAACTGCTCGAGCTCCTGGCCAGGGATGGGCGGCCGATCTCGGCCGTGCGGGCCGAGATTCCGCGAGCCGCGTACGAGCATCGGCTCGAGGCGGTGCCGTGGGATGCGAAGGGGCGAGTGATGCGCACCATGGTCGAGATGCACCGCGATGCGCCGGTCGACCTGGCCGACGGGATCAAGGTGTTTGTCGATGGGGGATGGGTGCTGGTGCTTCCGGATCCCGACATGCCTCGCTACCACATCATCGTCAGCATGGAGGACTCCGACAAGGCGCGAGCGCTCGCCGATCAGTACAGCGCGCTCGTGAAGACGGCCGTCAGCACACCGGCCTGAGATGGCGCCGGCCCGTCGCGAGCGGCGATTCGTTCGGACGGCCGGCTTCTTTCGAGCGCTCCCGCAACCGGTCAAGGCCGGCCTACCGGCCCGATTGAAGGACGTGAACCATCATGTCCGGTCGAGTCAGGCGCAGTGGTTCTATGACGACCCGCGGCTGCATTTCGAAGCGTGGTGGCACGCCAACACCGGGCGGCTGGAGCTGGGTCTACACCTCGAGTCGACGCCGCTGGTCAATGAGCGGATCGCCACCGGCCTGGCACGCCAACTCTTGATGATCAAGGCCCGGCTCGGGGAGCGGCTCGACCTGGAGCCGTGGGACCGGGGATGGGTGCGGCTGTACGAGACCCACCCGGTCGAGGTGTTCGATGCGACCCGGATCGCCGCCACCGCGAGCCGGATGGCGGAGCTGATCGAAGTCCTCTGGCCGGTGTGCCAGGACCTGCGCAAAAGCGATGCTAAAATCCGGCTTGTCAAGCGGGAGTAGCTCAGCTGGTCAGAGCGCAACCTTCCCAAGGTTGATGTCGCGAGTTCGAATCTCGTCTCCCGCTCCAGACCCCCTGCAACGGACGTCGTTGCTGCCTATTATTCGTGGGTGGCGAGCAATGTCGTTGGCGGCCGCCTGGTCGATATCGGCGACACGCAGTTGCACGTTGATGAAAAGGGCGCTGGATTTCCGCTTCTCATCTTTCACGGTGGCCCCGGCCTCGACCACCATATGTTCGGCGACTACCTCGACCCCTTAGCCGACGACTTTCGCCTCGTCTTCGTCGACCAACGCAGCCAGGGTTGGTCAGCGCGGGCTCCTGAATCAACCTGGTCGCTTGGCCGGATGGCGGCCGACGTCAACTCCCTCGCCCGAGCCCTGAACCTTGGCGAGTATGCGACGCTCGGTCACTCGTTTGGTGCCTTCGTCGTCTTGCAACATGCCGTGGAGTATCCGGGTCAGGCTGCCCGAACAATCGTCTCGAGTGGCCTACCGTCGAGCCGCTACCTGAGCCATGTTCAGGAAAATCTTGCCGCGTTCGAACCCGCGAACCTGCGTAACCAGGTGACGGCGTCCTGGGAGCGCGAAAAGGAGGCGCAAACGCACGACGACGTCGCGAGCCTCCTTCGCGACCAGTTACCCTTTCAGTTCGGCGATCCTCTGGACCCTCGCATTAGGGAGTACGAGCGGCGGACTTCCGGGGCACGCTTTTCCCCCGACGTCCTTCGTCGCTTTGCCGCCGACGAGACCTACGGTGGCATCGAGGTCGAGGACCGTCTACCCAGCGTGCGCCAACCCGTTCTCGTTCTGGCTGGGAGGATGGACCGAACCTGTGTGGTGGAAGGGGCGCAAGCCATCGCCAGGGGTATCCCTGGTGCCCGTCTCGTCGTCTTCGAGCACAGCGGACACATGACATTCGTCGAGGAGAACGAGGCATACCTGAAGGCTGTGCGCGGCTTCTTGCCGCCGCCGGGTTAACGACTGGCGGCAGGCACGCGGCGAAAGAGGGGATCGAACATTCGGTCGTTCGGGACGCCGATCGAGGCGTGGTTTTGAACCAGGCGCCAGCCATCCTTCTCGCGAATGGCGACCATGGTAAAGCGCACCTCAACCGATTCACCGTCACGCTCGAAGGCGCCCGTGCCGTCCGCCCAGCCGACATCGCCCTGCTCATAGCCCCGGATCTCTTCGACGCGCACGTGGATCTGCGGCCCCTCTCCCGGCGTTGACTCGCCCAGCAAACGGATGATCTGCTCGTAGCCAGTCGCGTACTCGCGCGCGTCGCTGCCGATGGCGACCCCTCCTTGCTCCCGCGACGTCGTCCGCTCCAAGAATCCGAGGTCACCGCGTTCGATCGCGGCGATGGAGTCACGTCCCAGTTGCTCGATCTCTTTTGACCGCTTCATGTCGTGTCCCTCCTTGTGCTGATCCAACCGCCAGCATACGCGCCGCCAGGGCGGGAACCGCAAGCTTGTTGAGCTGCCTGCGATTTGTCCTCAGTCGTGAAAGTCGAAGACCTGAATCCCTCAGAAGTGACCTGGATCGGTCAGATGCAGGAAGCCGGCCGCGTGCTTCATGAGGCGTACGTCGGCAAACTCGCAACCATCCCGGATCTTGAGGCACTCGATGCGCTCTGGGTTCGTTGGCAGTCCGACCGGGATCCCGGACGCCCGGACCCGAACACGGTCGTCAATGCGCTCGGCCTCTGCTTCGGACAACAGCTGGTGGATCGACTCGGATTCCGCTGGGCGGCGATCACCGACGAGTACGGCACCGAGATGGGGTGCATTGCCCAGCCGGGCGAGGTGACGGTCTTCCCGGCGAACCTTACCGCCAAGCGCCTGGAAAAGGGAGCGCAGCCGTTTTTTTCCGACTTCTTTTCCCGGGTCGAGGCGCGGGTGCACTCGCTGCGCCGCCAACGACCCGCGTAAGCGACCGGTACGCGCTAGCCTGATCCTCGATGGGCCGCCAGCCCGAGATTCGAACCAACCGCTTGCTGCTGCGCCGCTGGCGGGCGAGCGACCTCGATCCATTTGCGGCGATGAATGCTGACCCGGTCGTGATGGAGCATTTCTTCCAGGGAGTCCGCACTCGGCAAGAGACCGCCGACTTCATCGGTCGGATCGAACAGGAATTCGAGCGGCGCGGCTTCGGTCTCTGGGTGGTTGAGGTGTGCGGCGGAGCGCCCTTCATCGGCTTCGTCGGCCTGCACGAGGCAGTCTTCGATGCGCCCTTCACGCCCGCGGTCGAGGTCGGATGGCGGTTGGCCCGGGCCCATTGGGGGCGGGGGTATGCCACGGAGGCGGCTAAGGCGGCGCTCGCTTTCGGGTTCGAGGACGCGGGCCTCGCGGAGATTGTGTCTTTTACCAATGCCGGCAATCACCGATCCCAGCGGGTCATGGAGCGGATCGGGATGACGCGCGATCCAGCCGGAGATTTCGACCATCCGGGCGTTCCGCCAGGCCACCCAATCCGTCCGCATGTCCTGTACCGCATCCGCCACGAGGCGGGCGGCTAGCCGTAAGCCAAACCTTAATCTCCCGCTTCCTATACTTGTTCGGTGGGGGAACCCCCAGTCCACTTCGATGGGTCGACGGCTGCCACCGAATCTCCGTCACGGGCAGACCAAATCGCCTCTGCGCCGCTACCCGACGTCCAATCCGAGCCGGCCGTACAAGTGCCGGCACGCCCGGCGCCGGCCGCACCACCAGGTCAGCCCGCCCCTGCGGCCCAGCCGCGCTATCTCAACCGTGAACTCTCGCAGCTGGACTTCGTCGATCGCGTGCTGGCGATGGCCGAGGATGGATCGCTGCCCCTCCTGGAGCGGGTCCGGTTTCTGGCCATCCTCGGCGAAACCGTCGACCAGTTCTTCCAGGTCCGGGTCGCGGGGCTGAAGGAGCAGGTGCACGCGGCGCTGCCACAGACCTCGCCCGATGGGATGACGACCGGCGAGCAACTCCGCGCCATCCATCAGCGGGCCGCGCGCCTGCTGGAGCGAAGCACCTCGTTGTTCATGCGGCAGGTCGCGCCGGCTCTCGAGCAGCAGGGCGTTTCGATCGCGACCATCGATAGCCTCGACGAGGCCGACCGCGCCTTCCTGGCCGCGGAGTTCGAGGCCCGCATCTTTCCGGTCCTCACGCCGCTGGCGGTCGATCCAGCCCATCCCTTCCCCTACATCTCGCACCTCTCGCTCAACCTGGCGGTCATGGTTCGCGACCCGGTCCGGCACGACATGCGCTTCGCCCGCGTCAAGGTCCCGCCGCTGCTCCCGCGGTTCATCGCGCTGCGTGATAGCAAGCGCTTCATTCCGCTGGAGCAGGTGATCGCGCTCCACCTCGACGAACTGTTTCCGGGGATGGAGATCGTCAGTCGTCACCCCTTCCGGGTCACGCGTGACGCCGATCTCGACCTGGTCGACGAAGAGGCCGCGGACTTGCTCGCCGCGATTCAGAGCGAGCTCCGTCGCCAGCAGCGCCGAGCCCAGGTCGTTCGCCTCGAGGTCGATGCCGCGATGTCGGATGAGGTTCTCGATCTGCTCGTTCGCGAGCTCGAGCTCGAGGCGACCGACGTCTACCGGGTCAATGGCCTGCTCGACCTCTCGAGCCTCTGGGCGATTTACGCGCTCGACCGCCCGGACCTCAAAGCGGAGCCCTGGACGCCGGTGACGCAGCGGCGGTTGCACGGCGTGGGCACCGCCCCGGCCAACATCTTCAAGGTTCTCGCCGACGGTGACATCCTCGTCCACCATCCCTACGACTCCTTCGCGACCTCGGCCGAGGCCTTCGTCGACCAGGCCGCCCAGGATCCGGACGTGCTTGCCATCAAGCAGACGCTCTATCGGACATCGGGTCCGATCAGCCCGATCGTCCGCGCCTTGATTCGGGCGGCGGAGAGCGGCAAGCAGGTGGTGGCGCTGGTCGAGCTGAAGGCGCGCGGTGACGAACAGGCCAACATCGCCTGGGCCCAGGCATTGGAACAGGTCGGTGTCCACGTCGTGTACGGCGTGGTCGGGCTCAAGACCCATGCCAAAGTCGCGCTCGTGGTGCGCCGGGAGGCGGACGGAATCCGCCGCTACGTGCACGTTGGGACCGGCAACTACAACCCCAAGACGGCGCAGATCTACGAGGACGTCGGGCTGTTATCGGCGGATCCCGAGCTCGGCTCGGACGTCGCCGAGCTGTTCAACTTCCTGACCGGCTACAGCCGCCAGCGCCGTTTCGGACGTCTGCTGGTGGCACCCGTCGGTCTGCGCTCGAACATCATCCGCCTGATCCGCCGCGAGGCGGCCCGCCCCGGCGGCGGCCGCATCATTCTGAAAGTCAACAGCCTGGTTGATCCGGAAATCGTCGAGGCGCTCTACGCCGCGTCGCAGTCGGGAACCGAGATCGACTTGATCGTCCGTGGGTTGTGCAGCCTTCGGCCGGGGGTGGTGGGGCTCTCCGATCGGATTCGGGTTCGCTCGCTGGTGGGGCGCTTCCTCGAGCACTCGCGCATCTTCCGCTTTGGCCCGAACGGCGCGGCCGTCGAGTACTACCTCGGTTCCTCGGACCTGATGCCCCGCAACCTCGATCGTCGAGTGGAAGCGATGGTTCCGGTCGTCGACCGGAGCCTCCAGGGACGGCTCGGGCAAATCCTGGATGTCGAGTTGCAGGACGACGTGCTCGCCTGGGCCCTGCAAGCCGACGGCTCCTGGACCAAGGTGCCCACCGTCAAGGGCGTCAACGCGCAGCAAACCTTCGAGCAACTCGCCCAGGCGCGGGCCGTCGCGGCCAACGGTTCCTCACCGGATGCTTGAGCGCGAGGTCAAGCTCGCGGTCACGCCGGGGTTCCGGCTCCCCGACCTCGATGACGTTGCCGCCGCGGTCGAGACCACGCCAGTCGACGAGCACCGGCTCGAGACCGTCTACTACGACACGCCGGACCTCCGCCTGGCGCGGTGGGGTTGCAACCTGCGGCTCCGCCAGGGGGAGGGCTGGACGCTAAAGCTGCCGACAACTGTGGAGGGGCCCACGCTGACCCGGCGAGAGCTCGAGTTTTCCGGAAGCGGTGGCCGTCCGCCGGAGGCGGCGGTCGCCCTCGTGATCGCGTACGTCCGGCGATCGACGCTGGTCCCGGTCGCCAGCCTGTCGACCTTGCGTCGCCGCGTGCAGCTGAAGAACCGGGAGGGCGCCGTGCTGGCGGAAGTGGTCGACGACGACGTGTCCGTCATCCAGGGGCTTCGGGTGCAGAGTCGATTCCGCGAGGTCGAGGTCGAGCTGCGCGATCCATCCGCGGAACGGCTGCTCGATCCGATCCTCGCGCGGCTGCGCGGCGCGGGTGCCGGTGACGAGGACCAGGCCTCCAAGCTGGTGCGAGCGCTGGGCGCTCGTGCCACCGCGGCACCGGAGGTCGACCCGATCCCGGTTTCATCCGC
>Ga0307479_10002202_pt1 | contig 17733 bp, 16 predicted proteins | sample atmos_gasesECM4C_FD_203743 | JGI IMG/M metagenome (GOLD analysis project Ga0307479, IMG submission 203743) | Hardwood forest soil microbial communities from Morgan-Monroe State Forest, Indiana, United States - atmos_gasesECM4C_515 | ecosystem: Environmental > Terrestrial > Soil > Temperate... | reverse complement strand
CGCGTCCCGCTCGCCAACCCGGAAAGCGATACTCGGGCTCAAACCTGGCACCTTGGCCGCCTGGGAGAGGGGTGAGGTCCGCCGTCCCTACCCGCGCATCCGGCGGGTCTTCGAGCGGGTGGCTCGACTCATTTGAACGAGGATGAGCAGAATTCCCTGATCGTTAGCACTCAGCGCTCTAGAGTGCTAACATACGCCATGTTTACGCCATGGCCCGGCAGGCAGTCATGGAGACGGGCCGCACCGGTCATGTGGAGGCTCGGATGGCCAACAGCAGTGTGAGCGACGAAAACGACCGTCGCTTGGAAGAGGCGGAAGAGAGGTTGCACCGCAAACGCGCTGCCTTGGGATAGGCACCTCCTCGCGGTCGCGGAGCCAGAGCCCGCCGCCGAGCCCCTCTGCGAAGTCGGTTGAGCCGGCCACCGACCAGAGTAAGGAGAACCGCTTCACACAAGACACGCAGGACTCAGACGATTCACTGAGAACCAGAAGATGAGGAGGATAGCTTTCACGGCCTCCCGAAGGTCGCCCATGCGTCCGGCCCAGCGAGCTTTTTCCCTTGCCGCCTTTGCCCTAGCCTGGGCGCGGATTCCGTCCTCGCAGGGTGACATGACAAACGATGCACGCAACCCCAGGGGTGTGGGCACCTTTTCTGAAGATCTTGGGAGAGGGGAGGCGTGGAGGACGAGGGCGGCCCGGAGGGCATGTAAGTCAAGGCACTGCGGCGGCTAACGAACCCGCAAGGTCAAGGTGAAGCTCTCGGGCGCCCTTCATCTGGCGCTCGATGCCTTGCCCGCGTTTTTCCTGTTGCTCTGATACGATCCGGGAAATGTACCTGTCGAGGGATTCGAATCAGAGCAAAGCTTTCCCCGTGGTTCTCACGTAAGTGATCAACCCTGCCTCCATGAGCGCTGTTGCAGAAACAACGAAGCTAATGAAAATGCCAAGGATCAAGATGCGAGCGAGAAAACGCGAGGGACCTGACCAAATAGTATTCGGCCCTGGGGCTCCATCGAGAAGGTCGTCGATCTCGGTAACGTTGTTTGCCTTCATCGAGTTCTTGGCTTGACGCCTTAACCAAAGGCCGCCAAGGACCGGCTCTCTATTGTGGCCGTCCGGCCTCAGCTTCGAATGATACAGTCCGAAGCGAAACGCCGAATACGAAATTCCCAGAACTACGCAAGTTACTAATAGCCACCAGGCCCTCCCCTCCATTGAGTCAAGGCTCCTTGGCGCAGCTTCAAGCGCTAACAATACCATCATTACGGAGCACGCAAGAAAAATTATCCGCTTTGCCATACCAGGCAGATCTGCATCAGGAGGACGCCACTTTTCGAGCGGGCCTGCCCAAAGGAGAATGATGGCTCCACCAGCTGACATGATGGCAGAGACGATCGCAACCAGCGGAGCGAACGCTCCATATTCAGAGGAACTGAGCACAATTATTAGAAGTAGGTTGTAGTTGCCTTGTAGTCTGGTGGAATCCGAAATACTTGAGAACGCAGTGTGCCTGAAGGATATGCCGGCCCCTTGCCCTGAAAGACGTAGCGTCCGGCTAGCAGGGTGTTACGTACCGAGAAGCTTGGAGCTCCGAAGTTTAATAAGTGGATGAAGTATGCGTGGGAGGAGCCGCTCGCGCAGCTCCCGGGTACTCGGGCCTACCCCTCGATCTGACGCCGCAGGTCCGCGTGCACCAGCGCACGCTTCGACAGGTACTCCTGGACCTCGGAGCGATGCCGGAGGTAGTAGGCGAGGCTCGTAGCCGAGGAACTGGAGGATCTTGGGCCAGAAGCCGTGCAGGAGAAGCTAGGCACTAGAATTCACCACTCTGCATGCAGTATGATGCAGAGTGAGGAGGTACCCATGGTTTCCCTTCAGATCAGGGACATGCCGCCGGATGTCTACGAGGCCCTTGCCGCTCGGGCCAAGGCCGAGAACCGAAGCATGGCCCAGCAGGCGATCGTCGAGCTGCGCCGTCTGCCCGAGCTCGCGGTGCGCGAAACCCGGAAGCAGGTGCTCGCCAAGCTGCAAGAGAGGAGACGTGAGAGCGGCCTGCGGGAGCTTTCGATTCCTGCCGAGCAACTCATCCGCGAGGACCGCGAGCGGTGACGTCCCGCGTCGTCCTCGATGCCTCCGCGGCCCTCCATCTCGTCATGGATGGCGAGAGCTCCGACGCGATCGCCGAGCGTCTCGACGAGGCCCAGCTCGTGACCGCGCCTGATCTCTTCGCAGGCGAGGTCGCCAACGGCCTCTGGAGGTACGTCGAGCACGGCGACATCACGGCCGACGAGGCAACGGACCGGCTGGCCGCGGCACTCGCATTGGCCGGGCCCCTGGTACCGGGGACAATCGTGGCGCACGAAGCGCTCGTGGCCGCCGCGACCTATCACCATCCGGTCTACGACATGATGTACGCCGTGTTGGCGCGCCGCCAGGGAGCCGCGGTGATCACCCGCGATGCAAGGCTCGCTCGAGCGCTGCGCGCCATGGAGCTCCAGGCGTACTTCCCAGGCACATGAAGATGTAGATCGACGTGCCGGATCAGGCGCCCGATGAAGCGTTGGACGATAAAGCTGTCCTCAAGATGAGGCGGCAAAAGGGCAACACACCCCCAGGGATTCATGCATAAGTTGTCGTGTCGCGGAGACGAGCACGTTGGAGTCCACGAACGCTGCCGACTCATTACTCATGCAGATCGTCCCGCGAGAGGCGGCGGGTTCCGAGATGCACGGGGCAGCGCTCGAGGAGAGGCTGGATGCGCTCCCACGCTGCGCGGCGCCTGCTTTCCTCGCTCACCATGCCCCGCAAGAACTGGCGCACCATCTCGTTGACCGAGGTCTGTCGCCGGGCCGCTACGGCCCGTGCCTCCCGCAGGAGGTCCGCGTCGACGACCAGGGTCACGTTGAGCCGCTTCCTTGCCATTTTCGCCTCTATGCTCCCAAGATCGAGCCTAGCGCGGATCGGGAGCGACGGCCCCTTTGGACCTCAGCTGTTGCCGCAGCCACTCCGAGAACTGGCGCCAGGGGAGCGCCAGGTTCTCCCCGGGGAGCGGTAGGGGCTCGGGGATGTTGCAGACCAGGAGGCCGGCGCCGGCCGCTCGGCGGCCTGCCAGCTCCTTGAAGCGGCCGAGGACCTCGGCGTGCTTGAGAGTGGGCGTGGCGGTCAGCTTGATCTCGACCGGCACGAGACCGGCAGGCAGCGAGAGCAGCAGGTCCACCTCGAGACCGCCTTGGGAGCGCCAGAACCAGAGATCGGGCCTCCGGCCCTCGATGGCGAAGACCTTGCTGGCCTCGCTCACCACCGCTCCCTCGAAGAGAGCTCCCCCCATCGCTCCCACCAGCGCGGCCTCGGCGCCGGGCTGGCGGGTCAAGGCGCACACCAGCGCGGAGTCCAGGAAGTACAGCTTCGGCGCCTTGATGAGCCGCTTGCCGAAGTTCTCGAAGTAGGGGGGCAGCAGGCGGATGACGTAGGCGGCCTCCAGCAGATTGATCCAGGTCCTCACCGTCGGCTGCGAGATGCCGGCCGAGCGGGCGAGGTCTGCCATGTTCAGCTCTTGACCATGGCGCGCGGCGCATAGTCCGAGGACCGTCTCGAAGGTGCGGAGGTCGTGCACGTTCAGCAGCTGCCTCACGTCTCTCTCGACGTAGGTCTGGATGTAGGAGGAGATCCAGAGGTCGCGCTTGTCGGGGTGCAGCGCGGGGTCCGGGTACCAACCCGTCCAAATCAGCGAGGAGAGAGCGTGCTCGGCGGCGGCGGGCAGCTCCAGCAGGCTGAACGGCAGCAGGTCGAGGAGAGCGATCCTGCCGGCCAACGACTCGCTCACGTTCGCCATCAGCTGGAACTGTTGCGAGCCGGTCAGCAGCCAGCCGCCCCGGCGCTGGCGGTCGCGGTCGATGCGGACCTTCAGATAAGGCAGCAGCTCCGGGGCGTATTGGATCTCGTCGAGGATCACCCTCGTGTCCGAGAAGCGATCCAGAAAGCCGTTGGGATCGGCGGTGGCAAGGCTGCGCTCGAGAGGGTCGTCGAGGCTCAGGTAGCGGGCGCCGCTGCCGAACTCCTCCAGCAGGAACGTGGTCTTGCCCGACTGGCGCGGACCCGTGACGAGGACCGCCGGGAACTGGGCCAGCGCCGCGGTCAGGGTCGGAGCGAGCGCTCGCGGGACGTACATCGTCCCATTATAAGAAATGATCTTGGACCGGGCAATGGCCTCTCGACTCATCGTGGGGCTCCGGCTCCGTGGCTCTCCGGCCCGGCGCTCGACGGCAGCGGCACGCCCGGCCGGCGGGCGTAGAGGGTGAGCTCGCCGAAGCTGGCGGCCGGCGCGTAGGCGGCCCGAAACCACGGCGCCGCGACCGGCATCAGGCCGCCCCGCGCGGCGTCGAAGACCGCGTAGTCAGCCGGCCGCGCCAGGAAGGCGGCGCCGAGATCGCCGCGCCGGACGTAGGGCAGGAGCTCGGGCGTCACGATACCCAGCAGGTCGATCACCTTCCGCTCGCTGAAGTACCCCAGGGCACCGACCTCGTAGTAGGCGACGCTCGCGCCCGGCGCCGAGTTGGCCGCGAGCCAGGTCCCGGCGGAGCGATAACGCTGCATGTATCCCGGCCAATCGAAGGCCCGATGCCAGCGGTAGGAGGCGGGGAGCAGGGAGACCGCGACCGGCGCCGCCAGCAGGCAGCCCGCGAGCGCCGCCGCGGCGCGCCGCCAGGCGCCTGAAGGCCGGGCGAGTCCGCGCACCACCGCGCCGGCCAGGAACGCGATGCCGTAGAGGATCGCGACCGCCGCCGGGATGGTGTACCAGGGAAACCACGGCACGCCGCTCGCCGGGTAGAGCACGGCCAGGGCCAGCGACAGGAGGACCAGCACCCTCCCCGCCCGGCCGCCGCGGGCGAAGAGCGGCGCCTGGCCGGCGAGGCCGAGGACGACCAGGGCCTGCCAGAGAGGGCCGGCATGATGCGACACCAGGCGTGCCGAGCGCAGCCAGAAGCGGGGGCCCGCCCAGGCGCCGCCGAGACCCGCCGCCATCGCCTGCTTCGCCGCCAGCGAGCCCGGGATGGCGCTCCCGAAGTACCAGGCGGCGGCGAGCAGGCCGGCGCCAACCACCGCGGCGGCAGCCCCCGCCAGCCGCAGCGGCATCGCGCGCTCCTCGCTCCAGGCCAGCAGGCAGAGGAACGCGACCCCGAGGGCCGCCTCGGGCCGGAACCAGACGGCGGCGCCTGCCAGCAGTCCGGCGAGGAGCGGACGGGTGCGGGAGAGCTCCGCCGCGCCCGCCAGCAGCGCGAGCATCGGCACCCCTTCGCCTCCCTGCTGCGCCCAGAGGTAGGAGGAGGTCACGAGGAGCGTGCCGCCGGCGACCGCTTCGGCCGTGCGCCCGGAGCGCGCCGCGGCGCGGAGGAGCAGCCAGGCGAGGGCCACCAGGGAGGCGCCGGAGACGACGGTGGCCAGCGCCGGGACGTCGATCCGCGCCAATCGGCTGCCGGCGGCGAGCAGCAGCGCCAACCCGGGATTGGTGAGGGCGAAGACCCGTTCGCCCGGATTGAAGACGAAACCCTCCCCGCGCGCGAGGTGGAGGGCGTAGCGGTAGGTGATGAAGAAGTCGTCGAGGCCCTTGCCGGCGAGGCGGGCCGCGAAGACCGCGGCGAGCGCGCTCCACCCGGCCACGATGCAGGCCACGAGGCCCGCCCGCGGCGCCTCGCGCCCGGGCCGCTCCGCCGCGTCCATGACCATGCCTCCTCGCATATATTGCCCTGCCATGCACCTCGCCAGGCTCGGCAAGGCCCTCCCCTGGCTGCTGCTACTGCTCTTCGGCGTGCGCGGCCTGCTGGCGATGCGGGTGGACGGTACCACCGCGGACGAGCCGCTGCACCTCGCCTACGGGCAGCGCGTCCTCGCGGGCGGCACCCTGCTGCGCGAGAACGACCTGATGAACTCGAAGATGCCGGTCTCGGCGCTGAACGCGATCCCGGTCGCGCTCGCCGGCGGCCGCGCCTCGAGCTGGCCGCAGCAGCTGTTCCTGGCGCGCCTGCCGTCCCTGTTCCTCGGCCTGCTGCTCGGCTGGCTGGTGTGGCATTGGGCGCGGGCGCTCTTCGGCGCCGCAAGCGGCGCGCTCGCCCTGCTCCTCTACACCTTCTGTCCCAACTTCCTCGCCCATTCGCACCTGGTCACCACCGACGTCGCGACCGCCCTCGGCATGTTCGCGGCGACCTACACCTTCTGGCGCTACCTGGAGCATCCCGGGCCGGTGCGGCTGCTGATGGCTGCGGCCATCTTCGGCCTGGCGCAGCTGACCAAGGCGACGGCGCTCTTCCTCGTCCCGATCTTCGCGCTCATCCTGGCCGTCCGCGCCGTGCGCGGCCTCCTGCGACGCCGCACCACCGACCGGGCCGCCGCGGCGGCGGCCACGCCCGCCCCGTTGCTGCCGCACACGGCGCGAGCGGCGCGGAGCGGCGGCCGCTTCCTCCTCTTCGGCGCCGTCGCCCTCGTGGTCTTGAACGCCGGCTTCCGCTGCGAAGGCGCCCTGACACCGCTCGCGCGTTACGACCTCGTGAGCCCGGGCTTCAGGGCCCTCGCCGCCCTCCCCGTGCTCGGAGCCATGCCGCTGCCGCTGCCGTACGCCTACGTGCAGGGCCTCGACATGGTGTCCAGGGACGCCGCCGTCAAGAGCTGGAGCTACCTGCGCGAGCAATACAGCCGCACGGGTTTCCGCTCCTACTTCCTCCTGGCCTTCCTGGTCAAGGTGCCGGTCGCGACCCAGCTCCTCTGCCTGCTGGCGGCGTGGCTGTGGTGCACCGGCCGCGTGCGGGCGCCGGGCGCCGAGGAGCTCCTGCTCGTGCCGGTGCTCGTGCTGCTGACCTATCTCAGCCTGTTCTTCCGGCTCGACATCGGGTTCCGCTACTTCCTGCCGGCCCTGCCCTTCCTCTTCGTCTTCGCCAGCCGGGTCGCGCATCCGGCGGTCCTCGCGCCCTGGCCTCGGACGCGGTGGGCGTGGGCGGCGGTGGGGAGCCTGGCGCTATGGCTCGCGGTCTCGTCCTTCGCCATCCATCCCCACTACCTCGCCTACTTCAACGAGATCGCCGGCGGTCCAGCCAACGGCTGGCGCTGGCTGATCGACTCGAACCTCGACTGGGGCCAGGACGTCGAGTACGTCAGCAACGTCTACGCGGCCAAGAGCCCGTTCCGCGTGCTGTTCGATCCCAGCGGTCCGGTCGCCGGCCGCATCGCGGTCGACGTATCGCATCTCGTCGGCCTGAACCCGCGGGAGGCGCGGCGGCTCGCGTGGCTGCGCGATAACTTCCGGCCGATCGCCACCTTCGGGTACTCCTGCTGGGTCTACGACGTGACCGAGGAAGACCTGGCCCGCTGCTGCGCCGGGATGCCCCGCGCGTTGCTCGGCGACCCCTTCGCCTTCGACCTGGCCCTCCAGGGCGAGCCCTTCGCCGGCGCGGACGGCGTCAGGGTCCGCTTCCAGCAGCGCCTGAACGACGGCATGCTCGGCGCCAACGACATTGGCGACGCCGCCCGCACGGTGCCACCCCAGCCTCAGCCAGTGCGCGCCTGGTTTGGCGTCCGCTGGCGGGCGCCGCAGACGGTTGGCCGCGTCGTCGCCTATCCGAGCTTCTACAGCCGCGGGCCGGAGGCCAACAAGTTCCTCGCCCTCGACTACGTCTTCCAGGCCTGGGACGGCGCGCGGTGGCTCGACATCCCGGGCACCCGCGTCACCGGCAATCAGGCCCTGCGGGTGGAGCATCGCTTCCCGCCCCTGCGCACGACCGCCTTCCGCCTCGTCGTCGAGCGCGAGCGCAACGAGCGCGGCGCCGCGGCATCGACCGGCGGCTTCCGCGCCGTCTGCCTCGAGCTCGCGGCCTACCCGCCTTGACGCGCCCCGTAAACCCGCGGTGTCTTGGCTAGGCGTTATCGGCCGGCGGGTGGCGCTCGAACAGGCGGTTGGCCCGCCAGACGTAGTCGAGGCCGGAGCCAATGGTGAGGAAAGCCACGGCGTAGAGCAGCCCCAGGGCGGCGGTGTCGAGCTCAGGCCAGACGCCGGTCGCGAGCACCACCACCACCGCCGCGAACTGGAAGACGGTGGTGATCTTGCTCAGCAGCGACGGCGGGAAGCGCCGCACCCCGGAGGCCAGGTAGAGGCCCAGTGCCACCACCACCAGCAGCACGTCGCGCGCGATCACCAGCACGGTCACCCAGGCAGGGATCTGGAACGCGCCATGGCGCAGTCCCGGCAGCGCCAGGGTGACGTAGGCGGCGGTGACCAGCAGCTTGTCCGCCAGCGGATCGAGATAGCTGCCGAGCAGCGACTGCTGGTGGAAGAAGCGAGCGATGAATCCGTCCAGGACGTCGGAGATCCCCGCCACCACCACGATCCACAGCGCCCGCTTCGCCTGGCCGTTGAGCAAGGCGATGATGAACGGCGGCACCAGCGCCATGCGCACCAGCGACAGCAGGTTGGGAATGGTGAAGCTCATGCACCGCCGCCCAGCAGCAGCAGGCTGCGGTGGATCCACTCGATGGCCTCCGGGCCCGACAGCGTCTCGGACGGCAGGCAGCCGTCCTCGGCGGCCACCAGGCCGCACTGCATCGCGAGGTCGCAGGCGGCCGCCGCCGCCCCGCCGGCCGCTTCCGCGCAGCTCACCTGCTTGCCGAAGCCGGTGAGCAGCCGGGCGAGGCCGCGCAGCGCGACGCCGCGGCGCGCCGGCGCCTCGGGCGAGAAGCGGTGGAGGTTGGCGTCCACGTCCAGCAGCCCGAGATTCACCACGTGCGCGATCTCCTCGCGGTGCGGCTGGTCGAGGATGTCGACCGCGATCCGTCCCGCCGTGGCCCTGGCGTAGCGCACCTCGGGCACCAGCCAGTAGAGGAGCACCGACAGGTCGGCGCGGGTGAGGTCCGGCTTGTCCGCCAGCTCGCGCACGTCGGCCGGCAGCAGCGACAGGCGCCAGCGGAACTTGGCGAGGCGTAGCTTCTCCTGCAGCTGCGGGTCGCCGGGATGGCGGTCGGCCAGGTCCTGCACCAGCTTGAGGCCGACCGAGGGATCGCCCACCGCCATCTCGAGGTCCGCCCGGCGCTCGATCAGGGCGCGGTCGCCGGCCTGCCGCGCGGCGAGCCCCTTGACCGCGTCGAGCTCCGCCTTGGCGTCGCCGCGGGCCACCGCCAGGGCCCGCGCGCCGTCGAGCGTCGGCAGTTCGCTCGGCCCCCAGGCTTGGAGCAGGCCGAGGTCGCGCTCCGCTTCCGCCAGGCGGTCGGGGCGGCTGCTCTGCAGCGCCGCCTGCAGCCGGTCGCCGACGATCTGCAGCGCCCGGGCGTGGAGCTCGCCGGTGCGCTCGAAGGCCTTGGCGCTGCGGGCGGCTACCGCGCGATAGGCGGCGTAGGCGAGCGGCAGGTCGCCGGCGAGCTCCGCGGCGCGGCCCAGCACCAGCTGGCTCGCGGTGTAGTTGGGCTGCGCGTCGCCGACCGCCAGCAGGCGCACCACCACCGCCTGGTAGTTGCCCTCGGCGAAGTCGGCCTGCGCCGCCAGCACCTTGGCCGGAGGGAGGTTCGGATCGGCGCCGAGCAGCTCGACCGCGGCCTGGCGCGCCGGCGCGACGCTGCCGGTCGCCGCCATGGCCTCGAAGGCGCGCGCGAGGCGCTCGCGGCGGGCGGGGTCGAGGGCCTGCGCATAGCCGTCGAGCGGGCTCACCAGGTAGGCGCGCTCGCGGCGGATGGCGGCGGCGGTCTGGCTCTCGGGCGGCGCCGGCGGCCGCGCCGGCGGCGGTGTCTCGACGCAGCCGGCGGCGGCGAGCAGCGCCAGCAGCAGCGGCAGGACGAGGGGGCGATCCGGAAAATTGCTAAGAACGGGTCTCTCTAGCGAGCCGACTTCATCCCTCGGGGTCACCCTCCCGCAGCCCCAACTAAGAAGCGGGCGCCGCCGGAGCCTGGGCGATGGTGGCGATCGCATGCTTGTAGATCAGGATCTCTTTGCCTTCGCTCTCGAGGACGACGGCGAAGCGATCGAAGCGCTTCAGGCGTCCCAACAGATGATGGCCGGTCACCAGCTCGAGGAACATCGTCTGCCCCTCCTTGAGGCTCTGGAACAGGTAACCGTCCTGGATGTTGATGTTGTGCTTTGTCATCCTCGACCCTCCCCGAAACCCCGCGCGACGTGTTCAAGGACGTGAGGGATCCGGCGATCCAGGTCCTCGGCCGAAAACCAGGTCACGTCGGGCTCCTTGCGAAACCAGGTCTCCTGGCGTTTGGCGAACCGCCGGGTGGCCCGCACCGTCTCCTCCACCGCTCTCGCGAGCGGCCACTCGCCCCGTACGTGGTGGGCCAATTGGCGATACCCGATAGCCTGGAACGCCGGCAGGTCGGGGTCCAGCCCGCGCCCCAGCAACCCCCGGACCTCTTCCATCCAACCGCTCTCCACCATGCGGGCCACGCGGCCCGCGATGCGATCGTATAGGATGCTTCGAGGGAGCGTCAATCCGACGCGGATCGCTGCAATGCTCTGAATCCCAAAGGGTTGCTCCGCTATCCAGGCGGACAGCGGACGTCCCGAGACCCACGCCACCTCGAGCGCCCGCAGCACTCGCTGGCGATCGCCCGGCGCCAGGCGGGCCGCCGTCGCCGGGTCCAGGCGGGCGAGCTCCGCGACGAGCGGCCCGAGGCCTTCCTCGGCGGCCCGGCGGCGCAGCCGCTCGCGCACCCGCGGGTCGGCGGGCGGGACCGGGCTGATCCCGGCCAGCAGCGCGCGCAGGTAGAGGCCGCTGCCGCCGACGACGATCGGCCAGCTGCCGCGCCCGCGGATGTCCGCGATCGCGAGCCGCGCCTGGCGCGCGAACTCGCCCGCCGACCAGCGCTCGTGGGGGTCCAGGACGTCGATCAGGTGATGGCGCACCCGGAGGCGCGTGGCCGCATCGGGCTTCGCGGTGCCCAGGTCGAAACCGCGGTAGGCCTGCAGGGCGTCGGCGTTGACGATCTCGCCGCCTCCCGGCAGGCGCTCGGCGAGCGCCACCCCGAGCGCGCTCTTGCCGGTGGCGGTGGCGCCGACCACGGCGACGATCGGCGGGCCGGGCGCTGCCTCGTCCGGGGTCATCGGTCGGGCGGCGCCGGCGCCAGCGCCTCGGGGGAGAAGAGCGACAGCATCGGCAGCCCCAGGCGCTCACGCAGCACCTGGCGCGCCAGCCGCCCGCGCGCCAGCTCGACGTCCGCCGCGGCCAGCCGGCCGGCGAGCGCGGCGATGACCTTGCCCACCGCGGCGTCGAGCGCCGCGCGCTCCGCCGCCGCGAGGGCCGCCAGCGCGCGGTCGAGCGCCTGGCGGTCGAGCTCCGCCAGCCGCTCCTCGACCGCCTGCGGCTCGAGCTCGGCCTGCGCCAGCGCGGCCAGCCCCGCCGCCAGCTCCTCGCGTCCCGGCAGGCCTGCCGGCAGCGCCGCCGCCAGCGCCGCCAGGCGGGCCGCAGCGTCGAAGGGCTCCGCCTCGCCGCGGACGCCGGGGGCCGCCAGCTCGGAGAGCTCGACCCAGGCGGCCTCGACCGCCGGAGCGCAGTAGCGCAGGCTGGCGAACCGTCCCTTGATGCCCCGCTCGCGACGCTTCGCAAAGACCTCTTCGAGCGCACGCCGCACCAGCTCGAGCGGGATGCCCTGGCGGTGCCAGCGCCGCGCCACCTGCCAGTCGGCGGGCGAGAGCAGCAACGGCGCGCCGCGCAGCCGCACGAAGTGGTCCTCGATGGCGAGGAAATAGGCGTGATCGTCGAGCCCGTCGCTCTCGTCGTCGGACAAACCGCGGCTGCTCCCTTCCACCGGACGTGCGCGGGGCTCGGCTTCCCGGAAGGCCGGCGGGCTCCCGCATGGTCGAGCGTCCCCGGCACCACCGGAACGACCTACCCCCGGTTGCGCTCGTAGATCAGCTTGAGGCCGAACAGGGTCAGCAGCGGATCGACCTCGCGGATGTATTTCGAGCCGCTCGCGATCAGGTCGGCCTGGCCGCCGGTGGCGACCACCATCTTCACGCCCGGGATCTCGGCGAGCAGCCGCTCGAGGATGCCGTCCACCAGGCCGACGTAGCCGTAGAAGATGCCGGCCTGGATCGCCCCGGCGGTGTTCTTGCCCACCAGCTCGTCGGGCTTGCGCACGTCTACCCTGATTAGACGCGAAGCGTGGGTGAAAAGCGCCTCTGCCGAGATGCTGATGCCGGGAGCGATGATGCCGCCGACGTACTCGCCGGCGGCGTTGACCACGTCGAAGGTGGTGGCGGTGCCGAAGTCGACCACGATCACCGGCGCCCCGTAGCGCTCCCGCGCCGCCACCGAGTTGACCACGCGGTCGGCGCCGACCTCCAGCGGGTTGTCGTAGCGGATCGGCATGCCGGTGCGCACGCCGGGCTCGACGAACAGCGGCCGCCTGCCGAAGTAGCGCTGCGACAGGTGGTCGAGGGTGAGGTGCAGGGGCGGCACCACCGACGAGATCACCACCGCGTCGGCGGCCAGCGGATCGATGCCCTGGCGCGTGAACAGCGGCAGGAGCAGCGAGCCGTACTCGTCGCCGGTGCGCTCGGTGTCGGTCGACAGCCGGAAGCTGTCGAGCAGGCGGTCGCCGCGGTAGACGCCGAACACCGTGTTGGTGTTGCCGACGTCGACCAGCACCAGCAGCTCCTCGCGCGCGCCCGGCTGCCGCGCGCGCCGCCGCCCTTCACCTCCGGAGCGCGCGGCGCTCATGTCTCGATCACCTCGCCGGCGGCGATCAGCACCTCGCCGCCGTCCTCGTGGGTCCGGCGCAATCGCAGCCGGCCGGCGTCGTCCACCCCGGCGAAGGCCCCCTCGAGCCGCTGCTCGCCGACGCGGCAGACCAGGCGGTCGCCCGGGCGGTGGACGATGAGCTCGCGGTAGGCCGCCACGGCGTAGGGCAGGTCGTCGACGTGCGCCAGCTCGCGCTCGACGCCGGCGACGAGGTCCCAGGTCAGCTCCGCCAGGCCGACCCCGATGCCGCCGCCGACGTGGCCACCGGCCTCGAGCAACAGCGAGGTGGCGCCGGGAGGCAGCTCGTCGCGCCGCTGGCCGTGGTTGACGCCGAAGCCGATCAGCGCCACGCAGCCGTCACCGGGATGCACCAGCGCCTCGATCAGGATGCCGCCGATCTTGCGCCCCGCCTGGCCGCCGGCGCCGCCTGAACCGTCCGGCACCAGCAGGTCGTTGGGCCACTTGAGCCGGCAGCCATGGGCGAGGTGCGGCGTGAGCGCGCGGCACAGCCCCACCCCGACCAGCAGCGGCAGCGCCGGCAGCAGCTCGGGCGCCGCGAAAGGCTGGGCGAGCGTGGCGTAGACCCCCTGGCCCCGCGGGCTCGACCAGGTCCGCCCCTGGCGCCCGCGGCCGCCGCTCTGCTCGAGCGCCAGCACCAGCATCGGCGCGAGATCGAGCCCCTCGCTCTCGAACTCTGCCGCCATGCCGCGCGCCAGCACGTTGGTGGACACGGTGCTCGCGAGCACGACCAGGTTGGCCGGCCCGGGCCGGGCGGCGGCGGCTCCGGTGCGCTCCCGGCCCCGCTGGAGCTCCGTGACGTAGCGCTCGAAGTCCATCTCAAGGTCACCAGAGCCTTGTTTCCAGCACCGCCGCCTGCGGCGATCCCGAGGCCACGAACCCGTCAGCCGCCGGCGTCCAGGCTGGCGCGGAGGCGCTCACGGCGCTCGCGCAGCTCCGCCAGGCGTGCGCGTCCACCGGCCACCACGGCCGGGGGCGCCTTGGCCAGGAATTCCTGGTTGGCGAGGCGCTGCTCGGCGCGCGCGATCTCGTCGTCGAGCTTCTGGATCTCTCTGGCGAGGCGTTCGCGCTCGCCGGCGCCGAGGGCTCCGCCGCCTCCGGGCGCGCTCCCCGTTCCGGCGTCGCCGCGCGCGGCTGCCGCCAGCGCCACCTCGACTCCCGCCACCAGGTCGCGCACCACCGCCGTGCCCGCGGGCGGCGTCCCGGCTACGACCGACTCGACGCGGCAGAGGACGCCGATCAGGTGCAGGTGCTCGGCCAGGAAGTTCGCCTCGCCGGCGCCGCTCGGCCCGCCGGCGCTCGCCACGCCTGCCGTGTCGAGGTAGAGCCGCAGCGGCGCCTTGGGCGGCAGCCCCAGCTCGGCGCGCAGGCCGCGCACCCTCGTCACCACCTGCTGCAGTACCTCCATCCCCGCCTCGACCTCGGCATCCTCCCAGCGCTCCTCCCGCTGGGGATAGGGAGCCAGGCAGATGGTCTCGGGGTGGATCGCCTCGTGACCCGGCAGGCGCTGCCAGACCTCCTCGGTCAGAAAGGGCATCACCGGGTGCAGCAGGCGCAGGCTGCGGTCGAGCACGGTCAGCAGCACCTCGCCGGCGCGGGGCCGCGGCGCCTCGCCGGAGAGCGCCGGCTTGGCGAGCTCGATGTACCAGTCGCAGAGCTCGCCCCAGAAGAAATGGTACAGCTTGTGGCAAGCCTCGTCGAAGCGGAAGGCGCCGAAGCGGTCGTTCACCTCCGCGGCCAGCCGTGACAGGCGCGACAGGATCCACCGCTCGGGCGCCGCGAGGCCTGCCGGGTTCAGCTCGGGCTGCACCCGCGCCGCGTCCGCCGGCGGCTGCGCGGCCAGCCGGCCGAGGGCGAAGCGGGCGGCGTTCCAGATCTTGTTGCCGAAGGCGCGATAGCCGGCGATCTGCTCGGGATTGATCGGGACGTCGCGCCCCGGGCTGTCCAGCGAGGTGAGGGTGAAGCGCACCGCGTCGGCGCCGTACTCCTCGACCAGGCTGATCGGGTCGACCGCGTTGCCGCGCGTCTTCGACATCTTCACCCCTTCGGCGTCCCGCACCAGGCCGGTCAGGTGAACGGTCGCGAACGGCACCTCGCCGGTGAAGTGCAGGCCGAGCATCACCATCCGCGCCACCCAGAAGAACAGGATGTCGTGGCCGGTGATCAGCACCGACGTCGGGTAGAAGGTCTCGTAGTCGACGGTGCGCTCCGGCCAGCCGAGGGTCGAGAAGGGCCACAGCCCGGACGAGAACCAGGTGTCCAGCACGTCCGGGTCCTGCGTCAGGCGGTCGGTGCCGGCCGCCGCCGCCGCCTCCTCGACGCTCCGCGCCACGAAGCAGCGCCCGTCCTCGGTGTACCAGGCCGGGATCTGGTGCCCCCACCAGAGCTGGCGCGAGATGCACCAGGGCCTGATCGTCTCGAGCCAGTGCTCCCAGGTCCTCTCCCAGGTCTCGGGGACCAGGCGCAGGCGCCCCTCGCGCTGCGCCGCGAGCGCCTGGGCCGCCATCCCGGACATGTCGCAGAACCACTGCATCGACACCAGTAGCTCGACCGGCTCGCCGGTGCGCTGCGAGTGGCCGACGTTGTGGACGTGGTCCTCCACCTTGCGCAGCAGCCCCGCGCGGCCCAGGCGCTCGACCACTTTGGCGCGCGCCGCGAAGCGGTCGAGACCGGCGAAGTCGGGGCCGGCGGCGGCGGTCATCCTGCCCTGCTGGTCGATGACGCTGATGCCGGGCAGGCCGTGGCGGCGCGCGATCTCGAAATCGTTGGCGTCGTGGAACGGGGTGAGCTTCACCAGGCCGGTGCCGAAGTCGCGCTCGACCGCCGGGTCGGCGACGAACGGCAGGCGGCGGCCGACCAGCGGCAGCACCGCCGCCTTGCCGAGCAGGTGACGGTAGCGCTCGTCGTCCGGGTGGAAGGCGATCGCCGTGTCGCCGAGCATGGTCTCGGGCCGCGTGGTGGCCACCACCACCTCGCGGGTGCCCTCGACGTCTCCCACCGGATAGGCGATGTGGTAGAGCTTGCCCTGCACCGTCTTGCTCTCCACCTCGAGGTCGGAGATGGCGGTGCCCAGGGCCGGCGACCAGTTGACCAGGTACTCGCCGCGGTGAATCAGCCCCTCGCCATGGAGCCGGACGAACTCCTCGCGCACTGCCGCCGAGAGGCCGGCGTCCAGGGTGAAGCGCTCGCGGCTCCAGTCGCAGCTCGCCCCCAGCAGGTCCAGCTGCTCGCGGATGTTGGAGTGGTACTGCCGCTTCCACGCCCACATCCGCTCGAGGAAGCGCTCCCGTCCCAGCGTCCGCCGGTCGGTGCCCTCGGCGGCGAGCTGGCGCTCGACCATGAGCTGGGTCGAGATGCCCGCGTGATCGGTCCCCGGCAGCCAGAGGGCGTTGTCGCCGCTCATCCGCCGCCAGCGGGTGAGCAGGTCCTGCAGCGCCGTCTGCAGGGCGTGGCCGACATGGAGCCTGCCGGTCACGTTGGGCGGCGGGATCATGATGCAGAACGAGCGCCGCGTCGAGGGCGCCTCGGCGCGGAAGATGCCGCTCTCGCTCCAGCGCCGCTGCCACGCGCGCTCGTAGGCATGCGGGTCGAAGCGCTTGTCGAGCTCCTCGACGACGCGGCTCGCCGTATCTTTCTCGATGTCTCTCATGGCTGATCGGGCCGGCCGGGCCGGCCGGACCGGCCGGGCTGACCGCCGCGCGCCGCGGCGCCGTCTGGGCGCGTCACTCGATCTGGCTCTCGAGCTCCCGCAGGCGATCCTTGATCACGACCTCGGCGAGGTCGGGAATGACCTCCCAGGCGATGTCGCGAACCACCCTGTCGCCGATCAGCTCGACGACGCGGCGGGCGATGCGGTCGACGTCCTGGTCGCCGAGGCCGCCGGCAGCCTCGGGGCCGGCTTGGGCCGGGGCAGCCTCCGCCGCCGGCTGGGCCTGGCCGTTGCCCGCGGCCGCGAAGGCCGGCACCCCAACGGTCGGTGCGGCGGCCGCGCTGGCAGGGGCAACCGGCGCCACCGGCGGCGTGGGCTCGGGCGTGACGCGGAACGGCGACACCGGCTCCGCCCGGGTGACCCGGTTGTCGGCCGTCGCCACCGTGGCATCGGGCGCCGCCGTCCTCTCCTCGGCCTCGTCGAGCAGGAAGGCGCTGTCGTCGAGCTCGCCGAGAGTGAACGGCTGATCGGCGCCAGGAGCGGCGGGCGCCGGCGCCGGCGGTGGCGGCGGTGGCGACGGTGGCGGCGCCTCATGCTCCTGCCAGGGGTCCGGGATGAGCTCCGGCTCTGCTTCGAGCTCGAACTCCTGCCAGGTCTCCGCGGCTTCCACGGCATGGGCCGCGGCCAGGACGGCGGGAGCCGCGGCCGGGGCGGCGGCGGCGGCCGCGGCGGCACTGGCGGCGCCGGCCGGAGCCTCCGGCTGGCTCGGGGGAGGCGGCGGGGCGCTCGGGGCGCCCGCGGGCGCGGCGGGCGGCTCCGCCGCGGCCGGGGAAGGGCCCGCGGCGGCCGCGGTCGGGGAAGGGCTCGCCGCGCCGGCCGCGGCTGTCGCGGAGGGGGCGGAGTGCGCGAGCAGGTCGTGAACCCGGCTCAGCAGCTCCTGCGAGTCGAAGGGCTTCTTGAGATACGAGTCGGCGCCGCAGGCGCGCGCCTGGGACTCGTCGAAGGGCTCGAAGGTGCCCACCAGCAGCAGCACCGGCACCTCCGGGCGCAGCTCCTTCGTGCGCCGGCAGACCTCGTAGCCGCTGGCCCCCGGCATGTGGACGTCGGCGATGACGAAGTCCACCTGCAGCGCGGTGAGCATGGCGAGGGCCTCGTCGCCGTTGCCGACGGCACGCACCTCGTAGTCGTCGTCCATGAAGGTCAGCTCGATGACCTTCTGGATGGTAACGCTGTCGTCGGCCAGCAGGATGCGTCTACTCATGAGCCCCTCCGATCCCGATGTCGAAATACCGTAGCATCACGGCGCCGAGCCGTCAAAACTCTCTCGGTCAGGGGTTTATCGGCGCCACC
>Ga0307479_10002201_pt1 | contig 17746 bp, 14 predicted proteins | sample atmos_gasesECM4C_FD_203743 | JGI IMG/M metagenome (GOLD analysis project Ga0307479, IMG submission 203743) | Hardwood forest soil microbial communities from Morgan-Monroe State Forest, Indiana, United States - atmos_gasesECM4C_515 | ecosystem: Environmental > Terrestrial > Soil > Temperate... | reverse complement strand
TGCCCTACGCTTCGCAGGGACTCGACGGCGAAGTCACCATGTTTCTGGGCGCTAAGGGCGTGGTGGAGCTCGAACTCATCTCGAGCGGCGAGCATTGGGGCCGCGGTCCGCGCAAGGACATTCATTCGAGCAACAAAGCGCGCGTGGACAGCCCGGCGTGGCATCTTGTCGAGGCGCTAGCGACGCTCGTCTCGTCCGATGGCAACGATCCCGCCATCGAAGGCTTTGCCGCCAAGGCGAGGCCGCTCTCGGACGCCGAGAAAAAAATGATTTCGGAAGCAGCGCGTCGCTTGAGCGAAGCCGACGCCAAGAAATTGCTCGGCGTCGAGCATTGGGTGAACGACGTGAGCTGGCGCGAAGCGCTCGAACTGCTCGTCTCGCGGCCGACAGTGAATATTGAAGGTCTCGTTGGCGGCTACACCGGACCGGGCGGGAAAACGATTTTGCCCGGCAAGGCCGTGGCGAAAATCGACATGCGGCTCGTTCCCGACATGACCGCTGCAGAAGCGCTCGCCGCGCTGAAGGCCCACCTCGCGAAGAAAGGATTTGCTGATATCGAGGCGCGCATGAGCGGCGGATACGATCCAACGAGCACGCCGGCCGATTCCGCGGTGATCCGCGCCGCGTCCGCCGTTTATCGCCGTAACGGAATCGACCCCGTGCTTCTGCCGCGCCTCGCCGGTTCCTGGCCGGGATACGTGTTCACCGGCGAACCGCTCCGCCTGCCCGCGGGACACTTCGGGCTCGGCCATGGGAGCGGCGCGCACGCTCCAGACGAGTACTATCTCATCGAGTCGAAAAACCCGAAGGTACAGGGTATGGACGGCGCCGCGCTCTCTCACGCCGAGTTCCTCTACGAATACGCCTCGGCAAGCTGACGCATATCGCCGCGTCAGGGATCTTGTCCGCTCTGCCCTCGGAGCATTTTGGGGAAAAAAATCGTGTAATCGAGATTATGGTATAGGATGGCATGCGTTCCAAGCGGAGGACAAAGATGGCCAGGAGAAACAGATTCACACGAGTCGCAGTGAAAATCGGGAGCGCAATCGGCAGAGCGGATCGCACCGCCCACAAGGTTGCCAAGGCTGGAGTGCTTGCTAAGAGGGAGCTTGAGGATATATCCAAGCAAGTGGAAGCTCTCAAGCGCCAATTGCAGAAAACCACGAGGCGTCTCAAACGCGCCCTGGCTTAGGTCATGCGCAACGTCTGCCGGGCGCCACATCCCGGCTTGGTCAATATTGCCCTGTTTCCATCGAAGAATTTGTCTCATCCCACCGTGCTTGCCAAATCACCAAGGGTTTGCTACTCGGGTTCGTATAAGATAGTGCATAGGGGGATGGGCCCATGAGGGATGAGACCACAAAGCAGGCAGCGCAGGAATACCTGGCCGCAAAGCTCACGGAAGAAGAGCAGAAGTACGAAGACGAGCACAATATGGCAACGGCTGTGGCGCGCTCTCTGCTGGTTTGGAAGAGATTTAAAGATGCCATTCTCACGCAGTGCAGTGAGTGGAATGGGGTGACGCAAGAAGACACTCTTACCTGCAAGGAAACTCTGATGGGCGATCTCAGGATTTGGTGCGCCGCGCGGACGAAGCAAATGACCGTGCATTACGATTCCAGGAAACTGTTGATCACGGTGAAGAACGCGGGGCGGCTCGAACATGAAAAAGATGTGATACTTCACATCGAAGGCTACCGGAGAGGCGCCGATCGGGATGATCGGGACGCTCGCCTGGTGCGGAACAGCGAACCTGTTAACATTGATATGTTGATTCTGGGCGAACTCCGCGTTCTGACCGGAATCGGCCGTCAAAGAAGCGCTTAGGGATCCAGACGGATCCTTACTCCCGCCCCCTCGTCGGGTGCTCGTCTCTGCCTGCTCTCCTGTCGTACACTCAAGAGCATCCTACCGAACCAGCGAGGAAACAGCCGTGACCACGCCCGCAAAATCCGCCCCAGCCGCCCAGGCCCCGACGACGCGCAGCGACGAAATCATCGCTAAGCACAAAGAATTTCTCTGGCCCTCGGTCGCCAACTATTACCAGCGCCCGCTCGTCGCTGACCATGCCCAGATGCAATACCTCTGGGACCTCGAAGGCCGCAGGTATCTCGATTTCTTCGGCGGCATCCTGACCGTCTCCGTGGGCCACTGCAATCCCAAGATCACCAGCAAGATCAACGCGCAGGTCAACCGGATGCAGCACACTTCGACGCTCTATCCGAACGAACACATCGTGGCCCTCGCGGAAAAAATCGCGCAGATTACTCCCGGCGCGCTGCAGAAAAGTTTTTTCACGAGTTCCGGCACGGAAGCGAACGAAGCCGCCATCCTCCTGGCGCGCATGGCCACCGGCAGCTACGACGTCGTTGCCTTGCGCCACGCCTATTCCGGCAGCTCCCAACTCGCCAAAGCCGTTACCGCGCACGCGCCCTATCGCAAAGCCGGAGTCATCAGCGTGGGCGTCTCTCACGCCGTCAATCCGTACTGCTACCGCTGCCCGCTGCACCTGACATATCCCGAATGCGAAGTGGCTTGCGCCAATGACGTGGAAAACCTGATTCAGACCGGCACCAGCGGCAGCATCGCCGCGTTCATCGCGGAACCCATTCAGGGCGTCGGCGGGTTCATCACTCCGCCCAAGGAATATTTCAAGATCGTTTTCAAAATCGTGAAAAAGTACGGCGGGCTCTTTATCGCCGACGAAGTGCAAACGGGATGGGGCCGCACCGGCAAGAAATGGTTTGGCATCGAGCAGTGGGAAGTCACCCCGGACATCCTGACCAGCGCCAAGGGCATGGCCAACGGCGTGCCCATCGGCATGACCACCGCGACCGCGGAAATTGCGGACTCTTATCAGGGACTGAACATCGCGACGTTCGGCGGCAATCCCGTCACCTGCGTCGCCGCTCGCGCGACCATCGAATTGATCGAGGAAGAAAACTTGCGCGAGAATGCGCACACCGTCGGCGCTTATTTTCGCGCCAAGCTCGAAGAACTGCAGGCCAAGTATCCGCTCATCGGCGATGTCCGCGGCATGGGCCTGATGCAAGCGCTCGAGCTGGTAAAAGACCGCAAAACCAAGGAGCCTGCTCCCGAGGCCACTACGCAGGTCTTGGAGCGTGCCCGCGACAATGGCTTGCTCATCGGCAAGGGCGGCCTTTACGGCAACGTTTTGCGTCTCGCGCCCATGCTCAATATTTCCCGCGCCGACGTTGACGAAGGCATCCGCTGCCTCGACAAGGCCTTCAGCGAAGTGAAGGCCTGATGGAAAGAAGTACGCGGCGTTTCGCGATTGCCTTTTCTTTCGCGGCAATGATATCCACTCCAGTCTGGTCGCAGTCCGCGGTTGAAAAAAAGCTGACGTGGAAGCCGGTGCCGTTCGCCATTGTGCGCTACAACGATGAAGCGCCGGCATCATGGAACATCTATCACACGGAAAAGCGCGGCGTGCTTCTCGTGCACCTGTGGAAGCGCTATCTGCTCATCGAAATCGCGGATGAGGAGGTATACGACATCGATCCGCAAAAGGTGAAGCCGCAGGGCGAAAACGTCGAGTGGTCGTATTCCGATCAGCCAGAGCAGCCCATCGAAATCTCCGAATGGAAAGAGCGCAACGTCGGACCCGTCCAGCGCATCCGGTTTCGATTCGGCACCAAGGGACACATCCTCGAACTGCAACTGCCGCTGCTGCCGAACGGCAAGCCAGCGTATTAAAGAACTGAGCAGAGGGCGAAGTAACGAAGCAAGGAGGCTGGGAAGCAGAGAGAAAAGACTTTAGCGGCGATAGACACCGTAATACCACGGGATGCCGAGCGCTCCGGGCTCGATGGCCACCGTGACGGCATCGCCCACTCGAAAGCGGTCGAAATCGTCCAGGTCCACGGCCAGCCGCTCGACGCGCTGCCCTTCCCGCCAGGAGCGCACCAGCAACCTCCGGCTACCGCGCACGATGCCTTTCATGTTGAAGCTGCCCACGACAACGGTGGGGTGGTAGACGATGTTATTCGCCGAATCGAGCCGGCCATTCACCAGCAGCGTGGCGGCGAGAATCCACGGCAGGGGAATAAATCCCGAATAGATTCGCTTCAACACTTCGATTTCCTTGCGGTTCCGCGCGCGGCGGTCGAGAAACACGGCCAATGTGAGCGCTAGGAAAAAGATAATGCCAAAAAAAACAAGCATCAGGTCGAGCTCGAGCGGCGGATAGATCTGGCTCACGTAAGGGAACAGCAGCGAACCTGCAAGAAACACGGCCGTGCGCCGCCACAGCCGCCGGCGGAACATCACTTCTGCGGCCGCCGAGGTTAAGCCGCAGGCGGGACACTGGTCCGCGATGCGCTGGGAACCGCAATCAAGGCAGCGTGTCATCGTTGAGGGCGACCCCAAAGCAGTCGACCGCCTTAGTATAAAGCGGCGTCAGGTCGCGGTGCGAGTGAGAGAAGCGAGCAGATCTTGATACTGTTTCTGATTTTGCGGCTCGGAGACCGTCACGACCACGCCCATGCCGCGGCCGGGCTCGACGCGCTTCACGAAGCAATCCACTTTCACGGGATGATCGAGCGCAATTCGCGCCGTGAATCCCGCGCCGATCCACAGCGTGTCGGGCGATTCGATGAACATGCCATTCGAGCTGATGTCGCGCGTGCTGGCGCGCAACACGGCGGAGCCCCATTCGATCTCGACTGTGGCGCGAAACGCGTAGCGCGGCGCCCAGCGGCGTTCGAGGTTGCGCGCTGGATGTACCCCGGTGTCCATTAGCTTGGCGGCTCCCCCTGCCACGGTTTCCAAGCTGGGCGCTGGTCGCTCTCGCCGCGGTTCTTCCAAGCATACGCCTGCCGCCACCACAACAGATACGACGCCGAAGCAGGATGTTTTGTTCCCGACAATGTGGCTGGCGCGCTTTGCAAGTGTCAGAAGAAGCGGCGCGCCGGCCTTTCACGGAACCGTCGAAGTTCAGTCTTGCTCGATAACGTCATCGCCGGCGGAGGGTTCGTGCTTCAACGCTGATTTCTTCCCGGCATGCATTCTGCGCTGGATTTCCGCTTGCAGATAGTTGCGGAGATTTTCAGGGACGATTCCCGGCGCGGCGAGTTCTCGTAAATCGGGCACGGTCAATTCGGGAAGATAAGTGAGCACAGTGGCGAGCGGCGAAGAGGGATGACGCACCAGCGCGAGGCGCACGTTGTATGCGCACGACCATTTGCGATGCAGTGAGATGGCTTTGATAATTCCTTCGGGAAGTTTTTCTCGCGACAAAACTTTCAAGATCTGAGCTTCGGTAAGATTGGCGTTGTCGAGGACGACGGAGAGAATCTGCGCGTGCCCTTCTGCAAGCAGCGCGCCCGCGGCGCGAGCCGGTCCGCGGCGCGCGAGGGTGATTTTTTGCCCCAACGGAAGTTGCGGAAGGCGGGCGATTACTTGATCTTCGGCGTTGCGCTTCAACTCCGTGGAAATCCCCGGCAGGAAGGTGAGCTGTACGAGATCCATCAAATAGAGATCGCGGAGGAACCGCAGAGTCACGAGACGTGGACTGCGCGGATGAAACGCCAACGCGCGTTTCACGCGATAGTTTTTGAGCAGCGGTTTTCTGCGGCCGACCTCCTCCAGCACCGCCGCGGGTAGATCTTTTCTGTCCAGCAGCAGGCAAAGCTGCGTCTCATCGAGCGCCGGGTTGTCGAGCAACGCAAGAAGCACGTCGCCGGAGTGATGGTGAAGGAGCGCAGCAAGTTCCGCACCGGATGCTGTTCGCGCGCGTTCGCGGTCCTGATCCAGCTCGGCCATGCTAGAACCCCAGCACGTGGCTCATGGCAAAAGAATAAGCGATTACGCAGCAAAATTCCTCAATCAGCCGCCGAGGTCTTGAAGAGCGCCCAGGGTCTTCGCTTGACGCCCTTGTGGAGCGACACTATCCTCGACGCACTCTCACGCGGAAAGTGGCGGTGAAAGCGCTCCATGCACATCCATCCGCTTGATCTAGCCATCGTCGTCGTCTACTTGCTCGGCATCACCCTGCTGGGGATGAAGTTCCGGCGAGAGCAGCGCGATGCTTTCGATTATTTTCTGGGCGGGCGAACGGCGCCATGGTGGGCGCTGGCATTTTCGATCGTGGCAACCGAAACCTCGACGCTCACCATCATCGGTACGCCCGCGATTTCCTACGGCGGAAACCTGACGTTTCTGCAATTGGTATTCGGCTATTTGTTGGGGCGCGTTCTGATTGTTCTCCTCCTGTTGCCCGGCTATTTCCGCGGCGAATTGTTTACCGCTTATGCGCTGATTGAAAAACGCTTCGGCCAGAAAATGCGTGGCGTTGCGGCGGCAACTTTTCTGATCACCCGCGCCGTCGCGGAAGGAGTGCGCGTCTCCGCGATTGCGCTGGTGGTGAGCGTGGTGCTCGGCACTTCGGAACGGCTCGCGGTCTTGATCGTCATTGCGCTCACAGTGCTCTACACGTTTGAAGGCGGCATGAAGGCGGTGATCTGGACTGATGTCGCACAATTGCTGCTGTATCTTGCGGGAAGCGCGGCAACTTTTTTCGTATTGCTGCACCGCATTCCCGGAGGTTGGAGCGAGGTCACGCAGGTGGCCGCCGCAGCGGGGGATAAGCTGCGGCTGTTGGATTTTTCCTTTCATCTCGCGACGAAATACACGTTTTGGTCGGGATTGATCGGCGGCGCGTTTCTGACCATGGCCACCCATGGCACGGACCAGACGATCGTTCAGCGGTTACTCGCCTCGCGCAATGAGGCCGACAGCCGCCGCGCATTGCTCGGAAGCGGCGCAATCATCCTCATGCAATTCACCGTGTTCCTGCTGATTGGCGTTTTGCTTTTCGTCTTCGCGCAACACACGCCGCTGCTCGCGGCAGGCGAACGCACCGACCGCATCCTGCCGTCATTTCTCGTACGGGAAATGCCGCCGGGCCTTGCCGGCTTGCTGCTAGCTTCCATCATCGCCGTCGCCATGTCGAACGCGAGCGGCTCGCTGAATTCGCTAGCCGCTTCCAGCGTCATGGATTTTTCCCGCCTTCGCGGACGCTCCACCGATCCCGCGAAATTTCTCCGTCTTTCGCGTCGCACGACGCTCGCATGGGGACTCGTCCTCATGGGCTTAGGCTTGGTGAAGTGGGGACCGCTGCTCGAAACGGCGCTGACCGTGGTATCGCTTCCCTTTGGTTGCCTGCTCGGGTTGTTTCTGCTCGGCACGTTCGACCGGAGAGCGAACGATCGCGGCGCGCTTGCCGGAATGATCGCGGGACTCGCGGCAATCTTGTGCGTGTTTCGATTCACCAGCGTAGCGTTTACTTGGTATGTGTTGATTGGAGCAAGCGTGACATTCCTGGCTGGCGCAATCATCAGCCGCATTGCCACTGGTTCTGCGAAGAGCGCCTCCGCAGGTGAACTTGCATGAACGAAAAACGTCTCGAACTCGTCCGCGGATTGGGCGCGTGGGCGTCGGCGGCCATCGTGGTCGGCACAATGATCGGGACGGGAATTTTTCTGAAGCCCGCGGAGATGGCCCGCGAAGGCCGCACGGTTTCGGTCGTTTTCGCCGCATGGATTGTTGGCGCGATTCTTTCCTTATTCGGCGCACTGTCGTTCGCGGAACTCGGAGCGATGATCCCAGAGGCGGGCGGCGAATACGCTTACCTGCGGCGCGGCTTTGGGCCTGCGTGGGGATTTCTCTTCGGGTGGATGCACTCAATTGTCGGGCGGCCCTCTTCGATGGCCTCGATTTCCGCGGGCATGATGCGCTTTTTGAGTTTTCTGCTCCCCGTCGTCGCGGCTCCTCTCTTCACAGTGCACATCGTCATCCCTGGACTTGCCGGCTGGCTGAAACCGTATGACTTTGTCTTCACCTGGGCGCAGCCGCTGGCGGCGCTGTGGCTCGTGGCCATGACCTGGGTGAATTATCTGGGCGTGCGACTCGGCGGCGCGGTGCAGATTTTTCTCACCGCGATCAAGATCATTTCCATCGTCATCGTGATCGGCGTCGCATTTTTTTCACCTGCGCCCGCGGCGCGCGCGCCCGATCCCTTCTGGCCTGCCTTGGGCGATGGCGGCGGAATGATTTTGCGGGCGTTTCTTGCGGCGCTTGCGGCGTCGCTATGGGCTTACGACGGCTGGGAAGATCTGAATCTGGTCGGCTCCGAAGTAGAGAACCCGCAGCGGAATTTCCCCCGCGCGCTGGTTGGCGGAGTCGCGTTTGTTGCCGTGATCTATCTGCTGTTCAGCGCGGCATGCCTGAAGGTTCTGCCGTTTGAAAGCGTGGCAGCGTCGCCGCACATCGCATCCGATGTGGTCGAGCACGTCGCCGGGCGCGGGGCCGCCGCGTGGATTACGTTTGCGATGGTTATCTCCGCGTTAGGCTCGATGAACTCCTCGGTGTTGAGCGGGGCGCGGGTGCCTTATGCGATGGCGCGTGACGGTATCTTCTTCAAAATTGCAGGGGGCATTCATCCCAAATATCGCACGCCTGCGCGGGCGCTGATTTTCGAGTGCGCGCTCGCCAGCGTGATGGCGCTGACGGGAACGTTTGAAGAGCTGACAAATCTTTTTATTTTCGCGGGATGGATTTTCTACGGGCTCGCCGTGGTGTCATTGTTCCGCATGCGGCGCACGGAGCCGGATCTGCCGCGGCCGTATCGCTGCTGGGGCTATCCGTGGGTACCGGGAATTTTTGTGGCTGGCGCGCTGGCGCTGACATTCAATATTTGGTTGCAACGACCGGGACGGTCGTCAATTGGGTTGCTGCTGATATTGGCGGGCTTGCCTTTCTATAAGGGATGGGCGTCGCGTGCTTCTGAAGTCGGCACCAACACCTAAGGTTGCGAAAGGAATCAAGCGGAGGCGGCGCGGGCGGAGCGTGCCTCCGGCGTGATAAGGAGGACAGCGGATTCGGCCTCGAGAGGGACTTCGATGGCGGGATGGAAGAGTTTGGCGAGAGCTTCGAGACCGGTGATGAGGCGCGGGCCGGGCCGCGAAAAATAACTGTTGGCCTCGAGAGCGTAGACGCGGCCGTTGCGCACAGCGGGGATCTCCTGCCACTCTTCCGGAAACGCCATCGTTCGATATTCCTTGCGGGCTTGTTCGGCGCTGTAACCGCACGGGGCGATCAGAAGGATTTCCGGAGAAGCCGCGATGATATCTTCGAGCGTGACGCGGAATGACGGTTTACCCTTGCTGCCGAAGATATCTTCTCCGCCTGCAAATTCGATCATTTCCGGTACCCAGTGGCCACCGACGTAGAACGGCTGCAGCCACTCGAGAAAGCCGACGCGCGGACGTTCGGAAAGTGATTCGAGCTGGCTTTCAAGGGCGCCCAGGCGAGCGCCAATCTGCTTCAAGACCGCTTCGGCTCGCGGGCCGCGGCCCGTTTCTTCACCGACCCACAAAATATCGCGCCAGACATCGCCGAGATCCTGCGGGTTGAGGGAGAGAACTTCGGGGCAACGACCGAAGCCTGCGAGCGCCGCGGCAAGATCATCCGGCGAAGCGGCGCAGACATGGCAGAGATCCTGCGTGATGATGAGGTCGGGCTCGAGAGCTTGCAATGCTTCCGTATCTACGGAGTACAAACTTTCACCGCGGGAGACGAATTCGCGGACGAGACGGTCAATCTCCGAAGGCGAAGCACCGTGAGGAAGGCGCGAGTGGATGACGACGCACTTGCCGCGCACCTGCGCGGGAAAATCACATTCGTGGCTGACGCCGACGACTTCCTTGTCGAGGCCGAGCGCAAAAAGGATTTCCGTGGCAGATGGCAGGAGGGAGACAACGCGCATGAAGAAAAACTCTATCACAACAAGACAGGAATCCGTTATCGGCAGAAGGTGCGAAATCGGGGGACACTCTTATGATCCTTGCCGCAAAATCTATTTGTACAGGAAATATTTTTTGCGCATCTGATCGTAGGCAGCGAGACCCGCGCTCCAGCTCGCGACGATTTTTTCGGGAGAAGTGTTTTCCTGCAAGAGGCGGATCGTCTCTGTGTCTCCGGTCAATTCGAGGAGCTTGGATGGATCGAATTGCGCGGGGTAGAGCTTCCGCAAAATCGCCGCGATCTCCAGGCCCATGCGCATGGAGCGCACTGCGGCGCGGTCGGTGATGCGAACGGCCACGCCGCCGCATCGCTGGCCGCTGTACAGGCCGGCTACAGGGATGAAGGGCTTGGCGGCAAAGCGCAGGCCGGGCAAGCGCACGGCATCGAGCGCGGCGGCGACGTCGTCACCATTCATCCACGGCGCGCCGAATTCTTCAAAGGGGGTTTCCGTTCCGCGGCCAACGGAGACGCCCGCGCTCTGCAAAATCTCCAGGCCAGGATAGAGGACTGCGCCCTTCGGCGTGCGCAGATTCGGCGAGGGCGGTACCCAGCGGTTGCCAGTGCTCTCGAAGAAATAGTTACGGTGCCAGTTCTTCATGGCGATGACGTGAAGATCGGCGCCGATGTGGTTTTCAGCGTTGAAAAGCTGGGCGAGCTCGCCGATGGTAAGCGCGTAACGGACGGGCAGCGGAAAGTAACCGACGAAACTTGTCTTGCCGGCGTCGAGCATCGGGCCTTCGACGATATTGCCGCCGAGGGGATTGGGGCGATCGAGGACGTAGAAAGCAATGTTGCGCTTGGCGGCTTCCTCCATGCAGTAGGCCATGGTCGTTGTGTAGGTATAGAAACGTACGCCAGCGTCCTGCACGTCGAAGACGAGGGCGTCAATACCTTTGAGCATGTCGTCGGTGGGGCGGAGCGTATCGCCGTAGAGGCTATAGAGGGGCAGCCCCGTAGAATTATCGCGCGAGGAGGAAACTTTTTCGTCGAAGCGGCCGGCGAGGCCATGCTCGGGGCTGAAGAGAGCAACAAGGTGCATCCCGGCCGCGCGCGAGAGGATCTCGATCGTGGAGCGGCCTTGCGAATCGAGGCCCGTGTGGTTGGTGATGAGGCCGACGTGCTTTCCACGCAGCGGCGCAAACTTCTGCGCTTCCAGAACGTCGATCCCAGTTTGCACGCGGCCCGGGCGGCCGGAGCGCCTCGCAGCCGCGTGAACCGGTGAGCAAAACGAAGCCAGCAGCGCGAGCCAGGCGGCCGCGTTGCGGCCCTGAGAACGAATTCGATGCGATATTCTCGCGCGATCCATCGGCTTCTCCGGAAAGTTCAATGATATTCTGGAACGCTCCGTTTGCGGCTGCGTTGTTCGGGTGATGTGCGTGTGCTATATACAAACGCAGAGCACGGGCGTGAACCGGGGGATTTTCATCCGATGAAAGGACGCAGCGCCCGCATCCTGCACCTGATCCCCCTCACGATGATGGTTTTCCTGTGTGACCGCGAAGCGGTCAACCTTATGGCCCACAACGCGCGCAGCCAAAGCCAGCCAGCTTCGGAGAAAAGTTCCAAGAAAACGATTGCCGCCGGGGAAAAAACCCCGGCGGCGAAGAGTGCGCTGCGGCGTTTGCCGCCCGCAGCCAGCCAGTGGGTGGAAACGACGCTGCGAAAGATGACCGCCGATGAAAAAATCGGGCAATTACTGTTCACCACGTATCACGGAAGTTTTACGGCGACGGACGCGCCGGCGTATCAACAAATGATGCATGACGTGAAAGACTTGCACGTCGGCGGGTTTATCAACGTCACGGAAGGCTCGCCGCTGGGCATCGTGAAGAGCCAGGCGTATCCCACCGCGGTGCTGACGAATCAACTGCAAGCGAAGGCAAAGGTGCCACTGCTTGTGGGAGCGGATTTCGAGCGGGGCGCGGCGATGCGGCTGGATGAGGGCACGTCGTTCCCGACCGCGATGGCGCTGGCCGCGGCGGGCAACCCGCGAGACGCGTACACGATGGGCAAGGTGACGGCGGGGGAAGCGCGGGCCGTGGGCATTCAGTGGATTTATGCGCCGGTCGCGGACGTGAACAACAATCCGGGCAATCCGATCATCAACACGCGGTCGTTCGGAGAAGATCCCGCGCGCGTGGCGGAATTTGTCGCGGAGTTCGTGCGCGGCGTGGAAGAAAATGGAGGGCTGGCGACGGCGAAACATTTTCCGGGGCACGGGGATACGGCGAGCGACTCGCATCTGGATTTGCCGGTGATTCACGCGGACAAGGAGCGGCTCAAGCGGCTGGAGCTTGTGCCGTTTCGCGCGGCGATGGACGCGGGCGTGAGCAGCGTGATGACGGGGCATCTGTCGGTTCCGGCGCTCGAGCCCGATGCGGAGACACCGGCGACGCTTTCGCCGCGCATTTTGACGGAGCTGTTGCGAAAGGAACTGGGATTTCAGGGACTCATCGTTACCGACGCGATGGACATGGGCGGGATCACGGCGCGAAATGCGCCGGGCGAGGCGGCGGTGCGCGCGGTCGCTGCGGGCGCGGATGCGGTGTTGATGCCGCCGGTGCCGGATGCGGCGTTCGAGGCGCTGCAGGCGGCAGTGAGGAGCGGGCGGATTTCGCGGGAGCGGCTGGATGCTTCCGTCAGGCGCATTCTGCAGGCGAAGGCGCACCTGGGATTGCATAAAGAGCGGCTCGTGGATGTGAACGCGATCAATGAAAAATTCGGCAGCGTCGCGCGGCAGAAAGAAGCGCAGGACATTTCGGATCGAGGAGTGACGCTGCTGCGCGACGCAGCGCACCGGTTGCCGCTGGACGGCACGAAGCCTCTGCGCGGGCTGCTGCTGGCGCTGTACGCGGATCCGGAGCCGTACCCGGGAGAGGATTTGGAACGCGAGGTGCGTTCGCGATTCGATTCGCTGACGACGCTACGGGCGGATACGCAGTTTGTGAAGGCGGACATGCTCAAGCTTCCACCGGCGGACACGTACGACCTGGCGATTGTGGCGTTCTTTGTGCGGGTGAGCGATCGCAAGGGGAATGTGGATGTTCCGGCAGAGCAGGCGGCGCTCGCGGAGCAGCTTTATAAAACGGGGAAGCCGGTGATCACCGTTGGATTGGGCAGTCCCTATCTGATTGAGAATTTTCCGGAGGCGGAAACGTGGCTGGCGGCTTTTGGGATCAGCGACGTGGCGCAGATTTCCGCGGCGCGGGCGCTGTTCGGGCAGATTCCCGTGCGCGGGCATTTGCCGGTGACGATCCCGAGAGTTGATTTGAAAGCGGGCTTTGGGATCGAGCTGCCGGCGAATCCGATGATCGTGCAGCCGATGGATGCGAGCGGCGGAGCGCAACTGCAGCCGGCCTATGGAGTGATCGAACACGCGATCGCGGACAAGGCGTTTCCCGGTGCGACACTGGCGGTCGGCTATCGCGGCAAGCTTGCGATGCGCGCGTTCGGCAAACTCAGCTACGACGCGAAAGCGCCGACGACAAATGTACACACGATGTACGACATCGCTTCGCTGACAAAAGTCGTGGCCACAACGACGCTGGTTGCGAAGCTGGCGGAAGGCGACTTTGCTGTTCCGCTGGATCTGGATGCACGCATCGAGCGTTACTTGCCGGAATGGGCCGGCGGACCGCAGCCGGAGTGGCGGCATAAGGTGACCGTGCGGCATTTGCTGACACACACTTCCGGGCTGCCCGCGTTCAAGGAATATTGGCGCACGGCAAATTCAACGGTGACCGCGAGGCGGTCAACGAGCAAACCGGAGACTTTGTCGAAGATTTTTGCCGAGCCGCTGGAATACGAACCGGGGACAAAAGAAATTTATTCCGATCTTGGCATCATTTTGATGGCGGAGATTGTCGAGCGGCTGACCGGCAGAACTTTGGATGATTTGGCGAATGCGACCATTTTCAAGCCGCTGGCGATGAAAGAAACGATGTTCCGCCCGCCAAAAAAGCTGTGGCCATCGATCGCGCCGACGGAATATGACGCAAATTTCCGAAAGCGTTTGGTGCAAGGGGAAGTGCACGACGAGAATGCGTTCGCCATCGGCGGCGTCTCGGGCCACGCAGGATTGTTCAGCACGGCGCCGGACTTGGCGGCGTTCTGCCAGATGCTGCTGAATGGAGGCGTGTATGCGCATCAGCGCATGCTGCGCCGAGCGACGGTGGCGCAATTCACCACGCCGCAAAAGCTTTCTGGTGGCACGCGTACGCTGGGCTGGGCCGTGCCTACCGAAGGCGGCTCCAGCGGGCACTATTTCTCGGCACATAGCTTCGGGCACACGGGTTATACAGGCACCTCGATTTGGATCGACCCGGACCGGCAGCTTTTTGTGGTGTTACTGACGAACCGCGTGCACCCGACGCGAGAAAACATGAAAATTGCGCAGGTGCGGCCCGCGCTGCACGACGCGGTGATGCAGGCCCTGGGATTTGCGACGGCGGCGGCACCGACGAGGTAGTTTTCTGCCCGGGCTCCTGACCTTTCTTATCTTAACTTCCGGATTTTCTCGGGTGGATATTGGTAGCCAAGCTGGGGCGCAGCATGCTGCGCCCCTACAACGGCCCTTGCACGGCTTGCGTCCGGACTACACCGCATCCAGCCGGTAGCAACTCTCCTGATACCCCCACCCCCCGGCTTTTTTGTAAGTGCGGATTCTAAAGGACTTAGCCATTCTGTAAGCTCTTTAGAATGAACACTTCCGAGGATGTACGTAAGTGCAAATTCTAAACGACTTACAGGCGGAGACTGCGGCCAAAACCCGACAAAACGCGGTGTTTGTTCGGAAGTGCGGATTCTAAAGGGTTTAGCATCGAATCTGCCGCCAGAAAAGAAAAACGCCAGCAGATGCTGGCGCGAGGGATTCCGTGGTAATTCCTAAACCGTACTATACACGGATGGTTAGTCCCTGTCAAGGAAAAAGCTGGGCGGACGGTCCTTGGGGCTAGCTTGGGCTCTCGAGAAAACATGGCGGCGGGTTCCTTTGGATAGCTTCATAGGCAAGAGCCGTCGTCCACGAACTGGCCGTTGGAGATCATGGAGGCGAGAGAGCGGGCGCAGGTGAGGATCCTCTGGTGCATGGGATCGTCCTTGAGGGAGTCGGGCGGGGTGTATTCCACCGCCTCGTTTTTTTCCAGGTACTTGCCAGTCAGCTCTTCCATGTTGTTGAACTCGTTGGTGAGCAACTGCAAAGCGCTGCGATCGCCGTCAGTGGTGGCTTCGACGGATGCGCGCCGCAGGCCATCGACAGCCTGGTTGCGGTAGAGAGAGAGCCAATCGTCGCTGACAGGGTAGGAGCGCTCGATGGCGTTCCTCAGGGCGTTGCGCCATTCGCGGATGACGGAGAGTTCTTCGATAGCGGCTCTCATAAACGACTTGGAGAACGCAGGATCGGCGGCGGTTGGCTCGACCGAGGAAGCGGGGATGGTCAAGACGATTTGGTCGTCATCGAAGGCAAGGGAGCCATTGGCGATGCGAGCTAGTGCTTCTAGATCGACGTAAGTGTGACCGTCCGCTTCGATCACAGGGACTCGACCAGACTGGCCATTGACGATGAGGGTGCGCTTCTGGTGGGCGGATTGGGGCAAGGCGAGGAGTGGCCACGCCACGAAGGATGCGGCCACCAGCCCTGCAAGGAGAAACATGTTTCGCATACATTAGCTCCAGTAAGAATGTCAAAACCAGCTTTGAAGGGAGGTCGGAGGACCCCTGGCTTCTGAGCTCGGGGATTGCCGGGGCGAAGACGCCCCCTATTAAGATAGATGCTGGCGGAAGAGAAGCGGGTGCAGTGGGGTTTTGGGGCTGGCAGGAACTTGGTGCGAAATGTACGCTGCGAAGGTGGAATAGAAGGGGTTACCTCAGCAAGTTGGAACGGCGCCTCGGAAGGCGGCCCCTACAAATACTGCTCTGTCAAAGGTAGATCCCTGGCTCCGCAAATGCATCCGGAGCGCAAAGAGCGCGCTTCGCTCGGGATAACAGTTAAATGAGTTTATTCAGCGACCGCGCTGAAGCAAGGATGCAGGGGTCGCGTCACAGAGGAGTTTTTTGCGACAAGTCGAGGAGGGCTTGGGCGAGGTCGGCAGGCTTGCCGAGATCGCGCCAAATAATAGTCGTCGGCGCGGAAGGCGAGGATGCGTTCGCCCTGGGCAGCAAGGCGGAAATAGGAAGGGATGATGCAGAAGCGCCTTTTATGGTGAGTTCGTTCTAGCGAGACGCCGCGAAAATTGAGCCGAAAAGACTCACCCCTGAAGGGGTGAGCTACAGCCGCACATCGCCGCGGGCGCAGAGGGCGAAAGAGAAATTTTTTCGGGTTCCGTTAAGCGAGCCTCCATACGTGGACAAGTTCACGGCGTTTCAGTTTAGGGAGGGCTTTGACTGATTTCCCAGCCTTCTTCTGGGCAAGCCTCAAGTCATAGAGATTTTGCAGATTGAGCCAAAACTGCGGACTAGTGCCAAAGAAATGAGCGAGACGCAGGGCCGTGTCGCCCGTAACAGAGCGCGTCCCATTCAAGATTTGCGTGACGCGGTTGGTCGGCACGCCGAGCTTTCGCGCGAGTTCGGCCGCGCTCATATCGAGTGCTTCCAGTTCTTCGGCCAAGTGCTCACCCGGATGAATGGCAGCGATTGGCATAGCAACTCTCCTAGTGATAGTCAACAATCTCCACGTGCGATGGTCCCGGCGACCCGCCCGGCCACTCGAAGCAAATCCGCCATTGATCGTTAATGCGAATGCTGTATTGGCCCTTGCGGTCACCTATCAGAGCTTCGAAGCGATTGCCAGGCAGAGCGGCCGGGTCTTTGAGAGATGTGGCCGCCTCCAGACGGTCGAGCTTCAGGCGCGCGGAGCGCTCAAATCCAGAAAAAGCCTTGATGCGTTTGCAGGAGGCGAAATCTCTGGTTCTGCTGTCCCGAAAGCTGACAATCAATGGCCCAAAATGACATGAATTACGCGTTACGTCAAGCGTAATTGCCTGACGATGCTTTTCTTAAGCGTTTTGCTGCAAATCGCGGGCGGCTTGGGCGAGGTCGTCGGGCGTGCCGAGGTCGCGCCAATAATAGTCGTCGGCGCGGAAGGCGAGGATTTTTTCGCCCTGGGCGGCGAGACGGAGATAGGAGGTGATGATGGAGAAGACGCCTTCTTCGGTGAGCATCGGCAACAGGCGGGGAGAGATGACGTGGATGCCGGAGAAGGCGAGTGCTTGGAGGGGGGCCTCAGGGGCTAAAGCCCCCGAATTCTCTATTTTTCTTGGCACGGCCCCCGACCGGGTCGGGACAGGTTCCGCCGTGCCTTGACGAGGTAACGGCAGGTCCCTCCCGATAAGACTCCCCGAGAGGTCCGGGGCAGGCGGGACTCGCGCACCTCTTCGGGCGCTCGTCTCTGCGTTCGGGATGACATGAGAGGGAGCGATTGGCTGGTTGCTGCGAACGAGTTCAGGTGCGCCATCGGGGCCGGCGCGGCGGCCGCAGAGCTGAAGCTGGTCGTTGAAGAGCAGGTAGCGGGAAGTCTCGCGGTCCTGCACTGCGAGTGTGGCGAGAGCGTGATTTTTCAAATGGAATTGGATCATGCGGTGGAGATCGATGTTGCTGATGACGTCGACGTTGTGAAGAAGGAATGGCAACTCCAGCCGGCTGGAATCGCCGCTGCTGGAAGCACTGCGGCTGGAATCTTCGAGGAAAAACCAGGCGGCTTTTTTCAGGCCGCCCCCGGTATCGAGCAAAACGTCTTCGCGCGAGACTTCGATGCGCATGCCGAAATTTTTCTTGGCTTTCAGATAGCCGACAATCATATCAGCGAAGTGGTGGACGTTAATGATGGCTTCGCGGACTCCGAAAGGGCGCAAGCGGGAAAGTGTGATTTCGAGGAGGGTGCGGCCAGCGATTTCCACCAGCGCCTTGGGGCGATTGTCGGTGAGCG
>Ga0307479_10002200_pt1 | contig 17748 bp, 15 predicted proteins | sample atmos_gasesECM4C_FD_203743 | JGI IMG/M metagenome (GOLD analysis project Ga0307479, IMG submission 203743) | Hardwood forest soil microbial communities from Morgan-Monroe State Forest, Indiana, United States - atmos_gasesECM4C_515 | ecosystem: Environmental > Terrestrial > Soil > Temperate... | reverse complement strand
AGCGGGGAGCCTCGGTCCCCTCGATCCCGCAACGCCCGGCGCAGACCGTCCTGGTCAACCGCGGCGACACCATCGCCGCGCTCGCCGCCAGCTTCCACGCCGACGCGGCCGCCATGCGCTGGGCCAACCAGCTGCCCGAGGACACCGAGCCGCGCGCCGGCTCGACGCTGCTGGTCCCGCCCGGACCCGGCGCCCTGGTGCGGGTCAACGCGGGCGAGCGCCCCAGCGGCTTCGCCGCCCGCGTCGGCCTCGACCCCCGGGTGATCCTCGACTACAACGCGCTGCGCAGCGACGCGCCGCTGGCGGCGGGCACCTGGCTGCAGGTCCCCGCCGCGGTGGGCGGCGAGGGCATCGCCTCGCAGTGGGTGGTCCCCAACGTCGACGGGCTCCCCGCCATCCCGTCGGCGCAGTACCAGCAGGGCGGGCCCTCCAACTCCGACTTCCCCTGGGGACAGTGCACCTACTACGTGTCCACCAAGCGCAAGGTCGACTGGAACGGCGACGCCTGGATGTGGTTCCGCAACGCCCGCGGGGCGGGACGTCCCGAGGGGCGCGTCCCGGTGGCCGGCGCCATCCTGGTGATGTGGGGCGGCTGGGTCGGCCACGTCGCCTACGTCGAGAAGGTCAACCCCGACGGCAGCTTCCTGATCTCGGAGATGAACGTGCACGGCGTCGGCGTCCGCGACGAGCGCACCGTCACCGTGAGCAGCATCGACCTGATCGGCTTCATCTACTGAGGCCGGCGGCCGCCGTGTCCGACCAGTCCACCGAGGCCTTCCAGCACGGCGGCTTCAACGACCTCATCGGCGTCGAGTGGGACGAGGTCAGCGCCACCCGGGTCGTGGCCCGATTGCGCATCGACGCAAGGCATCTGCAGCCCTACGGCATCGTCCACGGCGGGGTGTACTGCTCCGTTGCCGAGTCGGCGGCGAGCTTCGGCGCCCACCTCAACGGCATGCAGCACGACCCCCAGAACGGCGCGGTCGGCCTGGAGAACCACACCACCTTCCTGCGCGCGGTCGGCGCTGGCAGCCTGATCACCTTCGAGGCCACGCCGCTGCACGCCGGGCGGCGCACCCAGGCCTGGCAGGTGAGCATCCGCGACGAGCAGGGGCGCGACATCGCCGCCTCGCGGGTGCGGCTGATGATCCTGCGCACCGACACCGTCTAGCCGCCGCGCTACGCTGAGCGGTCCAATGGCACGCACCCCACTCGCGAGCGGACCGAGCTCGACCATCGAGGACTACCTGGTCACCATCTACCGCCTCGGCGTGAGTGGGCGGCCGGTGCGCGGCACCGAGATGGCGGAGCAGCTGGGGGTCTCCCCCGCCGCGGTGACCGAGATGGTGTCCCGCCTGCGCAGTGCGGGGCTGCTCAGCGACGCGCGGCGGATCGAGCTCAGCGAGGAGGGGCTGCGGCTGGCGCGGACGCTGGTGTCGCGGCACCGGCTGGCGGAGCGGTTCCTCGTCGACGTGCTCGGCTTCGGGTGGGAGGACGTGCACGAGGAGGCGCACCGGCTCGAGCATGCGTTCTCGCCGCAGGTGACCGAGAGGTTGGCGGCGTTTCTCGGGCATCCGCAGACGTGCCCGCATGGGCATCCGATCATGGAGGATGGGGGGGAGGAGCCCCCTGTGGCGTTGCGGCCGTTGACCGCTTTGCGCGGGGGGGAGTCCGGGGTGGTGCGGCGGATCGCGCACGAGGATCACGATCTGTTGGCGGAGCTGTCGGAGCTCGGGATCGTGCTGGGGAGCAGGGTGGAGGTCAGCGGCTCGGGCGAGGGTGCCGTGAACGTCGAGTTGAATGGCGCGCGGCGGAGCATCGGGAAGGACGCGGCGGAGGAGGTGCTCGTCGAAGCCGTGTAGGAGGCCGCGCTGCGCGCGAGCCGGCATGAGCGTGGACGGCCGGCTGCGCCGCCCGCCGCGCAGGGATTCCTTGGCGAAGGGGGATTCCTTTGCGATGGGGACTTATTTGCGAAAGCAAGAAATTCCGGCGCCGGGAGCCGTCGTCACGCGGAAGCCGCGGCAATCGGCGCCGACCATAGAGCGTCGGGCGAGGCCGCCGAGCGCCCCGGTCTACCCCGCGAAGCGGTAGCCGATCCCCGGCACGGAGTGGATGTACGTCGGCTTCTCCGCCTCGGGCTCGATCTTCCGCCGCAGGCGGTAGACGTGCGCATCCACGGTGCGCGTCTCGATCTCCACCTCGTAGCCCCACACGCGGCGGAGCAGCTCCCCGCGGGACATCACCTGCCCCGGCCGGGAGGCCAGGAGCGCCAGGAGGTTGAACTCGGTCAGGGTGAGCATGACCTCCTCGCCGTCGCGGAAGACCTGGCGGCGCCCGAGGTCGATGGTCAGCCCGGGGAACTCGAAGCGGTCGCGCGGCGCCTCCTGGGCGCTGATCTCGCTGCGGCGCAGGTGGGCCCCGATGCGCGCCATCAGCTCGCGCACCTCGAAGGGCTTGGTCACGTAGTCGTCGGCGCCGAGCTCGAGGCCGACCACCACGTCGATGGTGTCCGACTTGGCGGTCAGCATGATGATGGGCACCCGCGAGCCCTCGCTGCGCAGGCGGCGGCAGACGTCGAGGCCGCTCATCCCGGGCAGGTTGACGTCGAGGATGATCAGGTCGGGGTTGCCCTCGCGGGCCATGGTGAGACCGTCGCTGCCTGTGGTGGCTTCGATCAGAGTGTGGTTCTGGGCCTGACAGGCGAGCCGGACGACCTCGCGGGAGGGTTGGTCGTCCTCGACGATGAGGATGGTCTTGCCCGCACCTGTCATTTGCTGCCCGCCTCCAAGTAGCTGGAAATCTGCCGCACGAACTTCGAGACCTCGATTGGTTTGGTGATGTATCCCGCGCAGCCGGCGGCGAGCGCCTCCTGCTCGTCTCCCTTCATGGCGTGGGCGCTCAGGGCGACCACGGGGATGTCGGCCGTCTTGGGGTCGCTCTTCAGCATACGGGTCAGGGTCAGGCCGTCCATCCCGGGGAGGCGCACGTCCATGAGCACGAGATCGTAAAGATTGGAACGCACCTTCTGCAGCCCTTCGGTCCCGTCCTCGGCGACGTCGACGTGGTAGCCGTTGCCGTTGAGGACCATCACCGTCAGCTCGCGGTTGCTGGGGTTGTCCTCGATGAGAAGGATGCGGTTGTGGGTGTGTCCGTTGCTGCGGTCGAGGCCCTGGAGCGGGATCCGGTAGGTGAACACCGACCCCTGGCCCGGCGCGCTCTCCACCACGATGCTGCCGCCGTGCAGCTGGATCAGCCGCCGGGTCAGCGACAGCCCCAGGCCGGTGCCCTGCGACTGCCGGGTGGCGTGGTTGTCGATCTGGAAGAACTCGCTGAAGACCAGCTCCTGGTGCTCGGGGGCGATGCCGATGCCGGTGTCGCCGACCTCGACGACCAGGTCGTCGTCGATCTGCCGGGCGCGCACCCAGACGCGACCGCCCGCCGGGGTGAACTTGATGGCGTTGCTCAGCAGGTTGTAGACGACCTGCTTGAACTTGCTCTTGTCGGCACGAACCTCGAGCTCCTCGGGCTGGATGTCCTCGCTGAGGGTCAGCTCGCGGCGCTCGCTCAGCGACTTGATGACGTTGTGCACCTCGCGGAACGCGTTGGCGACTCGGAAGGTGTCGTAGGACAGCTCCATTCGTCCCGCTTCGATCTTGCTGAGGTCGAGGACGTCGTTGACCAGTTCCAACAGATGTCGGCCAGAAGTGTGGATGCTCTCCAGGCACTCCTGGCGCTGCTGTGGCGTCAATTCGCCGGCGAGGTTGTCCTTGAGGATCTCGCTGAAACCGAGGATGGCGTTCAGCGGGGTGCGCAGCTCGTGGCTCATGTTGGCCAGGAACTCGCTCTTCAGTCGCGAGATCTCGCGGATCTGCGCGTTGGCCACTTCCAATTCGCGCTTCTGCGAGGCGATCTCGGCGAGCTGTCCCTTCTGGGCTTCGTAGAGTCGCGCGTTGTCGATGCTGATCGCCGCCTGGTTGGCGATGATCTGCACCAGCGCCTGCTCGACGTTGGTGAACGGCTGCACCTCGCGTCGCGCCACGGTCAGCGCGCCGACCAGGTGGCGCGGCGACTCCAGCGGCATCACCAGGCAGGAGCGCGGCGCGTAGGCGAGGTCGAGGGACTTGAAGCGCTGGTCCTTGGTGGCGTCGGCGACGCTCACCACCTTGCGCTTCTGCGCCGCCCAGCCGACGATGCCCTCGCCGAGGTCGAAGCGCGCCACCCGCTCGACGTTCTCGGTGAACGGGAAGGTGGCGATCGCGGTGAGACTGCCTCCCCCCGGATCGGTCAGGAAGACCGTCGCTGCGTCACAGGCCACCAGGTCCGAGGTGGCCTTGAGCATGAAGTCGATGGTCTCCTTCAGCTCCAGGCTCGAGGTGAACAGGTTCCCAACCTGCCGAAGGAGGTCGACGATGACCTTGTCGTCCATCCCGCGCGGAGTATACGCGATGGTTTTGCTTTTTCTGCCAAAGTCGGTTACGGCGGCGTTACCGGCACGTCAGGGAGATGCAGGGTCGCCGAGCCCGGCGCATTAAAGAGGAGTGAAGGGGGCGGGGCGCGACGGGTGGCCGCGCCCCGCGCCGGCTAGCCTTTGCGCGCCTTCAGCGCGTCGATCAGCTGGGGCAGGATCTTCAGAACGTCGCCGACCACGCCGAGGTCGGCCAGCTTGAAGATCGGCGCCTCGGCGTCCTTGTTGATGGCGACGATGTTCTTGGCGCCCTTCATGCCCACGGTGTGCTGCATGGCGCCGCTGATGCCGACGGCGATGTAGACGGTCGGCTTGACCGTCTTGCCGGTCTGGCCCACCTGCATCGCGTAGGGCACCCAGCCGGCGTCGACCACCGCGCGGCTGGCGCCGACGGCGCCACCGACCAGCTGAGCCACCTGCTGGAGCAGATCGAAGTTGGCGGGGTCCTGCAGACCGCGTCCGCCGGAGATGACGACGGGCGCGTCCTCGAGGGTCGGCCCCTCCGCCTTGGCGACGACGCGCTCCTTGACGCGCGCCTTCCTGTGCTTCTCGTCGACGGGGGTGGTGATCGGCACCACCGTGGGGCTGCCGCCGCCGCCGGGCTCGGCCGCGAACGACTTGGCGCGCAGCACCGCGATCGCCGGCCGGTTGCCGGCGAACTTGCTCTGCACCATCAGGGTGGCGCCGAAGATGGCGCCCTGCACGATGATGTCACCGTTGGCGGAAACGTCGACGCCGTTGGCGATCACCGGCACGTCGAGCGCGGCGGCGAGCCGGCCGGCGACGTCGCGCCCCGTGTAGGTGGCGCCGATGAGGATGAGGTCGGGGTTGTGCTCGCGCGCCAGCGCAGCGATGGCATCGGCCGCTGGCCCGCCGAGCAGCACCTCGCTGTAGGCGCTGTCGGTGCAGGCGTGCACGGTGGCCGCGCCGTATTCGCCAAGTGTGGCGGTAACTTTGTCGGCCTCGGGGGAGAAGACGAGCGCCTCGACGCTGCCGCCCATGCCGCGCGCCTTGGTGAGCAGCTCGAGCCCGACGGGGACGACCTCGCCCTCGAGGACCTCGGTGAAGACCCAGATCTTGGCCATGGCTCAGATCACCTTCTGCGCGGCGAGGAAGTCGACGATGCGCTGCGCCGCGGTGCCGTCGTCCTCGACGATCTCACCCGCCTTGCGCTCCTCGGCGGGCTGGACGCCGACGATCTGCTCGCCGGAGGTGACCTCGCCGAGCCCGAGGTCGGCGACGCCGAGCCTGTCGACGGGCTTGGACTTGGCGGCCATGATCCCCTTGAGGCTCGGGTAGCGCGGCTCGAAGACGCCGGCCGTGACGCTCATCAGCGCCGGCAGGTCGGCCTCGACCACGTCGTAGCCGGCCTCGGTCTGGCGGTTGACCTTGAGCGTGCCGCCGCTCGCCTCGACGTGCTTGGCGAAGGTGACGCAGGGCACGTCGAGCAGCCCGGCGAGCATCTGCGGCACCACGCCGGTGGAGGCGTCGGTCGACTCGGTGGCGGTGATGACCAGGTCGAACGGCTCGCGCCTGATCGCCGCGGCGAGCACCTTGGCGGTGGTCAGCGCGTCGGCGCCCGCCAGGGCGGCGTCGGAGACGAGCACGCCCTTGGCGGCGCCCATGGCCAGGGCCTTGCGGATGGCGTCCAGCGCCTTCTCCGGGCCCATCGACACCACGGTGACCTGGCCGCCACTTGCCTCGGCGAGCTGCAGGCCGGCCTCGATGCCGTACTCGTCGCCGGGATCGAGGACGACCTCGACACCCTCGCGCTTGAGGCGGTTGGTGGCCGGGTCGAGCTGGCCCGCCGAGTTGGGGTCGGGGACCTGCTTGACACAGACGACGACGTTCATACAACGCTCCTGGATGTGGCTCCCACACGACGCCACTGGGGGGCGCCGACCTCGCTCGGCGTCCGTGAGCGGGTCGCTCTGCGGACCGGGCCTGAACGGGCCTCTCGACTCTAACGAAGCGGTTCAGGGCCGCGCTCAGCGCGCTCAGTGCGCGGGGGCGAGCGGTGGCGGGCCGCTGGCGCCGGGCGCGAGGGCGGGAAGGAACAGCCCCGGGTCGACGGGCGCACCGTCGACGCGCACCTCGAAGTGCGTGTGCGGTCCGGTGGAGTTCCCTGTCGAGCCGACCAGCCCGATCAGCTGCCCCTGCTTGACGGGGTCGCCCGGCTTCACGCCCATCACCGCGAGGTGGCCATAGAGGGTGAGCGTGTGCCCGTCGTGGGCGATGACGATGTGGTTGCCGTAGCCGGCGTCCGACGCGGTGGCGGCGACCACCACGCCGTCGCCCGCGGCGTAGACCGGGGTGTTCATCGGCGCCGCCAGGTCGATCCCCGTGTGGAAGTGGGGGAAACCCTGGAACGGCGGCTCGAAGTCGTACGTCGAGGGGCCGAAGAGCTGGGTGATCGTCGACCCCGGCACCGGCCACATGAAGCGGACGCCCGCGGGATGCGCCGGGTCGATCGCCGCCCCCGGGGGCAGCCCGAGGAGGTGGTGCTGGACGTAGTAGCTGGCCTCGTCCCACGCCGCCTGCTCCGCCTGGAGGATGAGCTGGTCGAGCTGCTGGATGCGCAGCGCGGCGATCTGGGCGGCGAGCGCGGCGTCCTGGCTGTCGGCCCTGGCGATCTCCTGCTGGGCGGCGCCGGCCTGGACGCCGAGCTGGGTGACCAGGCTCTGCTCGTCGCTGATGTGCTTGGTGAGGTCGTCGCGCTGGGAGGCGAGCGCGGCGGCGGCCTGGGCGGCGGCGTCCGCGTCGCCCTGGGCGGCCTTCTCGTTGCTCTCGGCGATGGCGGCGTCGGTGCGCACCCGGTCGAGCAGCTCGCCGCCGAGGCTCTGCAGGTGCTGCAGGGTGGCGGCGCGCTGCAGCAGGCTCTGGAAGTCGTCGGCGGCGAGCAGGTAGGTGAGGAAGCCGTCCTTCTCCATCCAGCTCCTGGTCATGAACTGGGCGAGCAGGGCGCGGTCGAGCTTCTCCTGCTTGCGTGCCGCGGTGGCCCGCGCCTGCTCCTGGTCGCGGCGGAGGCTGGCGTCGTGGAAGCGCTGCTCGGCCTGGGCCATCTGCGCCAGGGTGCCGGCGATCGCCTTGCGGTTGGCGGCGATCAGCGCGTTGAGCGTCTGCTGCTGGTCCTGGGCGGCGGCGACCTGTCCGGCCAGCGCCTGCTTGGTGGCGTCGATGAGCGCGCGCTGTTGCAGCGCCTGCTGGAGCTGCTGGGCCAGCGGGTCGGGCGGGGGCGGTGCCGGCGTCGGCGCGGGGCTGGTCGCGGGGGGTGTGGGTGCGGCGATGGCGGGGAGGGCGGCGGCGGCCAGCAGCCCGACGGCGACGGCGGACAGAAGCAGGAGACGGCGGCGCACGAGGGCTGAGGCTAGGGGTGCGCGCGCGCTCCTACGGGTGAGGTGAGCGGGTCGGCCCCGGGCTGTGGCACCGCGTCAGCAGGAAGTCAGGCCGCCGTTACCTGCGGTGCCAGGGTCGTATAGTCGCGGGCCATGGCTCCCAAGCAGTACGGCAAGGCCGAACAGGTCATCGACGCCTCGCACAAGTACGAGGCCACCATCGCCACCGAGAAGGGCGACATCGTCATCAGCCTCGACCCGCAGCGCGCACCGAAGTCGGTCAACAACTTCGTCTTCCTGGCGCGCGAGGGGTTCTACGACGGGCTCACCTTCCACCGCGTCGTTCCCGACTTCGTCATCCAGGCCGGCTGCCCGGAGGGCTCGGGACGCGGTGGCCCCGGCTACCGCTTCGAGGACGAGCCCGTGCAGGGCGAGTACATCGCCGGTGCCGTGGCCATGGCCAACGCGGGGCCGAACACCAACGGCTCGCAGTTCTTCATCTGCACCGTCGACGACCGGCACAAGCTGGCCAAGGCGTACAACCTGTTCGGCCAGGTCACCAAGGGCATGGACGTGGCGCTGCAGATCGGCGCCGGCGACCGCATCAACTCGGTGACCATCACCGAAGCCTAGCCACCGGTTCTCGGGGGCGGCGCGTATCATCCGGGACTGCCATGTCCGGCTCTGAACTGCGGCTTCTCGCCGTCCACGCCCACGCGGACGACGAGACGATCACCATGGGCGCGACCCTCGCGCAGTGCGCGGATCGCGGCATCCGCACGGCGGTGCTGTGCTGCACCGACGGTCAGCTGGCGACCATCTACGCGCCCGACATGCCCGAGGAGTCGACGCGGCCACGGCTCGGTGAGATCCGCCGCGCCGAGCTCCGCGCCGCGTGCGCGATCCTCGGCGTGGACGAGGTGCACTTCCTCGGCTACCGCGACTCCGGTATGGCGGGAGAGGAGTCGAACAACGATCCCGCGTCATTCTGGCGCGCACCACTGGACGAGGCGATCGCCGCCGTGGTGGCGCAGGTCCGCGCCTTCCGGCCGCACGTTGTTGTCACCTATGACGCAAACGGCGCCTACGGCCACCCGGATCACATCCAGACCCACCGCGCCACCGTGCTGGCGGTCGAGGCTGCCTACCTCGCCAAGCTCTACCCGTCGGCGGGCGAGCCGTGGCGCGTCTCCAAGCTCTACTACACCGCGTTCCCTGCGCGCGCCGCGCGTCGCGCGGTGGACCTGGCCGAGTCGCTCGGACAGCCCTCGCCGTTCGGCGACACGCCCCCCGAGGAGTTGGACTTCGTGACCCGCGACGAGCTGGTGACCACGACGATCAGCGCGCCCGACCAGATGGCACGCAAGCTCGCCGCGCTGCGCGCCCACCACTCGCAGATCACCGAGGACTTCCCCTATCTCTCGGTGCCCGAGGAGTACGCGCGCGAGCACTTCTCCGACGAGTATTTCCAGCTGGTCATGTCACACGTGCCGGTGTCGGTACCGGAGGTCGACCTCTTCGCCGGGCTCGGCGACTGAGCGGTCGCGGTGTTGGGCTCGGGACGGCGTCGGCGCGAGCCCGAGGACCTGCAACTCCACCGGCTCAAGCGCAGCTGGTTGCATGGTGAGCTGACCGCTCGGCGCACGGTGTGGACCGTCGCCAGCGCACTGCTGGTGGTCGCCGCGGGGGTGCTGCTCATCGTCGGCGCGTTCCTGCCCTGGGTGTCGATCGCCGGCGTCTCGGTGATGCCGGTGCAGGAGGGTGGTCCCGACGGCGCGGCGGCGACGTTCGCCTGCCTGGTCGCGGTGACCTTCATCGTGTGCGGCGTCATCTCCGCCGTGGGACGTGGCGGCGCGCCGCGCTTCCTGCACTGGCTGACGCTGCTCCTCGCGCCGGTCGTCTTCATCCTGCTGCGCTACCGCTCGGACATCCTCGGTAACTTCATCTTCGTCCACAACGCGGACATCCATACCGAGGGCGCGGCGGTGGAGGGTCCCGGCATCCTCGTGATCTACGCCGGACTCGCGCTCAGTGTCGTCGCCCCGTTCCTCTCCTGGCGCCAAGCCCTGCGCGTGCTGCGGACGTAGAGCTCAGACGCGCTCGACGAGCATGGCGATGCCCTGGCCGCCGCCGATGCACATGGCGGCGAGGCCGAGCGCGGTGTTGCGCTTCTGCATCTCGTGGAGGAGGGTGACCAGGATGCGGGTGCCGCTGGCGCCGATGGGGTGGCCGAGGGCGATGGCGCCGCCGTTGACGTTGAGGCGGTCCTCGGGGACGGCGAGCTCGCGGCCGACGGCGACGGATTGGGCGGCGAAGGCCTCGTTGAGCTCGAAGAGGCCGATGTCCTTGACGGTGACGCCGGCCTTGTCCATGACCCTGCGGGCGGCGGGGACGGGGCCCATGCCCATGACGCGCGGCTCGACGCCCGCGGACGCGTAGGCGCGAATCCGTGCCAGCGGGGTGCGGCCTTCGCTCCTGGCGCGCGATGCGCTCATCACCACCACCGCGCCGGCGCCGTCGTTGATGCCGGAGGCGTTGCCCGCGGTGACGCTGCCGTCCTTGTCGAAGGCGGGGCGCAGCTTGGCGAGCACCTCGGCGTTGCTGTCGGGACGCGGGTGCTCGTCGGTGTCGATGAGCACCGTCTCCTTCCTGCGCTGCACGGGGACGGGGACGATCTCGTCCTTGAACCGTCCTGACTGCATGGCGACACCGGCCTTGCGCTGCGAGTCGGCGGCGAACGCGTCCTGGTCCTCGCGCGACACCTCGTATTCCTTGGCGACGTTCTCCGCGGTGATGCCCATGTGGCAGCTGTCGAACGCGCACCACAGCCCGTCGCGGATCATCTCGTCGACCAGCTCGCCGTTGCCGAGACGGTAGCCGTAGCGCGCGTTCTCGATGAGGTACGGGGCGCGCGACATGTTCTCCATTCCGCCCGCCACCAGCAGCGTGGCGTCGCCGGCGCGGATCGCCTGGGCGGCGAGGGCGACAGTCTTCAGGCCGCTGCCGCACACCTTGTTGACGGTCATGGTGGGGATCGAGGTGTCGAGCCCGGCGCCGAGCGAGGCCTGGCGCGCCGGGTTCTGGCCAAGTCCGGCCTGAAGGACGTTGCCCATCAGCACCTCCTCGACCTCGGTGCCCTCGATGCCGGCGCGGCGGACGGCCTCCTCGACGGCGATCGAGCCCAGACGGGGGGCGGGGACGTCGACGAAGGCGCCGCCCATCGTGCCGACGGGGGTGCGGACGGCGCTGACGATGACGGCGTCTTCCATCGGGGTTGGGACCTCAGAGTGCACGGGTGCTGGGTGGAGGAGGACTCTAGCCCGGCGGGCGGCTGCGATGCCGCGGGGTCGCCTCTACTGGCGGCGGATTGGGGCGGCGCCCCGCGACTGAGGCGGCATGGCCGCCGCCGGTTCTTGTCGCTGCGCGGACAACCTCAACTCGCCAGGGCGGGTTCGCTGCTGGCGGCGAGGCAGGACTCGATGATCGCCTGCATCACCGCCTCGGCTCCGGCCTCGCCGAGGCGCGGGGCGCGGGCGGCGACACGGCGGGCGATGCGGACTTCGCGCTCGGCGTCGCGGGTGGGGCGGGCACCCTTGTGGGCTTGCGCCGCACCGACCAGCGCGGCGCGATGCTCCAGGAGGCGGGCGATGGCGGCGTCGACGCGGTCGATGCTCTCGCGGCAGTCGCTCAGCGAGCCGAGCAGCGACGGACGGGTGGCGGCGGAGAGGAACTCCGTGGCGTCGACGATCGAGCGTAGCTGCTCCGGGGAGATGGCCTGGGCGGCGTCGCTCCAGGAGGCGGTGGGGTCGGGGTGGCACTCGACGATGAGGCCGTCCGCGCCCGCGGCCACGGCGGCCATGGCGAGGGGTGCGACCCAGGCGCGCTGTCCGGCCGCGTGGGATGGGTCGACGATCACAGGCAGCCCGGTGCGCTCGCGGAGGACGGGGATGGCGGCGACGTCGAGGGTGTTGCGAGTCGCGGTCTCGAAGGTGCGGATGCCGCGTTCACAGAGGATCAGCTGGTCGTTGCCGCCCGCCAGCACGTACTCGGCGGCGCCGAGCCACTCGTCGTACGTCGCCGACAGCCCGCGCTTGAGGACCACGGGGTGGAGCGACCGCCCGACCTCGCGAAGCAGCGGCGTGTTCTGCATGGAGCGGGCGCCGATGAGGAAGGCGTCGCAGTGCCGGCCGAGGCGTTCGACGTCGGCGACCTCGAGCGGCTCGCTGAGGACCGGCAGCCCGGTGGCGGCGCGGGCGGCGTCGAGCAGCGGGTAGCCGTCGACGCCGAGGCCCTGGAAGGTGTCGGGACGCGTGCGCGGCTTGTGGACGCAGCCTCGCAGGACCGACGCGCCGGCGGCGGCGATGGCGGGGACCTGCGCCGCGTACTCGGGCTCGACCGCGCAGGGGCCGGCGATGACGGGGACCGAGCCGCCACCGAAGAGCACGTCGCCGATCCGGACGGCGTGGTGCGCGTGCGGCCTGGCGGCGGTGGGCAGAAGTGGCGCGGTGGTCATCGAAGGCTCCCTGCGGTGAGACGGTCCAGTTGGTGTGGGCCGGAGGGAGCGGGTCCCGGGGCCGGCCCGATCTGTGGGATCAGCCAGCCCGGGGGCGGAGCGCTACGACCTACGCGTGCGGGCTCCGCCAGCCTGTCGGGCTGGCGAGGTAAACGCGAAGGGGTGGGGGTATCGCCGGGTCATCGTGCGGGGGATGGTAGCAGGAGATTGACCGGGGGTCGAGAGGCAGAAGGGGATTCAAAGCCGCTGTGAACGGCAGGATGTCTCATTGCAAGCTGCTTCATACGGATTTTTGGCGCAGAAAGTCCAGAAATATTGGCTTGCGCGACGGCATCCCAGGGTCGGGGGCGGATTTCCGTCCAGCGACGGGGGGGCCGCGCAACGCGGCCTTCGGCCGCTGCGCGGCAGGTTTACTTTTGGGGCCGCGGCGAAGGTCGAGAAATCGCCCGCCGCGAGAACCTCGGCAAGCATGAGCCCGCACCTTCGGCGGGCGGACGACGCAGCGCCGCGGCAAACGAGCGCCTAGAACGCCTCCGCGTAGCGCTGCGCGAACCCCTCCGCATCGAAGCGGTGTCCCTGCGGCCCCCGCTGCTCTACGCAATACGTGGCGCTCAACGCGCCCACGCGCCCCGCGTCCTCCAGCGGCAGCCCGCGCCGCAACCCGGCGAGCAACCCCGCCACGTAGGCGTCGCCCGCCCCGGTGGGATCCACCACGGCGACCGGCGCCGCCGCCGGGATACGCACCACTCCGTCCGCGGAGTGCAGCTCACTCCCCTGGTCCCCACGGGTCAGCGCCACCAGCGTTCCTCGCCGGCGCATGTCCTCCGGCGACATCCCGGTGCGCGCCCGGATCAGCTCCAGCTCGTAGTCGTTGCCGACCACCATCCACGCCGCCTCCAGCCCGCCGCGCAGCGTCTCGTCGGACAGCGACGGGATCTGCTGCGCCGGCACGAACACCAGCCGCGCCCCCAAAGAGCGCGCCTGGGCGATATGCGCCTCCATGGCGTCGGGCGCGGACGGCGCGACCACCACCGTGTCGATTGCATCCGCGTGCAAGCGCAAGTCGACCTGCCCGTCACGTCCCATCGCCCCGGGGTAGAACGCCGCGATCTGATTGTCGTCGAGGTCGGTGGTGATGAATGCGGAGGCGGTGGGGATGTCCTGGAACTGCAATGCTGTCGAGACGTCGACGCCCGCGGCGCTCAACGCCTCGCCATACGAGCCGAAGTCGTGTCCGACCGCGGCGCACAGCAGCGGACGCTCGCCGTGCAGCGCCATGGTGTAGGCGACGTTCGCCGCGGTGCCGCCGCGATGCTTCTCCAGCTGGTTGACCAGGAAGGAGACGCTGATCATGTGCGTCTTGTCGGGCAGGACGTGGTCGCCGAAGCGGCCGGGGAAGACCATGATGGTGTCGAACGCCACCGACCCGGTGATCGCGACCTGCTTCACCGCGAGACGTCGCGCAGGTCGCCGGTCGACACCAGCGGCGGCAGGGGCGCGCCATGAGCACCGTGCAGCGACCAGCGATCCTCGATGCGGGCCAGCTTCCACACCGCGATGGCGCCGATCCAGGTGACCACGAAGAGTCCGACGATGACGAAGCCGATGGTGTTGAGGTCGAAGGCGCCGGCGAAGCTCCACAACCCGCCGTGCAGCGACAGCTTGTCGGCGAGGATCGACAGCACCTCCACCGTGCCGACGATCAGGGCGACGGCGACGCTGAGCCCGGTCACGGTGATGTTGTAGTAGACCTTGCGCAGCGGCTTGGAGAACGCCCACCCGTAGGCGAAGCTCATGAAGGCGCCGTCCAGGGTGTCGAGCAGCGACATGCCAGCCGCGAAGATCACCGGCAGGCAGAGCACCGCGTAGAACGGCAGCCCGGTGCTCGCCGCCCCCGCGGCCAGCGCCAGCAGGGCGATCTCGCTCGCCGTGTCGAAGCCGAGCCCGAAGAGGAAGCCGAGCGGGTACATCTGCCAGCTCGACCTGATGGCCCGCGAAAGCGGTCCCAGGAAGCGGTTCATCAGCCCGCGCGCGTTGAGCTGGCGTTCCAGCTCGGCGTCGTCGTATCGCCCGCGGCGCATCTCGCGGAAGACGCGCAGGATGCCCATCAGGATGACCAGGTTGAGCGCGCCGATGAGGAACAGGAAGCCGCTCGACACCGCCGTGCCGATGACACCGCCGGCGCTGTGCAGCGCCGACGTGTTGCTGTTGACCTGCCCGACGATCGACTTGGCGGCGAAGGACAGCGCGACGGCGAGACCGAGCACCACCGTCGAGTGTCCCAGTGAGAAGAAGAAGCCGACGCCGAGCGGCCGCTTGCCCTCGGCCATGAACTTGCGCGTCGTGTTGTCGATCGCCGCGATGTGGTCGGCGTCGAAGGCGTGGCGGAGCCCGAAGGTGTAGGCGAGCACGCCGACGCCGAGACCCAGCGCGTTGGGGTAGCGGGGGGCGACGAAGAGGATCAGCGTCCCCCAGCCGAGCACGTGCAGCCCGATGACGGCGGCGGCGAGCCCGCCGGCGCGGCGGCGCTCCGCAGGGCTGAGGACGACCCGCGCGCGGGGGAGTCGGGCGGCCGCAGCGGCCATGGGGAGGTCTCCGGGAGGGGGTTGGGGGGTCAGCCGGAATCCTACCGGCAGTTGCGACTGAGTTGCAAAAGCGAGCGTGCCGCGCGGCCGGGGCGGCGCGCGACCCTCGCCATCCCGTGCGACGATCTGCGCATGGCCCTGCCTCGCCTGCACTCCCCCGCCTCGCCCGCCGCCAGCACCGCGCCCCACCCCACCGAGGCCGAGGCCAGCGTCGCCGAGTCCGTCGAGGTCTACCACCGCACCTACACGACGCTGCTGCGCAGCAGTGGCGAGATGCGGCTGCGCGTCCTGGAGATGTCGCACAAGGCGATGAACTCGAGCCTGCACCCGCTGGCCGGGTCGCCCGAGCTCGACCTCGGCGCCTTCCTCTACGCGCTGCGCCGCTTGCCCGACACGCTGCTCACCGGGCAGCGCGTGGTCATGGGACAGTCCTTCGAGGTGTTCGCCCGGCAGGGCTTCGCCGCGCTGGAGCGCTGGCAGGAGCTGGCCGCGCCCGGCCGCCGCCGCCGCTGGTTCGACGACGGGGCGGGCACGCTCGCGGTGCTGGTGGCCAGCGCCTCCGACGTCGATGACCTGGTGCCCACCCTGGTCGCCTTCCAGATCGAGTGGAACAAGCTGCACATGCGGCTCGTCGCCGCGGGCTGGGACCAGCCGCCGGCCACCGCGCCCGACGCCGCGGAGTGCACCGCGACCCTCGGCGGCCGCGAGGACGACTGGACCCAGCTCATCGAGGTGTGGGGCGCGCAGTTCGCCACGCGTCTGGCCATGGTCGGACAGCACACCATGTCGCTGCACATCCGCATGCTGGGTGGCAGCCAGGTCGGCTACGCGCGGGTGACCCGCAGCTGGTGGGAGCAGGTCACCGCGGTGCAGCGCGCCGAGGGACTGCTCGACCGTCCCACCTACTTCGTCAGCAGCAACTCGCACTCGCTGGTCAACCTGCTGAGCGGCATCGCCAAGCAGCGCGAGCCGGAATTGGTCGCCTTCGTCCAGAACTTCGGGGACGCCGAGCTGCGCGAGGAGCTGCAGCGCTTCCGCGAGGGCGGCAGCGAGGGCGACTGGAACAACTTCCTCTACTACGCGGCGCGGCTGTGGTTCCGCTCGGTGAGCACCGACTCGCCGGTCCAGCGGGAGCGGCGCGAGCTGGAGCAGCGCGTCGGCATCCACCACGTGGGCAGCCGCACCGCGCTGGACGTGGCGGCTCAGGTGATCTCGCTGGCGTCGCTCGACCCGGGGCGCTTCGATCCCCGCATCGGCGAGGTCGACGCGGCGGCGTTGCGCGAGAGCCGCGCCCTGATCGTCAACATCGACTACCCGCTGGGCCTGGCCGCGTACAACATCCTCCGCGAGATCGCCGAGACCGCGGGAGAGCTGCGCGGCGTCTACATCCTGGGCAAGGCGGCGACGCTCAACGCCGACGTCGGCGACGTGATGCTCAGCAACGTCATCCACGACGAGCACAGCGGCTCGACGTACTGGCTCGACAACGTCTTCACCGTCAACGACATCGCTCCCTGGCTGCGCTTCGGCAGCGGCCTCGACAACCAGCGCGCCGTCACCGTCAAGGGCACCTTCCTGCAGAACCACGGCTACCTCGACTTCTACTACCGCGAGGCGTTCACCGTGGTGGAGATGGAGGCCGGCCCGTACTGCGCGGCGGTCTACGAGCTCAGCGAATCGGGCCGCTACCCGACCGGCGAGCCGGTCAACTTCAGCAAGCTGCCCATCGACCTCGGCGTCATCCACTACGCGTCGGACACGCCCTTCACCCAGGCGCGAACCCTGGGTGCGCGCGGGCTCTCCTACTTCGGCATGGACTCGACGTACGCGGCTTCGGTGGCCATCGTTCGCAGGGTGCTGAAGCTGGAGGGGGCTTTGCGCGGGGAGTAGGCGCCGGCCTACGCCGTCCCGGCCCAGCGCTCGTACAGCTCGGCGAGCGCACCCTCCAGGCGATCGTGCTGGCGGGCCAGCTCTGCACCCGCCGCGGGTTCGGCGAAGGAAGCCGGGTCGAGCAGGCGCCGGCGCGTCTCGACCAGCTCGGCCTCCACACGGGCGATCTCCTGCTCCAACTGACGCACGGATGCGTCGCGCTGCCGTCCGCGCGCGCGGTCGCGGCGTCCTGCTGCGGCGGGCTTGGGCGGCAGCGGCGGCGACGCGCGCCTCGATTGCGGTGGCGCCGGTGTTGTTGCCCGCTCGGTAAGGGTGCGCACGTCACGACCGCGCGCGCGCTCCAGGTCGGCGTAGTTGCCCAGCACCTCGCGCACGTGTCCATCCTCGATCGCCCACACGCGCGTCGCGACGGCGTCGATCAGGGCGCGGTCGTGGCTCACCAGCACGACGCCACCGGGGTACTCGCGGATGGCGTCCTCCAGGACCTCCTGCGCAGGGATGTCCAGGTGGTTGGTCGGTTCGTCGAGGAGGACGAGGTTGGTCGGCTCCAGCGCCAGGCGGCCGAGGGCCAGCCGGGCGCGCTCGCCGCCGCTCAGCGCCGACAGCGGCTTGGTGACCTCGTCACCGCTGAACAGCAGCGCGCCCAGCAGCGTGCGCGCCCGCTCCTCGCCGATGGGGTGGTCGAAGAGAAGCGCGTCGAGCACCGTGGGGTCGCCTTCGGTCGACGCCGCGATCGCCGCCTCCTCGTCGCGTCCGAGATCCTGCCGATACAGACGCATACTCAGCCGGGCGCCGCGCGTCACCGTTCCCGACACCGGCGGCAGCTCCCCGGCCAGGGTGTGCAGCAGCGTCGACTTGCCGCTGCCGTTGGCGCCGACGATGGCCACGCGGTCGCCCGGCGCGATCACCGCGCGCGACAGTGCGACGATCCCGGCACCGTCATATCCGGCGACCACGTCG
>Ga0307479_10002198_pt1 | contig 17751 bp, 17 predicted proteins | sample atmos_gasesECM4C_FD_203743 | JGI IMG/M metagenome (GOLD analysis project Ga0307479, IMG submission 203743) | Hardwood forest soil microbial communities from Morgan-Monroe State Forest, Indiana, United States - atmos_gasesECM4C_515 | ecosystem: Environmental > Terrestrial > Soil > Temperate... | reverse complement strand
AGGCTGTCAGGCGGCCATTTCAAACCGACGGCGTCGCCGACGTCCTCCAACTTGAGCCCCTGATTTGGAACGGACACGGTCAGCGCTCCCACTGCCGTATCGATTCGGTAGAGCCAGTGGCTGCCGAAAAAGAAGCGTGAGGTCACCCGTCCGTCCACCACGCCGCCACCGACCCCGGCCAGCAGGATCTTTTCCGGACGGATGAAGAGCGAGACGGCGCCATCGGGCCTGAGCGCCGCTTCGCACGGCATGGCAATGCCGGCGACAACGGCGCGTCCGGCGCGCCACTCGGCCTCGAGCCGATTCATCCTGCCCAGGAAGGACGAGATCGCGGATGTTGCCGGCCGCTCGTAGAGCTGGAACGGAGCGTCGGCCTGCACGATGCGGCCGCCCGCCATGACCACGACGCGATTGCTGATCGACAGCGCCTCGGCCTGGTCATGCGTGACCATGATCGTCGTCGTTCCGACCTGGCGCTGGATCCGCGCCAGCTCGAACTGCATCTCCTCGCGCAGCTTCGCATCGAGGTTCGACAGGGGCTCGTCGAGCAAGAGGATCGGAGGGCGGATCACCAATGCGCGGGCGATCGCGACCCTCTGGCGCTGGCCGCCGGAAAGTTGCCGCGGATAGCGCGCCGCCATGGCCGACAACTGCACCAGCGCCAGGATGTCCGCGACGCGCTTGTCGCGCTCTGCTCGCCCAATCCCGCGCATCTCGAGCCCGAAGGCGACATTCTGCGCCACGGTCATGTGCGGGAACAGCGCATAACTCTGGAACACGATCCCGAGCCCGCGCCGGTTCACGGCCTCATGGGTGATATCGCGTCCGTCGAGAATGATGGAGCCGGTCGTCGGCGTCACCAGGCCGGCGATCATCTGCAACGTGGTGGTCTTGCCGCATCCCGAGGGGCCGAGCAGCGAGACGAACTCGCCGCGTTCGACGGTCAGGCTGATGGTCTCGACCGCAAGCGAATTGCCGTACTGCTTGCCCAGCCGCTCGAGGGTCAGGAACGTCATGCATCTCCCACCTTGCGAATGACATAGTCATCTGCGGCACGCCGATGACGTCAAGATGGAATTCCAGATGTCGGAATTTTTTCAAGAATTTTTCCAGATAGTGGAATTATGTGATGTCGAGCGAGATTTGCTTCCTGTAATATGAATGCATGTCGAGTGTCCGTCGCGCACTGAATCTGCTTCGAGTCCTGGGGGATGGCCCCCGTGGCGGCATGCGCCTGAAGGATCTCGCGGAGCGCGCGAATTGCGGGCAGTCGACGGCGCATCGCGCCTTGCAGGATCTCGTCGCGGAAGGCTTCGTCGAGCGGGTGGATGACACGAGCCGCTATGGCCTGGCGCTCGACGTCTTCATCCTCGCGGCCAATGCGGGCCGGGCGGCGGGTCTCCGGGATCTCGCCCGCCCCTGTTTGCTTCGCCTGTCATCGACCTTGTCGGACACGATTTTCCTGCTGGTCCGCCATGGCTATGACGCGGTGTGCCTGGATCGCGTGGAGGGCCCCTTCCCGATCCGTACCTTCACGGGCGAGATCGGCGGCAAGGTGCCGCTCGGCATCGGCCAGGGAAGCCTGGCGATCCTCGCACATCTGGGCGAGGCGGAACGCGAGGCCGTGATCGCGTTCAACATGCCGCGCCTGCTCGACCGCGGCTTTGTCGATGAAGCGGCTCTTCGGGTCGCGCTGGACGCGACGGTGAAGCGGGGCCGGGCCGACCTCAATATGGGATTGATTCCCGGCATGGCCGGCGTTGCCGTGCCGGTGTTCGACGCCGGCGGTCGGGTGGTGGCGGCGTTGAGCGTCGGCACCTTGCGGGAGCGCCTCGGCGACGAGCGCCTGCCGATCGTGGTCGACATGCTCAAGGCGGAAGCAAAGGCCTTGAGCGGCAGAATCAATCCGTTCGACGACACGCTGAACCAGCCATCGCGGAGTCTCAGCAACGCCGCCGCGCGATGAGCGCCCGCAACGGTCCTTCCTGGGGAGACCAGCCGCAGCTTCAGGTCATCATTCCTCCGCCAGTTCCAGCATCGCCCGCCGAACCGCTTCGACCAGATCCAGCGCCACCGCCGACGGGCTGCGCTGCGGCGCGAACACCGCGCCGACGTCGAAGTCGAGGCGCGGTTCGAATCTGCGCGTCACGATGCCTCGCCCGCGAAATTCCCGCGCCGTGAACGGATCGCAGATCGCAACGCCAAGTCCTGACGACACCAGTCCGCACATGATTTCCGACAGGCTGGTCTCGACACGGAGCTCGCGGCGGACCTCGTCGCGGTTGAACGCCTGGTCGATCATGTGCCGCCCCGTCGTGCCCACCGTCAGCGATACGAAGGACTCGCCTGCGAAATCGCGCGGCGCCAGCACGGATTTGGCTGTGAGCCGATGACCGTCGGGCATGATGGCCACGCGCGGCAGCGCCGGCAGCCGCGCGCTCGGCAGACCCGCGTGCACGATCGGCACTTCCGCGAAGCCGACGTCGCACTGGTTGTTGAGCACCCAGTCGACCACGAGCGGCGAGATCACCCCGACACAGGACAGAGTGAGGTTCGGGCGCTCCATCAAGAAGTGGCCGATCAGCCTCGGCAGAAAGCCGTTGGCCAGCGCCGGAAGCGCGGCCACCCGCAGCGTGCCGGTGCGTCGGGTTCGGATCTCCTCGGCCGCCGCCGTGATCCGCTCCAGCCCGACAAAGGAGCGCTCGACCTCGGTATAAAGCGCGGTTGCCGCGGCCGTCGGGACCAGGCCGGTACCACGCTTTTCGAACAGCTTCATCTTGAGCAGTGCCTGGAAGTCGCGCAGCAGCCGGCTCACCGCCGGCTGGGTGACGGCCATGACGGCGGCCGCCTCGGTCACGCTGCCGGTCAACATCATCGCCCGAAAGGCTTCGACCTGCCGCGAATTGATCCGGGCCATGCTCTCACTTCATAACATTCCGGCATGGAGAGGGTGCCATTATTCATTGGACGGCGGAAGCTCCGACTGAGATTTTTTTAGCCATGATGAAAGGCTAGGCAAATCCGCTCGGACCGCCCCGGACACGCCTCGGGGGTGTCAGATCGGGAGCCGTAAACGGAGTTCGGTTCTCATGAAGCACCTCGGCCGGCTGAGCGCGATCAGCTTTCTGGCGCTCGCGCTTTCCTCCTCACCGGTGACGGCACAGCAGAAGACGCTCTATGTCGCCGGCTACGGCGGTTCCTTCGAGAAGACGATCCGTGACGAGGTGATTCCGCCCTTCGAACAGGCCAACGGGGTCAAGGTCGAGTATGTCGCCGGCAATTCCACCGACACGCTCGCCAAGCTGCAGGCCCAGAAGGGCAACCAGCAGATCGATGTCGCGATCCTCGACGACGGCCCGATGTATCAGGCGATCCAGCTCGGCTTCTGCGACCGCATCGCGGGCCTGCCCGGCGGCGACCTTTACGACGTTGCCCACTTCAAGGACGACCGCGCGGTCGCGATCGGGCTGGTCGCCACCGGGTTGATGTACAACACCAAGGTGTTTGCCGAGAAGGGCTGGGCGCCGCCGACCTCGTGGAACGACCTGCAGGATCCAAAATACCGGCAGCAGCTCGTCATCCCGCCGATCAACAACACCTATGGCCTGCACGCCCTCTTGATGCTCGCGAAGATGAACGGCGGCAGCGAGGCCAATGTCGATGCAGGCTTCAACATCTTCAAGAATGACATCAACCCCAACGTGCTCGCCTACGAGCCGTCGCCGGGCAAGATGACCGAGCTGTTCCAGTCGGGGCAGGCCGTGATCGCGGTGTGGGGCACCGGCCGCGTGCAGAGCTTTGCCAACACCGGTTTCCCTGTCGACTTCGTCTATCCCAAGGAGGGCGCCGTCACGCTGCTCACCACCGCCTGCCCGATTGCCAAAGCCGGCGCCTCGCCGCTCGCCTCACACTTCATCAAGCTGCTGCTTGATCCGAAGATCCAGCTCCTGATGCTGAAAGACTATGGCTATGGCCCGGTCGTGAAGTCGATCGTGGCTCCGCCTGAGCTTGCCAAAATGGCTCCGGTCGGCGCCCGCGCGGCCGCGCTCTACGCGCCCGACTGGACTGTCATCAACGACAAGCGCGAGGAGTGGACCAAGCGCTGGAATCGCGAGGTCGAGCGTTGAGCGGGCCGGAGTGATTGGAACGGGCTCCGGGAAATCCGCCATGTCCTTTCTCGAACTCGACCACGTCGGCAAACATTTTGGTCCGACTGTCGCCGTCGATGCGTTCAGCCTCACGGTGGGCAAGGGCGAGTTCATCTCGTTTCTCGGCCCGTCTGGCTGTGGCAAGACCACGACCTTGCAGATGATCGCGGGCTTCCTCGATCCATCGCACGGCGCCATTCGCCTCGAAGGCCGCGACCTGCTCGCCGTTCCTCCATCCAGGCGCGGGCTGGGCATCGTGTTCCAGAGCTACGCGCTGTTTCCGCACATGACCGCGGCGGAGAACGTGTCGTTCGGCCTGGAGATGCGCAGGGTTTCGCGGACCGAGCGCGAGGCCCGGGTTCGCGCCGCCCTCGCGATGGTCGGGCTCGCCGGCTACGAAGACCGCCATCCAAGGCGGATGTCCGGCGGCCAGCAGCAGCGCGTTGCGCTGGCGCGGGCGCTGGTGATCCGGCCCAGCGTGCTCTTGCTCGACGAGCCGCTCTCGAATCTCGATGCACGGCTGCGCGAGGACATGCAGATCGAACTGCGCCAGATCCAGCGCAATCTCGGCACCACGACCATATTGGTGACCCACGACCAGATCGAGGCGATGTCGCTGTCCGACCGCATCGTGGTGATGAGCAAAGGCCGCATCGAACAGATCGGCACGCCGCAGGAGGTCTACGAGCGCCCGGCCTCCGCCTTCGTCGCGCAATTCCTCGGCAAGACCAACGAATTTGCCGCGACCGTCGATCGCACATCCTCTCCGGCCAGGCTGGTCGCCGGCTCATGGAGCGCGTCCGCGCCGGCCGGTGTCTCAGGCACCGTCACGATCAGCGTCCGTCCGGAACGGATCGGCTTTGGCGAGAGCGGCCTGTCGGGGCGGATCGCAAGCCGCATCTTTCAGGGCAATCAGTGGCTGTTCCAGTGCGAGACCGAATGCGGCCCCGTCATCGTGATCCGCCCGAACAACGGCCAGCCGCAGCCCGCTCAGGGCGAGCCGGTGCATCTCGCCTGGCTCGCCCAAGACATGTCGCTTCGTGCTGCGGGAGGCGCATCATGAGCGCAGCCATCGACAGCCTTCCCGCGAGCGCGGCGCCGTCGCGCGAAACGCGCGCGGCCTGGGCGCTGGCGCTGCCGGCTTTGATGCTGTTCACCGGCGTCGTCGTGATCCCGCTCGCGATGACGGTGATGCTCTCGTTTCACGATTGGGGCCAGTACAAGGGCATCGAGCCCGTCTTCATCCTGAAAAATTGGCGCGAGATCGCGAGCGATCCCTATTACGCCGAGATGTTTTCGCGCACTTTTCGCGTGGCAGCGCTCGCCACCCTGATCACGGCCGTGCTCGGCGTGCCCGAAGCCTACATCCTCAACCGCATGAACAGCCCGTGGAAGGGCTTTTTCCTGCTCGTCATCCTGGGCCCGCTTCTGATCTCGGTGGTGGCGCGCACGCTCGGCTGGGCGCTGCTGTTCGGCGGCAACAACGGGCTCGCCAACAAGCTGATGATGTCGCTCGGGCTGATCGCATCGCCCATCCGTTTCATGTTCACCGAGACCGGCATGGTGGTGGCGCTCGCGCACGCCATGATGCCCTTCATGGTGCTCGCGGTCTGGACCGCGTTGCAGCGCATCGATCCGCAGATCGAGAACGCGGCCACCTCGCTCGGCGCAAGCCCATTCACCGTGGTCCGCCGCATCATCCTGCCGCAGATCATGCCGGGCGTGCTGTCGGGGGCGATCATCGTGTTCTCGCTGTCTGCGAGCGCCTTCGCCACGCCCGCGATCATCGGCGGCCGGCGGCTCAAGGTTGCATCGACGCTGGCCTATGACGAGTTTCTCAACACGCTGAACTGGCCGCTCGGCGCAGCCGTCGCGGTGCTGCTGCTGGCCGCGCTCGTGCTGATCGTCGTCGGCAGCAATGCGCTGATCGAACGGCGCTATGCGGAGTTGTTCCGATGAAGAAGAACGGCCCACTCGCGCTCGCCTTCCACACGCTGTTCGTCGTCGTCATGCTGGCGCCGATCGTCGTGGTGTGCCTGGTCGCCTTCACGCCCGAGGGTTTTCTGTCGATCCCGACCACCAGCTTCTCGCTGCGCTGGTTCAAGGCGATTGCGAATTATCCGGAATTCGTTCGCGCGTTCGGGACGAGCCTCTGGCTCGGCGCACTGTCCTCCTTTGTGACCGTGCTGGTCGCGGTGCCGGCGGCGCTGGCGCTGGCACGCTATCGCTTTCGCGGCCGCGACGCGCTGTCGGCCTTGTTTCTCTCGCCGCTGATGATCCCCCATGTCGTGCTCGGCATCGCCTTCCTGCGCTTCTTCACCCTGATCGGTTTCGGCGGCACTTTCCTCGCGCTGCTGATCGCGCATATCATCGTCGTTTTCCCCTTCGCGCTGCGCCTGACATTGGCTGCGGCCACTGGCATGGACCGCGCGACCGAGATGGCGGCGATCTCGCTCGGCGCCGACGGTTTTACGCTGTTTCGCCGCGTGACCTTGCCCGCGATCCTGCCGGGCATCGTCAGCGGCTGGGCGCTGGCGTTCATCCAGTCCTTCGACGACCTGACCATGACCGTATTCCTGGCGACGCCCGGCACCGAGACCTTGCCGGTGCGCATGTTCCTTTACATCCAGGACAACATCGATCCGCTGGTGACCTCGGTGTCGGCCAGCGTCATCGCCATCACCATGACCGTCCTCGTCCTGCTCGATCGCTTTTACGGGCTCGGCCGCGTGCTCACCGCAAAAGGCGACGCAGGGCGATAGGAGAAACCATGATCGGGGATTACGACGTCGCCATTGTCGGCGGCGGCCTGCTCGGCTCCGCCATTGCCTGGGGCCTCGGCCGGCTCGGCCAGAGCGTCGCCGTGCTCGATGAAGGCGACATTGCCAAGCGCGCGTCGCGGGCCAATTTCGCGCTGGTCTGGGTGCAGAGCAAAGGCTTGGGCATGCCGGCCTACACGGGCTGGACCGTGCGCGCGTCGAAAGCCTGGCCGACACTCAACGCCGAATTGAAGGAGCAGACCGGGCTCGACGTCGCGCTCCAGCAGAATGGCGGCTTTCATCTCACCCTTGGCGAAGTGGAGTATGCGCAGCGCACCGAGCTCGTGGCCCGCATGCATAACCAGGTCGGTGCCGCGGATTATCGCATGGAGATGCTCACCGCGGCAGAGGTCAAGAAGATGCTGCCGCTGATCGGCCCGGAGGTCTCAGGCGGCAGCTTCTGTCCGTTCGACGGCCATGTGAACTCGCTGCGCACGTTTCGCGCCTTCCACACGGCGATGAAGCAATTGGGTGTCGACTACTTCCCGGAGCAGCCCGTCTCTTCGATTGCGCGCGAGGGCGGCGAATTCCGCCTCGCGACGGCACGTGGCGAGATCCGCGCCGCAAAAGTCGTGCTGGCAGCCGGCAACGCCAACCAGACGCTGGCGCCGATGGTCGGCCTGTCGGCACCGATGGGCCCGACGCGGGGGCAGATCGTCGTGACCGAGCGGACGATGCCGTTCCTGCCGCATCCCCTGACCACGATCCGCCAGACCGACGAGGGCACGGTCATGATCGGCGACAGCAAGGAGGATGAGCTCGACGACCGCGTGCTGAACCAGCCGATCAATGCGGTCATGGCGGATCGCGCGCTGCGCATGTTCCCGCATCTCGCCCGGCTCAACGTGGTGCGCAGCTGGTCGGGTATCCGCGTGATGCCGCGTGACGGCTTTCCGGTCTACGACCAGTCGGAAACGCATCCCGGCGCATTCGTCGCCTGTTGCCATTCCGGCGTGACGCTCGCCTCGAACCATGCCTTCGACATTGCCGGAATGATCGCGCGCGGCGCGCTCGAGAGCGAGCTTGTCGGCGCGTTCTCGGCGCGCCGCTTCGACGGCGACGCCACGCCAAACGGCAGCGGCTATTACTGACATTGCCACGGCCTGACGAGGCCACGGAGACGACGCGAATGTTCAAACGAGCAGATGAAGATGCGAGACGACCGGTGACGATCCATGTCGAGGGGATCGCGGTCGAGGCGCGCGAAGGCGACAGCGTATCGGCTGCGCTGCTCGCCTCCGGCCTCGACGTGCGCCGCACGACGGCGGTCAGCGGCGCGCGGCGGCTACCTTATTGCATGATGGGCGTGTGCTTCGATTGCCTCGTCACGATCGACGGCGTCGGCAGCCGGCAGGGCTGTCTCGTCCCCGTCACTGAGGGCATGCAGATCGAGATTCAGAAGGGCAAGCGGGAGATCGGCCGATGACAGCCCCGAAGCGCGACCATTACGACGTCGTCGTGATCGGCGCCGGCCCGGCCGGGCTCGCCGCCACCGCCACCGCAGCCGGCGCCGGCCTGTCGACGCTGCTGCTCGACGAGAATGCCGGCCCCGGCGGCCAGGTCTGGCGCGCCATCGATTCGACGCCGGTCACGACCCGCGCGCTGCTTGGCGCCGACTACTGGTCCGGCGCGGAGACCGTGCAGGCTGCGCGGACAAGCGGCGCCGAGATCATCCATCGCGCCACGGTCTGGAGCCTCGACCGCAATCTCGAAATCGGCGTGTCGATCGGCGGCGGCTCGGCCTTCATTGGCGCTGACCGCGTGATCATCGCCACCGGCGCGCAGGAACGGCCGTTTCCGATTCCCGGCTGGACGCTGCCCGGCGTGATGACCGCGGGCGCCGCGCAGACAATGCTGAAATCCTCAGGGCTGGTGCCGGACGGCCGCACCGTCATCGCCGGCCAGGGCCCGCTGCTGTGGCTGCTCGCAGCCCAGATCCTGCGCCTCGGCGGCCGCATCGATCGTGTGCTCGACACCACGGCGCGCAGCAATTATCTTGCCGCCCTGCCCCACGCCTTTGCCTTCATGACCTCGCCTTACTTTGCGAAGGGGCTCGCCCTGATGCGCGAGGTCCGCGCCAAAGTGCCAGTGATCAGCGGCGTGACCGAGTTGGCCGCGGCCGGCAACGGCAAGCTCGCAAGCGTCAGCTACGTGGCCGGAGGCCAACGCGAGACCGTGCCGGCCGATCTGCTGCTGCTGCACCAGGGCGTGGTGCCGAACGTCAATCTCGCGATGGCCGCCGGTGTCGACCATCGCTGGGACGAGCTGCAATTGTGCTGGTCGCCGGTGCTCGACGCCGACGGCAACACATCCGTTGCGGGCATCGCGATCGCCGGCGACGGCGCCGGCATCGGCGGCGCGCAAGCCGCCGTCTATCGCGGCCACATCGCCGCGCGCGCCGCGACCGCGAAGCTTGCGCCGACGACGGCTGTGAAGCTCGAGCCGATGGCAGGGTTACGCCAAAAACTCGCCCGTGCCGAGCGTGGCCGCGCCTTCCTCGACGTGCTGTTTCAGCCGGCCAAACAGTTCCGGATTCCCGCTGATGACACCATCGTCTGCCGCTGCGAGGAGGTCACGGCCCAGGAGATTCTGGATTCGGTCAAGATCGGTGCGACCGGTCCGAACCAGCTGAAGGCCTATCGCCGCACCGGCATGGGCCCATGCCAGGGGCGGCTGTGCGGCCTCACCGTCACCGAGCTGATGGCGGAGGCGCGCGGCAAGACGCGAGACGAGATCGGCTACTACCGCCTGCGCGCGCCGGTGAAGCCGATCATGCTGTCGGAGCTCGCGAGCCTGCCGAAGACCGATGCCGCGACGCAAGCGGTGGTGCGCGGATGACCAGACTTGCGGATGCCATCATCGTGGGTGGCGGCATCCATGGCTGTTCCACCGCGCTGCATCTCTGTCTTGCCGGGCTGAAGCCGGTGCTGATCGAGAAGGACTATGCCGGCCGTCACGCCTCGGGCGTGAATGCCGGGGGCGTCCGCCAGCTTGCCCGCGATGTCGCGGAAATCCCGCTCTCGATCCGGTCGATGGCGATTTGGGAAAAGATCGCCGATCTCGTCGACGATACCTGCGGCTTCGAGAGCCACGGCCAGGTGCTGGTCGCCGAGAACGATACGGAGTTGGCCGTCTGCCGCGCCCGCGTCGCCGACCTGAATGCGCGCGGCTTCATTCATGAAAAGCTGATCGACGCCGCCGAGTTGCGCAGGCTCGTGCCGGCGGTCGCAGAAACCTGTCCCGGCGGCATCGTCTCGCGGCGCGACGGCGCGGCGCAGCCGGCGCGTACCACAACCGCCTTCCGCCGCAAGGCCGAGGCGCTCGGCACGACCATCCGCGAGGGCGTGGCCGCGCGCAATATTCGGAAGGACGGCGGCCTCTGGCGCGTCGATGTCGGCGCTGAAGACTATGCCGCGCCGGTGCTGGTCAACGCCGCGGGCGCCTGGGCCGGACGTATCGCAGAAAACCTCGGCGAGCCAGTGCCGGTCGAGACGATTGCGCCGATGCTCATGATCACCTCGCCCGTTCCGCACTTCATCGATCCCGTGGTGATCCTGCGCGGCCGAAAACTCTCCTTCAAGCAGTTCGCCAATGGCACGGTGCTGATTGGCGGCGGCCATCGGGCGACGGCCGACCAGGACCGCAACGAAACCGTGCTCGACTGGCGCAAGCTCGCCGAGAGCACGCGGACCGTGTCCGAGCTGTTTGCCGTGATGCGCGGTGCGTCCATCGTCCGGGCCTGGGCCGGCATCGAGGCGTGCATGCGCGATGAGATCCCCATCGTTGGACCCAGCGCGTTGCACGAAGGCCTCTTCCATCAATTCGGCTTCTCCGCGCACGGCTTTCAGCTCGGCCCCGCCGCCGGCGCCGTGATGGCCGAATTGATCGCGGGTGGCGGCACCCAGACGCGGATCGGCGCGCTAGGTATTGGTCGCTTCCGAAGCTAGGATGACCCGGTTCGACGCCGCCGGACCACAGATCGAGACATCCGGCAAGATCAGGAAACGCGAACATCCCGCGACCGACCGGGTGATGGAGCAAAAGAGTGAGCACGTTGGAACACCCACGACCCGAAGGACTTCTGGAAAATCCGCGATTCTCGCAGGTGGTCGTCGCGCGGGGCGCGCGGACGATCTACACGGCGGGGCAGGTCGCCATCGACGAACAGGGAGCGCTGGTCGGAGCCGCCGACCTGGCGGCGCAAACCACGCAGGCGATGCGCAATGTCGGTCTGGCGCTGGCGGCGGCCGGCGCTGGCTTCGGCGACGTCGTGAAGATCACCACCTACGTGGTGGATTACAAGCCCGAGCATCGCACCATCGTCGGCCAGGCGCGGGCGCCGTTCTTCGCGGGCGGAGCCCCACCAGCAAGCACGCTCGTCGGGGTCGCCGCGCTCGCGCTGCCGGAGTGGCTCGTCGAGATCGAGGCCGTTGCCGTCGTCGATTGAGAGCCAGCAAGGGAGGAGTGGATCGCAAAACAAGAGCGCCGCCCCCACTCAGGCGTTCCGCAGCGCTTCGATCGGATCGAGGCGCGCAGCCCGCCACGACGGATAAAGCGTGGCCAGGAAAGACAGGGTCAGCGCCAGGATCACGACCGCGCCGGTTTCGCCCGCATCGATTTCCGCCGGCAGGCGGGACAGAAAATAGATCTCCGAGTTGAAGATGTCGGTGTTGCTCAGCCACGACAGCAACTGCCGGATCGCCTCGATGTTGAAGCAGACCACGAGCCCGAGCAGCAATCCGGCGATGGTGCCGGCCACGCCGATCGACGCGCCGGTGATGAGGAAGACCCGCATGATGGTTCCCTGCGAAGCGCCCATGGTCCGCAGGATGGCGATATCGCTGCCCTTGTCCTTGACCAGCATGATCAGGCCGGACACGATGTTGAGTGCCGCCACCAGCACGATCAAGGTGAGGACCAGAAACATCACGTTGCGTTCGACCTGCAGCGCGCTGAAGAAGGTCGCGTTGCGCTGCCGCCAGTCCACCAGGAAGATCGGCCGCCCGGCCGCCTCGGTCACACTCTTGCGGAAGGCCTCGATGCGGTCGGGACTGCCGGTGAAGACTTCGATCGCCGTAACGTCGCGGTCGCGGTCGAAATAGGCCTGAGCCTCGGGCAGCGGCATGAACACCAGGCTGGCGTCGTATTCCGACATGCCGATCTCGAAAACGGCTGCCACGCGATACGGCTTGATGCGCGGCGCGATCCCCGTCGGGGCGACCGCGCCTTGCCGGGAGACCAGGGTGATCTTGTCACCGACATGCAATGACAGTTGTTCGGCAAGCCGCCGCCCGATCGCGACGCCATGGCCCTGGTCGAAATCGTCCAGCGTGCCGTCCTTGAGGTGGCTGGCGATCGAGGTGAGATTGTTCAGGTCCTCGGACCGGATGCCGCGGACCATGATGCCCGATGCGTTGAGCGGCGACGACGCCAGCGCCGGGCCGTCGACGACCGGCGCCGCAAGCCTGATGCCTTTGACCTGGCGGATCCGATCAGCCACGTCTTTCCAGTCGGTCAACGGGGATTCCTGCGGCTGCACCAGGAGGTGGCCGTTCAATCCGAGGATCTTGTCGAGCAATTCCTTGCGAAAGCCGTTCATCACGGCCATCACGATGATCAGCGTCGCAACGCCGAGCATGATGCCGAGGAAGGAAAAGCCGGCGATGACCGAAATGAACCCTTCCCGGCGCCGCGCACGCAAATAACGCCCCGACAGCATCCATTCGAATGCGGCGAACGGCATCGTCTCGCGTGGATCTGCCATGGTTTCACCCATTGTGCGATTGCGAGACCATGATAGCAGATCCGCACCCTTGGGAGACCCCATGAAGGCTACCATCCAGCGCGTGGCGGTCGGACATTTCAGCGCGGCGTGAGGAGACCAGCATGACAGCCGTCCGGGGAAGCTGCCTCTGTGGCGAGGTTGCGTTCGAGGTCGAGGGGCGATTCGATTCCTTCCTGAACTGCCACTGCTCGCGCTGCCGGAAGGCGAGCGGGACCGCGCATTCCTGCGAGGTGATCGTCAAGGCCTCTGGCCTGCGATGGCTGCGCGGCGAGGCCTCGGTCGCGCGTTTCGACCTGGCCCAGGCGCGAAGCTTTGCGACCGCGTTCTGCAGGAAATGCGGCTGTCCCATGCCACATCTGACGCGAAGCGGGCGCGAGGCGATCATTCCGGCCGGCGGCTTCGACGCGCCGCTCGGTACCGCACCGGACCGCCATGTGCAGTGGGCGTCGCGTGCGGATTGGTACGTCCATGGCGACGGATTGCTGGTTGAGGAATAGCGTCTCATTTCACCTGAACCTCGACGCATCGTTGCATGATCCGGTCGATCTCGGCGCGCGACAAAACGCCGAGCTCGGCGATGAAGACGATCCGCGCCCGCGGCACGCCGGGCGCCGGCAGTCCGCCCGGCGCCAAGGTCGCCCGTCCGCTGGCGAGTTGAAACACCATCAGCCGTCCGGGCTGCTCGACGGTCTCGAACAATCCCTTCGCCCGGGCGAGTCTTGGCGCCAGCCGGCCGATCGCGCTCTGGAACAGCGGCAGCGACAGCGGCCGCTCCGAGGCCCAGCTCAGCGTCTCGAACCGGTCGGCCACCGGCGCTCGCGCCCTCACCTCGCGCTGAAGCGGCACATGATCCAGGTCCGGGGAAAACAGCAGCGCCGTGGGCACCTCGCCATTGATGGCATCGACCATCACCGCCGCCGGACGCAGCGCGCGGATCGCGGCGCGCAGCTCCGTGCAAGCGGCCGCATCCACCAGGTCCACCTTGCTCAGCGCCACCAGATCGGCGGCGCGCAGCTGAGAACGCAATAGCGCGTCATCGTTCAATGTGACCGGGGGTGTCGTTGCATCGACCACGCACAGCACCGTTTCCAGGAGCGCCTCGCGAGAGATCACCGGGTCCATCAGGTTGCGCACGATATCGGCGGGATCGGCCACACCGCTGGTTTCGATCACGATGAGCTCCGGCCGCGGCTCGCGCCGCAGCAGCGCGGCGAGCGTCCGCAGCAGATCGCCTTCCAGCGAGCAGCAGATGCAGCCGTTGCTGAGACTCGTCACGCCGTCGCTGGCGCCCATGATCAGCTCCGCATCGATGTTGATAGCGCCGAAATCATTGACCACGGCGGCGATCCGCCGCCCCTGCGCCTGCGCCAGCAGGTGGTTCACGACCGTGGTCTTGCCCGCTCCCAAGAAGCCGGTGATCAAAAGGATCGGGACGGGCACGATCAGCCTCGTATCGTCAGGCTTGGGCGACGGGCCGGCGCACCGGCTTACCCGGCCTCGCCGTCACGTCGAGCACGCCATCCGAGATCAGGGGCTGGCCCGAGACGACGAGATGTCGCACGCCCTCCGAGGCGCGGTTCATCGCCGAGAACGTCGCGCGGTCGGCGAGCCGCTCGAAATCGAACACCACGATGTCGGCATCCGCGCCCGCCTGCAGCCTGCCCTTGGCCCGCATCGCCGGCGTGCTCGCGGACAAAATCTCCGCGGGGATCAACGCACATTTGCGCACGCCTTCGAGGAGCGATAGCGCCTTCCGCTCGCGCACCCATTCGCGGATGAAGCGGGTAAAGCACGCGGCCGAGCGCGGATGCGAGGTGGCGTCGTCCGGCAACGGCCAGGCGTCGCCGGTGTAGGGGCGGCCGTCCGACAAGGTCCACGGCATCGCGTCGGAGGCGATCGCGCCGCCGGGATACAGCACCGAGATGTCGAGCAAGTCGCGATGGTGCGGGTTGTTGTCGATATCCAGGATGTGCCACAGCACCAGCGTGGAGGGCTCTTCCGCCTGCGCCGCCAAAATCTCCTCGCGGTCGCGAAAGCGCCGCCCGTCGGTCACCCGCTGCACCGAATCGTAACCGGTGCCATTGCGCGCCTCGAATTCGGGATCGCTGAAGAACGCCGCCGCCAGCACCGTCGAGCCGGTGCCGTAGGGATAGGCCTCCACCGTGATCGGCAGGCCCTGCGCCTGCGCCTTTTTCACCAGCACGGCACAGCGCTCGACGTCGGTCTTGCTGGAGGAGTTGAAATGGCAGATGTGCATGTGCGCGCCGGTGGCGCCGGCATAGCCGATCAGGCGGACATAGGCCTCGGCGGCGCTTTCCGGATCGACGCGGGACATGTAGGCGACGTGGGTGAAGGTCGGCACGTCATGCGCCACTGCGAGCTGGCACACCGCGGTCAGCTCCTGCACGCCGGCACCCGGCGCATAGGCGTTGAGAATACCGATGCCGATGCCGCCCTCGTTCAGCCCGCCCGCGAGGCGGTCGAGGATGCCGGCGATCTCCGCCTCGCTCGCCACGTTCTCGATCCAGCGACGATCGCGCATGGCATTGCCAAACGCCTCGAGCGAGCTCTCCGAGTTGGAGCCGGTCATCGCGCCGATGCGTGCAAACGCCCAGTTGGTGGCGGCGCCGTAATTCAGCACGCGTCCCTTCGCGGCCTGGCGCTTGTACCAGGATGCGACCGGCAACACGCCCGCCTCGAGATCGAGCGTCGTCGTCACGCCGTCGAACGCCTGCATGCGATCGGCGGGGATCGACTGGCCGTGCGCGTGCAGGTCGATGAAGCCGGGCGCCACCACGAGCCCGGTCGCGTCGATCTGCCGTTCGGCGCCGCCGAGGGCGGTGCCGACGGCGGCGATCTGCCCATCCATCACGGCGACGTCGCTGATTGCGTCCATCCCGCTCGCCGGATCCACCACCCGACCGCCCCTGATCACCAAGCCACTCATACCTTCATCTCCGCACGCAAAACCAAAAGTCCCAAAAACCGGCACCAGCTCCTGGAGTTACCGTCTCAGCGCCAATCAAGACAGATTTTCGGACCGACCACCAGTTCCGCCGATGCCGACGCATCATGCGCAGGGCTGCACATCCTGGGCAGGCATCGCGGTGATGTGCTTTCAATGCCGAAACAAGCGATGCGCGACTGCACCATCTCTGAGGCTCGGAGAGATTTCGGATGCGGGCCTGCATTCTCGCAGGCGCTGGGCGCCCCGAGGTGATGCGAAAGACATGGGCCCTCAGACAAAGAGGGCGCCGGGAATGCCGGGAGCTGGCCGCCCCCATGGCCCGCCTGCAAGCAAAAAACGCAGGCGGCACGCGCGCACAAGGCGCGCGCGACGCCAAAGCGTCCATCGCATCCCGCGCCCACGTTCGGTGACGATCGGCCATAACGCCCCTCTTTGAGCGAGGCGGGATGCGCGCATCATGCTTCTGATTCGACGAAAAGTCAAGTCCATTTCCGAACATCAGAAGAAATCCGTGCCATAGAATGGCACGTCGACGGGCAATTTACGCATAACCCGCATGCGCGATCTGCCCGCCGTGCAAAAATCCGTCGCGAACGATGGAGCAGATCGGGTGATCGGGAAGCACTGGTGAGCAAGCTCCGCCAGCGGGCCTATCCGCCGTATTACAAAATGCGCTACAATGCTCAATGTGTTGCTGCGATGGAGGTGCGCCGTGTCCCGAGCCGCTGAACGCAAGGAGCACCCGCTTTCGATGCGGCTGCCCGAAGCCGATATTGCCGTCATCGACCGCGCGGCAGCGCTGCGCGGCCGATCTCGCACGGACTTCGTGCGCGACGCGGCGGTACGCGCGGCCGAAGATGTGCTGATGGAGACCCTCCCCATTCGGATGAGCCCCGCCGGCTTCAAGGCGTTCATGGCGGCGGTGTCCGGACCGGCTACCCCCGTGCCAGAAATGACAAAGCTCTTCCAACGCGCGGCACCATGGGAGACCACGGCGCTGTCACGCGAAGTGGGTACCGGCTCGCGTCAAGGCAACGGGTCAAAGCAAAAAGGCGGCACGGACAAGCGAGGCTGAGGCTTGGCGATCTCCGGCCCTGAACCGCTCACGGCGACCCATCTTCTCGACGAGTTCTCCTGCGGCAAACCATCTCTCGACCGGTGGCTCAAGACGCGAGCGCTCTCGAACCAGGAAAAGGGTTTTACGGCAGTCATCGTCGTTCACGAGGCAAGCCGAGTGATCGGCTACTATGGCCTTGCCCCAACCGCAATCGTGCCCGCACGCCTGCCACGCTCGATCCGAAGCGGTCAACCGCCCGACCCCGTCCCCTGCTTGCTGCTGGGACAGCTTGCGACCGATCAGAACTGGATCGGCAAGGGGATTGGCAGCGGCCTGCTCAAGCACGCGTTGCAACGGTGTGTCACGGCCGCAAGCCTCATCGGAGGTCGCGCGCTGTTCGTCAACGCGGTCGACTTCGAAGCTGCCGGATTCTGGAGGCGACGCGGTTTCATTGCCTCCAAGGACGATCCACTCATTCTCTTGAGATCGATCGCCGACATTGCGGCATCGCTTTGTTGAAATATCGTCGCTGTTGAGACAGCCACGCCATGCCGCTCTTCGCAGTCGCGGTCCGGAACTACCGCTCAGTCCGCAATCTCTTTCCCGTGGAGCAGCTGAGCGTCTTCGTCGGCGGATGGCCCGCTCAAATCTCTGTGTCTGCTCGGCGCGCTGATGGGCTACCGGTTGCCGCCTCTGATCGCGCTGAACGAGCCGGAGGCCAGCCTGCATCCTTCGCTGCTGGCGCCGCTGGCCCGCCTGATCGCCTCAGCCGACGGGACACCCGCATCTGGATCGTCACGCACTCGGAAGGGGCTGGCAAGACTTCTGCACGGAGGAAACCGGCAAAAAGGCCCGGCGCGTGGTCAAATCTGCCGGCGCAACCGGCATCGAGAGACTGAAGCTCTCGGGCGAGCACGCTGACGAGGACGAATAGCAAGCGCAGCAAGCGTGGGACGGGTTGAACGAAGTGAAAC